>OGQK01000931.1_pt1 | contig 17373 bp, 10 predicted proteins | sample 1553221 | NCBI WGS metagenome assembly OGQK01 (sample SAMEA2579996, study PRJEB22360) | human gut metagenome | biome: human gut; feature: human-associated habitat; material: faeces | place: Denmark | collected 2008/2010 | reverse complement strand
CCGCAAGCTGGCCAGAATGGAACAGGCCCTTCACGCCTCCGCACGGCATTCCCTGTTGCGTTCCAAGCTGAAACTGGATGTTTACCTGCGCGGAAAACTGCTGGATGCGGATTCCCTCCTCTCCCCTTACGCCCAGCGCCTGGACGGCATGGAAGAAACCCTGCTGAATGCCGCGGCCACGCGCATTTTTCAAAATACGCTCCATATCAACAAACTGGAACATCACTTGCAAATGCGCCATCCCACCCACCGCAACAGGGAGCGCGCGCAGCTTCTGGCCTCCCTCCAGGCCGGACTGGCCCATGCGGCCTCCGCGCGCATGGCGGATTTCTCTTCACAACTGGCTCTTATTCAAGCCCGGCTGGAAGCTCACAGCCCGGAGCAAACGCTCCGCCGCGGGTACGCCCTGGTGGAAAACCAGGATAAGCAGCTTATCCGGCAGACAAACCAGGTGCATGCAGGAGAAAAATTGAAAGTCCGTGTCTCCGACGGTTGTTTTTATGTCAGGGATGACACACCACAATAGGTTGTCTACAAAAGCCTAGAAGTGCATTTTTTGCACTCAATCTAACAAATTGTGTTTTTTCTGGATTTTACAGGAAGTGGAACCTATCCTAATAGAAGCCTGTCACTGCTCCTATTACCCGGTCCCATAACTTCTGTACATATGCCTTGTAAAAACATCACCCGCTACACTTACGAAACGACAGCCTTTCAAGGCTATCGGTTGGCGATCTGTAAGAACAAGCGCTTATTCACTCGTTATTTCTCCGATTCTCAATACGGGGGAGCCGATGCGGCGCTTCAGGAAGCAATGAGAGTGAGAGATAACATTTTCACACTTTTTGAACAGGGTAACCTTACGGTTAGCCAAATTTTCGCAAAATATACCGTGCGTTCTCGCCGTCAGTCAGCCGCAGACCGCCGTGAAAAAATGATCCACGGAAAAAGGGCTCTCGGCCACGTGCGGCAGAAAGCCAAAGTCCGCGGCTGAGGGTTCCGCGGAAGCTGTTTTCCAGCTTCGCCGGCGCCTTGAATCATACCGGAAACGTTGCATCCGGTAAAAACGGGGTACGCCTTTATTACATCAAAAAACTGTTCTCCGTCCGGAGAACGGAAACGCCGCAGCATTGTACCAAAGCGCCCCCTTTCCGCCATGCTGTCCCCGGGAAAGCCGGGAGAGGCCCAACAAGAAGCCTCCGGAATCATACGGCTGCGCTGACAGGCCGATGAAAGGCCTGCGCCACGCCGCCAGGACATTTCCCGGCCGTCTCTATCGCCCGCGGGACTTCCCGCCCCGGGGAGCGCGGGGCAGTCTGCTGAAAAGGGCTTCAACTATCTGCGGCGGCGGCGCGAGGCAGGCTTTTCCGGTTCTTCCGCCGGGGCCTCCCCTATCTTCGCCAGCACCCTGCGGGCCTCCGTGGTCCGGTTCTGCTTGAGGCACACGCCAGCCCAGCTCCGGTGAATTTTGTTGTAAAGGTCTCCGGACTGGATGGAAGCCAGATTGTTCTGGAGTTTCGCCCTGTCTTCCGGGCTCAGCGCATCCCACTCTTCAACCAGCTTCCCATACTGGGCTTCCGATAGGGGCCACTGTTCCCTTCCGGCGCTTATCTCCGCCTGAAGATTCAGAATGACCGGCTGGAGGGCCTGGACAAACGTGGTATTCTCACGGGCAACCTTCATCGCCTGTTCCAGATACTTCACGGCCTGGTCATAATCCCGCGCTTTCAGGAAGGCGGCGGCGATGTTCACGTCCTCATAAGCCCGTTTCACCAGGGCTTCCGCCTGGCCGTACTTCTCAAGCTGGGAACGCAGGGCCGCAATGTCCTGGCTAAGGCTGGAACCGCTCAGAATGCGCGGGGCATCCACGCCCAGGGTCATGGCGGCCCCTTCCGCACGGGACAGCAGGCGGGAGGCCTCCTTCAAATCCCCCATCTGCATCCTTACCCGCGCCAGGGCAAGCATCGTTTCCGGCGTGCAGTCCATCTCCGTTTCCGCGGCGCGGAAGCAGATCAGGGCGGCTTCCAACTGGTCGGCCATGGCTTTCAGCTCCGCCTGGGAATACTTCTGGCGCGCATTGAGCGGCATATTCAGCTCGTTCAGGATGATCCGGCCCATGTCCGGGCTGGCGGTCAGGCGGAACTTGGCGAGCAGTTCCCGGGCAATGGCGCTCCCCGTGCCGCCGGGCTGCCCCGTAGTCTTGTCCGGCAGGGTTTCCTGAAGCAGCAGAATCTTCACCATGCTCTTCACGTCCTCCGGCTTTTTCAGCATGCTCCTCATGACAGGAGAGGCGGCCTGCTTGCACAACGCGGAAAAACGCTCAAACCTGGCCTGGTCATACGCATAGTGGGCCAGCGGTTCCAGGCACGCCAGACGGATGGATACCTGGTCCTCCGGCGTATTTTTCAAAATCACTTCATAAAGCTTCTCCGCCGTGGCGTCATGCTTGCGGCCAGCAAACTCCCGCGCCCAGTTCAGGCTGACGCCCAGCAGGCGGTTCCTGTCCTCCGCCGGCATGGTGGCGGAATCGGCCAGTTTCTTTTCCAGCAGGGCCGCCAGCATCGGTTCGGACTCCTTCAGCATGCCGCGCCTGTCCATTTCCACCGCCAGCAGCCACGCAAAGGAATCCCGCGCTTCCGGAGAATTCATCCATTCCACCTGCTTGTCCACGGAGGAAGCCATCTGCGCCAGCTCCGCGTCGGAACCGTTCCAGGAGGCCAGCATGCCCTGCAAATGGCCCATGGCCTGCGTCTGGCTGTGCACCTCGTGAATGGTCGGCTTGAACCACCCTTCAATCGTAGGCCAGTACTGGATGTAGCCGAACCAGAGCCCGCCCAGCAGCACCAGAAAGAGAACCGGCTTCCAATAAGACTTCTTCTTGCGTGAGGGGCGGTAGGGCTTGTTGGAAAAATGGCGCTCGGAACTCATACAGGCATTGAGCCAAAAAGGCGGCACAAATCAAGCAAAATAAACACCTCGCAACGTCTTACGAGGACCGCCCTAAGCCTACCGCCGGGAGGCTCTGGCGTTCCCGGACGGCCTGCGCCCGGGAGAGGCCATGCGCACGCGGGGAAAACCGGATTCCTTCCAGCAGGCATCCGCCTTCTCCTTCATTCCCAGTTCATCGTAACAGCGGCCAAGCTGCTTGTAATTCTCCGACCTCTGTTCCCCCTCCAGCATGGGGAGCACCGCCTCAAAAGTTTCCACGGCCTCCTTCCACTGCTCTCCGTCGCACAGGGCGTACGCCTTGCATAAATAGGACTGCACCAGCAGGCTTCTGCGCTCCGGCCCCTCCCCGCATTTCAGCAGGGAATCCACCGCTCCGGCATAGGCGTGCAGGGCGCTTTCTCGGTCCCCCGCCATATCGCTGGCGAGGCCCAGGGAATAATAAACCCGGCCCAGGGACAGGACGTCCGAGGCAAAGTGGGATTCCCTCAATTGAAGGGCTTTTTGCAGGTTCTCCCTGGCCTTGTCCCCCTCCCCGGCATCCAGCCACGCTTTGCCCAGTCCTTCCCGGGACTGGGCGAAAATGACGGGAGAAGCCGCGCTGTTGGCAATGGCCTTCAGGAAATCCGCGCGGGCTTCCGGAGCGGCCTTGCGCATGATGTTCACCCATCCCCTCTGATCGTACAGCCCGGCCCAGAACGCATGGTCCGCGGGCAGCACGCCGCGGGCGGCGCCCTCCGCCTGGTAAAGATAGGCCAGAGCTTCCTCATAATTCCCCTGCTCCGTGGAAATGCGCGCCAGCCCGCGCAGGGCGTTGAGGCAGTCATTCAACAGGTAGGAGGCGTTCTCCGAACCGGTAAGGCCCTTTAAAAACAACTCCCGCGCCTCATCCTTCCTGCCGGCTTCCAGCATGGCTTCCCCCATGCTGATGCTCGCCAGGGCCAGGTCACCGGTCGTCTTGTCCGGCTGGGGGCACAGGGCCAGGGCCTTCTTGAAATACGCGCGCGATTCCGGAATGCGTCCCGTGGCGCGCGCCAGCCGGCCCTGGGCGGCCATAAGCCTGGACCTGACCGGGAGGGCGTCCGTCCCCAGATGGGCGGCGGCGTCCACCGCGCGCTGGAGCAGCACGTTCGCCTCCTCATTCCTGTTCAGCATCTGGTCAATGGAACTCATGGTCTGGAGGGCCCGCCCCAGCGGCTCGGCCATTCCTTCCTTCTCATATCCCTCCACGGCGGTTTTCAAATACCCGTAGGCCGGGGAATACTGGTGCTCCGCCAGAAGGGCCTTGGCCACGGCGTCCGCACGGGGAGCCCACACCCGGTAGCGCCCGGCGGCATATCCCGCGTCAATCAACTCCCTGGCCGTAGGAAGGGCGCGGTCCACGCCGTCCCGACTGATCAGCTCACGGGTAAGGCCCCAGGCCGTCTCCGTCCGCAACTCCGGATCCCTGATCCATGCCAGGCGTTCCTCCCGGTTGTCCAGAATGCCGGCCAGGCTCTCGCGTGAAGCGAACACATCCGCCATGAAGCGGGATAAATTCTGCATGGCCTTTTCATCGCTCTTCTGCACCACTACCGGCGGGGTGGTCAGCATCCCTTCATCATAACCGATGCGGTACGCCATGTGGTACGTCAGGAACTCCAGCAGCATCACGAGCACGCACAAGCACAGGGCAATCAGCCACTTGGTGCGCGGAGACAGGGGTTTCAAAGGAGAAGGGGCCTGCATAACAAGTGCATAACGTTACCGGGCGCTCCCTGAATTTCAAGCTTTTTGCATGGGGAGGGAATCTCCGCTGCCCCTGAATGCGGACAAACCAGCCGGCGGCAACCGTTTCCCCGCCAGTCCCCGGGACCGGCCCGGGAAAGCTTTTTCCTGCCTTTTTCCCACTTTCCTGCCTTTTTCCCACTTTCCTGCCTTTTTCCCACTTTCCAGCCCTTCTCTCCGCATTCCGCCGGGCGCTTTTCTCCAGGCAACGGCGGCAGGCGCTGCGGCACTTCCCGCCAGCCGTTCCTGCGCTTTCGTTCGGACGCCCGGTACAACTGCCAGGCGTTCCATAAATTATGCCACAGCACGTAAAACGTGGGACCCAGCGCGGCAATGGGGCTGGCATACGTCAGCGCCAGGTAAATGGACAGCGTGGTATTCTTCTGCCCCAGGGCCTGGCTGCACTCCGCGGCACGGGTACGCCCCCCCAGCAAATGCCCCAGCCCGAAGTTGATCCCGCAGACCAGCAGGGAAACCGCGCCGATCTGTTCCAGCACGCGTTCCGAAACGCCGTCACGGGAGGAAATATCATAAGAGGCGTTCGCCGCGATCAAAACCAGAATCACCACCCAGATTCCGAAGGTGACGTCCTTCAGCTTCCGCGGCCATGCAATGGCCCGCGGATAAAAACGCCGCGCCGCCAGGGCCAGAACCAGCGGGAGCAGCATCACCAGGGAAATATTCCGGGCCACGTTCAGGTAAATCTCAAAGCCGCCCTGCCCCACGACCGCCGGCAGGATGAAAGGCAGCAGGGCGCAAATAATGCCGTTGAGCAGCAGGAGGGCCGTCAGCATGAACTCCACGCTGCCGCCCAGCAGCCCCATCACTACGGGAGCCGCCGTGGCCGTGGGCATGATGCCCACGAAGAAAGCGGCCTCCGCCAGGTACCCGTCTCCGAAAACGAGGCGGCACGCACCCCACGCGGCCAGGGCTACCAGCAGGTTGGCCCCCACCAGGAGCCAGTGCGCGCGCTCCGGCTTCATCCGTTTGAAGCGGATGCCCAGGAACGTCACAAACAGCATCACGATCAGCATCCACTTGAACGTCCAGCCATACACGTGCAGGCCGGGCATCATGTACCCCGCAATAAAGGCCGCCACAATGGCAAACGTGCGGATGAGGGACTTGAACATGTGGAATATTTTGGCAGTGAAAAAGTTATGCTGGTTTTCCGCACAAATGGATCAGGCCGTCAACCTGGCGGACAATCAGCTCAAACAAATCCTGCACGCTGCCCTTGGGAACCCGGTTATTCTCCATCAGCTCCATAATCATCCGCAAACGGGTCAGCAGGCCGATCATGATGCTTTCAATAGCCAGTACCGTCCAGAAAATCTGGTACGTGGAAGCGCCCGGAAACATGGTGCGGATGCAGTCATGCAGCCGCCGGCGGATGGGGGAATACACCTCCTTGACATACTCCACCGCTATCTCCGGCGTCTGCACGTGGCAGATGGCCAGCAGACGCAGGTAATGGGGGAAATTGCCCAGGTCTTCCAGGTTCACATGCAGGAGGCCGTGGAAGGAGGGATAAACGTAGGCATGGGCCAGCGCCCATACCGTGCCTTTCTCCATGGCCTCATCCATCATGGAAATCCGGAAATCCCGCGCCTGCGGCGCGTACTTCATCATAACCGCCTTCCAAAGCCCCTCCTTCCCGCCAAAATAATAATTGGCCGAGGCGATGTTGACGGACGCCTGCTGGGAAATCATGCGCATGGAAGTGCCCGTATAGCCATGCTCGGCAAACAGGCACTCCGCCGCGTCCAGCAATCGTTCCTTGGTTCCTTGCTGTCGTTTCATGGGGTGTGAGGGGAAGTTAGGAATCACCGGTCCGCGCGGGCGGCGCGGACCTGGATGGAATGGTTGTGGGCGTCCAGCCCCTCCACCCTGGCGAACTCCGCCACGTACGGGGCGGACTTGAGCACGGCGTCCCGGTTCATCCGCACCACGCTGGTGCGCCGCTGGAACTGGTCCGCCCGCAGGCCGGAAAACGACTTGCCGGCCCCGCCGGTTGGCAGGGGGTGGCTGGGACCCGCCAGGAAATCCCCGCAGGCCACCGTGGAAAGGGGCGCCGGCATAAATGGCGCCCGCCGTCCGGATGCCGTCCAGCACGGTGTCTTCATCCCGCGTGACGAGCACCAGGTGCTCCGGAGCGAAGGCGTTCACCAGGTCCACCCCCTCCTGGATGGAAGAAACCAGAAAACCGTAAGCGTGCTTGTCCAGCACCTCCCGGATGATGGAACCGCGGCTCAGCAGGGCGGCCTGGCGTTCCACCTCCGCCTCCACCTGTTCCAATAACGCCTCCGACGTGGTAACGAACACCACTACGCTGTCCGGACCGTGTTCCCCCTGCGCCAGCAGGTCAGCGGCCAGGAACTCCTCATCCGCGGTCTCATCCGCCAGCACCATCACTTCACTGGGGCCGGGGAGCAGGTCGATGGCGACGGCCCCCACCAGCTGGCGCTTGGCCTCCACCACAAAACGGTTGCCGGGGCCGAAAATCTTCTCCACCGGCTTCACGCTCTCCGTCCCCAGCGCAAGGGCGGCAATCGCCTGCGCTCCGCCTATCTTCACAATCTCCGTCGCGCCGGAAGCCTTCAATGCATATAAAAGAGCGGGATTCACCCGCCCGTCCAGCCCGCAGGGCGTGGCGGCCACAATCTCCCGCACGCCGGCCGCCTGCGCAAAACCGCCCGTCATGATGGACGTGGACACCAGGGGAGCCTTCCCGCCTGGAATATAAATGCCCACGCGGTCATACGGAAGGAAGCGCTCCGCCACCTCCACCCCTTGGGCGTTCACGCCGGACCAGTCCTGCCTGCGGCTGCGGTCTGAAAAATAATGGATGTTCGCCAGGGAGGCGGCTATGGCCTCTTTTACGGAATCCTCCACCGCGGCTTCCGCCTCCTCCAGCTCTTCTTCCGTCACGAACAGGGAGGAAGGGTCCAGATGCACCTTGTCAAACCTGGCGGCATAATCGAAAAGGGCTTCGTCCCCGCGCGCGGAAACGTCCCGGATAATAGTGTTCACGGTATCCCTTACGGAATCCTCCGGGAGAGCGCGGCGGTTCATCCGGCTCTTCATTTCGTCAAAGCAGGTGTCTGAAGGACGGTAAATTTTCATAAAAGATATAATACGGAAAAATGAGAAGGAAGTTTCACAATCTTTAAGCATGCAGTCAAGCCTTCTGTCCTCTTTGATTTCCAAAGGTACTCCATGAATCTCCCGGACAAAAAATCAAAAGACCAAACCATTCTCCCTTGACCGGCACAAAAAACAGGCATAGCCTTTCTTTCGCAAACATTTGGCCGAACGGCCCACTGTCATGAACATTCACGAATATCAAGCAAAACAACTCTTTGAGCGCTTTGGCGTGGCCACCCCCAGGGGCATTGCCGCCGTCACCGCCCAGGAAGCAGCACAAATAGCCCGGAACATGGGCGTCTCCCAATACGTAGTTAAGGCACAGGTACACGCTGGCGGCCGTGGCAAAGGCACCTTCAAAAACGGCTTCAAGGGCGGCGTGCACGTCGTCGGCTCCGTGGAGGAAGTGGAAGACGTAGCCGGCAAGATGCTCAACCAGGTTCTGGTCACCAAGCAAACCGGGGAAACCGGCAAGCTGGTCAGCAAGATCATGGTGGCGGAAGCCGTGGACCTGAAAAAGGAATGCTACTTCGCCATTCTCCAGGACCGCGCCCGTGAATGCCCCGTCATCGTAGCCAGCACGGAAGGCGGCATGGACATTGAAGAAGTGGCCGCCACCCGTCCGGAAGCCATCATCCGCGAACACATTGACCCGGCCCTGGGCATCCTGCCCTTCCAGGCCCTCAAGATCGCCGTGGCCCTGGGCCTGACCGGCCCCCTGCTCCGCCAGGCCACCAAGCTCATCACCAACGTTTACAAGCTCTTCACCGCCCTGGACTGCTCCCTGGTGGAAATCAACCCCCTCGTGGTCACCACGGACGACCGCGTGTGCGCCCTGGACGCCAAATTCAACTTTGACGACAACGCCCTGTACCGCCACCCGGAAATCATGGAAATGCGGGATGAAACGGAAGAAGACCCCCGCGAAGTGGAAGCTGGTAAGTACGACCTGAACTACATCGGCCTGGACGGCAACATCGGCTGCATGGTGAACGGCGCCGGTCTGGCCATGGCCACGATGGACATCATCAAATACTACGGCGGGGAACCCGCCAACTTCCTGGACGTGGGCGGCTCCGCCACGGAGGAAATGGTCACCAACGCGTTCCGCATCCTCACCAGCGACAAGAATGTGAAGGCCCTTCTGGTCAACATCTTCGGCGGCATCATGCGCTGCGACGTCATCGCCCAGGGCATTGTGGCCGCGGCGAAAAACATCGACATGAAAATCCCGCTCGTCGTCCGCCTGGAAGGCACCAACGTGGAAATCGGCAAGAAAATCCTCGCAGACAGCGGCATCGCCATCATCCCTGCCGACAACCTGGACGAAGCAGCCCAGAAAGCGGTCGCAGCAGTCAAATAACCCTCACCATTTATTACGACAATGACATCTCTCATTGACAAGAACACCCGTCTGGTCGTGCAAGGCATCACCGGCAGCGCCGGCGCGTTCCACGCCAAAAACTGCATGGACTTCGGCACCAACGTGGTCGCCGGCGTGACCCCCGGCAAGGGCGGCCAGCTCTTTGAAGGCAAGGTCCCCGTCTTCGACACCGTGGCGGAAGCCAAAAAAGCCACGGACTGCAACGCCTCCATGATCTTTGTGCCCCCGCCCTTCGCCGCGGACGCCATCATGGAAGCCGCAGACGCGGGCGTGAAGCTCATCGTCTGCATCACGGAAGGCATCCCGGTGCAGGACATGCAGAAGGTGAAAGCCTTCCTGAAGGACAAGGACGTCACCCTTATCGGCCCGAACTGCCCCGGCATCGTCAACCCCGCCGCCAACTGCAAAATCGGCATCATGCCGGCTTACATCTTCAAGCCCGGCAGAATCGGCATCGTCTCCCGTTCCGGCACGCTCACCTATGAAGCCGTCTGGCAGGTCACCAACATGGGCCTGGGCCAGAGCATGTGCATCGGCATCGGCGGCGACCCCGTCCACGGCATGACCCAGCAGCAGGCCGTTCAATTCTTTACGGAAGACCCCAACACGGACGCCTTCATCATGATCGGTGAAATCGGCGGTTCCGAAGAGGAAGAAGCCGCTGAATGGATCAAGAACAACTGCAAAAAGCCCGTCGCCGCCTTCATCGCAGGCGCCACGGCTCCCAAGGGACGCCGCATGGGCCACGCAGGAGCCATCGTGGCCGGAGGCAAAGGCACCGCCGCCGCCAAGCAGGAAGCCCTGAAGGACGCCGGCATCGTGGTCGCCAAGACGCCCGCCCAGATGGGCGCCGCCCTGGCGGAAGCCATGAAAAACAAGGGCATGTAAGCCCCCGTTTACACACTTCCAATCATCCCAAAGCGCCTCCCGGACAGGAGGCGCTTTTTTCATGGAAAAACGGAGTTGAGCCCGTAACGCGGATTTTGCCCGAACTATAGCGGGGACATTCTCTCTACGTAGGTTTGAGCCTCAGCTAAGGAACATTAACCAAAAACTGACTGTAACGCATCACGTTATTCTGGCGCGGCCATGCAGGCCCATCTTCAAAGATGGCGATTGCGAAAGACATATTAAACAAACAAGGTGTGCGGCTGTTACGCGAAAAACCCATCCGTGCCCTTGAGTTCGGCACAGACGCTTCCCTCTTCTATCCCTGAAGCACCTGCTATCCATCTATCGCTCCCTTTGATAATTCCTGCCATACGAACTGTACAATTCTTAAAACTTGTACAGCCACTTGTACAGCAAGCTTTCCGCTCTCCAACATGATGCACGCATAAGAAAAAAGCACGTAAGCCATTATAAAATAACAACTTGCGTGCTTTAGTAAAATAAAAAGCTGGCGGAGCGGGAGGGATTCGAACCCTCGGTACCGGTTTTGCCAGTACGTTCCTTTAGCAAAGGAGTGCTTTCAGCCTCTCAGCCACCGCTCCGTCTTGGGTAATGTGTGGAAAAGAAATTACACACTTCCCAAAATGAAGTCAATACATAAATAGTACAGGCAGGAATTACTCCAGGTAAGTATACTGGTAGATCAGTTCCTTTTCTTCACCGGGCTTCAGCGCCACCTCCCACTGGAATTTCCCGTCCGGATTCAAGGAACGGTCCCAGTTGGGGAGACTGGACATTTTCCCATCTCCGGACACGGCCTGCGGAGTCCCGATGATGGACTTGCGCACCTGAACATCCATTTCCCTGCCGGAAATATTCTTCATGGTCAGGGAACCTTTCACCGTGTACTGCTGGCGGGTGTAATTCTTGTGCTTGACTTGTTCGGAGGAGATCGTCTCTTCTGAAACATGCACCATGGTTTCCATGGATTTGTTCAGCCGGACCAGCACCTGTTCCCCCGGATTGGTGAAGGTCAGGGTGCTCTGCCCCGCCAGCCTGCCCTGCGATACCAATTCCACGATTCCCGTGGACCACGGCGCGTTCAGGGAATTCGTCAACCGGATGCAGTGCCACACCTCCAGGGGAGAAGGGGCCGTCTCTCCGCCGGAACGGTTCCGGTTCCATTCCGCCAGCGTCTTCTGGTCGGGAATGTCCCAGGTATAAACGTGGCTGTACGGGATATTTCCATCAAACAGGGTTCTGGTCACCCTTTCCCTGTACTTGCAGGAGAAGCCGGAAATGGAGTAGAAGAACAGGTCTTCCGCCTGCCTGATCTTGTTCGGATCAATGGCCGTGGGCGCTTCCATGTTGAATACAGGCTGCCATGTCCTGCTCTGGCTCATAATGTTGGACGTCAGCCGGGACCGTGCGTATTCCGTTCCCGGCTTATCCGAACCAAGGAAGGCAAACAAATCACTCATGGTCTGCTTCATGGAGATGGGTGAAGGCAAACCGGGCATTTGCAGGGAAGGAAAGCCGGAGATCAATTCCATATCCACCTTGTCCAGGTCCATCAGTTCATTCATGATGATGGCCTTGCATTGCAGACGCCCCTTTCCTCCCTCACCCAGTTCCACCCGGTAGCTGGGCAGCCAGCTGATGCCGGAGGAAAGGCTGCTGACCGTAACGGTTTTTCCCGGAGCAGGATTTTCCAGATTCAGGACCAGCCGCGTCCTCTCCGCAATCCAGAAGGGAAAGGAAACATCCTTGTCCAATATCTCAATCTGCCGGAGAGAGTTTTCCTGGAACATGACATATCCCGTCTCCGTTTGCAGCAGTATTCCTTTGTCCATGGAAGAGGGAAAGCCGTATCCCACACTACCTTCTTCCACCACCGGGGAAGATGCGGCATCCATCATATTGGGACGGCGTGCATCCAGCAAGCGGCTACTCCCGGATGCTGCCACCCTCCCTTCAATCACCATTCCCTTATCCGTGGTGACCCGGACCAGTTTTCCCGCGTTGGCCTTCAGGAACTCGCTCCTGCCGTAATCCGTTTTGGGAATCTTGTCGTTCACCCTGCTGCTGACCAGTTCCCGGACGGAAACGCCCGGTTCCGCGGAAAGCCAGAAAGAACCGTAGGAAGGAGTGGGAAGGCCGGTCAGCTCCATCGCGGAGCCTTCCTCCGTCTTTCCCTCCAGAGTCACGGTGCCATAGCCATTTTTGAACAGCGCCAACTTTGTGGGCTTCATCCTCACCTCCGGCAACGGAGCTTTTTCAGCCGAAGCGGTTTCCGGGAGGGAAGCGACGCAGGAAACGCCAAGCAGGAAGAACGGAATCAATCCAAGTCCGGAGATTTTCATCAGACGCCCCGCACCGGTCATGGTATCATTGTCTATTTTCATGCATACAGACTAAACAGTCCCCTGGCGCGAAATCAACCGGAAACCGTTCTTCACCTGCAAATGTAACACCGTTGTAACATTCAGGAACCACGCCAAGGGAAAAGGAACGCCCCGGCCCTTTTCAATGCGGCGGCGCACACGGTCCAGAGAAAAAGCAGGGAGAGCCTCAAACTTCGCAATGCTCTGCGATCACCTCCAGAAAATCATCCAGGTACCGGGCTGCCTTCTGTTCCCCGATGCCGTGGACGTTCATGGCGCCCCGGCGGGTGGTGGGCTTCAGCCGCGCCAACCCTTCGAGGGTGGAATTGTGGAATACGGCATAAGCCGGAATCCCGGCCTCACGGGCCAATTCATTCCTGAGCTCCTTCAATTTCAAAAACAAATCTTCGTCAAACTCGCCCAGGGCAGCCAAATCCCCCGTGGCCCGCACCCTGGCCTGCCCCGTGGGGGCGGAAGCCTTTTCCCGGCGGGCAAAGGGCCAGAGCATGGACGCCTCCCTGCGCCCCATCATCACTTCATTCCCCTTCGGGCTCAAGGTAATCAGGGGGCGGTCCGCCTCCCCGCTCATTCTGATCAATCCCGCCATTTGCATGGCGCGGAACAACTGGCGGATATCGTCTTCGCTCCAGCGGGAAAGGATGCCATACGTACTCAGACGGGCCAGGGAGGTTTTTAAAATCTCCTGATTCTTCGCCCCTTTGAGCATCTGGATGATTTTCGTCCTGCCCCACCTTCCCTGCCAGGAACCGTCCGCCATGCGCACGGACGCGCGCGCAATCCCGCTCAGCGCCTGCCGGACCACCCTGGTTTCCTCCTCACCCAACGATTGCCCCTCCTCCACTCCCAGCGTCAGGCACTGGTCGCAGCGGCCGCACGGCGCGCCATCCTCCTCCCCGAAGTAATTCAAAATCCACTGCGCGCGCCAGCCGCAGGAATAGGCGAACTCCGTCACCGCTTTCAGTTTTTCCCGGTCCCGCACCTCCTTTTCCCGCAGGGCCTGTTCGTCCAGAGGAATCTTCAAGCCGCTTACGGCGGGGTCCGTCACTCTGGTAAGCTTCACGCGCTGCCCCGGAACGTCATGGCGGCTGATCGCGCCATTGCGCATGAGAACGGACAGGGCGGCCCCCACCTGCATGGCATTCCGGCATTTGAGGCGTTCCCCCATCTCCTCCATGGACCACGCCACATCGTGGGTTTCCGCACTGCAATACTTCCTTAACAACTCGTACAGCTCCACAATCAGCGGAACGCCCGGATTCACCCCCTCAATAAAAAACTCCTGGGTCCGCAAATCCGCATGGTTGAACAAAAGCTCGCAATAGGCTTCCTCCCCGTCGCGACCGGCACGTCCAGCTTCCTGGTAATAAGCCTCCACGCTGCCGGGAACCTCAAAATGGGCCACAAACCTGACGTCGGCACGGTCAATGCCCATGCCAAACGCATTCGTGGCAATGACGATGTCCGCATGGCGGTTCATGAAGGCGTTCTGGGCCTCTTCCCGCTGCTCATCCGTCATGCCCGCGTGGTAAGCCGTCACGCTCAGGCCAAGGCCGGAAAGAGCCTCATGCACCTGCTCCACCTTTTTGCGGGTGGAGCAATAGATAATACCCGTCTTATGGCGCTTCACCAGCTCGTACAGCCTCTTGTACTTGTCCTTGTGCGTATCGCAAGCCGTAATGCGGAAATGCAGGTTTTCCCGCGCAAACCCCCGTACAATCGTCACCGGGTCGTCCAGCCTCAAATGTTCCAGAATATCCTCCCGCACGCGGGGAGTGGCCGTGGCGGTCAGAGCCGCTACCTGCGGGCGTCCCATCGCTTCAATAGCCCTGCCCAGCTTCAAATAATCCGGACGGAAATCATGCCCCCACTGGCTCAGGCAGTGGGCCTCATCCACGGCAACCATATTCACGTCCACCTCCGCCAGGGCGCGCATGAACCCCTCATGGCCGAAACGCTCCGGCGCCACATACACCAGCTTGAACGCCCCTCCCTTCATGCCGGCCAGGCGTTCCCTTTGTTCAGGAAAGCTCAGGGAGCTGTTGATCATGGTGGCGGGAATCCCTCTGGCGGCAAGGGCATCCACCTGGTCTTTCATCAGGGCGATCAACGGGCTGACGACCAGGCAGACCCCGTCCCGGCACAAGGCCGGAAGCTGGTAGCACAGGGATTTTCCTCCGCCGGTGGGCATCACCACCAGCACGTTGCGGCCTTCCATGATGGAAGCCACCACGCGGTCCTGCCCCTCCCTCAAGCCGGAAAAGCCGAAGTATTCCTTCAATGCCTCCATCGGCGACCTGATCACCTTGAATTCACTCATCTTTCCCGTTCAGTGTGCCACAGCCCATTCCGGGACGCAACGCCTTTCCCCTCCTTTTCCACCCCGGAATGAACGGCCTGCTTCTGAAAGGCACTCCTGCCCGCGAAGAGGGAAAATGAGATTTTTTTCTCAAATCTCCTTACAAACATCTTGACTTTCCCGGAGAAAAATCTATATTTCTCTCACCGCTTACGCGGTACACGACGCAAGTCAAAGCGCCCGTAGCTCAATTGGATAGAGCGTCTGACTACGGATCAGAAGGTTTGGGGTTCGAATCCCTACGGGCGTGCCACTTGCATCACCACCGGTAAATAAAATGATTCCTGCCTGAACGCCATGGCGGGATTTTTTGTCTCTACCGGTAAATACATATGGGGGCGCCATGGTTTCGACTGGAAGTCTGAGGTGCTGGCTGCATGTGAAGGTTAATCGGCTGGCCTTCTAAAAAGCCGATTAAAAAAATAAATGCAGAGTCTAACGACCTTGCTCTGGCTGCCTAATTAGTTCAGCCGCGTCAGAACCTCAACGCCTGCTAGAGGGGACGACGAATATTCAGCAGGCTGGTGCAATGCGGGGTTGCCGCGCAACGCACGAGACTTCCACAGGCAACTAGCGAGCCTGCCTAGTTGGCGCATGACGAAGCAGCCGCGAAAGCAGCAATATGCGTCTGAACATGGAGATGCCGGCATTAACGGCCTTCAGGACACGGGTTCGACTCCCGTCGCCTCCACCATTTCAAAACAACCGCAAGCGTTTGAAATAGAACGCTTGCGGTTTGTGTTTTTATAGAACCGCAGTACAAACCGCAGTATATTATAACGGCTTTTAGAAACAATGTACTGCGGGAAATTGCCGTGCACTGCGGGTATAAAGAAGCCCTCTCCTGCGGTGGGCGGGAGAGGGCTTCGGTGAGAATGTTGTCCTGGGCGTAACGGTTAGTGTGAGTGTAGCCGTCCGCGTCCCGGTACACGGTTGTCATCGTGAACTTGTCCCACTCTCCGAGACATGGGAACTGTAGCTGTAACTATCTATCTGCAATCATGGTATCAGGCTTGGTCTTGAGTATCCGGATCAATAAAATCCTCTATCGTCTCGGACTTGATCGCGTTATACTCGATGGCCGAAAATCCATAATACGCAGGGTTATAACCGTTCATGTATCGCTGCATAATGCGCGGAGCGCCTATGTCCACAGTTGTGGCGTTTGTACTGTTGTAAATGTCCAGGTGGCATGCGTTAAATCCTACCGAGTTGTAGGTATGTATGCCCCGCACATTGGCGATGCGTATGCAGCAGCGATTATCGTAGCCGCCTGTCATTAGCCACAACGTCCCATAATTGTCAGTATCCCAGCCACCGTCACGGTACTGGTGATACACCAGCCCGCTGATGGATGCGGGCACGGCTGTGTTGCTGTCAAGGGGTAACAATGCCCTCGTAGTCTTGACAAACTTCCTTCCCGCTGAACGGGAGTAATAAATCTCTCTGACTCTGACCCAGTACCCCCTGGCCTCAGAATCTCTTGTGTCAGATATAGTCACATCCAGCACCTCGCCAAAGTGCTCAGCGCTAGTGTGCACCCTAGTGTAATCGTCAACGTCTCTATCCGTCCTCACCGACACCTGTCCGTCACCCATGCCTAGCGTTATCTTGACAGTGGCTTTATAGGCCGACATCCGGACGGGCAGGGTAAATCCGCCAAATTTGCTGTAATTGGCGCGGCCTATAAGAGAGTGATCCAGGCCCATATTGATAGATGACGACTGTCTGGCCGGCACGGTAACCCTCATGAGCTGCCCCGACACCCGCTCCGTCACGGCAGCATTATTGGTGGTGGTAGTAATCGCAGCATCAAGGTAAATCTGCAGGTTGTATGTCTCGGCCACGGCGGCAAGCCCGGCAGCATATATCCGGTTGACGGCTGCGGTATCAGTCGCGGCGCCCGCGGCAAGCGGGATGTTGATGCCTCCGTTGGCATTAACCGCATCGGAAAATGTTCCGCCCTGAGCCGTTAGCCTGCCGTCCAGCGTCATATTGCCCGCTTCATCCGTCAGCTTGTCCTGCTTGCCGTTCCACGTTTCACGTTCTTTCGCCGTTATGTGGACTACGGCATCATCCTTGTGTACATTGAAGGAAGACGCGTCGGCTTTTGCAGAAAGAGCGGCAGCATCCGCCTTGGCGTTCCACGCGGCGCGTTCGTCTTCCATCACATGGATGGCCTTGTTCCCGGTATGCTCGTCAAGGTCTTCCTGAGTGGCAATGAGAATCCCCTTGGCCTTGACCGTGGTTTGATTATTCCATGCAGTACGCTCTTCCTCTGTAACATGGGCAGTTCCATTCTCCACATGTTCATTCAGTTCATTCAGAGAAGCTATGAGGGTTCCGTTGATAGAAGTAATTTTATTCATGATTATTTCTTATTGTTTGTTGCGAAGTGGCTGAACAACGCCGCTGCCGCCCCGTCCACCATCGTGAACTCCGAAAATCCTGGCTGGTGAAAAACCCGGCCCTTTCTG
>OGQK01000919.1_pt1 | contig 17486 bp, 12 predicted proteins | sample 1553221 | NCBI WGS metagenome assembly OGQK01 (sample SAMEA2579996, study PRJEB22360) | human gut metagenome | biome: human gut; feature: human-associated habitat; material: faeces | place: Denmark | collected 2008/2010 | reverse complement strand
GATCCCCCGGCATTATTTCAAGGCGCTTCTGGCGCGAGCCGAAAAGGGTTGGCGTGCGATTGCCTTCCGGCTTCCGACCGTCGCCTCGCCGGAAGGAAGCTGGACCGACTATTCGCTGAGTGTCGACCGCTTGGAGGAACTGACCGGGATCGACTTTTTCCCGGCGCTGCCCGACAGCATCGAGCGCCGCGTAGAGAGTCGGGTCGATGCCGGGTTCTGGAAATAGGCACGGGCGTTTTCTTTCATCGGCGCGCTTCGTTTAGCCGGGAGCATTTTCGGTATTCGATGGGGCTCGGATCGGTCCGGGTCGATATGAATTTAGCCGGGCGGGTTTCCGCCCGATTCGTTGCTGCCGGTCGGGGCGCACCGTGTTTCCCGGCGAGGTTGCGTCAAACGTTCGCGGGGTCCGGAAGGCGTTTCGCGCGCGGAATTTTCCGGTTCACGGTTTTCCCGGCTCGTACGGAGGGTTACGGAGCTATTTTTGCAATTACGATATAAAAAACTGAAGGTATGAAAAGCATCGTAAGAATGACCGTCGCGGCAGCCGTACTGCTGTTCTCGGCGGGGAGCCTCGCGGCTCAGGGTCCTGACGGACAGAAGGTGACTCCCGAACAGCGGGCCGAGAGAATGACTCAGCGCATGACCGAACAACTGTCGCTTTCGGACGAGCAGGCCCGGCAGATCGAGCAGATTCTGCTCGATCATTTCAAGGAAATGCCTCAGGCACCGCGGCGTCCCGCCGGCGAACCGTCGGCTCGGCTTTCGGACAGGCGTTCCGACCCGGGAGCCGAGCAGCGGCAGGAAATGGACGAGCAGATCAAGTTCGTGCTGACCGATGCCCAATACCAAAAATGGACCGAGATGCGCTCCGCAATGAGGATCCGGCACGGTCATCGGCGAGGGTACGGGCCGGGGCAGGGAAAGCGAAGCCGGCCGATTTGCGATTCGGTCTGTCCCTGTGCGGAGGCCGTTTCGGACTGATCGTTTCGTGCGGCCGCTTGTCCGTTTCCGGATCGGAGGTGCGGTTCCCCCTGCGGCAGGGGCGGAAAACAGTCGGCATTCCTGCATGATAGAGCAAAGAAGTCCTGTCGAGAAAGGTTTTCGAGGCATGTACGTCCTTGGCTCCTTGCGCCAGTTGCGGTCGTTTGGGCCTCGTTCCGGGAGTCTCCGTTTAGGAATGTCAGCTCTTAGGCCGTATCGCCGATGACGGCGTTGAGAACCGTACGGATAAAGGTGTCCGTATCCGCATTGGCCTGTTCTTCACTCCGGTCGTTAGGGCGGCGTAGCCGTCGTTCTTTTAGGGGCCGGCAAGACGAACGTCGGTTGGGCTCGGGACGAGCGATGAATATATCGTGGCTGTCGAAACTGCCGGCAGCGTGCGAATACGGAATTCCGTCCGGGGGTTTGGATAGAGGCCGGACGTACCACGATGGAGCGGAAGACGGATTACGATATGATGGACCGGTCGAACATAAAAGAGCCACGCAGGACGGGCGGTTTTCCTAATTTATCAAAACGCCACCCTAAATAAAATTTGGGTGGCGTTTGAGATATGGTTATCGGAGTTACTGCTTTTGATAGTTTATGGTCAAACTTCCTTTTTTCAAAGTCAATTTGTTTTCTGTCAATTCTTCAATGGTAAGAGTATCTGTGAAAGAAATCGTTTCGTGATTTCCGATACTTTTGCCAGAAAGAATTAACATATTGCCTTTCTTTTCCCATTTCTCATATTGCAAGGTCGCCATGTTAATGGAAGAAGCCTTACCGCCTTTTTCCAAATTTACACCTTGCATTTGAGTTTCCATACCGGGTATGGGTTCGACCCATTCGCCCTCGATGCCGTTTCCGCCACAAGCGGTAAACGCAATTGCTTTCACAGATCCGCACCCGTTTTTAAAAATATCTTTCCCTGCCATATTTTTTCCCTTGCTTTTCAGTTCCTATAAAGCTTTTTAATTTTTCCCAATTATATACTTTAATGTACCAACCTGATGTACATAGATTTCGTCGGAGATATATATTCAAAAGTACGCAAAAACTTTGAATATGAATGAAATCTTAATAAAAGACTTTGATGACCTCGAAGATCTAATAGAGAATTATATATGCTATTGAATATGGGCTGTTTGATGGTTCATTCGAGGATTATCTAAAACTCAATGGAATATTTGGACCCAAAGGTTTCACCGGTAAAATGGCTTAACGAGTGCGTTCAGTAGATTATGGTTTATTTGCGGACATATATTCAATAGCAAAGGTATAGGAATCTTTGAAATATTTGGTTCATATTCCCTTGCTTTCTTAATAATTTGCTCGTCATATTTCAGTAAATTATTCGCTAAATTATAGACGTTTACATATTTTCCGTCATTGGGGCCAAATCTATCATCGGCATGCATCTCTTCTGAAATAATACTGCAACACCTTCTTCCAAATTTGTTACATCTTGGGTATGGTTAGGGTGTAAACAGTGAATTATCTCATGCGCAATTTGGAATTTAGCTAAATCCTGATTATTAATGCAATTTGTACTAATGTAAATAGTAATATCATCAAGATTATTTTTCATTGTAAAATACATATGGTCCATTATTATCAAAATCTACGTAACGGATTTTAACACCGCGTTTTTGTTGCCCGAATTCATCTTCTGCTTTGTTTTGTAATTCCTCAATCAAATCATTGTATTGTGTCATATGTCGTTCTTTGAATTAACGATAGGCAATTATATACTTCAACATGCCGAGCATGTTCGCACCCGGAAAAGTCATTATGTCTGTTAGCTGCGGCATGCGGCTCCTGTTTCGTGTCCGGTTAGGTTCCTGCCGTGAAGTCTCCTCCGTCGGAGGAGATTGCGTACGTGGAGCCGGTTATATAATTGGAATGTCGATTGTCGGAGCCGTGGCCGTTATTTGCCGCATTCGATCGCCACTTTGATTACTCCGTCCTGCCGGTTTTCGAAAAGGCGATAAGCCTCGTCGATACGGCTCAGTGGAAAACGGTGCGTAATAAGCGGCACGGTGTCGATCCGGCCCTGTTCGATCAGGCGTAGAATCTCGGCGCAGTCGCAGCCGTCCACGCCGCCGGTCTTGAACGTGAGATTCTTGCCGTACATGTCCGGCAGAGGCAGTGTTTGAGGCCGGTCGTAGAGCGCCACTACGGTAACGACGGCATGGGGACGGGCGCACTCCCATGCCAGACGGAACGTATCGTCCGCTCCCGCCACTTCGAGCACTCTGTCGGCTCCGCCGTGATCGCTGTGGCGGGATACGAAATGCCGGCATTCCTCGGGCCCGCAGACCAGCACTTCGGGATAATGTTCTTGCACGAAACGGATTCGTTCGGGCGACTTTTCGCAGACGATAATGCGTTTCGGATGCCGGAGCATGACGCAGAGCAGGGTACAGATGCCCGTAGGCCCGGCGCCGATAATAAGCACCGTGTCCTCTTCGGCGATTTCCGAGATCCGGGCGGCCCAGAAACCCGTGGCCAGAATGTCGCCTACGAAAAGCGCCTGTTCGTCGCCGACCGTGTCGGGAATACGGTTCAATCCCTGATCGGCATGGGGCACGCGCACGTACTCGGCCTGGCCGCCGTCGATACGGCAGCCTAACGCCCAGCCGCCGACCGGATCGGCACAGTTGTTCACATACCCGCGCTTGCAGAAAAAGCACTCGCCGCAGAAAGTTTCGACATTGACCGTTACCCGGTCGCCGGGCTTGGTCGAAGTGACGGCCGGGCCGACTCGTTCTACGATACCCACCGTTTCGTGGCCGACCGTAACGCCCGGTGCGGCGCGAGGCACGCTGCCGTGCTTGATATGCAGGTCGCTGGTGCAGATACTGCCCAGCGTTACGCGCACAATGGCATCGCGCGGATCTTCCAACTCCGGCTTCGGTTTGTCCAGCAGCTCGAACTTTCCTCGTTCGATATAAGTATAGGCTTGCACGGGTAAAAACGTTTTTCTCCACGAATTTAAACAATTTTTCGACGATATATCGAAAAAAGACGCGCTCTGTTGTTTTTCACGGTACCGGATCGTATCGTTCGGACGGTCCGTCCGTCAGGTTGCCCGTCTGTGTCGGTGAGGATCGTCGGTCCGTATTCTCCGACGGCGTGCGGCCGGAAAAATCCGATGTACGGCGGAAGGGATTCAAACCGGGGAGATGCGAAAATCGGGACCGATTCGGAAATAAACGCAGTGAATTTTCGCATGGTGATTGGGCGGGCTTTTCGCTCCCGAGATCGCAAGGACGTTCCGAACGGGGTGCGGAGGTCTCAGTGCGGCGGTCCGGCCGTGGCCTCTCCTGTACGTTTCGGTCGTGCGGCGAAAGAGAATTCGGGCGCCTTTTCGGTAGAGGTCGTACGGCGTCCGCTATGACGGCGTATATGGTGCCGACGGGCGACGGCAGGGCTTTCGCACGTTGTTTTCCGGTGCGGTCTGTTCGGCCTTTCCGATAGGCCGTTCCGTCCGATCGATGGATGCCGACATGCGAGGAACTGTGCCGGAAAGGCAGGAATACGCCGTTTCGGCCGCACGGCGGTCTGCCGTATCCGGTTGGTCGTTCTGTCGTTGTGCCTTTTCTGCCGCCCGGCTGCGACATGCGGGAAGCGCTGCGGAGCGTGGCGACGCCGATTTTCGCATCCCGCAAATAAAACCTATCTTTGGGCTAAAAATACGGCTATGCATAGATCAGGTTTCGTCAACATCATAGGCAATCCGAACGTGGGCAAGTCGACGCTGATGAACGCGCTGGTCGGCGAGCGGCTGTCGATCATCACCTCGAAGGCCCAGACCACGCGCCACCGGATACTGGGCATCGTCAACGGCGACGATTTCCAGATCGTCTATTCCGATACGCCGGGCATCCTGAAGCCCAGCTATAAGCTTCAGGAATCGATGATGCGCTTCGTGCAGGGGGCGCTCAAGGACGCCGACGTCATCCTGTACGTGACCGACGTGGTCGAAGGGACCGACCGCCGCAGCGAGATTTTCGACCGTATCGCGCGCAGCGGTATCCGGACAATTCTGGTTATCAATAAGATCGATCTGACGACGCCCGAGCGGCTCGAGGAGCTGGTCGGGCAGTGGCGCGGGATTCTGCCCGACGCCGAGATCGTTCCGGTCTCGGCCCTGAACGATTTCAATATCGGCGGGCTGTTCGACCGGATTCTGGCCGCTTTGCCCGAGGGCGAGCCGTTCTATCCGAAGGATGCGCTGACGGACAAGACGCTGCGCTTCTTCGCTTCGGAGATCATCCGCGAGAAGATATTCCTGAACTATGAAAAGGAGATTCCCTATTCGGTCGAGATAGCGATCGAGGAGTATAAGGAGGAGCCGTCGATCGACCGCATATCGGCCACGATCTACGTGGCGCGAGAGAGCCAGAAAGGCATCGTGATCGGTCATCGGGGCGAGCGCCTGAAACGGGTCGGAACGCAGGCCCGCGAGGAGCTGGAACAATTTCTGGGCAAGAAGGTTTTCCTTCAGCTGTTCGTCAAGGTCAACGACAACTGGCGCAACGACGACCGTCAGCTCCGCCGGTTCGGCTATATCGAACAGTAGGTACGGGGCGTTGCGTGGCGAGCGGGGCCGCGCGCTGGCAGCCGGGGCGGCATGTGGGGGAGGCGTCGGTCCGCTGTATCGTTCGGGCCGGTTCGCTTGCCGTAACCGTCGCCGTATTCGTCCCGTTCGCCGCGATCCTGAGTTTCCGGTAATTATAATGCTTTTTTGCGGCCGTTCCGGACGGTTCGATCGTTCCGGACCGTTCATAGAAAAGAGTTCTATGGCTCGGTGGCGTATCGACCGTCTGATTGAGATGGTGAAAGTTGCGGCAGCGGGATATATGAGGCGGCAGAGCGGAATATGTATATGATTGGTCGGAATCGTCGCTCCCGATGCTTTTTCATTCAGTAAGGTCTTTGTGAATCGCGCGGGCAGATCGTCTTCTCGTCCCGGGGCGTCTGCAACCCGAGCTCAAAGTGTAGGAGTAAAAAAGCGTCCACTGGCCGACAAGGATCGAAAGTCATATGATCGGGGAAATCGACCGGTCGTTATGCGCCGTTTCGGTCCGCGCCGGAGCTCGGACCGGACGGGAGGTGCGCCCTCCGGGCCGGGGCGGAGCGTTTCCTCGCCTCTTGTCGACCCGTTGCCGGAGGCGGCCGGCGGCCGAGAATTTTTTGCCGATTGTCCGTTTAAATTGCTACCTTTGTGGCTCTTGAAACCTTAATCAGCAAGCAAAATGGAAAAGGGACCTGTTTCACAGTTTATCACGCATCACTACCGCCATTTCAACGCGGCGGCCCTGATCGACGCCGCGAAAGGATACGAAGCCCATATCGACGCCGGCGGCAAGATGATGATTACGCTGGGCGGTGCGATGAGCACGGCCGAGCTGGGCATCTCGCTCGCCGAGATGATCCGCCGGGACAAGGTGCAGATTATCACCTGCACGGGCGCCAACCTGGAGGAGGATATCATGAACCTGGTGGCCCACTCGCATTACAAGCGCGTGCCGCACTACCGCGACCTGACGCCTCAGGACGAGTGGAACCTGCTCGAAAATCATATGAACCGCGTGACGGATACCTGCATTCCGGAGGAAGAGGCGTTCCGCCGCCTGCAGGGACATATCTTCAAGATATGGAAGGATGCCGACGACAAGGGCGAGCGCTATCTGCCCTACGAGTTCATGTACAAGTTGCTGCGCAGCGGCGAGCTGGAGCAGTATTACGAGATCGATCCGAAGAACAGCTGGATGCTGGCCGCCTGCGAGAAAAACATCCCGATCATCGTTCCGGGCTGGGAGGACAGCACGATGGGCAACATCTTCACTTCTTATGTCATCAAGGGCGAGCTGAAAGCCTCGACGGTCAAGGGCGGTATCGAGACGATGATCTTCCTGACGGAGTGGTATCGCGCCAACAGCGGCGGGAAAGGCGTCGGCTTCTTTCAGATTGCCGGGGGCATTTCGGGCGACTTCCCGATCTGCGTCGTGCCGATGATGTATCAGGATCTGGAGTGGGAGGACACTCCGTGCTGGGCCTATTTCTGCCAGATTTCGGACTCGACCACTTCGTACGGTTCCTATTCGGGCGCCGTACCCAACGAGAAAATCACCTGGGGCAAGCTGCTGCCCGATACGCCGAAATTCATCGTCGAGTCGGACGCCACGATCGTCGCTCCGCTGATTTTCGCCTATGTGCTCGGCTGGTAGCTTGCCCGTAAACCGGGCGGACCGGGTGTAGAGACAAGACCGGTTTTCTGGAGACGGAATATGGATAGGCAGCGGCGTCCGCATAAGACGCCGCTGCTTTTTCCGTAGGTTTGGTTCTGTATTTTATCAGGTGTTCGGCAAATAACGGAGAGGGTTGGATGGATGTAGCGCGGTTCGGTCTCTGTTGTGCGGACCGTTCTTTTTCCGTGATGCGGGATATAGTCGGTCTTGTACAGGGACGCAGGGGCATAAATTAAGGAAAAGCGGGGATAACCGTGTGCCGTAGGATACTCCGGGTCGTGCCGGGGCAGGCGTTGGGGTTTCGGCACTGCCGGCGGGGCGTCGTCTTTGTTTTGTTTGGCGAAATACGGGTCGTTTCGGGTCGGAATCGGCGGCATGGAAGGCGAGGACGTCAGCGTGTCGTTTCTTTGGCGGATGTCGCGTGCATGTCGTCTCTTCCGGGGAAAGGCTCGGCGGTGTCGGTCTGTCGCGGCATACGGTTAGTCCCGCTTTTATCTTGAGGTCGAGAGATCGCCCGCTCGTTCGGTAAGTCGCGGATGCCTTTTCCCTGCAAATCGTCCGGGGTCGACAGAATATCCGTGATCCTTTGCCGCATGCTCCTGGCATACCGGTTCTCCGAGCGGATAGCTGTAACAACGCACCGGAAAGAAGCAAGCGGGTCTTGTCCTTCCGACTGTCGTGCGGTCCGTTACCGTCAACGGCCTGGAGACGGTGACGGACGCGGGGCGGCAACGGCGTTTGCTCAGGGCTTCTTGCGCCGTTTGGCGCTCTCCGTGTCGAATTCTTCCTGATCGAATCCGGCAGCAAGGATCTCCTCGGCCTTCGCGGCATCGGCCTCGTTGACCACGAGACGGATTTTCGACAGGTCGCCCGGAATCGGCAGAATGTCCGAGATGCCTTCGTTGAGCAGTTCGCACCGGATGCCGTTGCTCTCGAGCAGGCTCTGATAGATCGAGGCCTCGCCCGCCGATGAAAAGGTTTTCAGAACCGATAATTTCGAGTTGTCCATGGCTTTGCGTATTGAGGGTTTGTTCGGTCGGGGACCGCGCGGATCCGGATGCCGGATTTCGGTCCCTTTCCCGATACAATGTACGAAATATTGTTGATAAAATGCACTTTCCGTGCCCGGTATTTCCGTTTATTTTTCGTTACTTTTGTATCGAGGCATAATAATGGGAAACAATGGGGCAGTTCACTCATCTTCATGTACATACGCAATATTCGATTCTGGACGGCGCGGCGGCTATCAAGCCGCTGCTCAAGCGTGCCAAGGAGCTCGGCATGACCGCGCTGGCGATCACCGACCACGGCAATATGTACGGAGTCAAGGAGTTTCACGACGCGGCCGAAAAGGAGGGGATCAAGCCGATTCTCGGCTGCGAGGTCTACGTGGCCGGAGGCAGCCGCTTCGACAAGAGCGGCAAGGACGACCGGGGCGACCACCTGATTCTGCTGGCCAAGAATCTGGAGGGGTACCACAATCTTTCCAAAATCGTGTCGTATGCCTTTACCGAGGGGTTCTACTACCGTCCCCGGGTCGATAAGGAGCTGCTGCGCCTCTATCACGACGGGATTATCTGTTGCTCGGCCTGCCTGGGCGGCGAACTGCCGCAGGCTATCATGAGGGGCGACATGCAGGAGGCGCGCCGCGTCGTCGAGGAGTTCGTCTCCATTTTCGGCGAGGATTACTACCTCGAGCTGCAGCTTCATCAGAGCGGTATTCCGCGTATCGACGAGCAGGTGTACGAGAATCAGAAGAAGGTGAACGCCGTGCTGTTGCAGCTTGCCGCCGAGTACGGCGTGAAATATATCTGCTCGAACGACGTGCACTTCATCATGGCCGACGACGCGCCGGCCCACGACCGGCTGATCTGCCTCAATACGGGCCGCGATCTGGACGATCCGAACCGTATGCGCTATACGTGGCAGGAGTACCTCAAGAGCGAGGAGGAGATGGCCGCGCTGTTCCCCGATCATCCGGAGGCTCTGGCCACGACGGCCGAGATCGCCGGAAAGATCGAGGAATACTCGCTCGAGCATAAACCTCTGATGCCGAACTTCCCGATTCCGGACGACTTCGACGTACCGCTGGACCAGCTCAAGGAAACGTTCCGCAAGAAGATCAAGGACGAGGCCGTGCTCGCCGAGATAGACCGATGTACGGATTCGCTCGACGAGGTGGTCGGGCGGCATCCCGAGCTGTCGGACCAGCTGACGATCGCCAAGCAGTTCCGCTATTTGGAGCATCTGACCTACAAGGGGGCCGAGAGACGCTACGGCACGCTGTCGGACGCTGTCCGCAAGCGTATCGAGTACGAACTGTCGACGATCGAGTGGATGGGCTTCCCGGGGTACTTCCTGATCGTGTGGGACTTTATTCGCGCCGCCCGGGAAATGGGCGTCTCGGTGGGGCCGGGCCGGGGCTCGGCGGCCGGGTCGGTCGTCGCCTACTCGCTGACGATCACCAATATCGACCCGATGAAGTACGACCTGCTGTTCGAGCGCTTCCTGAATCCCGACCGGATTTCGCTTCCGGACGTGGACGTCGATTTCGACGAGGACGGCCGCGCCGACGTGCTGCACTACGTGGTCGAGAAGTACGGCAGCAAGCGCGTCGCGCAGATCGTCACGTTCGGCACGATGGCGCCGAAGGCCGCGATCAAGGACGTCGCCCGCGTACAGAAGCTGCCCCTCTCGGAGAGCAACCGCATCTCGAAACTGGTACCCGAAAAGCCCGGGACCACTTTCGCCAAGGCCTACAAGGAAGTTCCCGAGCTGGTAAAGGAAAAGGAGTCGGACAATCCGCTGATCCGCGACACGATGAAGTACGCAGAGAAACTCGAGGGCTCCGTGCGCCAGACCGGCGTGCACGCCTGCGGCGTGATTATCGGACAGGACGATTTGGAGAAGTTCGCTCCGATGGCCATAGCGAAGGACGCCGAGCTGAACGTCGTGCAGTACGAGGGCAAGCTGGTCGAGAGCGTCGGGCTGATCAAGATGGACTTTCTGGGTCTCAAGACGCTGTCGATCATCAAGGATGCGCTCGAAAACATCGAGTCGACGACCGGCAGCCGGCCCGACATCGACGCGATCCCCCTCGACGATCCGCTGACTTACGACCTCTACAGCCGGGGAGAGACGACGGGGCTGTTCCAGTTCGAGTCGCCCGGCATGAAAAAACACCTGCGCAACCTGAAGCCGAACCGTTTCGAGGACCTGATCGCGATGAACGCGCTGTACCGGCCCGGTCCGATGGAATATATTCCGAACTTCATCGCCCGCAAGCACGGTCTGGAGCCCGTCACGTACGAGATACCCGACATGGAGGAGTATCTGAAGGACACGTACGGCATTACGGTCTATCAGGAGCAGGTCATGCTGCTGTCGCAGAAGCTGGCCGGCTTTACCGGGGGAGAGGCCGACACGCTGCGCAAGGCGATGGGAAAGAAGAAGCGCGACGTGCTGGACAAGATGAAGCCCAAGTTCATCGAGGGCGCGAAGAAGAACGGGCACGACCCGAAAATCTGCGAGAAGATATGGGGGGACTGGGAGGCGTTCGCGTCGTACGCGTTCAACAAGTCGCACTCGACCTGCTACGCTTACGTTTCCTATCAGACGGCCTATCTGAAGGCCCACTATCCGGCCGAGTTCATGGCCGCGCTGCTGAGCCGCAACCTGTCGGACATCAAGAAGATCAGCTTCTTCATGGACGAGTGCAAGCGGATGGGCCTCTCGGTGCTGGGGCCCGATGTCAATCACAGCAAGATCCGCTTCTCGGTCGACGAGGGGGGCAATGTCCGTTTCGGTTTGGCCGCTATCAAAGGCGTGGGCGAGTCGGCCGTGCAGAATATCATCGACACGCGCAAGGAAGGAGGGCCTTTCAAGTCCGTGTACGATTTCGTAGAGCGGGTCAATCTGCAGACCGTCAATAAGAAAACGTTGGAAAATCTGGTGCTCGGAGGCGCGTTCGACGCGATCAGCGACCTGCCGCGCAGCGCCTATCTGGCGCGGGACGAGCACGACGGTACGCTGCTGGATGCGCTGGTACGGTACGGAAACCGCGTGCAGAGCGAGAAGAACAACGTGCAGCAGAGCCTGTTCGGCGGCATTACCGAGGAGTCGTCGGTGCAGAAGCCCGAGCCGCCGCAATATACGCCTTGGACGAAACTCGAGACGCTGAACCGCGAGCGCGACGTGATCGGGATCTACCTGTCGTCGCATCCGTTGGATGACTTTTCATTGATTATCAAACATTACTGTACCTGCTCGCTGGGCGATCTGGCCGATCTGCCGTCGATGAACGGGAGAGATTTCGTCGCGGCGGGCATGGTCACCTCGGTCATGCACCTGACCACGAAGACGGGCAAGCCCTACGGACGCTTCACGATCGAGGATTACAACGGTTCGCACGAATTCGTGCTGTTCTCGAAGGATTACGAGAATTTCCGCCGCTTCCTGTTCGAGGGTTACTATCTGCTTATCAAGGGGAAGGTCGCTCCGCGCATATACAATCCCAACGAGCTGGAGACGCGCATTACGTCGATCATGATGTTGGCCGAAGCGCAGGAGACGCTGATGAAGGAGGTGACCGTGTCGGTTCCCGTCGACGAGCTGACCGAGGAATTGGTCGGCAGGCTGTCGGCCGCCGCGAAGGAGAACCGGGGCCAGGTGATCCTGCGTTTCAAGGTGTACGACCCGGCAGCCGAAGTGGCAGTGAATTTGTATTCGAAGAGCGTCAAGGTCGCGCTGACCGGCGATCTGATCCGGACTTTCGACGATTACTCGCTTCGATATACGTTGATGTAGAGCGTATCTCGCTGAGGTTCGGCGCGATGCGAAAAACGTAAATAACTTGTTGACCGTTTTGTCCGCCGCGATGCGTTTTTTTCGGAAGGAATTGTCAACTTTGCGACAGACAAATCATTTAAAATTCACCGATATGGCACTTGCTATCACCTCTGAAAATCTGAAAACCCTGATGGATTCGGGCAAACCGCTGGTCGTCGATTTCTGGGCCGAATGGTGCGGACCCTGCCGGACGATCGCCCCGATTATCGACGAGCTGGCCGCCGAGTACGAAGGCCGCGTAGCGATCGGCAAATGCGACGTGGACGACAACAATGCCGTCGCCACGCAGTTCAGCGTTCGCAACATCCCGACGATTCTCTTTATCAAGGGCGGTCAGGTGGTCGATAAGCAGGTCGGCGCCTGTCCGAAGAGCGTGCTCGAGGAGAAAATAACCAAGCTGTTGTAAGGCGGTTCCGCCGCTTCCCGTTTTCGGGAAGGGAGGGGCGGACGCGCCGAGCGTTTTCCGATCGAATGTCCGGATGGCGACGAGCTGTCCGGACATTTCTCGTTTGGAGAGGACCGGTCCGTTCGAGCGTTTCCGGCGGGCCCGTAGGCCGGAAAGCGCCCGGCTTTTTCCGTTTGCGCAAGGCGTTCGTTGAGGTTTCGGCCGTTATTGCGAGAGTTGGGCGGAGAACGCGGCGGAGACGTATTCGCGGGAACCGGTCCGCAACGTGCTTTTGCCCGGCGGCGCGGCTTCCCGTTGAAAACGGGGTTTTTCCGTTATGCGAACCGGCGCGGATGCCCGTTTCCTCCTGTCGTGCGGCGGCGGATACGTGGCGGTAGAAGCAGCGGATAGCCGGGTTGCCGGTCCCGTTCCGCGGTCGCGTCCGTCGCTTCCTTCCGTTTTCGCCCGGGCGTTGCGCGACTATGGAACGGAGCGTCCGGCCTGTTTTTTGCCGATCTCTTCGAGCCAGCGTCCCAGCGAGGCGGTCAGTTCGTCATGATATCTGAACGACGGGTTCCAGCCCCATCCGTGCTTGCCGCGGGGGTAGGCGTGCAGCTCGGCCGGAACGCCGTGCCTTTTCAGCGCCGTGTAGTAGCAGATGCTGTTGCCGGGCAGCACGTTGTCGTCGTCGCTCATGGCGATGAAGGCGGGTGGCGTCCGGGCTGTCACTTCCTTCTCGCAGGAGTAAAGCGCGGAATCCGTCGGTACGTCGGCTCCGAACAGGTTGCCCATCGTCTCGCGGTCGATCATCCTGTCGTCGCGCGAGATAGCGGCGTACATCAGTACCGTGAAGTCGGGCCGGTCGTCCGTTCCCGTGAATCGGGTCGATGCGGCCGCCGCCAGATGTCCTCCGGCCGAGAAGCCCATGATGCCTACGCGGTGCGGATCGACATGCCACAGCCGCGCCTTTTCCCGGACCATTCGTATGGCCGCCAGCGCGTCTTCGACCGGAATGTCGGGATGTCCGTTCGGCATCCGGTAGCGCAGCACGACGGCCGTGATACCCCGCTCGTTCAGCCACCGGGCGACCTGTATCCCTTCGTGGTCGAAACAGACGGCCGCGTAGCCTCCTCCCGGACAGATCACGACGGCTTGGCCTGTGGCCCGGTCCGCATCGGCCGGGTAGGCCAGGTAGTCGGCCTCCGTAGCGCTGAAAACGATGTCCTGCGTCGTGCGTACGTTTTCGGGCGGCAGCCCCTTGCTGTCGGGTGCTCCTTGAGGGTAGAGCGGCCGGGCCCGAGGCGTCTGGGCCTGCAAGTGGCAGAGGCTCAGCAGACAGGCTGTCGCCAGAATCGGTCGGATGCGATATTTTCTCATGGCGTTCGATATTGGTCTATTTTCCCCGGAGCAATCGGCAGCCGTGCGGTCCGGCCTCGGAGTTTTTTTCTGGCTCGTCCGCCGTCGCGTCTGCGGTCCGGTCGTCCGTTTATGCGGATAACGCTTGGGGCTCCTCGGTCGTTACGACCGAAATTCTTCACCTCGCCGGAACGGGTCGGAATGCAGGGAGGGCCGGCGGAACTTCGCGCGCTTTGCCGAGCGCCGGCCGAGTCGAAGCAAGGACGGCGCACTTCCGCTCGCAGTGCGACGATCGGAACGCAGCGCATCGTCCGCGACACGATATGCGATTTGTTTGGAACGATTCCGCCCGCCGGTTCGCGAACCGGCCGTCCGACCGGTCTTATCCCGTCCGTGCGGTGTGTCCGGCGCGGGGCGCTGCGACTGCGACCGGACTATTTCCGTATCTCTTTCAGCCAGCGGTCGAGCGATGTCCGCAGCTCGTCGTGGTACTTGAAGGTTTCGAGCCAGCCCCAGCCGTGGCCTCCCGACGGGTAGACGTGCAGCTCCGCCGGTACGCCGTGGGCCTTCAGCGCTTCGTAGTACATCGTGCTGTTGACCGGGGGCACTCCTCCGTCGTCGTCGCTCAGCGCCAGAAACGTGACGGGCGTGCGGTCCGACACCTGCTTCTCGTTCGAGTATCGGTCCACGAGCTCGATCGGAGCGTCCCGGCCGATCAGTTCCTCGCGCGATACCTTATGCGTGTAGCGCTCGTCCATCGTGATGACCGGGTAGATCAGGATCGAGAAATCGGGGCGCTGCGAGTCGTTCTCGAAATGGGTCGAGACCGTCGAGGCCAGATGCCCTCCGGCCGAGAAGCCCATGATGCCGACCTGATGCGGGTCGATCCCCCATTCGGCGGCATGGTTCCTCAGCAGCGCGATCGCCGTCCGGGCGTCGTGCAGCGGAATGTCGTGATGTCCGTTCGGCATCCGGTAACGGAGCATCAGCGCCGTGATCCCGCGCTCGTTCATCCATTGGGCGACCTGAATGCCCTCGTGGGTGTAGGCTACACCCAGGTAAGCTCCTCCCGGACAGATGACGACGGCCTGGCCCGTTGCCTTGGACGGATCGGCCCGAAACAGCATGTAGTCGGCCTCGGCGATCTTCTCCGCATGGCTTTCGGCATAAACGGCCTTGTCTGCGGGCAGTCCGTTGTTGTCCGGCGCGCCTTGCGGGTAGAGCGGCTGCGCTTCGGGAATCTGGGCTGTTGCCGGAAAAATCCAGAACAGGGCGCCGGCGAACAGCGATAAGGTCTTTTTCATAGGTATCTCTCGTTTGAATTGATCGATAAATGTAGAAAATTCCGGGCGATTTCGCAAGGGCGGCACGGCCTGCGTCCGCATCGGAACGTCCGGGCGCTCCGATGCGGGGACAGGGGCGGCCCTTAGAGCATAGAATACGGCCTAAATGTGATATGCCGATCGGTCGGAAGTAGAGCGGGAACATCCGTATTTTTCGGCCGTTTGATGACAATTTTTACACGGAAACCGCTTACGCACCGTTTTTTATCATTAATTTTGTTCTTCACAGACCGGGGAATAATAAATTGATTGGCAAAATGATATGGGACGAAATCGGATTTTCGCGTTTGCACTGGCTTTGACGGGTTTTCTGGCGTCCTGCGGAAAATTCAACGACCGGATGGAAGGAATTCTCTCGAGGGCCGAATCCGTGATGGACTCGTGTCCGGACAGCGCCGTCCGGACATTGGGCGAGATTACCAACCCGAGGTGGCTCAGCCGGCCGAACCGGGCTCTCTATTGTTTGCTTAGCATCCAGGCACCCGTCAAAGCCGGACTGCCTCTTCCTTCCGACTCGCTGATAGACGTTGCCGTGAACTATTATTCGAGGCATCTGAAAGATTCCCATGCGGTTATGGCGTATTATTACCAGAGCAAGGCTCTGAATTCCGATGAGACGGCTCGGCTGGAGGCATTGTTAAGCGCGGAGGCGTTGATTCCTGAATGCCGGAATGACGGAGCGGCCGGTACGATATACTATTATTTGGGTGAGGCTTATGAAAAGCAATACGTTGATAGCGTAGCAAGACGTTATTATGAAAAAGCTCTCCTACATTATAGAAGGTCGGGACAGGCGAAAAACGAATTCTACGCATTGCATAGTTTGGGATGGTCGTATTTGTACGTGAAGAACTTTGTCGAAGCGGAAAAGAATTTTAGGGCGGCTTTGGCTATCGCCGAAGATATGCGTGACACGTCATGTCTGAACAAAATTTTCAGGTCTTTAAGCAACTTGTATAATTGGTTGGATGAATATGACAAAGCGAAAGAATGTATTATCAAGTGCACCGAATTCAATAAGGAGAACACGAACCATCATTATGTTTCTTTAGGTGATGTCTACTTCAGGCAAGGTCTGTTGGATTCGGCGAAGTTCTTTTATAACTATTATCTATCGAATAGGCCCCTCGATACGGCGAAGGTTGCGAGCGTTTTATATAGTTTATACCGGTTGGAAAGTCAGCAATATGCTTTCCAAGAGGCATTAAAGACTTTCGAGGAATACCATAAGATGTATCTGGCAATAAACGACAGAAACGAGCGGAACTCCATTATTGAGATTCGGCAGAAATATGACAGCGAGAGATTGAACTCGCAAAGGCAGCAGCTGATTATCCGTAACAGAACCTTGTTGATCGGTTTTTTGGTCATGCTTCTGATCGCGGTGGCTTCGGTCAGCACTTACAAGGTCGTTGTCGCGAAAAAGAACAAGCGGATCAGCGACGATATGGTCAAGCTGCGGGAGGCGGAAATCGCGAATCAGCAAAAGACGATCGACAATCAGCAACTGGAAATGAAAATCGACAAGCTGAATCTGCTGAAGTCGAGCGCGAAGACGCTGATCGAGTCCAAGCTGAGAATCATTCAGAAAATGAACGATATCCTGAAGCTGTGGAGCGACGACCGACGCGAGAATCGGCGCTTTGCGCTGGCGGCCAAGGAGTTTTTCGACGACTATAAATTCACGCAGGACAGCTGGAAGGATATTTACGAAATATCGAATCATATCGTCAGCGAAGATTTTCTGCACCGTCTGCGCGCGACGGAGTTGAAGCTGTCCGAGGACGATCTGAAGCTCTGTTGCATGGTCCTCGTCGAGATCAAGACGAACCAGATCGCCGATATTTTAGGCATTCAGCCGGCTTCCGTATCGAAAAAACGGAACCGTTTGAAAAAGAAAATCGACGGAAACTCCGATAAGACGCTCAAAAAGCTACTGTCCGCTTGGATTTGATTTAGGATAAATTATTGATATGTAGTATATTTATGCGTATTCCGATTTGTCCGCATATGAAATTACAGGCAAATTTCAGCCTGTTTTAATTATCTGATAATTAGGATATAAATTTTTCGAAAAATTCCGGTTTTTCGTATTTGTCATATGTCCGGTATCGTGTGTCCGGGTATCAACACTGAAAAAATTGGATATGTTTGCAACGGGTTTCGGTTCTGCTGTATGACGATGTCGTTTCTTTTTCGACATATCCGTTAAGAGTCTGCGACCCGGAAATTTTTTCAGGATTGAGATTATGAAAATGCGAGTTTTGTTTTTGGCCATCGCGGCGGTATTGGCCAGCGCTTTGTCGGCGGGGGCCG
>OGQK01000917.1_pt1 | contig 17544 bp, 16 predicted proteins | sample 1553221 | NCBI WGS metagenome assembly OGQK01 (sample SAMEA2579996, study PRJEB22360) | human gut metagenome | biome: human gut; feature: human-associated habitat; material: faeces | place: Denmark | collected 2008/2010 | reverse complement strand
CGGTGTCCATGGCCGTGATGTTGAAAGTGTTGTTCATGGTAATGAAGGTAAAATTGTTCAATGGTTGCGGTTACCATGAGAACAAGAATTACCAGTGTAAACACGCCGCGAACGTTATGGTATTCAAATACACGATAATATTATCAACATAGGTATTTCATAAAATACATAATACTTCTTCTGATTCTCTTGATTAATCAAGGCGAAAATACAGATTTTTCAGTGACCAGCTTTAAATTCCCAATCAAGCACAAGACATCTGATCATCCATATCCAGGACGCTAGATACCGCCGGTCAGCGAACTTTCTTTCCTCCTATAAGATTTCCCTGGAAGCACCGTCTAACCGAACGACAGTTCTACAAACGCTCTGCTTCACCAAGCCTCCTCCCACTGTCACAATGCAAAAACATTATTCACCATCGACCGGTTTGGCCGTGGAGCTCAGCGTGCACTGGCGCACATAGTCGTACACCTTCGGGTCACTGTCTCCGGCGGCCCAGACAACCCGCAGGAAGTCGGCGGCATGGATGTTGCCGTGGTCACGGAAGAAGCGGCGGTCATTTTCGCAACAGTAGATGACGTCATCCCCCATGGAGCCGACGAGCTTGGCCCTCGCCTTGGCAATCAGGCGCGGAAGGTAGGGGAGGCCGCTTAATTCGTCTCCGAAGCCCGGCAAATCATACCCGATCACGGGCTTGCCCTGGTAAAACTGCCCGTGCTGGATGGTCAGGAAGAAGTCCCTGCGCACCGCAACCACCAATAGTACCGTGGTGGGGGAAGGTTCTCCCGTGCGGGCATAGAGTTCCACAAAGTCAAACAGTTCCCGCGTGCGGCAGCCGATGGAGGACAGGAAGATGATTTCCTGGTCCGTAAAGAAGCCGTCCACATTCCTGTGGCCTTCATGGTAACGCCCCACCGCCTCGCGGAAAAGGTCGTAAAACGTGTCGTTCCAGTCTTCCTCCATCATCGGCCCGGGGATTTGTGTTTGCGCTTGAAGTTGAGCATCATGATCTGCTTGGTCAGATTGGCCTCAAAGCGGGTCTGTTCCTCTCGGGACATTTCCGAGCGGGTCTTGAGCACTTCCTGCGCTTCCTGAATGGCCCGTTCCACGCTGCCTTCGTCAATCTGGGAGGAGTTGAGCGCGAGGTCGGTCACCATCAGGACGTGATCGTCATTAACCTGCACAAAGCCGTTGCCCACCACCATGCTTTCCTCAGGGCCGTCCATGGGCTTGTAGCGGAGTTCCCCCGGTTCCAGGGAGGTAATCAGGGCCGTATGATGTTCCAGCACGCCCATCTCCCCGAGGCTGCCGGGCAGGTAAACGTATTCCACGGTGGCGGCAACCGCCACCTCATCCGGTGTAATGACTTTGAACTCCATGCTCATGGTTTGGAACGGCGGGAAAAGGGTTATTTGGCTTCCTTGAGGACGTCATCTATGCCGCCGCGCATGAAGAAGGCGTCTTCCGGAACCATGTCCAGCTTGCCTTCCAGGATTTCCTTGAAGCCCCGGACGGTTTCCGCCACAGGCACATAGGCTCCGGGAATGCTTGAGAAGACTTCCGCCACATGGAACGGCTGGGTCAGGAAGCGCTGGATCTTGCGGGCGCGGCTCACGATGAGCTTGTCTTCTTCCGAAAGCTCGTCCATGCCCAGAATGGCAATCATGTCCTGAAGGTCCTTGTAGCGCTGCAGCACCATCTGCACGCCGCGCGCCACTTCGTAATGCTCGTTCCCCACGATTTCCGGGGCCAGGGCCTTGGAGGTGGAGGACAGCGGCTCCACCGCAGGGAAGAGCCCCTGGGCCGCCAAAGAGCGTTCCAGCACCACCGTGGAGTCCAGGTGGGCGAAGGTGGTGGCCGGAGCCGGGTCCGTCAGGTCGTCCGCAGGAACGTACACGGCCTGCATGGAGGTGATGGAGCCGTGCTTGGTGGAGGTGATGCGTTCCTGAAGGTCCGCCATTTCCTCCGCCAGGTTCGGCTGGTAGCCCACGGCGGACGGCGTGCGACCCAGCAGGGCGGACACTTCCGACCCCGCCTGGGAGAAACGGAAAATGTTGTCAATGAAGAGCAGCACATCCTTGTGCTCCTCGTCGCGGAAGTATTCCGCCATCGTCAGGGCGGACAGGGCCACGCGCAGACGGGCGCCGGGAGGCTCGTTCATCTGGCCGTACACCAGGGCCACCTTGGATTCCTCCGGCTTTTCCAGATTAATCACGCCGGATTCTATCATTTCATTGTACAAGTCGTTCCCTTCACGGGTGCGTTCCCCCACCCCGGCAAAGACGGAGAGGCCGCTGCGCGCCTTGGCAATGTTGTTGATGAGTTCCATGATGAGCACGGTTTTGCCCACCCCCGCGCCGCCGAAGGCGCCAATTTTGCCGCCTTTCAGGAAGGGGCAGATGAGGTCGATTACCTTGATGCCCGTTTCCAGCACTTCCGTGCTGGTGGATTGCTCGTCCAGCGGCGGAGCGCTGCGGTGAATGCTTTTCATGCCGGAGCAGGAGGGTGCGCCGCGTTCGTCCACGGCTTCACCCAGCACATTGAAGATGCGGCCAAGAACGCACTGCCCCACCGGCACCTCAATGGGGTGCCCCGTATCGCGCACGGGCATGCCGCGGCGCAGGCCGTCCGTGGAGCTCATGGCCACGGCGCGCACCCAGCCGTCGCCGATGTGCTGCTGGACTTCCAGCACCAGGGTCTTGCGTTTGCCGTTGACTTCATAGTCCACTTCCAGGGCGTTGAGCAGGGCGGGAAGCGTTTCAGCCCGGGAGAAATCCGCATCGACCACGGCGCCGATGATCTGAACGAGAGTGCCTGTGTTATTCATCATGAGAAAAACTTGGTGTTGAGATGGAGGAGATGAGGGTTTTGTTTGAAAAAGGGGTGGAAGAAGCGGAGGCCATGTTATTCCATGGCGCGCATGGCCGTGGTGATTTCCAGCAGTTCATTGGTGATCTGCGTCTGGCGCGCCTTGTTGTAGTCCAGGGTAAGCCCGTCGATGATGTTTTTGGCGTTTTCCGTAGCTCCTTTCATGGCGACCATGCGGGCGGAGTGCTCGGACGCGCGGGCTTCCAGCACGATCTGGACCAGCCCGTGGAAGACGTAAAGGGGGAGGATGGTATCCAGCAGCGCGGCGGGGCTGGGCTCCAGCAGGAATTGCTTGTGGATGTCTTCCCCGTCCAGGGCTGCGCCCCCGGCCTTCGCCATCTTCATCAGCGGGTCCGGCTCAATGGGGAGAAGCTGGCGGAAGATAGGCTTCTGGACCATCGTGTTTACGAAGCCGGAGAAGGCCACGAAGACGCGCCCGTATTCCTCCGCCTTGAATTTCTGCACGATGAAGTCGAACACCGGCTTCAGTTCCAGCAGGGAGAGCGGGTCCGTCAGGCTCCAGGTGGCTTCCAGCCGTTCATTCCATTTGGCGAGCGTGGCGTTCAGCTTGCGTCCGATGGTTATGTAATGGGCGTTTTCCGGAGCGTGCTCCCGGGTCATCTTGATGAGGTTGGCATTCAGGCCGCCGCAGAGGCCGCGGTCCGTATTCACCAGCAGCACCAGGTCCGCGCCGCCGTGGGTCTGCATCAGAGGGCTGCTGCTGGTGTCTATTTCATCCTGGAGATGGTAGAGCACTTCCGCCAGGGCGCGGATATAGGGGCGCCCCTTCACGGCCTGGTCCTGGGCGCGGCGCATCTTGGCGGAGGCTACCATCTGCATCGCCCTGGTGATCTGGGACGTGTTTTTGACGGATTTGATCCGGCGTCTGATGTCTCTCAGGTTGCCCATGTTTCAGTGCTCCCGTAATCGTTAGTTCCAGCTGAGTTTGAAGGATTCAATGGCGGCTTTAAGTCCCGCGTCTATTTCCGGCGTCAGATCCTTTTCCCTCAGAATGCTTTCCAGCAGGTCCGGATGCTGGTCCTTCATGGTGGCTTCCCACGCGTTCTGGCATTCCTTGATCCTGTCCACCGGAACATCGTCAAAGTACCCCTTCTGCATGGCGTACAAGTCCGCAGCCTCCAGCCCCAGGGACTTGGGCTCATACTGGTTCTGCTTGAAGAGTTCTACGATGCGCTGGCCGCGGGCCAGCTTGGCCTTCGTGCTGGGGTCCAGATCGGAACCGAATTGGGCGAAAGCCTGCAATTCCGTGAATTGGGCCAGGTCCAGCTTGATGGAGCCGGCCAGCTTTTTGATGATTTTCGTCTGGGCGGAGGAACCCACGCGGGAGACGGAAATGCCCACGTTGATGGCGGGGCGCACCCCCTGGTAGAACAGATCCGTTTCCAGGAATATCTGGCCGTCCGTGATGGAAATGACGTTCGTGGGAATGTAGGCGGAAACGTCCCCGGCCTGCGTCTCAATGATGGGAAGGGCCGTCAGGGAGCCGCCGCCGTGTTCCTTGTTGATGCGCGCGGCGCGTTCCAGCAGGCGGCTGTGCAGGTAGAATACGTCCCCCGGATAAGCCTCGCGACCGGAGGGGCGGCGCAGAATCAGGGAAATCTGGCGGTAGGCCACGGCATGCTTGGAAAGGTCGTCGTAGACGATGAGGGCGTCCTCCCCCTTGTCCATGAAGTATTCGCCCATCGCGCAACCGGCATACGGGGCCAGGTACAGCATGGCGGCCGGGTCGGAGGCGGAGGCCGCCACCACGATGGAGTATTTCATGGCGCCCGTTTCCTCCAGTTTCGCTACCAGGCGGCTGATGTTGGCGCGCTTCTGGCCGATGGCCACGTAGATGTTGTAAAGGGGCTGGTGGCCCGGCAGCTTGCCTTCCTCCGCCAGGCGGTTCTGGTCCGCCTGGGCGATCATGGTATCCATGGCAATGGCGGTTTTCCCGGTGGCGCGGTCCCCGATGATCAGTTCGCGCTGGCCGCGGCCGATGGGAATCATGGCGTCAATGGGCAGAATGCCCGTCTGCACGGGAACGGTGACGGACTGGCGGGAGATGATGCCGGAGGCGATTTTTTCCACCGGATAATACGCTTCCGCCTCAATCGGCCCCTTGCCGTCAATCGGCTCTCCCAGCGTGTTCACCACGCGGCCCAGCAGGGAACGCCCCACGGGCACGGAGAGAAGGCGCCCGGAGCATTTGACCAGGTCCCCTTCCTTCAAATTGGAATCATCCCCCAGAATCACGGCGCCCACCTCATGTTCTTCCAGATTCATCGCCAGGCCCATCACGCCGCCGGGGAACTCAATCATTTCATTGAGCATCACGCCGCTCAACCCTTCGATTTTGGCGACGCCGTCCCCCACGGAACGAATGACGCCCACGTTTTCCTGGCTGACGGAAGCCGTGGCTTTTTTAATTTCTGCTTCGAGTTCTTGAAGTATGTTGCTCATGGGAAAAAAGTTTCGTTGGTTAATTGGAAAGGTTGCGGGCCATCTCGGCCAGACGGTCGATTCTGGAGCGTACGGAGCCGTCCTTCACGTCGTCTCCCACCTGGATGCGGATGCCCCCCAGCAGGTCCGGCGCCACCTCCCAGTGGTAGTAAAGGCCGTCGCCATATTTGGCCGTCAGCTTGGCTTGAATTTGGGAGCGTTCCTCCTCCGTCAGCGGCACGGCGCTTTGAATGGTGGCCGTACGGCTTTTCACGGCGTATTCCACCATGCGGGAGAAGGCCGTCAGCAGGGCGACGTAGTTGCGGGGCTTGCGTTCCGCAATTTTCCGGGCGATCAGGCGCACGCGGTCCTCCGCCACGGTATTCCCGTCCATGCAGAGCCGGAACAGCCTGCGGGCGGCATTGAGCGTGTCCTTTCCGATCTTCATAAAGCGTTTCAGGAATCCAGGCTGTCGATCGCTTCCCGGTTGATTCTCCGCTGGTCTTCTTCCGTCAGCATTTTTCCGGTGACCTGGGCGGCAGCCAGGGCCACCAGCTGGCCGAATTGTTCTTTCAGCGCGTCGCGCTCCTTCTGCTGTTCCAGCTCCGCAAGCTGCCGGGCCTTTCTGACGATTTCCTCCGCCTTCTGGGAGGCCAAGGTTTCCTGTTCCTCCAGCAGGCGGGAGGCGGCGGCCTTGGCGGCGTCTATTTTCTCCTGCCCCTTTTCGCCCGCTTCCACCAGCATTTCATGCGTCTGTTCCTTCACAGAAGCCAGCTGGCGCTCGCTTTCCTCACGCATTTCCTCTCCCTCCTCAATGCGCTGGCGCCTTTTTTCCAGAACGTTCTGGATGGGCTTGAACGCCAGGTAGCGCAGGATCACCACCATCAGGATGAAGGCGATCAGGTTGGCAACAAAGGGCTCCCAGCTTGTCACCCCGAAGGGCGCAAAGGGATTCCAGGACTGGTCGGCTATGAGATTCAGCATAAAAAGAACGGGTTGAAACATGCCGGAAGTTTTCCGGACCGGCAGGAACGGCTGCGCCGCCCCGGAGCGGAAGAAGCTCCCTCCGGGAACGGGGCCTCCGGGTTATTTCACAAAGATGGAGATGAGGGCCACGCCTTCAATCAGGGCGGCCAGCGTAATGGCAATCACCATGATGGGGGAGGAGGCTCCCGGGTTGCGCCCGGTGGCTTCCGCGGCTTTCGCGCCGATGAGGCCGATGCCGAGGCCGGCGCCGATGGTGACGAGGCCGAAGCCCACGTTGCCGGACAGTTCGGCCAGGGAGGTCATTGCGGTAGGATCAATCATGTTATTGGTATGGTTTATGTTTTTTGTTGAACGTTCCCCCACAGGTTGCCCATGGTCCGGAACGGAAAGTTGGCGGTGCGGCTTATGAGGCCTTTCCGGACGGCAGGCTGTCCGGCACGGATGGTTCTTTCCCCCCCTCCTTGGCGGCATGGCCGTGGGCATCCCCGTCCCCCACTTGCAGTTTGAGGAAAATCGCCGTCAGGAGGAGGAACACCAGAGCCTGGATGAAGCCCACCAGCAGCTCGATCGCCAGAAACGGGAGCACGCACAGGGCGCTAAGGACAGGCCCGAACATGTGGGCCATGGTGTCAATGATCGTTTCCCCTGCGTAAATGTTGCCGTAAAGACGGGCCGCCAGCGCAATCGGGCGGATCGTGATGCTCAGGACGTCCACCAGACCCACGAAGATGAAGATGAGCACCAGCACGAATCCCATGAAGCCGGGCAGTCTTCCCTTGGGCCCGAACAAGTGAATGAAGAAGCCTTTCAGGCCCTGTTCCCGGATGGACCAGTAAAGCCACATCAGCGCATAAAAGATGCCCAGGAACATCGTCACGTTCATGTCCGCATTCGCGCCGCGGAACAACGGCACCCCGTTATAGGTAATGGTCCCTACCCCTGGGAGAAGCCCCATGTAGTTGCTGACCAGGATGATGGTGAAGATAGTACCGAAATACCAGAAGTACTTGCGCGTCAGTCGCGGCCCCAGCAGGGATTCCACAAAGTTGTACAGGGTCTCAAAAAAGTATTCCACCGCATTCTGGAACCGGGACGGCAGAATGCGCATGGCGCGGGTGGCGGACCATACAACCACGCCTATCAGCAGAACCGCCAGAAAGAGCATCAGCATGGAGTTGGATACCGGCAGTTCAATGCCGCCGGGAAGCGGAATGGAGAACAAGTGGGGGGCGGCCTGCTCCAGTCCGTGCTCCGCTCCTTCCTCCGCCGCACACGCGCTGCCGCCCATCATGCCGGGCACCGCCAACGCCATCAACCACAGGAACTGGAAAAATCTGCTCATCGTCTATCTTTCACCATTATCGCGCCAACTCCTGTAAATACGGGAAAAGGGAAGCCATTCCCTTTATTTGACGGTTTTGATTGTGTACTCTCCCCGCCCCCTTGGCAAGCCCAAAACTTGGCACGCGCACAAATTATATACATTTGTATATAATCTTAAAGCAGCAGCCGGCTCGCCGTTGCGAAGCTCCGTTTTTCCTTCCGGGCATTAAAAGATTTTCCGGAGATAACATCCAAAACGGCATGAACAGGAAGTTTCCGCCATCAACAAAAAAGCTTCCGGGAATTTCTTCCCGGAAGCCCGTAAATCCAATGGGAAACCCCTGTTATTTGGCAGCGGAAATAACGTGGATGTGGTACACGTCCCTGCCGTCCGCGGCCTTGCGCCCCGTAGCATGCACACCCGTGACGTCGGAGGTGATCACGTCCAGGGTTTCCACAGCCTTCCGGATATCCTTGTTGCCTTCCGCCGCGCTCTTCAGGGCGTCACGGACCGGGACCAGGTTAAGCTGGAATTCCAGCGGAGCCACCTGTCCCGGAGCTTTCATGGATTCCTTGATGACTTCCATGCCGAAGGCCTTCGGCATGCTGATGGCCCAGCGGGTGTCGGAAACGCTCACCACCGGATTCAGGTCGGCGCCCAGCGGGCACTGGTAATCGTAGGTGGTGACATCCCCTTCCACGGAGGATTTGGGGGCGGGCAGTTCCGTCATCTTGCCCTGGCTGGCCAGGGTAACGATGGTCTTGGCGGCGTCAGACACTTTCTGCCACGCTTCGCCCAGGGCGGCACGGTTCTTCACTTCATAAGCCGCGGAGAAGCGCGGGGCCGGAACATTCTTGAGCGTGGGGCTGGGAGCGCCCTGCATGTCCATGATAAACACGCCGGAATCCGTAAGGCCGGAAAGCGCGGTCTTGTACGCCTTCCAAAGTTCTTCAATGGTGGGCCGGGCCATCTGGAGCATGGGGGCAACCATGCGGATCTGGTCGCTTACGTCATGCTTTGGGTTGGAAATATACGCATTGCCGTAATCCCATACGATCTGGGCAACGTTCTCATACAGGGAGCAGCCCATGTCAACAATCTGCGGATTGATGCGGAAGGAGGAATACAGCACCGTATCCGCCCCGGGACGGACGGAGTTCATGGAGGAGGGGGCATCCAGCAGGTAGAATTCAAGCGGATACGTGCAGGCTTCCACATGCACCCCCTGGTCCTGCCACGCGTAGTAGGAAACGGGCGTGGCGTTCTGAGCCAGCTTTTCATACATGCCGAGCATGCTTCCCTTGATGGAATCGAGCGCCGTCATGGAAGGAGCCAGATCGGCAATCTTCCAGTCGGCGCCTACCGTCTGCATCAGGTCCTTCAACCCGGAGAACATGCCCTTGTAGTAGGCGATGTCCAGGTTAATAAGGCCTTTCGTGGAAGCCTTGTCCGCAAACAGCAGGCCATAGGCGGGATACTGGAGCTGGGCGTCAGCCATGGAGAAATCCGGACGCGCCAGAACAGAATCCTGGGGGGAAGCGGCCAGACGAACCTGCTTTTCAGGATTGGTGGTTATAAAGCCCACCAGGGTGTCATCCACGAAAGCAACGGCCACATACAGCTTGGATTCGTCCAGACGCTTGAGAGCCGCCTTGAGACGGTCCAGATTCTCCTGGGAGAGGTTCATCTTGGTTTTTGCCTCATCCAGCCTTTCTTCCAGCTTCGCCCGCAGTTTCTTGCAGTCCACTTCCGCCACCTTGCAGGGCAGGCCGTTGTAAGTCTTGTCATACAAGGAAACAATGCCGTGCAGTTCCATGTCCTCCGGGAGGTTGGCGTCCTTCAGGGTGGCCTTGGCCCGGGCCAAGGCGTCCGGAGTCAATTTGGCGGCTACCATCACGGGAGCCGTAACGGCCTCGGAAGGGCGCAGATCCACCAAATCAGCCCACTGGATAAGCATCTCAGCGTACCTGTTCACCATTGCCTCCTGGGCCGCATCATTGGCGTCCTTGCTTCCATCAGCGGAGGACAGGTAAAGCTTGTAAGCGGACAGAATGCCCTGCATCTGGTTCAGGCCCATGCCGGTAAAAGCGGACTGCGCGCTATCCATCCACGGAGCCCATTCCGGGCCGAAGCCGACCATCGCGTCAATGACGGGACTGTTGACGGAGCACTTTTTCCGGACGGGCTTGGGAGCATCCTCTCCCGGAATGGCTATGGATTCGTCGGCGTCTTCCCCAGTGGAGCAGGAACCCCAGGTCTTGACCATGTTCAGATTCTGAACGCTCCTGATCATGCCGGGAACGTCGTAAACACCGACTACAATACCCATATCCTTGGGAAAGAGGGCGGCTATTCCGAGCCGTTCCGCACGCTTCGCCACCAGATCGGAGGCGACGGGAGCGGAGGGATCAAGCGCGGCAGCCGGAGTTAAGCCGGCGGCATCCTGTCCGGCCTTGGCGGAAGATGATTTATTGTCGTCAGAGCAGGCGGCAAGAGCGCAGGTCAGCGCAAAACAGGGTATGGAGTAGAAATAATGCGTTTTCATTATCTTTAAACGTGGGGTCATGATGCCATCCAACAAAAGCGCCGCTCCTTACGGCAACAGTCTCATCGACGCGCACCATCCGCATTATATAGGCGCTTCCCCTCAATGACGCAAGCACAATGAAAAGCATTAACGGGCCAAAGGCCATGCATGACCTTATTACGGCGAACGCCCTGAAAAGCATTGCCGGACGATTCCGCCTTCCTTAAAAACCGGTCTAAAGCGGTTCCGCCATGGGAATGTCATCCTCCGGAAGGGGGGCCTGCGGCGCGGGAGCGCTCACGGGAGAGGAATGGTTGAGATGGCGGGGAATCTGATGGGGAAGGCCGGGAATGTAGTCGGAATCTCCGCGCCGGGGCGTGAGGGGGGCGGCGGAAGGCTCTTCCGACAAGGGAGGAGCGGACGGCCTGGCATGCCCGGAGGAACCGCCCACCGGGGTCGCCTTGATTTCCGCATCGGAAGAGTCATCCAGATCGGCAGGAATTTCATGAACCTTGATGGGTTCCATCCCTTCCGGATCATACAGGCCGGGCGGCAGGTTGTCCGGCACCACGGCGGGCGAGCCTCCACGTTCGCGAAGGGCGGCGGCAGCCGTTTCCGGGGTTTCCTCCACCGGTTCCGCTACCGGGATGTCGTCCTTGGGCGGGTCAATGATGGCCTTGATGTCCTTCTTCTCCGTCTCAAAGAATTCCTTCACGATGGGGGCGGCGGCGGCGCCTCCGCCCAGCCGTTCGTGGGCGCGGCCTTCATACAGCACCACATAGGCGAAGCGGGGATTGTCACAGGGCATGAAGCCGGCGAACCACGCCAGTCGCTTGTCTTCCCGTTCCGGTCCCCACTGCGCCGTGCCGGATTTGCCGGCGATGCTGGAATAGGACAGGCGGGCGCGGCCGCCCGTGCCGCCTTCAATCACCTCTCTCATGCCCTTGCGCACGCTGGCCAGGGCACGTTCATAAGCCGGCAGGGGGCGCTGGACCTCCTGGGGCTTGGGAGCGTAAATGACGTTGGCGTTGCCGTCCTGAATCTGCTTGATGAGCTGGAGCCTGGGCAGGTAGCCGTTCGCCACGCCGGACATCATGTGCGCCACCTGGAGGGGCGTGACCAGCAGCGTTCCCTGGCCGATGGAAAGGTTGGCGGCGTCTCCGGACATGAAATCCCTCTTGTAGTTGCGGATCATGTAGTCGCTGGTGGGCACCAGGCCGGGATCGTCCGGAATGGGCAGCCCGGTGCGCTCGCCAAGTCCAAAGGCGCGGGCCGTATCCATCAGGGCTTCCGCTCCCAGCTTGAGACCCATCTGGTACATGAACGGGTTGTTGGACATCGCCAGGGCGCGGATGCAGTTGATGTCCCCCAGGGGCGTCTTGCTCCAGTTGTTGAAGACGTGGTTGCCGATCGTGATGGACGCCGGGCAGTAGATCTGCGTATTTTCCGTGATCTTGTTGTTTTTCAGGGCGCTGGCCACCGTCAGCACCTTGAAGGTGGAGGCGGGGGGGTAGCGCCCCTGGAAGGCGCGCGCGCCCAGCGGTCCGGCGGGGTCGTTGCGCAGGGCGTCGTAATCCTTCTGGGATATGTTCGGAATGAACATGTTCGGGTCATAGGACGGCGTGGAGGCCATCACCAGCACTTCACCCGTCACGCAGTCCAGCACCACCATGGCGCCGCGCCTCTTGCCGCGGGAAAGGATGCGTTCCGCATCCCGCTGCCATTTCAGGTTCAGGGTGGTGACGATGGCCCCGCCGGGCTTGGGGCGTATTTGAAGTTCATCCAGAATCTTGTTGCCGTCCTCGTCAAACATCAGGCGCCATACGCCGGGCGTTCCGGTCAGGTCCTTGTTGAATTCCTTTTCCAGTCCCGCGCGGCCTTCCACCTGCTCCCACAGCGGATCCATGTGGTTGATGGGGCCTGTAGGCAGTTTTCCCTTGGAACCCACATAGCCAATGATATGTCCGGCGATTTCCTTTTCCGGGTAGGAACGGATGTAGATAGGCAGCAGCTGGAGGCCGCGCACCCCCTTCACCTTGTCCCTCAGTTTTTCCGCTTCCTCCGCGCGGATGACGTTGGTGAGGGGGAGGGGCAGCCAACGGCGGTGCTCATAGTGCTTCCAGAGCTGGTCATCGGAAAAGGACCACGCCTTTCCGGCAATTTTCTTGGCCTGTTCCAGGCAATTGCGCCCGAAGTCCACCACGCGCGAACGGTCGGGATTTTCAAAGATTTCAAACCGCAGGGCCAGTTGGTAGGCCACGGAGGTCACGGCCAGAGGCTCCCCGTTGCGGTCCAGGATGGGGCCGCGCGGGGCCGGAATCAGCAGGGCCATGGTTCTGGCGGAAGGCCGCGTGCTGGTGTGCGCCTCCCGCGCCGCGTCCAGCCTTCCCCCATTAAGAGAGGGAATCAGGGACAGGGAATCCAGGCCGTTCTGCTCCTTCTCCGTTTCCTTGGGCATTTCCGGGGCGTCAGCCACGCCTTCCCGTTCACCGGACGCCGTATCGGATTCCCTCTTCTTATCCCCCAGGTCAACCGTTTCCACGGCGTCATCCTCTCCGCGCTGCTGCGCCGCAGCCTGGCGCACGGGCGTCCCCCCGCGGGAAGGCGAATGGCGTGAGGAGGACTGGCCCCAGGCCGTATCCGCCGTCCAGGCGGCCAACCCGGCCAGCAATACCAGGGAACGTATCAGAACCTTCATTTTCATCAGCTTGCAGGAGTGTGACAGATGCACCGTAAGGAATCAACGATTATTCACGCTCGCGCTTATTCCTGAACTACTACGGTTGTTCCCATGCCGCATTTGTCAAACAAAATGCGGCATGCCTCCACGGGCACCCGGATGCACCCGTGGGAGTTGGCGTCCCGGAACACCGTGCCCACATGCAGCCCTATCCCGCCGTGAATGCGCATCCACAGCGGCATCTTGGCGCCGATGAATTTGCCGCCGGACGGCACGCGGGAAGAAGAGGTGGCGTCCGAATTCACGCACAAGCCGCTCGCGTCAAACACGCTGCCATAGGATCGGGAGCGGTAGTCCGCATCCTTCTGGATGATGGAGAATTTGCCGCGGGGCGTCTCATGGGTGGATCTGCCGGTGCACACGGGAAAGTTCATGGCCGGCTGGCCGTTGACCCACAGCACGCCGCGCTGGTCCTTCAAATGAATCACGATTTTGCTGTTCCGCGTCTGCGCCTGCCGGATGCGCTCGTCATGGTACCAAATATCCCGGGTGAAGCGGTACTGGGGGTCCGCCACAAAGGCGTCATAGGAAGAAGAGTACCTGCCGCCCTTCATCAACGGCTTGCCGTGCGGAGTCCTGGGCGTGGAGGAACAGGCAGCCAGCAGCAGGGAGACACACAGGAAAAGGAGAAAGGCGAGAGGGGAGCTCGACATGCGGCCTGCTTTACCCTCTTCCCCCGTGGAAATCAAGCACGATTCCCCTCTGTTCCGGCATGTTTGGGGGAATCCTGATAAAGACGCCCTTTTCCGTCCGTACCTGTTCCCGTTCTTCCTCCCTGCCGCCATGACCGCCTCCTCTTCCGTTCCCGCCCGTTCCCCCCGGCTGCATTCCCTGGACGCCCTGCGCGGGCTGGACATGCTCATCATCCTGGGACTGGACGCCCTGGTCCTGCTCCTGGCCTCCAGAAATCCGGAAAACTCCTTCCTCCGGGAAGCCTCGCGCCAGATGTCGCATGCCCGTTGGGCAGGATTGCACCTGTATGACCTGGTGTTCCCCGTCTTCGTGTTCATCTCGGGCGTATCCATGTCCTTCTCCCTGGCGAAATACACCGGCGGAAACGCCTCCCCGGGCCCCGGACTTCTCCACCTTTGGAAGCGTGCCTTCATTCTGGCCTTCCTGGGCCTTCTGGTCAACGGAACGCTTACCTGGACGGAGGATATGCGTTACGCCTCCGTTCTGGGCCTGATCGGCTTTTCCTGCGCCATCGCAGGCACGTGCATCCTGCTGTGCCGCCGCACGGGAGCGATTGCCGCCGCGGCGGGAAGCCCTTCTGGCCCTCATCGCCCTGCTTCAATTCACCTGCGGCAGCTTCACGCCGGACGGCTCCGTCAACTCCTGGGTGGACATGCACTGGCTTCCCGGCCGCCTGCACGGAGGCTCCTTTGATCCGGAAGGCCCCTTCTGCATCGTTTCCGCCTCCGCACTGTGCATGGGCGGATGGCTGGCGGGGAAATTTTTGAAGGAAAGCCGCCTGCCTCCCGTCCGCCTCTGCATGGCGATGGCAGGCGCGGGCATCCTCCTCTTCTCCGCCGCCCTAATGATGGACGGCGCCTACCCCATCATTAAAAGCATGTGGACCGGCACCTTCGTTCTGGCCGCTGCCGGAATCTCCCTGATGCTCCTGTCCCTGTTCCATCTGGCCGTCGACGTATGGAACGGCGGAAAATGGGCCAAATGGGCCTTTCCCCTCCGCGTCATCGGCGTCAACGCCCTGGCCGCCTACCTCATCCACGCCCTGCTCAACGTGCATGAACTCAACCAGCGCATTTTCAGCGGCATGGCGGACTTCTTCCCGCCTTTCCAGCCCGTATTGCTCGCCGTTTCCCTTCTCCTGCTGCAATGGCTGGTTCTGTTCTTTTTCTACAGGCGGCGCATATCTTTCGCCAAAAGCCCGGCCAAGTGACGGCGCGGATGAATTCCCGGCCATGAGCCCGGCTTTCTCCGGAAAACACCCCGTCATGAACACTCCCGTCCGGAGAACCGGACAGCCGCTAAAAACGGTAGCCATGACCGCAGAGGCTGGTCGTCGCAAGACGTCCGTTTAATCCGAAATCCCACACATCCCCCGTGGACAGCCCGCCTCTCAGTGCTCCTGAATTGATGCCGGAATCAATGGTCAAGTTGCCCCAGAGCTGCGTATTGCCGGAGTTCAGGGAAAAAGATTTGTCCATGTCCACGTTCCCTAAAATCAAGGCCCCTCCCGTGTTGTTGCTGAGGGTGGCCGTTCCTTTCAGGACAAACTGGTCGACATTCCTGTAATTCAGGTTCCCCGCGCCGGCGGTGGAGATGGAGGCGTCACTGTTGATGACGATGCTGTTTCCTGCGCCGAGAGTCGTAGGAGGCACGCCGGCCTCCGTCCAGTTGTCCGCGTCCGTCCAGGAGGAACCGTCCCCGTTGCCCCGTCCATTGATAGGTGGCCGCTGCGCCCAGGCCGGACAAGGCAATCAGGGCGCAGGAAGCGGTGAATAAGGTTTTCTTCATAAAATCAAAATTAAATATGGATGTGAATGGCTCCATACCAATCTCCGGGCTGCTGCACAAATCCGCTCCCGGGAGTGTTCTGCGGTCAGAGGCTAAGGCGTGGAACCTTGCTTTTTCTAATATCGGATTGCTAATCCGTCACGGAATAGTTCCAATGCCGCATGGAGCGTTGCAAGCCCCTGCGGCCTCCGGACACCAACCTGCGCAGCAATGATTCTTCTTCACTTAAATTCAAAAAGTTACGATGAAACATATATATTTTCACACCCTCAAAGGCTTTCGGCTTTTCACGTACCGGTAAGGCAACGGCGGAAGACTTTTCCCAGGAGAAACGTACTCCCATCATAAAACGACCGGGCAACATAAGCACCTTTCCCTTAAAATCAGAGCTTGACGCCGGATTAGCAATCCGTTTTTCACATGGAAAAAGAAGCAAAATAAGGCGGAAACATCACTTTTTTCTCGTCTCCGGAAAATGCTCTGCCATCATGACGCAACGGCTTTTTCCGAAAAGCCGGAAAGCGTCCCCTCCCTGCCCTCCCGCCGCCTTCCTTAACCTAATGATGATTCCCATGAAAGCATTCACGTTCCCGGCCCTTGTCCTGGCAGCCCTGAGCATCTGGACTGCCGCCGCCCAAACCCGGACATCCGTCATTCCCCCGCTGCCGGGAAAAAACGCGCGTTCCCTTCAGGTACCTCCCTACCAGTCCTTCTGCTGGTTCGCGGCGGACCGCGGCCGCTGGCCCGGAGACGGCAACCGGGTTCTGCCCTGGTTCGGACGAACGAAGCCCGGCAACCTGCTGGACAGCAAGCCGAACCCCAGCACCGCCAAACCGGGGGACCACGCCATGTTTGCGCTGTTCCGCCTCAAGGACGGCAATTTCATGGCCGTGCTGCCCGTCGCCACCCCTGACTCCCTCGCGTGGCTGAAGCTTGACGGAGACGGCAAATTCCTTGTGGAATCCGGCACGCTGGGAACTTCCACCGCCAAACCGCAGCCCGTCCTGGCCGTCACCGCCGTGGACAAGGATATTTACCGCGCCTGCTCCGCCGCATGGAACAAGGCTCTTTCCCTCCCCTTTATCAAGGGCAGAACCTTTCCCCGGGAAAAGAAGGTTTATCCGGAACCCTTCAAGTACCTCGGATGGTGCAGTTGGGAGCAGTATAAAAAGAACATCTCCTCCAAGCTGCTTGAAGAAACGGCACGCCAGCTGGAGGCCTCTACCATCCCCGTCCGGTGGATGCTGGTGGACGACGGGTTCCAGACCCAGGAAGGGCTTAAATTGATCAGCTTCCAGGCCCGCCAGGACAAATTCCCGCAGGGCTGGCAGCCCCTGATGAAGCACAAGAGCCCCAAGTTGAAATGGATGGGCCTGTGGCACTGCTATTACGGCCTCTGGAACGGCATCCACCCCAAGCACCGGCTGGACGCCCAGACGGCCCGCGGGCTTGTCAGCACCACCAGGGGGAAAATCCTCCCCGGTGACGGCCCCGGAGGAGCCGGAGCGTTTTACAACCCTTTTCTTCAATCCGTCAAGGACGCCGGGTTCGACTTCGTGAAGATCGACGTGCAGGCGGAATACCTGAAGCATGCGGACGGCCTGGACAACCCGGTCCGCCACAACACCAAGTGTTCGGAAGCCCTGGAACAGGCCTGCCGGAAGACAGGACTCAGCCTGGTCAACTGCATGGCGCAGGGCACCGTCAACATCCAGAACACGCGCTACAGCGCGGCCACCCGGTGCAGCATTGACTACAAGCTGGGGGACGAAGCCATGGGCAAGTCCCACATCCTCCAATCCTACGCCAATACGCTCTGGCTGGGGCAGACCGCGTGGCCGGACCATGACATGTTCCATTCCACGGACCCCACCAGCGCGCGCCTCATGGCCGTTTCCAAGGCCGTATCCGGGGGCCCCGTCTACCTTTCAGACCCGGCTGACAAGCTCAATCCGGAAAACATCATGCCCCTGGCCTGGTCCGACGGCCTCCTGCTGCGCCCGCTGGCTCCCGCCGTCCCCCTGCCGGATTCCGTCTTTCTGGACGCGCTGAACGAGAACCGCCTGTACCGGGTGATCGCCCCATTGCCCGGCCAAAGCGCCGCCGTGGTGCTGTACAACCTTAAACACCCCTCTCCGGCGGAACCGGTGCGGGGGAAAATTTCCCTGGGGG
>OGQK01000910.1_pt1 | contig 17609 bp, 15 predicted proteins | sample 1553221 | NCBI WGS metagenome assembly OGQK01 (sample SAMEA2579996, study PRJEB22360) | human gut metagenome | biome: human gut; feature: human-associated habitat; material: faeces | place: Denmark | collected 2008/2010 | reverse complement strand
CGTCCGCCTGCAACGGATCGTCGCGAAAAACCTGCCGGTTCGGAATCAGCAACGTTACCCGGTGTCCTTCGCGCGCCAGCTCGCGCGCCAGCTCGGTCGTGCGGAACGCCCGAGGCGAAAGCTCCGGATAACACGCATCCGAAACCATCAGTATTTTTTTCGAATCGCTCATAACCAAAGATTTTGAAACGCCGGGAGCCGTTCAGTCCCGAAACTCCCGCGGCAGAACGCCTACTTACCGGTCAACAGACCGCAGGTAATATTCCACCGCATCCGAAGCAGGTACCACCCTTTCAGCGGCTGCAGGCGGCACAGGTAGCCGAATGCGAATACGCAGGCCCCGCCCCATTTGACCGCCTCGGCCAACAGACGTTTCGGGAACGAAACGCCCCCTTCGGAGCGGGTGCGCACCCGCTCGCTGACGCCGATCATCCGGGTCAACCGTTCGAAATAAGCCCGCGTCAGCTTCGACGCCGGCGTAATATGGTATATTTCAGCGCCCGGAACGTAGTAATAACGGATGCCTTGCGCCCGTACGCGCATAAAGAAGTCTTTCTCCTCGCCCCCCATCGGGTTAGCTCCCGAACGTCCGAGCGCCGTGTTGAAATTACCGAACCGATCGAACAGCCGGCGGCGGAAACCGGAATTGCCGACGCCCGGGTACCGTTTCCCGCGAAACGGCACCATGCGGTCGCCCAAATCGAACGCCCCGGTGATCATTTTCTCGATATAGTAGGAGTACCACGCCGGCAACGGCGCTTCGTAAACCGGAACAACCGCCCCCCCGGCAGCATCCAAACCCGGATTGTTTTCAAAAAAACAAAAATAGCTTTTAGCAAACTCAGGATTTGCCTCTTCGTCGTCGTCGATGAATACGATGTACTGCCCGACCGACGAAGCGATGCCGCAGTTGCGCGCATAGGAAATTCCCTGCGACGTCTCGGTCACCATCCGCACCTGCAACTGCGGATGGCTGCCGGCAAAACCGGCGACCACCTCGGGCGTATTGTCCGACGAATTGTTGTTGACGACCAGTATTTCGAACAGGCCAGGCGACAGCGTCTGACGCGCAAGACTCTCCAGCGTCCGGAGCAGGTACGGAGCCCGGTTGTACGTTGCGACTACGATCGACAGTTTTTTCATAGATGTCCTCGCGGAAAATTTTTGCGGTTCCGTCCCTTTTTCAGTAATCTACAACCCGGCGATGTAATCGTTCATGGCTTTTTCCTGCGCTTCGATGCTTTGCAGCAGCTTGAACTGCGCCTTCGAACGCTGCCAGTTGTGTTCCGGATGTTTGATCTTGTAGTAATTGTCGCCGTCGAGGTAATCCGCCAAAAATCGTACCGTCTGCATGTAGGTCAGCAATTGTGCTCCGTAGGGCAGGTTCTCGCGCTCGACGGGCGTCAGAAACGATGCAGTGCTCTCGACATACCCTTTGGCGAAGGCGCGGAAAATATCCATATCGACATCCACTTTGTCCAGATCGGGATCGTCCTCGGCTCCGGTATTGGCCGCCGTGCGGATGAAATCGCCGAAATCGGACAGCACGAACCCCGGCATCGTCGTGTCCAGGTCGATCACGCACAACGGGCGATCCTGCTCGTCGAACAGGATGTTGTTGACCTTCGTATCGCAATGCGTGACGCGTTTGGGCAGCTCTCCGGCACGGAAAAGCCGCTGCGCGAGGCACATCCTGTCGGCGCGGGCCAGCAGTTCGTCGACCATCCACCGCACACCTGCCAGGCGTCCCTGCGGATCGCGGGCCGCCACTTCGCGGAAACCTTCGAGCCGGAACTCGATGTTGTGGAAATTCGGGATCGTCTCCCCGAGCGCCCCCTCGCCGATATCGGCGAGCATCGACTGGAACTCGCCGAACGCCTGCCCGGTCAGGTAAGCCAACGGGCCGGTGATGCTCTCATGCGTAACGGAACCGGCGATAAAAACCATCATCCGCCAGTAGTTTTCCCCGTCGAAATAATAGAGTTTGCCGTCTTTGGTCGGCACGACGTGCAACACCCGGCGTTCCACATCTTCGCGGCCCGCTTCGGTCAACTTGCGGCGGATGTGCGAAGTAACCCGCTCGATGTTACGCTGCAACAGGTCAACGTCCTGGAAAACACGGTGATTAATCCGTTGCAGCACATAATCCGGCGCATCGCCCGCCGTCGAAACACGGTAGGTATCGTTGATCCATCCGCTGCCTACCGGAGCGATCTTTACGACCTCGCCGGCAATATCAAATAACGTTACGATCCGATCTATCTTTTCCATAATCTGCTTATTTCATTCGCCGACGCCGCTATTTGACGGCATGCGAAAATCCGTTGACTCGGTTCCAGGCTCCGCGTGTAAAATCGGGCACTTTTACAGGCATCCCGCGATGTTTTACCGACGTTTCGGTCAGTTCGACCAGCGACGACCATTCGGCGGCGTCGTACACGTCCTGATCCAGCGGCAGCCCGTTGTGCAGGCAGTAAATCAACCGGTAATCCATGATAAAGTCCATGCCGCCGTGCCCGCCGACCTGACGCGCCTTCTCGCCGATCTCTTTGGAAATGGGGTGCTCGTACTCGGCCATCAACTGATCGAACTCCGGCTTCGCCAGGAACGAATGCGCATTCGGTTCGAGAGCGATTCCCTCGACAGGATATTTCTGCGCGAAACCTTTCGTACCGCTGATCTTATGCAGGCGGTCATAGGGACGCGGGCTGGTCACGTCGTGCTGGATCAGGATCGTTTTGCCTTTGGCCGTACGGATCAACGTGGTGTTCATATCGCCCAGTTTGTAATCGGTTTCGGCATACTCGGAATCCTTCCCGAATTTCCCGGCAGCGGCCAGCGAAAGTCCCTTTTGGTCGGTAGATACCGAAACCAGGTAGTCCATCTTGTCGCCGCGGTGAATATTCAGGATTTGGCAGACCGGCCCGAGACCGTGCGTCGGATACGGGTTGCCGGTATGGTCGGTATTGTATTTCAACCGCCACATATCGTAATATCCGGTTTTGTCGTCGAGGTTCAGCGAGCGCAGGTCGTGGATATAAGCTCCCTCTACGTGCATCACCTCGCCGAAAAGCCCTTGTTGCGCCATATTCAGCGTAGCCATCTCGAAAAAGTCGTAGCAGCAGTTTTCCAGCATCATGCAGTGGCGGCGCGTTTGCTCGGCCGTATTGACCAACTGCCAGCACTCGTCGATCGACATCGCGGCCGGAACTTCCAGCGCCACGTGTTTCCCGTGTCGCATCGCGTAGACGGCGATCGGAGTGTGTAGCAGCCACGGCGTGCAGTTATAGATCAGATCGACGTCCTCCCGTTCGCAGACCTTTTTCCAATCCTCCGCGCCGGTATATCCGGCGGCGGCGGGCAGCCCGGCGTTTTTCAGCGTCCCCTGAGCATTCTCCACCAATTCCGGACGCACGTCGCACAGCGCTACGATCCGCACCCCGTCCAGGTGGGTATAACGTTCCACGGCCATCGAGCCGCGCATCCCGAGTCCGATAAAAGCCACCCGAACCACCGGAATCGGATCGCAGCGCAATTGCAGCACGTCGGTCTGCCCTTTCGCGCGGGCCGGCTCGGGGAATTCGATCATTCCGTTGCGCACTTTCGGAGACTTGCCTGTCGCCGTCTCCGGGATCGCAGCCGCGAACAGCATCGCGAAAGCGACCAGTAAAACACTTATCCGTGATTTCATAACATTTCGGAATATTACTTCAATAAGAAGACAAATATAATAAAAAGCCCCGAACTTCCAGCGATCCGCGCCAACATTATGCGGCATACGGCGAAACGGGCGCCGCAGACTGAGCGCCCGCGAAAACAAAGCGGGGGACGCCCCAAAGGCATCCCCCGCAAAAATACACCGTTGTTATAAAACTATTTCACGGTGTTCATGTATTCGATCAGCTCGAGCACTTTGTTCGAGTAACCCCATTCGTTGTCATACCACGAAACGACTTTCACGAAACGCGGAGAGAGCTGGATACCGGCTTTCGCGTCGAAAATCGAAGTACGCGCGTCGCCCAGGAAGTCCGAGGAAACCACGGCGTCTTCGGTGTAACCGAGGATGCCTTTCAGTTCGCCGTCGGCAGCTTCTTTCATGGCTTTGCAGATTTCGTCGTAAGTGGTATCCTTAGCCAGCGTACAGGTCAGGTCTACGACCGATACGTCCAGGGTCGGTACGCGCAGCGACATACCGGTCAGTTTGCCGTTCAGCGCAGGAATCACTTTACCTACGGCCTTAGCGGCGCCGGTCGACGACGGGATGATGTTGCCCGAAGCGGCGCGGCCGCCTCTCCAGTCTTTCATCGAAGGACCGTCTACGGTCTTCTGGGTAGCGGTGGTCGAGTGAACGGTGGTCATCAAACCTTCTACCATACCGAATTTATCGTTCAGCACTTTGGCGATCGGAGCCAGACAGTTCGTGGTGCAGGATGCGTTCGAAACGATCGTCTGACCGGCGTAAGTTTTGTTGTTCACGCCCATTACGAACATCGGGGTATCGTCTTTCGACGGAGCCGACATAACGACGCGTTTCGCGCCCGCTTTGATATGAGCTTCGGCTTTTTCCTTGGTCAGGAACAGGCCGGTCGATTCAACGACATATTCGGCGCCCACTTCGTTCCATTTCAGGTTTGCGGGATCTTTTTCAGCAGTTACGCGGATCGAGTGGCCGTTGACAACCAGTGCGTTTTCCTTCACTTCGATCGTGCCTTTAAACTGACCGTGCATCGTGTCGTAACGAAGCATGTAAGCCATGTAATCCACCGAAATCAGGTCGTTGATTCCGACGATTTCCAAATTGTCTTTGGCCATTGCGGCACGGAACACCAGGCGTCCGATACGGCCGAAACCGTTGATACCAATTTTAATCTTTGACATAATTCTACTTATTTTGAAAGGTTAATCAATTGCCGAAAAATACCTTATAATACACCGTTGCAAAAGTATATAAAAAACAGGGAGCCTGCAAAATTATTTTAAATTTTTTTAGTAAACCGCCTCTCCCGCGGAACGTCCGTTCGGTACGGCCCGCTCCGCTACATTTCCACCTCCCGGGCGCGCTTGGCCATCGCCGAAGCGAACACGAAATCGTTCAGCTCGCGGTTATCGGCATGCAGAATATCGTGCTTGGTGCCTTCCCACCATTTCTGCCCCTGATGGATAAAAATAATGTGTTCGCCGATCTCCATCACCGAGTTCATGTCGTGCGTGTTGATGATCGTCGTGATGTTGTATTCCTGGGTGATCTCCTGGATCAGGTTGTCGATCAGCACCGACGTCATCGGATCGAGCCCCGAGTTCGGCTCGTCGCAGAACAGGTACTTCGGATTCAGCACGATGGCGCGGGCGATCGCCACGCGCTTGATCATCCCGCCGCTGATTTCGGCCGGGTACAGATGGTTCACGTCGCCGAGGTTGACCCGTTTCAGGCAAAAATTCACCCGGTCGCGCTTCTCGCTCATGCTCATCGTCGTGAACAGGTCGAGCGGTAGCCGCACGTTCTCCTCGACGTTCGACGAGTCGAGCAGCGCGCCTCCCTGGAAAATCATGCCGACCTCCTCGCGGATCGCCTTGCGCTCCTTGAACGGCAGCCGGTTAAAACAAACGTCGTTATAGTAGATATTGCCGCTGTCGATCTTATGCAGCCCGACAAGCGACTTGAGCAGTACGGTCTTTCCAGAACCGCTTTGTCCGATAATCAGATTGGTGATTCCGGGAGCGAAGTCGGCGGAAATGTCGTTCAGCACCACGCGTCCGTCGAAAGACTTTACGATATGTTCGGCTCGAATCATGCTATGTCAAAAGTAACTGTGTAAGAATCAGGTTAAATATCAGAATCACGATACTGCTGACCACGACGGCCTGCGTACTGGCCCGCCCGACTTCGAGCGAGTTGCCGTTGGCAAAATAGCCGTAAAAACCCGAAATGGACGTGATGATGAACGCGAATACGGACGACTTGATCAGCGAATAAGTGATGTAGAAAGGTTTGAACTGGTACTGCACGCCGACGATGTAGGAATCGGGATTCACCGCCCCGGTCAGTATGCTCACGACGTATCCGCCGGCCACGCCGATAATCATGCTCAGGATCGTCAGGAACGGGAAAAAGAATACGGTGCCGATGATCTTCGGCAGAATCAGGTAGCTCGCCGAATTGACGCCCATGATCTCCAGCGCGTCGATCTGCTCGGTAATCCGCATCGTACCGATTTCGGAAGCGATGTTCGACCCGACCTTTCCGGCCAGGATCAGCGCCACGACCGTCGAACTGAACTCCAGCAGCATCGACTCCCGCGCGGCATATCCGATCAGGTATTTCGGAATGAACGGCGACTCGAGGTTCAACGCCATCTGGATCGTAATCACGGCCCCCATGAAAACGGAGATGATCGCCACGATCCCGATCGAATTCAGCCCCAAATCCTGGATTTCGGCCAGTATCCGCTTCCGGTAGATGGCCATCTTCTCGGGCTTCGAGAAAACCTTCCCCATCAGCACGAAATAACGGCCTATCTGTTCAAACAGTTTTTTCATAATCAACATCCAAAATATCCGGCGACGGGTAACTTCCGCGACGGTTTCCACCGGCAAAATCGTCGCGGCGAACAGCCCGGAAGCCTAATTCGCCTCCTCCTTCACCTCCTCGTAATCGACATAATCGCCGACGTTCCGGTTCACTTTTTTCTGCGCGGAAGCGGTTTGCCGCACGGTCACGTCGCCTTCCGGCTTCGGACGGCTGCTGCGGCCGAAACCCGTCCCCCACGTATAGGTACGCGAAAACCCGCCGCCACCTTCGGCGAACTCCCGCTGTTTCTTGCGGATCCAATAATTCAAAAACAACCGGCCGAGCAATCCGAACAGGTAAAACCCGACAATGATAAAAAACAATACCGTCAGCATAGCTTCGTCAACCTAAAAATTCTCCGGGGCAAAAACCCTGCAAAGAATGTCCCCGGAATTTACAAAAGTAACATTTTAATTCCGGATTGCATAAAATTGCCCTCTTTTTGACACAATACGAAGTTGAAGGCACATTTATTGCAGATTACGCGGAGGTTTCGTATATTTGCATGACAGATCGAAAAAACCGGGACGCCAAGGCGCGCCTTGGTTTGTTTGTTTTCTATTGTGTGATTAAGAACCGTAAAAAAATGATGGAATTGTCTGAATTAACCGCCATATCGCCCGTCGACGGCCGTTACCGCAGCAAATGCGAAGTGCTGGCCGACTACTTCTCGGAGTTCGCGCTGATCCGCTACCGGGTGATGGTCGAAGTGGAATATTTTATCGCCCTGTGCGAATTGCCGCTGCCGCAACTCGCCGACGTGGACGCGTCGGCGTTCGAAGGGCTGCGCGACCTGTACCGCGACTTTTCGGAAGCGGACGCGCTACGCGTCAAAGAGATCGAGAAGACGACCAACCACGACGTGAAAGCCGTCGAATACCTCGTAAAAGAGAAAATGGAGCAGCTCGGTATCGGCGCGCACAAGGAGTTCGTGCACTTCGGGCTCACGTCGCAGGACATCAACAACACGGCGATTCCGTCGACACTGCGCGACGCGACCAACGACGTCTACTATCCGCTGATCGAACAACTGGTGGCCAAGCTCACGGCATTGTCGAAGGAGTGGGAAGAGATCCCGTTGCTGGCGCATACGCACGGGCAGCCCGCCTCGCCTACGAAACTCGGCAAGGAGATTTGCGTATTCGTCGAACGGCTGAACAAGCAAATCGCGCTGTCGCGCGCGATTCCGTCGCCGGCCAAGTTCGGCGGAGCCACCGGGAATTTCAACGCGCACGTAGCCGCTTACCCGGGCATCGACTGGATCGAATTCGCGAACCGTTTCGTCAACGACATCCTGCACCTGGAACGTTCGCAGGTCACCACGCAGATCGAGCACTACGACAACATCGCCGCGATCCTCGACAACTTCAAGCGGATCAATACGATCCTGATCGACCTGTGCCGCGATATGTGGACGTACATTTCGATGGAATACTTCAAACAGAAGATCAAAGCGGGCGAAGTCGGCTCGTCGGCGATGCCGCACAAGGTAAACCCGATCGACTTCGAGAACGCCGAAGGCAACCTCGGCGTGGCGAACGCCGTATTCGAACACCTGTCGTCGAAACTGCCGATCTCGCGGATGCAGCGCGACCTGACCGACTCGACCGTACTGCGGAACATCGGCGTGCCGATGGCCCATACGGTCATCGCCTTCAAGTCGATCCTCAAAGGGATGGACAAGCTGATCATCAACCTCGACGCGATCAACGAAGACCTCGAACACAACTGGGCGGTCGTCGCCGAAGGCATCCAGACGATTCTGCGCCGCGAAGCCTATCCGAACCCGTACGAGGCGCTGAAAGCGCTGACCCGCACCAACAAGCCGATCACCGAAGCCGATATCAAAGCGTTTATCGAAGGGTTGGACGTGCCGGAAGGAGTCAAGGAAGAGCTCCGCAGGCTTTCGCCGCAGACCTATACCGGCGTGTGCAAATACTAAAACCGTTTTTACGCGACGCAATGTCTCACTCAATAAAATATCGAATACGATGAAAAAGTACAAATGCCAAGTATGCGGGTACATTTACGACCCGGAAGTGGGCGATCCCGACAACGGAATCGAACCCGGAACCGCTTTTGAAGACCTGCCCGACGATTGGGTATGCCCGTTGTGCCAGGAAGGGAAAGAAGTTTTCGAGGCCCTGTAATCCGCCGCATGGAATTTCAGGCGGGACACGCTCTCCGGAGCGCGTCCCGCTTTCGTTTTCCGGCAACCGCCGGAATCCGCCGCAACGCGTCGTACCGCAGTCCCTTCCTCTTCGGGGAACGGTTTTTACAAAAAATGGTTATTTTTGCGGGATAAAAATCCGACCATGAAAATCCATCGCCGCAACTCCCGCACTTTCCTGCTGATCATTCTCGGCATGCTGTCGGCATTCGGCCCGTTCGTTACGGATTTTTACCTGCCGGGACTCCCGTCGATCGGCGACTACTTCGACGTGCCCGCATCGATGGTGCAACTGAGCCTGACGTCAAGTATGCTCGGCCTCGCCGGCGGCCAATTGCTGGTCGGCCCGATCAGCGACAAGTACGGCCGCAAACGGCCGATCCTCATCACGCTCGGCCTGTTCGTCGCGGCGACCGTCGCCTGCCTGTTCGCCTGGGACATCTATTCGTTCGTCCTGTTCCGACTGTTCCAGGGAATCGCCGGAGCGGGCGGGATCGTACTGTCGAAATCGGTCGCGGCCGATCTGTACGAAGGCAAGGAACTGCGCCGCTTTTTCTCGATGCTGATGGTCGTCAACGGACTGAGCCCGATCCTCGCGCCCGTATTCGGCGGATTCCTGCTGAACTTTACCGACTGGCACGGCATTTTCGTGACGCTGCTCGTAATCGGCATCCTGCTTTTCGCCGTCAACCTGCGGATTAGCGAATCGCTGCTGAAACACCGACGGATACAAGGCAGCGTCTGGGGCACGTTCCGAGCTTTCGTTCCGATCCTCAGACACCGCCGGTTCATGTATTACGTGCTGACGCAGGCTTTCGGGATGGGCGTATTTTTCACCTACATCGCCTCGTCGCCGTTTATCCTGCAACAGCATTACGGCCTCAGCCCGATCGGGTACAGCGTCTGCTTCGCTACCAACGCAGCGGGCATCATCGTCGGCAGCTGGCTGGCCGGCCGGTTCCGCAGGGGAAGCAACGCGCTGTCGGCAGGCCTGTGGGGCCTGGTCGGTTCCGGCGTCCTGTGCGCGACGACCCTGCTGTGCGGACTTCCGTTCGGGTTCCTGGAGTCCACGCTTTTCCTGCTGATGGTCGCCATCGGCATGATCCTGCCGACCTCGACGGCCCTCGCGCTCGACATCGAACGCGAACACTCCGGCAGCGCTTCGGCCGTGATCGGGTTTTTCCAATTCCTCTCCGGCGCGATCGTTTCGCCGCTGACCGGTCTGGGCGATATCCTGTTGCTGACCGGTCTGCTGACCGTATGCTGTAGCGTCGTTTCGCTCTGTTTCGGAGCGCTGGCTTGCCGCCCCTCCCGAAACTGAACATCCCTTTACGCCCCTTCCCGGAGAATCCGTTTTGAGAAACGGTACAAAAAGCGTATTTTAGCACACGAATCAATCTTTTCAGCAATGAAAAACTTTTCGGCGATCCGTTCATACGGACTTTTAGGCATATTGCTGCTGCTCGGAACGGGCGCAGCACAAGGACAATCCTTCGGCGCAGACAAACTCAAATGCGAGCAGGAGACCGACCCGATCGGCATCGAAACCCAAACGCCGCGTTTCAGCTGGCAGTTGTACGCCCCGACGCGGGGCGCCGTACAGACCGCTTACCAGATCATCGTTTCGGACACGCCGGAAGCGGTCGAACGCGGCACGGGCAACGTGTGGGACAGCAAAAAAATCGCTTCGTCGCAATCGCTACTCGTCCCTTACGCAGGCGAACCGCTTGAAGCGGCAAAAAAATACTACTGGAGCGTCCGCGTATGGGACGGCACGAAAAAAGCGTCCCCGTGGGCGCGCACCGCATCTTTCGCAATGGGACTGCTATCGCAGGCCGACTGGTCGGGAGCACGGTGGATCGCATTCGAACCCGACATCGACAGCCTGACGGTGACCGACGGATTGGGACGCCACCTGCCGGTGATCGGCCGCTACAAACTGCCGCAAATGCGGCGCGAATTTCCGGTGAACAAGCCGGTGCGCCGCGCGACGGCCTACGTTTGCGGGCTCGGTCAGTTCGAACTGTTCCTCAACGGCGCCAAGACCGGAGATCATTTTCTGGACCCGGCCTGGACGAAATTCGATAAAGAAGCGCAGTACGTGTCGTTCGACGTGACCGACCGACTGAAACAGGGGAAAAACGCCGTAGGCGTGATGCTCGGCAACGGTTTTTTCAATATCCCGAACGAACGCTACACGAAATTCGTCGGATCGTACGGCGCTCCGAAAATGCTTCTAAAGATGGAAATCGAGTACGAAGACGGCACGTCGGACACGATCGTATCGGACGCGTCGTGGAAAACCACGCAAAGCCCGATCACTTTTTCGAGCATCTACGGCGGCGAGGATTTCGATGCGAACCTCGTGCAGCAAGGTTGGAAAGAGGCCGGGTTCGACGACAGCGGATGGCAGGATGCGGTTCTCACGAAATTCGACAGCCCGCTGCGCTCGCAGCGTACCACGCCGCTGAAAATCCGCCAGGCATTGCCGACCGTGCGCAAATATGAAAACAGCCGGGGCAATTACCTGTACGACCTCGGGCAGAATGCGTCGGGCATCGTCCGTTTGACGGTCAAAGCCAACGGCAAACATACGGTACGGATGTTCCCTTCCGAATTACAAGGCGGCGACAGCACCGCGAACCAACGTTCGTCGGGAGGCCCTTATATACTCAGCTACACGACGCTCGGTACCGGCGAGCCGGAAACCTGGCAGCCGCAGTTCACCTACTACGGTTTCCGCTACGTAGAAGTCGAAGGAGCCGTTCCGGCCGGCGAGCCGAACCCGGACGGACTGCCCGAAATCGTCGAACTGACCGGTCTGCATACGACCAACTCCGCCGCGCCGGTCGGCGCGTTCGCCTGCTCGAACCCGTTGTTTAACCGGATTTACGAGTTGATCGATTGGGCGATCCGCAGCAATTTTTCGAGCGTGTTCACCGACTGCCCGCACCGAGAGAAACTGGGATGGCTCGAACAGTCTCACCTGATCGGACCGTCGGTGCAGTTCGGCTACGACATCTCGCGGGCATTCCCGAAGATCGTCGGCGACATGGCGACGGCGCAGCACGCGGACGGCATGATCCCGACCATCGCCCCGCAATACACGGTCTTCTCGGAAGGTTTCCTGGACACTCCGGAATGGGGAAGCGCCTACATCCTGATCCCGTGGTACCTTTACCAATGGTACGGCGATACCCGCCCGCTGGAAGAGAATTACGACAAAATGGCTCGATACGTAGACTACCTGTCGTCGAAAGCCGACGGTCATATCGTCGCCTACGGCCTCGGCGACTGGTGCGATATCGGCCCCGGCGAACCGGCACACTCGCAACTCACGTCGAACGGAGTCAGCGCGACGGCCATCTACTACTACGACATCTGCACCATGAAACGGGTCGCCGAACTGTTCGGTAAAACGGAGGACGCCGCTCGTTACGACGCGCTGGCCGCACAGGTCAAGCAGGCGTTCAACGACAAATATTTCGATAAAAATACGAAAAAATACGACCGAAACAGCCAGGCGGCCAACGCCATGGCGCTCTACATGGGACTGGTCGAACCCGAAAACAAACCGGTCGTACTGCAAAACCTGATCGACGACATCCGCAGCCGCGGCAACGCGCTGACGGCCGGGTGGCGTCGGCTACCGCTACGTCGTGCAGGCCCTGCTCGACAACGGGGCGTCGGACGTGCTGTTCGACATGAACAGCCGCTACGACGTGCCGGGATACGGCTACCAACTGGCCTGCGGCGAAACGGCGCTGGCCGAATCGTGGATGAGCAAGGACTACCTGTCGCACAACCACTGTATGCTCGGCCACCTCTATTCGTGGCTGTTCAACGGACTGGGAGGATTGTCGCAGGCTCCGGGATCGGTCGGCTATAAAGAGGTTGTGATCGACCCGCAGGTCGTCGGCGACATCCGCAGCGCCCGCGTCGCGTTCGAATCGCCGTACGGACTGATCCGCAGCGAATGGAACGATACGCCGCAGACGTTCCGGCAGACGGTCGAAATCCCAGGCAACGCCTCGGCGCTCGTCTACTTGCCTACAGCCGATCCGGAAGCCATTTCCGAAAACGGGCAGCCGCTGGACAAGATCGAAGGCATTACCGTCGAACGGAAGGGCGACCGCACCGTATTGCACGTCGGATCGGGCGTCTACAACTTCTCGGTACGGAAATAACCGCCGACCGATGAAAACGATCCCGGCCCTACTGACGGCAGGAATCCTGCTGCTGGCATACGACGGCATCCGGGCCGGAACGCCGGACGGAACTTGCGGCGCAACGGGGATTTCGCCGCAGGTCTCGGCTTTCGGCGATCCGCTGGTAGCGACGGACGCCCTCGGGCGCGAGTTGCCGAACTACGCACAGACCGGCGGAGAAAAGCCGAACCGCTACGTCGGTCTGTTCTACTGGCTGTGGCACGGGCCGTTGCGCAACGACACGCCGGACTACGACATTTCGAAAACGCTGCGAAAAGAGCCGGATCGCACGCAATGGCCGCACCTGGCTTACTATTGGGGGGAACCCGAGCTCGGATATTACCGCTCATCGGACGCGTACGTCATGCAGAAACACCTGAGCTTGTTCTGCCTCGTGGGCATCGACTTCCTGTTTCTCGACTTCACGAACCTGGTAATGGACAAGGACGAACTGCGCCTGCTGTTACGGCTGACGGGCAATATGAGGCGCAACGGATACGATCCGCCCCGACTCGTGCCTTTTTTCAACACGAATCCCGTCCCGAAACTGGAGGAGTTTTACACGGAATTTTACCGCGACACCGCTTACCGGGACGCATGGTTCGTACTCGACGGGAAACCGCTGGTGCTGTCGCCCGTACAGCATCCCTCCGATCGGAAAATCAACGACGCCTTTACATGGCGTCGGATGTGGGCCGGCAAGGACGCCGACGGGTTTTATTTCGACGACTATCCGCAGACGCCCGCCCTGCGCCCCGACGGGGTGGCCGAACAGATCGCCGTGGCCGCCGGCAAGGGAGCCCCGTTATGGGACTACCCGGCCTACGGTTCGAAAAGTTCCACGCGGGACAGCACGCCCGCATACGACCGCTACTGGAACAGCCCACGCTCCGGCGAAGGCCTGTTTTTCGAAGAGCAGTGGAAAGGGGCCGAACGTTTCCGTCCGCTGATCGTCTGCGTTACCGGATGGAACGAATGGAAAGCCGAGGCATGGCCGGCCACCGCCCAACTCCTGGCGGGGGGGGGCACCTTTCTGAAGTTCCCCGCCGAACTCGTGGCGGGCGGCATCACTTTCCAGAACCGGAAACTGGCCGAGGGCGAGACCTACTTCGTCGATGAATTCAACGAGGAGTTCAACCGCGACCTGGAGCCGCAGGCCGGAAAAAATTCGGACAACTATTTCTACCAACTGGCCGCCCACGTCCGCCGTTACAAAGGGATGAAACCGCCTCCGGAAGCCTCGCCCCGCAAGACGATCGCGATCGAAGGCCGCTTCGACGAGTGGGCCGACGTGCAGCCCCGCTTCGAGGATTTCGTCGGGGAACTTCAAATGCGGGACAACGACGGCGCGCCGCAGGGCATCCGCTACGTCAACCGTACCGCCCGCAACGACATCGCCGAATCGCGTGTGGCCTGCGACGACAAATTCATCTATTTTTATGTCAAAACCGTCGAACCGATGACCTGCTGGCGGGAGCCGAACTGGATGCTGCTTTTCATCGACGGCGACCGGGACAAAAAAACCGGCTGGGAAGGATACGATTTCGCCGTCAACCTGGAGATCCGGTCGCCGGAAAAAACCATGCTGAAACGGCGCGACGGCGACCGCTGGACGACCGTTGCGCCCTGCCGGTACCGGCAGCGAGGGAACGAGATGGAGATCGCCGTCCCGAAAAAGTTGCTCGGCCAAGGCGATCGGCCGGATTTCTATTTCCATTGGGCCGACAATATCCGGAAGCCGGACGACATCGTCGAATTTTTCCTGAACGGGGAATCCGCTCCGGAACGACGTTACAACTACCATTACAAAGCCAAATAATCAGTGGAAAAATGTACCCGATCAAAAAAATATTGTTGATATTTCTGCTGAGTACGCCGGTAATTGCCGTCAGCCGGACGGCAGAGCCATTGCAACCAAATTTTTACGAAGGAGATGCGGTTGCCGGAGCCCACCGGCTCCGGATGCAGTTCATCGTACAAAAAGACCCTTCGGGAAACTTTTCAGCAAAGATGAATGTCCCGGCACAGGGCACATTCGATTATCCGGCGACGGTCGGTTATGAACAAGACAGCGTGGTATTCAGGGTAGAGAAACCCGCAGATGCTTATTTTAAAGGCAAAATAAAGGCGGACAGCATCGTAGGCGAATGGCATAACTACGGTAAAAAATTCCCGCTGACGCTCCGCAAATCCGTCGACCGGATCAAACTGCGCCCGCAATACCCGCAACCGCCTTTCCCCTACGCCGAACAGGATATCATTTATTACAACGGCGACTCCTCGATCCGCTACGGCGCCACGCTGACGTTGCCGGAAAAAGGGGAGCGATTTCCGGTCGCACTGCTGATCACCGGCAGCGGGCGGCAGGACCGGAACGAAACGCTGTTCGATCACCAGCCGTTCCGCGTGATCGCCGACTACCTGGGACGCCGCGGAATCGCCGTACTGCGCGTAGACGACCGCGGATGCGGCCAGACGACCGGGGATCTGCGGCAGGCTACATCCGAGGATTTCGCCCGCGACGTACTGGAAGGCGTCCGTTATCTGAAAAACCGGCCCGAAATCGACCCGGCGAAGATCGGACTGGCCGGACACAGCGAAGGAGGACTGATCGCGCTGATCGCCGCGCAGGACAATCCGGACATCGCCTTTATCGTTTCGCTGGCAGGACCGGGCGTGCCGGGTATCGAAATATTCCTGTCCCAGCAGGAACACGCCCTGAAAAAAATCATACAGGATCAAACGACCATCGATTTGTCACAATCGTTGAACAGGATCATCTTCTCCGACCTGATTGCAAACCCGCAGCAAAAAGCGGAGGTTATTTACTCCCGAAGGCTGAAGGAATGGGTTTCAGGGCAGGACAGCAATACCGTGAAAAAGATGATGCCGACATTCAAAAGCGAACAAGATCTCGAACCGGACTCGCTGACGAAGGCTGTGGGTCGGATGAATCTCCCGTGGTACAAATATTTTATGGCTTCCGATCCGGGCAAGCTGATCGGGCAGGTACGCTGCCCGATGCTGATTCTGAACGGGGAGAAAGACATGCAGGTCTACTGCGATCTGAATATGGACGGCCTCGAAAAGAGCTGCCGCGAAGCGGGTAAAACGAATGTGGAATTCCGCCGGTTCCCCGGGCTGAACCACCTTTTTCAACACTGCGAAACGGGAGAACCGGACGAATACGGCAGCATCGACGAAACGTTCGCTCCGGAAGCGCTCGACCTAATCGCCGAATGGATCGGGAAAACGACCGGCAGTTCCCACTGACCTTCCCCCATAACAACGGAACGAGGGCGGAGAGTGCAGAAAACACTGTCTTCTAAAATATTCCCAGTAATTCAGGCAGGGCCGAAACTTCGTAGGTCGCGTCAATCTCGCGGACTTCGCCGAGCGGATTGAACCAGACGGAGTCGATGCCGGCGTTCGACGCGCCGAGGATATCGGTTTGCGGGTCGTCCCCCCTCCCCCACGCTGGGGGACGATCGGCCCCGACGCCCGCCGCACGGAGGGCATACCCGAAGATTACCGGCGACGGTTTGTTCGCACCGGCCTCCTCCGAGCAGACGACGCCCCGGAAATAACGGTAAAGGCCGCACTCTTTCAATTTGATATATTGCGTCTCTCTGAATCCGTTGGTCACGACGTACAGCGGATAGCGTCCGCTCAGCTCCCGGACTACCTTCTCGGCATACGGAATCAGATTCGTAAAAGTCGGCGCAAGGCGAACGTAATCGTCCCCCAACCGCCGCGCCAACTCCGTATCGTGTACGCCGATCGCAGCCAGCATCTCCTCGAAACGCGCATTGCGCAGGGTCTCGCGGTTCACTTTGCCGTCGCGGTACTCTTCCCACAGCCGAGCGTTGCTCGTTTCGTAATAACCGAAACAATCGTCGAAATCGGGGCAGAAACGCTCCAGCCGATAACGGTCGTACAACACCCGCAGAGCCTCCTTCTGATTCCGCTCCACATCCCACAGGGTTCTATCCAAATCGAACAGCAAACAATCGTACCTTTTCACTTTATGATTAATTTTGCTCCAAAGATAACACAACCCGAACTCATGGACAAAACGACCGAATTGATAGAACTGCTCAAATCGCACGCCTCGCCCGACCACCTGGCAAAAATGAAACGTTTCGGAATCCCGGACGAACGGGCGCTGGGCGTCCCGGTGCCGCAACTGCGGAAGATCGCCAAGCCTTACAAAAGACAGCACGAATTGGCGTTGAGTCTTTGGGAGACCGGTTGGCACGAAGCCCGGTTGCTGGCCCCGATGATCGCCGATCCGGCCCGGACGACGCCGGAGCTGGCCGACCGCTGGACGGACGGTTTCGACGCTTGGGACATCTGCGATATGTGCTGCCAGAACCTGCTGCGGCATACACCGTTCGCATTCGACAAAATTTACGCTTATGCTCCCCGCGAAGAGGAGTTCGTCCGCCGAACGGCCTTCGCGCTGATCGCCACGCTGGCCGTCGGAGACAAAAAAAGCGGCGATGAAAAATTCATCCCGCTTTTCGATCTGATCGAAATCGCTTCCGCCGACCCCCGGAATTTCGTTCGCAAGGCGGTCAACTGGGCGCTGCGGCAGACCGGCAACGCGTAACCTGCGGCTCCACACGCAGGGCGGCGCACCTAGGCGCCCCCACTTGACCGG
>OGQK01000902.1_pt1 | contig 17745 bp, 10 predicted proteins | sample 1553221 | NCBI WGS metagenome assembly OGQK01 (sample SAMEA2579996, study PRJEB22360) | human gut metagenome | biome: human gut; feature: human-associated habitat; material: faeces | place: Denmark | collected 2008/2010 | reverse complement strand
GCAACAACGGTACCTACACCGCCTGCACCGATAATAAGAACTTTACCCATTTCTTTGTACTATATTATTATATTAGGTTTATAAAAAATACGGAGAGCAAATATAAGGGTTAATTCTTAGATAAACATTAAAATCCTGCTAAATACTTTGAGGTAAATGCTTCAAATATTAAACAAATTACTTGCATTTGGGTTATTTTCTATATATTTGCCCCTTGAATAAATTAACTTAAACAACGAATAACAATGAAAAAAGTATTTGTTTCCCTATGCATGGCAAGCGTGTTGATGGGCTTGTCTTCTTGTGCATCAACCAAAAATGCTGCAACTCTTTCTTCCATCAGCGGTGAGTGGAATATTATTGAAGTGAATGGTACTGCCGTAGTCCCTGCTCCGGGTCAGGAATTTCCCTATATCGGTTTTGACACAAAGACTGGAAAAGTATTTGGCAACAGTGGTTGCAACCGTATGATGGGTTCGTTTGACGTGAATGCCAAATCCGGTACGATTGACCTTGGCGCTTTGGCAAGTACCCGTATGGCTTGTCCGGATATGACTGTGGAAAATAATGTATTGTCGGCTTTGAACAAAGTGAAAAAGTATAAGAAGCTGGGAAAGGAAAATATAGCTTTATGCGGTGCTTCCAATCGTCCCATAGTCGTGTTGCAGAAGAAAGAATCCGTTTCCAAGTTGTCTGATTTGGAAGGTAAGTGGATGATTAGTGAGGCTGTGGGTGAGGCTATTCCCGAAGGAATGGAGAAACAGCCGTTCATCGAATTTAATATTGCAGAAAAGCGCTTGCACGGCAATGCGGGTTGCAATCTGATTAACGGCGCTTTCCAGGTTGATGATGAAAATCCGTCGGCAATCTCTTTCCCGCAAGTTATCAGTACCATGATGGCATGCCCTGATATGGAGGTGGAAGGCCGTGTGCTGAAAGCCTTGAATTCCGTTCAGTCTTTTGGCAAGCTGGCAGGCGGAGGCATCGGGCTGTACGATGCTGACAATAACCTGGTGATGGTGTTGGTGAAGAACTGACAAGATAGATTGAAATAATAAAGGCTCTTACAGAAATAATCTGCTAAGAGCCTTTTTTGCATCTTGACATAAAATGGTCTTTTACTTTTTCTTTAATCCTGCGCGTATCCGGCTCAGGGATTGCGGAGTGATGTAGAGATAAGAAGCCAGATACTTGAGCGGTACATCCTGCAGCAGTTCCGGATTCTCTTCCATCAGCGTCATGTACCTTTCTTTGGCAGTGGGAGGGGTACCGTAGGCTACCGTAGAACTGTCTACCGACAGAATTTCCCGTTCAAAGATTCTTCTGCCGAAGTTGGCCATGTCTACGGAATGCAAAAAAAGGGCTTCCAGCTCAGGCTTGCTGATACAATAGGCGATGCTTTCATTCATCGACTCGATGTTGATGGGGGAAACTTCGCCGTCCACATATCCCCACGATGAGAAAGCTGTATCGCCCGATGCGGCGAACCAAAGGGAGTTTTCCGTACCCTCTGTCAGGTGGTAGGCGCGCCAGATACCTTTCTTCAAAAGATAGAAATTGCTGTTCCTTTCCCCTTCGCTGATAATGAGTTCTCCCTTGCTGAAACGAACTTCTGCCATGTGTGACAGAAGTTCGTGCAAAGTGTTTTCCGGTAGTTTATACTTCTTGCAGAATTTCTTTATCATAGTTTCCATGCTGCAAAGATAGTGTAAACCGAAGACAGGACTTTTATGCTTGCATGAAAAAGTTATGTTGGGGTACAGCCCATCTTGTCTAAAGATACGGATTTTTCTTTATGCTCCTTTTTCCCGGATATGTAAATCACGAGGATAAAGAGGGTTGTCAGCATTTCTGCAAGAGGAGTGGCAAGCCAGATTCCCCGGTCTCCCAATAGCAGGGGCAGTCCGAAAAAGCAGGCTGTCAGCAGGATAAAACCACGCAGCAGGGTGATAACTGTGGCATACTTGGCACGCTCCACACTCTGGAAATAGCCGATGGATACGATGTTGACGGCAAAGAACACGAAGCCGGTGGCATACAAAGGCAACCCTTTTACCGCTATGTCATAAGCCGGATAACTGCGGTCTATGAACATGCCGACAATTTCAGGGCTGCAGAATATTGTGGTCAGGGCAAAACATACCCCGCAGCCTATGGCCGTTTTCAGTGCCAGCAAGTAGGCGCGGCGGACACGTTGGCTCTCGTTCAGGCCGTAGTTATAACTGATAATCGGCTGTGCCGACTGCGCAATGGCATTATATACCATAAATATAATAGGAAAGAAATAGCAGGCAATGCTGAATGCCGCCACTCCGTCTTCCTTCAGATAATGGATGAACACCTGGTTGCCGACAAACATCATGCAGGCAATCGCCACCTCGCACAAGAAGGCGGAGGAACCCAATCGGCACATATAGCCAATGTTGCGGCGCATCAGTTGCATGCTTTTCCGGCTCATCTTAATGGGGTGGAAGCGCAGTGTGCACTGGCGGCGCAGTAGATAGAATACTATCATCAATGCGCCTACCGTGGTACCTATGGCACTTGCCAGTGCGGCACCGAACATTCCCCAGCCAAAGGGGAAGATGAACAGATAATCCAATAGGATGTTCAGAACGGCAGCCACCACATTGCACATCATGGCGAAGTTGGGCGAACCGTCCAGCCTCAGAAAAAACATACCCGAATTGAGCAATGCCGTGAACAGAGAGAAAGGCACAAACCAAAGCATGTATTCCACAGCCAATGGCGTGAGCCGTTCAGACCCTCCGAGCAGCTTTACCACCTGCGGGGCAAATGAACAGAATAGGGTGGAGGTGCACATCAGCAACAAGGAAGATATGACTACCGACTGCGTGATATTGATGCGTGCCACCTTGACCTTTCCGTGTGACAGATGAATGGAGGCTACCACAGAGGCGCCGACGCCGAACATAAGTCCCACACCCGTAGAAAACAACCATAGCGGTGCCACAATGTTGACCGCCGCCAAAGCATCACTGCCGATTCCTTTTCCGACAAAGATGCCGTCGGTGATAACGAATAGTGCGGAGAAAATCATCCCCAGTACAGTAGGGAGCAATAGTTTGCGGAACAATGTCTTGATGTCCGTGTTCTTGAAGTCGATACTGTCTCTCATCTTTTCCATACTCATCTTATTTATTTCTTTAATATGTGAAAACCAATCATTTCCGTTGCTACGATTAAGCCCAATGTTAACTAATCCTTAATCGTTCCACCATGGTGGAACGATATTTCCCCCGTGGTGGAATGATATTTTCTCCACGCTGGAACAATATTTCCTCCATGGAGGAACGGTTAAAGATATGCAAGGAAAATGATTAATGTTGTTCATGTTTTATTATCTCTGATTCGGGCGACAAAAGTAGAGCTTTTGAATGGAATGGAAATTAACAAATGGTAATTTCCGACAGAAAAAATGATTTTAATTCTGCCAAACTGACAGACAAACTGCCACAAGTATAAATCTGCGGCTGCTCTGAACAATTTGGCACAACGTTTGTCTTTTTATTGGCGTCTGCCACTGAGGTGGACGTCGAAACAGAATAATAACAAATAAAAAAATAACGATCATGGGAAAAATTATTGGTATTGACTTAGGAACAACAAACTCTTGCGTTGCAGTATTCGAAGGTAACGAACCTGTAGTAATTGCAAACAGTGAAGGTAAGCGCACCACTCCTTCAGTAGTAGCATTTGTTGATGGTGGCGAACGTAAAATCGGTGATCCTGCCAAGCGTCAGGCTATCACGAACCCCACCCGTACGGGTTTTTCTCCATCAAACGTTTCATGGGCGAAAACTGGGACCAGGTGCAGAAAGAAATCGGCCGCATGCCTTATAAAGTAGTAAAGGGTGACAACAATACTCCGCGTGTAGACATCGACGGACGTCTCTATACTCCGCAGGAAATCTCTGCAATGATTCTGCAGAAGATGAAAAAGACTGCCGAGGATTATCTGGGACAAGAAGTGACAGAAGCCGTAATTACCGTCCCCGCATACTTCTCAGACTCCCAACGTCAGGCTACAAAGGAAGCCGGACAGATTGCAGGTCTTGAAGTGAAGCGTATTGTGAACGAGCCGACTGCCGCAGCTCTTGCTTACGGTATTGACAAGTCTCACAAGGACATGAAGGTTGCCGTATTCGACCTTGGTGGTGGTACATTCGATATCTCTATCCTCGAATTCGGTGGCGGTGTGTTCGAAGTATTGTCAACCAACGGTGACACTCACCTGGGTGGTGACGACTTCGACCAGGTAATCATCGACTGGCTGGTTCAGGAGTTCAAGAACGACGAAGGTGCCGACCTGACTCAAGACCCGATGGCTATGCAACGTCTGAAGGAAGCTGCCGAGAAGGCTAAGATAGAGCTGTCCTCTTCTACAAGCACTGAAATCAACTTGCCGTACATCATGCCCGTAGGCGGTGTGCCCAAGCACTTGGTGAAGACGTTGACCCGTGCCAAGTTCGAGGCTCTGGCTCACAACTTGATTCAAGCTTGTTTGGAACCTTGTAAGAAGGCTATGAGCGATGCTGGTCTGAACAATGCGGACATTGATGAAGTAATCCTCGTAGGTGGTTCTTCACGTATCCCGGCTGTACAGAAGTTGGTAGAAGACTTCTTCGGTAAAGTTCCTTCCAAGGGTGTGAATCCGGATGAGGTAGTAGCCGTAGGTGCTGCCGTGCAGGGTGCCGTTTTGACGGACGAAATCAAGGGCGTTGTGTTGCTGGATGTTACTCCGCTGTCTATGGGTATCGAGACTATGGGTGGTGTGATGACGAAGCTGATTGATGCCAACACTACCATCCCCTGCAAGAAGAGCGAGACATTCTCTACTGCCGCCGACAACCAAACGGAGGTTACCATCCATGTATTGCAGGGTGAGCGTCCGATGGCTGCACAGAACAAGTCAATCGGCCAGTTCAACCTGACAGGTATTGCTCCGGCACGTCGCGGTATTCCTCAGATTGAGGTGACATTCGATATCGACGCCAACGGTATCTTGAAGGTGTCTGCCAAAGATAAGGCTACCGGTAAGGAACAGGCTATCCGTATCGAAGCTTCCAGCGGTTTGAGCAAGGAAGAAATTGAAAAGATGAAAGCCGAAGCCGAAGCCAATGCTGAAGCAGATAAGAAAGAGCGTGAGAAAGTAGACAAGCTGAACCAGGCCGATTCTATGATTTTCCAAACCGAAAATCAGTTGAAGGAACTCGGCGACAAGCTCCCTGCCGACAAGAAGGCTCCGATTGAAGCTGCTTTGCAGAAGCTGAAAGATGCCCATAAGGCTCAAGACCTGGCTACCGTAGATTCTGCCATGGCCGAACTGAATACGGCATTCCAGGCTGCAAGTGCTGAAATGTATGCCCAGAGCGGTGCTCAGGGTGGTGCACAAGCTGGTCCTGATATGAATGCAGGGCAACAAGGCGGTGCTCAGGATAATACAAAGCATGGCGATAATGTGCAGGATGCTGACTTTGAGGAAGTGAAGTAAGTATCGGTAAACAACGATAACCAACGATAGAAAAGTGGGGTGTAGCTCAATGAGTTACTCCCTATTTTGTTTTTAGCACTTTCTAATAGATTTGCTTGTTTCTCGGATTTTTATCGTATATTTGTACCATATTTGTGCCAGCACTTAAAAGTAGATAAAGTGACACTTAATATATTGTCGGTATTGATAGTGAATAATTTATGTTTCAAAGACAGATATGCCAGCAGCAAAGTTCGAGATAGTACGCAAATGCAAGGTCTGCGGAGAATTGTTCAAGGCGAAGACCATTGAATCTTGGTATTGTTCTCCAAGATGCTCCAAAATTGCTTGGAAAAGAAACAAGGACGAGGAACTGAGGATGCAGAAATTGGATGAGGTTGTGAAGAAGATACCGAAATCCAAAGACTATATCACTGTTCCCGAAGCCTATGCTTTGTTCGGGATTAGCAAAGAAACCCTATATCGCTTGATTCGTAAAGGTGTCATTTCAAGTGTAAACGTAGGCGAACGACAAATAAGGCTCAGCAAAGAAGAACTGCTGAAACTTTATCCGCTACGGAAGAAAGCTCTCGCTAAGCCAAAACCCATAGCTAAACTGTATAGCTTGGAGCCTAAGGACTGTTATACCATTGGCGAAATATCCAAGAAATTCCATTTAGAGGACAGTACAGTCTACCTGCATATTCGCAAATACTCTATCCCCACGCGTCAGATAGGTAATTTCGTTTATGTCCCTAAGAAGGAAATTGATAACCTATATAAAGGAATAAAGCAATGAAGAAAGCGTTGGCCAATACACGAGTCTCGGTAAAACTCCGCAAGTCGGAATACCGCGAGGAATGGTATCTATATGTGGAAGCCTATCCGGTTTTTCAAGCAGACAAACCCACTCCCCAGAGAGTGCGTGAATATCTGAACCGTACCATCACCACTCCTATTTGGGATAAGTCACGGAACGCCCGAACCGACAAAGACGGCAAGACCACTTATAAGCCTAAACGTGATTTGAACGGTATCATCCAATGCAAATCACAGTTAGACCAGGAATCGTGTATCTATGCTGACAAGGTAAGAAGCTTGCGCCAAAAGGAATATGACAATGCCTCGTTATATTCAGAAACTGATGCTGAACAGGCTGAGCAGCTGGAGCGTTCACGTTGCAACTTCATTGAATACTTCGACTATGTGCAGCGGTTACGCCACGCCCATAGCTCTGATTCCATTATCATCAACTGGAAGCGTGTGCATGAACTGTTGAAAATCTTTGCGAAAGGCGATACCATCATTTTCTCACAGATTGATTTGAAGCTGATAGAATCCTTCCGTATGTTCCTGTTGAACGCCCCACAAGGAGGTGGCAAGAAAGGTGTCATCTCGCAAAATACAGCATCCACCTATTTCTCCATATTCAAGGCCGCATTGAAGCAGGCTTTCATTGACGGTTATCTGACGGTTGATATTGGAGCAAAGGTCAAAGGTATTCAAGGTCAAGAAAGCCGTAGGGAATACTTGACCATAGATGAACTGAACCGTTTGGCTCAAACTCCATGCGACCCATTGTTGAAGCGTGCCGCCCTCTTTTCCGCACTGACCGGGCTTCGCCATTGCGACATTCAAAAGTTGAAGTGGTCAGAAATAGAGGTGTTCAACGGCAGTTACCGATTGAACTTCACCCAGCAAAAGACCAAAGGCGTTGAGTATATGCCCATATCCGAACAGGCATTTCAATTATGTGGTGAAAGGAAGGACGATGAACAATTAGTTTTTGCCGGACTGCCCGACCCGTCATGGATTAACCGTCCAATAAAGAAATGGGTTGCGGAAGCCGGAATTACGAAGCACATCACCTACCATTGTTTTAGGCACTCGTATGCAACCCTGCAACTCGCCGGAGGAACAGACATTTACACGGTCAGCAAAATGCTTGGCCATACAAATGTCCGAACTACGCAGGTGTATGCAAAGGTGGTTGATGCGAAAAAAGAAGAGGCTACCAAGACGATTAAGCTTGATTTACCGTATTGTTGACTATAATTTTATATTCTAAATCAAATTATTAGGTAAATACGTAAATAGTTTTATGTTACAATAAAATATATTGTTGTTTTTCGAAATAATTTTGCATCTTTGGTTATGTATAAGACAATAGAATGTAATTATATGGCAACAAATAAAAATATTAATCGTATCAAAGTAGTTCTCGTAGAAAAGAAGAAAACGAATAAGTGGCTTGCAGACCAAATTGGTAAAGATCAGGCTACAGTAAGCAAATGGTGTACTAATACAACACAGTCCACTCTTGAAACTTTAGTAGAAATTGCAAAGATACTTGAGGTTGATATTCGTGAGCTACTTGTCCCTACAGACAATCAGAAAATTATGATGACTATCTTGTAATAACTAATCTAATAGAATATGATCAGCAAATCTATAATAGAAAAATTACGTGAGATATATCAATCTTTGCCTAAAGTAGAATTGATAGACAAAGGTGATGGATGGGTGAACCAGTATGATCTCTTACGTGCTGTTGGGAAAGTCGGCATCAATTATAAGAATCTGGGGTACGAGCATTTCTATGAATTTTTAACAGATTCTGGATTGTTTTCATTCTGGACAGATTTCTCAGGAGAAAAACCTACAAAGTATGTAATTGAAAAAGCTAAGCCAAAATCTCACGAAGAGCAAAGAAGACCACAATACAATCGTGCAGCAACCCAATACGTAGATTCCGAGGAGGTCGTTAAAATTAAACGCAGATTGCGTCTTGAGAACAATCAGTTTATTGGTCAGTTTGCGCCGCAAAGAAATGAAGGTTGGTTTACGATAACAGATATCCGTAATACTGATTTTACAAAGATTGAAGATAAGGAACGTGGTATAAAGAATCTGTCTATCTCATTTAGAAGTAACAAGGAATTTAACCGCTTTGCATACTACAAGTTCACTTGGGTATTGCTTGAAACCGATCCTCTCAAGTTTGGTATAGACTTGCATGAGGAAATAACACCAATTTACCCCAAAGACATTGTGAACAGTCTTTACGAGGGCATTATGCGTTATCCTGCAGGTGCTGCAAAGAAGATTGCTCGTTCGCTTGATACTCTCAAAAAGCAACTTACACAAAGCGGTAAGGAAGTATTCATCTATGAGTTGTTGCAGAATGCTAATGATTATCCTCGTCGTACTAAAATTAATGGCAAGATTCAACCTTTGCCTGTTAATGTAGAGTTCCATATTACCGAGAACTACTTAACATTCGAGCATACAGGTGAATATTTCAATCCGAAGAATATTGCAGCTATTTGTGATATAAATGATGGCGAGAAGTCTGACAATACCGAAGCCATCGGTTACAAAGGTATTGGTTTTAAGACCGTTTTTCTTGACAACGACTATGTTCTCCTCAATACTGGTAATTACACATTCAGGTTCGACAAGTCTGCTACGGATGTAATCAATACACCATGGCAGATATTACCAATCTGGACGGAACATAATGAGATAGATAATGAAATCAAGTCTGTTTTCCGTCAGCATCCAAACGAAGAGTTCAGAGTAAAGTTCGCTCTCCAACCACGAGATAAGGAAATTCTGACCGACGAAGACAGAGATGATAACTACATCGATTTGTTTACCGATGTATTTGAATCAGAGCGCGTCATATTGTTTATCCCGAACATCAAGAAGGTTAGCATCTTTATTGATGGTCAGGATGAACCGATTGTACGTGAGAAAGACAATAAAGACTGGTGTGTATCAGATTCTCTTGTAGATGATATTCCTGAGGACATTACAGATAAGATAAACGATGTCTTGGAAAATCCAGACTCTCTTCGTTCGGATGGTTATGAGAAAATACCTGAGAAGTACATGAACTTCCGTAAGACTGCGGTAAAGTTTGCGTGCAAGAAAGCTGAAAGAAAGTTGATGCCAGTTGATGATGCCATGCTTTACTGCTATCTGCCAGCAAAACGGGCTGATTGGGGCTTCAATTTCCTAATGAACACCGATATGGTGCCCAACGGGCAGCGTGATGATATTGAGGATATCGAGCTCAATCACGTTATTGCTCGTATTGCAGGTAAACAGTTCTTTTATTGGATCAAGCAGCTTATTGAAAGCAAAAAATACGACCTTGACTCAATCTTTGCGCTTATCCCAGACTTTGATGAGTGCAAGAAGAGACGAGTGTATAAGACGTTTATAGAGGAGTTCCAGGAAGAATTTGAAAAGCTCATAAAAGAAGAGCCTTTTGTTCCATGCGTGGATAAGGATGGTGAACAAACCTTTGAATGCATCGACAATATTATTAACGACATGACTGGCATGACAGCGAACGGAGTCATTTCAGACGAAGACTTCGTAATTCTTATGGAGTTGGGTGACTATTCCTTGCCAGTTGACGAGTTAAGACAATCGGAGGCATTCATGGATTTCTTGTACAAGCATTCTCCTTCGAGCCTTGATGTAGAGGTTGATGCTGTTGTAGAGAAATGTGAGGAAACTGATTTCCAGACATGGTTGACAGTTCCCGAAAACAATACACGATTTATAAGACATTGGTTGAGTAAGGATGAACTAAACGAGTTTGCGAAGAAAAATATATTTATTGAATACGAAGGCGATCTGTTTACAGCAGGAAGTCTCTACTATGATTTTGACACGAATTGTAATGGAATAGGATTCTTGCGTAGATTTGTACCGCATCTTTGCGAGGCATCAAGAGCAAATTTTGAGGAAGATGAAAATTGGAAATCATTTGCAGACAAGTATTTCCTGTCTTTCTCTGTTGCGTCTATGATTACAGATTACATTCTATCCAATGAGGATGCTATGGCGTTGCTTAACGTACCAAGCAATTCTGTTGCATTCTATCGTTATCTTGCAGTAAAGGAAGTTGATTTAAAGGCTAACAAGACAAAGGTTCCGTACATTACTGAGGCTGGTGGTGCAAGTACCGACTATACCAATTATCACTACTTCTTCAACGAAGATGCTCATGGCTTAACACGTGAGAAATGGTTGGGCGAGAATGTTATCAACGTACTATCGCATATTTATTTTGATAGCCTTGCTGATGACGAGAAAGGTAATATAACTGCAATATTTGCTGACCTTGGATTCAACGAATTTACCAAGGACTCCTTCATCACGACTGTCATAGTTGGCGATGCCGATTTCCGAGCAAAAGTAAACGCTGCCATAGAAAACAATTATGCCGCCAACAAAGCATTTGTTGAATATGTGTACGGTTGTGAAGCGCAGTTGAAGGAAAACGCTTTCAAGGATTATGTCTTGCGTTGTATTGACATCCACAAAAATGAGGTATATCTTTGCAACGATGACGTGCGATACTTCAATCAGGATGCGTATGCTCAGAACAGCACCTATGCTGACAATATCAATCATGCTTGGTTGCAGGATAGCATGATGTATGCTCTATCGAATGATTACTTTGAAGGTCGTGAGAAGGAAGAGGTAAAGAAACTGGAATCGTTCTTGCGTCAGCAGTTTGGCGTTAAGACCTTCACAGACAAGTCGTTCTTCACAGATGTTGTAATAAAGAACAAGGCGGTTATCTATGCCAGTCTTGTTGACGAGGCAACTATGCTCACATTCTTGGAATACCTGAAGCGAGACGTAGACAGACTCTTTGATGATACTATGAGTTTCAACGACATCAAGGATATGCCTTTACTTGCCTATGATGGAACCATAGCAAGAGCAAGGGAACTGAATATCCAGTATATCGAATACAACGAGGACGCAAAGATTCTGTGCGAGAAAGCATGGTGTCCGAAGACGTATGTTATGCTCTCACAGAAATATACCGATGATTTCTCTCAGGATATGCGTCAGCTGTTGAAGTTTGACATCAATACCACAACTGACATCCTTGTCCAGAACGCAAACTTGCGTCAATCTATTAATGTTATAAATAATAACGTTGATTTCTGGCGATGGGTAAAGGTAAACCAGAAGCAAATTACATCTGTTGATAAGTTCAAGACTATTCCGTTGCTTGACAATAACAACGCGCTTATCAATTGTGCATCGCTTTACATTTCTGACACCTATCAGCAGGAACAAATTGAGGCACTGGTAACTAAGTATGTAAAGGAGGCGCAGTTTGTGTCTTCGTCTTACATCGAAACCGCCAATGAAAACGAGAAGGCAGAGTGGATGAAATTGTTCAGGAAACTCGGTCTTAAGTCCGATAACAAGGATATTCTTTTCTCAGACATCTTGCCTAAGCTTTCAACTATTGAAGCCGAGTCTTTGGATTCGGTTGTAGCGATGATGACCAAGCACCTTAAAGACCTGAAGGATAAATGGGCAGAAAGGAAACACCAAATTATGCAGTTGAGAGTTCGTACTCAATATGCTGGTTATAAGACTATTGATCAGGTAATAATCGTCAACGTGGATGAGGCTTCTGTATCTGAACCATTTAAGTACATCACTCTTGCCAACGAGGTTCATCCCGATATTCTAAAGGCAAATAAGGACTTGCTTCATGCTATCTCTGAAGAGTACGGTAATCGCAATCTCATTACCACAAAGCAAATGTGGATTGACGCAAAGGTTAAGGATTATCTTGCAAAGTTTGCTGCCGATAAGAATAGCGTTGCAGACATTCACATTCAGTTTGTACGTGAAGTAGCCAAGATACAGAGTGAGTATGACATAAATGACACACTTCGTAAGCAGATAAAGTATCTGGTCAAGTCGAATGAAACGACATACAAGTTTGCTCATGAGCTGACACTTGGAACAGAATATTCTCCAACGTGCGACTTTGAGGCAAATGGTGTGTCTGAATTGTCGTATCTTTCTGACACTTACATATTCGAAGGCAACAAGGATATCATTAAGCAATATTTCAAAGCGGAGAACGTGCATCAAAATATGACGCGAGAGGACTTGAAGTATCTCGCAAACCGCACATTTGCTTGTTATTTCTGGTCGAAATGTTTCTCTCGTCGCTTGGGCGAATATGAATCATGGGTGGAAGATGGATATTTCAATAACCGCGTGTGCATACCAACAGAGAATTCTGTTCAAAAGCCGGAGTTGTTGTATGCACCTCACATAGCTGGTTATGCTGTTCGTGCCAAGGTACCTCAATGGCAAGAGAAGGTTCCTTGCAAAGCTATTGTTGACTCTATTGACAATCGTGATGCTCGTGAATTATTTGAGAAGATCAACTTCTGTAAGGCTCTCTCTTTTGAAGATTGCCTTTATTACCTTGCTCGTGTCACGCATCCAAGAGAGGAAGAAACTCATTTCCGCAGTATAGTAATTAATTGGATGCTGTCTTCGCCTATTCAAGATGAGACTTTGGTTGACAACTATCGTAAAACGCCAACTGCAGAATGGCGTAATGGTAAGGGGCAGAAGAAGCATATTACGGAACTTTATGCTATCCATCCAGATGCGACACAGGAAAGGAATATCTTCCGTGGCGATGAGTTTGTTATGCAGACAAGTGCTTTCCCTTATGATACAGATTTGTTTGTCAAGGTCTGCAACATACTGAAGATAAAATGTCTGACAAGTTCTGATTTTGTGGCAACACCTATAGGTAAACAAGATGAAACAGCTGATATGGTTGCCATTATCAGACCTCGTCTGCTTATCTTGTCGGCTATCGAGAACCCAGATCGTTTCCAAGAACTCTACGAACGCTATAATACAAAGCTGTCGCAGTATCATTTTGTTGTATGTGAAAAGATAGACCTCGGTTATGACACTATACATAATGATGTTGAGCGTATCTATAACGATGACAACCACCTTTATTATGTAAGCTCATGGAAGCATAATCGTACCTTTACAAAGTTCTGTAGTAGATTGAAGCGACTGGTAGGTTTTGACGTGTATGACAATGTATGTGAAGACGTTCTTGATGATAGCGTTTCTGTAGAAGCGTGCATCGAAAAATATTGCTCTTCGCTTGCATACGATGAAAAGTTCCGCGCTTATCTCAGATCGTTGGATTTGACCATCAACGTTGAGCCAGAGGAAGAAGAACCTTTCGAAACAGAAAACGATTACTATAGCAATGCTACGTATGAACCAACAGATACTGCTACAGAAGCAACTACAGAGACATCAACCGAAAACCAACATGTTGACGATAGGGAAACTATTCGCAAGGATGACAAGCCTGGTGCACCAAATAAAGATGTAACGTCAAGACCTGTTAACGAACTTGAAGTTGGGGAAGAAGCAGATACATCACCAAAAGAACCTATTCAAACCGCATCGCAACAGCCAACTTCTGACTCTCGTCCACAACAGCAGTCGCAACAAGCTGAATCACCAGTTGGTCAAACAACGTCATCTACAGCAGAGGAAGAATCAGAAGATGACCTTGGTCAGTATGACACATATGAACAGGTTGATGAAGAGGATATTGAAGACTACGATGACACAGATGAAACAGACGATGTAGAAGCTGACGTTGATGAAGATGTTGACACGACGGATAATGCCAGCACAACGCCTTCTAATACTCATACGTCTAACACGTCTCACGCTTTATCAAATAAGCCTCATAAGGATTATGATCCTGACCGCAATGGGTACATGGGATCTGTTGATAAGGACAAGAATTATCAACCTGTTGGCGACAGACCTTACAAACCTCGTACACGTAAACATCCGAAGATCTTTACCAAAAAGGAATTAGAACGCCTTCGCTCACATGGAACGCCTCTTGAACTGGAATCATTACCACCAACGAGGGAGGAAATAGACCTCTTAGCTCAATGTAACATCAAGCCAGAGCAGATTGCCGACACCAATTATCTTGCTCAGTTGCGTCTGTACCAGAACCTCAGAAATGAGATGCACGCAGAGCCTGAGGAAACAATGGAAGAGTTCGTGCGTAATGCGAGTGATGTAACTGTACACAAACTTAAAGATGGTAGATACATTCATACTTGTAGTGCTGCTCGTGGCGTGATGTATGTTTCTCCTTCTGTATGGAATAAGATGGTTGGTGACAAGTGGAAGATTTGTGTTTATCTTGATGGACAAGGCAAGAACTTCCATTACATTAACAACGCCGAGGAATTCCTGAAACTCGTAGAAAAAGACGATGTTGTTATCAAGATTACCGGCAAGGAGAAGGTTGATGTAGTAAGGGCCCTTTATACAGGCATACTTGAAGATGCCAAAGGTACTGCATACACCTTGATTCGTGTGGCTGCTCGTACAAATATGGATGCCGTATTCGCTCACTATGTTGGTGCTATGGCAGAAGCGGAAGATGGTAACGATGATTACAACGATAACGACTATTGATTATGATTGACAATATCAAACTTGCAAACTATAAGTCATTCTTTGCTGACCAGGTAAAGGAGGCTATCGACGAACAACAAAAGATCAATCGCTCGCAGATGCGGAACTTATTCAAGACAGGTGAATTGTCGCTTGCTTATGTTGATTCCATTCAGCATGAAACAGGCATGATTATCCTCAAATGCCCCCGCCGTATGGCTCCACGCTTGAAAGTTCTGAAGGGCGTGTGTATAATTAAGAAAGGTGCTAAACAAGCATTAGGTGAACACGTTACGGAATGGATCTGCCGTTGGGAGGAGTTCGTTGACAATAAGGATTTTCATTCTCCAGGTTCTGACATGACTCCAATGTACTATGTTCATACTGGTGATTCCAACTATGACTATGTTGCATGCTCTGGATTCAGTATTAAGTTGTACGATATCTTGTCAAAGGCATTGGCTGATGGCAAAAGTCTTTCACTTATCGTCCATAATCCATTTCCTCCTGTAGAGTATTTCCGTAACCTTGCCAACTACATGGATGCATTCTCTTCAAAGGAGGAATTGAACCTTGAACCGACTATTGATTATGATGAATGGACACCCGAAGAACTTGCGTTTGATGAACAGAAGCCAACAGGCATCTCTGACACAATCATAGACACGCTCGCTAATGAACATTGTTGTATCGTACAAGGTCCTCCGGGAACTGGTAAGAGTTACACCATCGCTTCTGTGATTTCATCGTATCTTGATGCTGGCAAAACCGTCTGCGTCACCACTATGGCGAACAAGGGCCTTATCGAGTTGATAAAGCAGAAGCCTTTGCAGAAGTATGTGAAGGGAGGTCGTGTCAGCAAGACAAATCTCTCTATTGACGAACGCAAACAGGTGTCTGGTGTAAAAGCTGCCTCGGCCGACTTGCAGGTTCCTGGTGGCGAAATACTCTGTGCGACAAACTATCAGCTATCAAGCGTATATAGTGAGAAGAAAATGACACTTTATGGTCTGCCTAAATACGATCTGATTGTAATAGAAGAGGCTTCCCAGGCTTTTCTTACGGCTATAGTTGCGTTTAAGCAGTTAGGGGTAGATTGCCTAATTGTAGGTGATCCTATGCAGTTGCCGCCTATCGTGAAACTTAACAATCCACAATATAATTCGTGGAATGTGGCAACACAAGTTGAAGGATTAAAGTCTATGGCGCTGGGAACATCGATAAAATCTTATCGTATAGTAACCACTTTCCGTCTCACGAGTCGATCTGCCTCCCTTACAAAATGCTTTTACGGGAATCGTTTTGTGTCTGTGAAGAAAGACTATTTAGATTTTACCAAAGCGAATAGTGTCTTATTTCCACAAGATGGCGGTGTACTTTACCATTGTACACTAGATGTCCGCAATGGAGTTTATTCAGATAAAGCAGATGCTATTATACGAGATGTGATTGAAAAGCTGGAAAAATTTTATCCTGATCGTTCTTTAGCTATCATAACACCTTTTAGAGATTCTGTAAAGGAACTGCAGAAACGTTTCTGTACGTCTGACCTTGAACTGGATATAACTATCGAAACGATAGATAGAATCCAAGGCATGACTGTTGATTACGCTATTCTATACATTCCTGGAAGGAATCCGGGTTTCGCACTAGAAGATCGACGTTTTAATGTAGCAACAAGCCGTTCGCTTAGTACGACTCTCATTATTTCAGATATGCCTCTTAACGAATTTCACACTGTCTCACCTACAGTATTACAGTTTATAAATAACTGTGATAAGTTTGATGGTAAAACAGATGTATGGAGAACTAATTTGCAAGAGTCAGAATCATCAGGCCTTATAGTCCAACCTATATCTGAAGAAAAAACAGCATCAACGGTCTCCTCCACAATAGGGTTGAAAGTTGTAGGTAAAATTGACCTCTCTCAATTTGAACGGAAAAAGAAGGAATTAAGTGTAACGAAGAAAAACTATTACATCATTGATACTAATGTTTTTGTGGACTGTCCCGATATTATTTCTAAGATTGACAGAAAGTATCCTATCATCTTGTCTGCAAAGGTGACGGATGAGCTCGATAAGATGAAAATCAAATTAACTGAAGAACGAAGACAAAACGCGGAGAAGGCTTTACGCAATCTTAATAATGAGACACAACATGAGATTTTATACGAGTTCGCAGATACTTCTTTATTGCCAGATGACTTTGATAAACGTTCACCTGACAATATGATATTATCAGTCGCATTAAAGTATAAAGAACAGAATCCAATTATGCTTACATCAGACAATGGGCTACAACTTAAGTCTAAGCTATTGGGTATAACTACAATCTCGCTTAAGAAATTTCTAAAAAATAATTTACACTAAGTATAGAAAGTGACATTGATTTCCTATTCTGTAAGCCATCTGCATCTTCATGTGGGTGGCTTTCTGTTTCTGTGCATTTTTATCTTCATAACCTTATGATTCAATGATGATTCCTTTATGTCGAGAGGCATAATCGAAAAAATCTAATAATGGAATTTGTCATTATATCCGTTGATAATCAATACATATCGTTTATGATTCTTATGACCTGCTGATGTTTCTTTAGGTGATATTTGTCACCCATAAATCAGTATTGGGATTTGCTTTTACTTTGCGGCAAAATCAACTGATAATAATATGGAAGACAATAACATTACATTTGAAGATTTGCCTAAGGCAATGTCATGGATGATGGATAAGTTGAATAAACTTGATTCCAAGATTGACGGTCTGAACAACATTCCACAAGTACGACCTGCCGACCAGTGGATGAACCTGAAAGAACTGTGCGAATACCTGCCCAGCCATCCGGCGGAACAGACCGTTTACGGATGGACGAGTTGCCACCAGATTCCGTTCCATAAGAGAGGCAAACGTATTATGTTCCTCAAATCGGAGATTGAC
>OGQK01000897.1_pt1 | contig 17846 bp, 15 predicted proteins | sample 1553221 | NCBI WGS metagenome assembly OGQK01 (sample SAMEA2579996, study PRJEB22360) | human gut metagenome | biome: human gut; feature: human-associated habitat; material: faeces | place: Denmark | collected 2008/2010 | reverse complement strand
CCCGCCCGAGTAGAGCCCCCAATGGAGGCCCGTCTCACACGCCGGCTGGAAGCGCACCGAGCCGCCTCCCCAGCCGCCCCGCACGCCGATATAGTGCTGCGCCTGCAACCTGCCGCTCCACAGAGCGGCGGCAAACGCCAATATGATCCCTAATGCCCGCATATTCGCCTAACGTTCAGTCGCGTCGTTTTGTTGCCCGTCTCATCGGCGGATCATTCCTCCCGTGCCTCCGAGACCTCCGGTATTGCCGTAGCCGTTATAGTTGTTGCTGTTATTTCTGTTGCCGCCTGCGGCGGAGGACTGGCGGCCGTTCTTCTCCTGCTCCGCCCGTTTCTTGGCTATCTCGCGCAGGCGCGCCTGTTCGTCGCGGCGTATCTTTTCCTGCATCCGTTCCATCGTGATCGGGCCGAACAGCTCGTTCATGTCGACGTCGTACTCGAGATCCCAGTTTTCCTTGGTCACGATCTCTTCGGTGCCGGACTTGTCGACGAAGTACTCGACCCGCTCGGGCTGCCGCCTTTCGAATACGGAACCCGTATCCCATTTCCCGTTTCCGTTCAGGTCCTCGATGAACCGGAGCTTGATCGTTCCGACGTCCACGTAGCGGATCGTGTGGGTCCCGCTGCGGACGTGGGGAATCTCCTTCTGCACCCGGCCGTCGCGCAGCACCTCGATGACGTATTCGCTCTGCGGCGTTTTGCCCTTCACGTTGAGGATCAGCGTGCCGTACTTTTCGGGCGACTCGATCGTGAACTCCGAACGCAGCGTGTCGTTGCTCTCGCGGTTCGTGTTGGCGAACGTTCCGGCCGGAATCGTCAGACGGTATTTCTCTCCCGCCACCCAAGGCGCGCTGAGCGTCCACGAGCGCAGTTTGGCGGTGTCCTGCACGAAGGAGACTTTCACCGGCTCGGAGCTTTCTCCCTCGCCCAGACGCTGCAGGTCGATGGCTGTGCTGTCGACCCGGGTCAACGGATAGTCGAAGTCGAAGACGATGTTCTTCTCCGGGTTCAGCGTCGTGCCGCCGGCTACCTTCACCTTGAACGGGTTGGGTTCGGGCGCGTCGTCTTTCTTCTCTTTCTCTTTTTCTTTCTTGGCAGGCCTCCGCCATGCGATCGCCAGATCCTGTCCTGCGGATTGCAGCACTCCGGTGCTGTCGTGCTTGCGGTAGACGAGCCGTCCCCTCAGCGTATCGGGCATTTCCTCCTCGATCGCATCGAACCACAGCGTCATCGTATCGCGCCGGGGAGTCACGTACTCGGTGAGTATCTTCGACGGATCGAACCCTTCGAAAACCAGCGTGTCGATCTGCGGGAACGGGGCGGAGAACATGAGCGTCACCCGGTTGCTTTGCGGCCGGCTGGCTCCGGTGTATGTCTGGCGCTTGGACGGGATTTCCTTGAACAGGCGCATCATCAGTTGCGGGTCGGCCTGCATGTAGCGCCGCGAGGTGTCGTACCATATGTCGAACGCGGGCTCGCGCAGCGGGTTGAATACCGTGTCGAGAAAAGCCACGCGGTCGACGCCCGGCTCGTAGCGCATGTTATTGTTGTTGTCTTCGAGCGCGTAGATGCGGTAGTCCATCGGCTTCAGGTTCTCGGCGATGAAAATGCCGTTGGGATAGGATCGGGCCACGCTCAACGGTTTGCTGTTGACTATCGTCGAGTCGTAGGCGGGAATCGAGTCGGCCTTCGCGTCGAAAAACAGCAGGAAGACTTTCCCGAGCGTGTCGCCCTTCTGGGCGTCGACCGTATAGCCCGACATCAGCAGCGAGTCGATCTCGCCGCCGGTCGAGAAGACGTAGCGCAGTCCGACGTAGGGGTTGCCCTCGTTGTTGTCGACGACGCTGCTGCCGAAATCGAGCGCGTAGGTGCGGTTCGAGTCGAGGTCCTCCTTCAGATCGATCTGGACGCTCCGCCCGCGAATCGAGAGCACGGGCTTCTGTTCCATGAAAGGCGAGGTGAAAAACTCCTTTTGCTGATCCTCCAGCTGGACGTATTCGTCGAACTCGATCAGAATCCGCTTGTCCTTGAAATGAGTCGTTCCGAATGCCGGCGTCATGGTCACTACTTTCGGCGGCAGCGAGTCGCGCGGGCCTCCCTGCGGCGGCGCCTGCCGCGCGCAACGGCACAGCGTGGCCAGCAGCACGACGGCCAGTATGCCGCATCGGGCGAGCGTCTTATGGATTCTGATTTCGTTCGAACTCATTTCTTCAAGCCAATTGCCTGCAAAGGTAGCGATTTTTCGATAGTTTTCACGGAGCCTCCCGGGCATGCGGTCCGGACGCTTCCGCCCGCGTTTGTTGCCGCCGTTTCTTCGGAACGTGCCGTCTTCCCTGTTCCGGGCCGGGCCGCATGTCCGGCCGAGAGCTCTCTGCGAAGCTGCCGGACCGTTCGTCCCAGCACGGGATGTACGAGATCGGGCAATATCTCCTCCAGCGGGGCGAGCACGAAATCGCGCCGCTCGAGAAGCGGGTGCGGAATCGTGAGCCGCTCGCTGCGGATGACCCGGTCTTCGTAGAACAGCATGTCGATGTCCATCGTCCGCGAGCGGTAGCCCGTATCCGGCGTTCGCACCCGTCCCAGTATCCTCTCGATACGCTGGCATTCGTCGAGTACTCGCTCGGGCGACAATGGGGTTTCGATCGCGAGCACCTGGTTCAGGAATCGTTCGTCGGCTTCGAATCCCCATGGTTCCGACTCTCTGAGCGACGAGCGGAGAACGATCCGCCCCACCGTTTCGGCGAGCAGCCGTTCCGCTTCGGCGAGATTCTCGGCGACCGGACCGAGGTTCGCGCCCGTTATCAGCACCACGCGCGCCATTACAGTCGGTTTATCAGTTTGCTCACCGTGAGCGCGAAGTGAGGGAAAACGATTCTCGGGTTGCCGTTCTGGGCGATCTGCCGCATCGTCCGCTCCATTTCGGCCACCAGCGGCTCGATGTTGCGGTTGTTCACGTAAGGCGCAAATTTCTTGCAAAACTGTTCTTCGCGGCCGAACAGATAGCAAATGGGCTCCATGCCGGCCGTCAGCATGTAGCTGTCGCGCAGCAGGCGGACCGAGTTCTCGATCAGTCGCTTCTGTTCCTCACGGCCCATCGAGGCGACCGTCTCGGCCCATTCGAGCAGTTCCAGATGCCGGTCCTCGTAGCTCAGCCGCATCAGTTTCACGAACAGGTCGAACAGTTCGTCGTTTTCGCTCGCGTGCCGCAGGTAGCGCAGCGCTTCGAGCAAGTCGCCCCGCGACAGCCGGGCCGCGCGAAAAGCGTCGGCCTCGGGCATTCCCTTGCGAGCCGTCAGATAGCGCGTCAGGCTGGTTTCGTCGATCGACGGAACCGTTACGCACTGCGTGCGCGAGACGATCGTCGGCAGCAGTTGTTCGGGCGAAGCGCTCAACAGCAGGAACAGCGTCTTGTCCCACGGCTCCTCGAGTATTTTGAGCAGCTTGTTGGCCGCTTGCGTGTTCATTCGCTCGGCCAGCCAGACGACGACGATCTTGTATTCCGACTCGAACGATTTGAACGACAGTTTGCGGATGATCTCGTCGGCTTCCTGCGTACTGATATTGCCCTGCTTGTTGTCGATCTCGATGGCCGAGTACCACGACTGCTCGTCGAAATAGCCGCCCGTATCGGTCACGATTTTCCTCCATTGCGGCAGGAAACGGTCGCTCAGCGGCTTTTCGCCCGAGCGTCCCTTGGGCGTGTTGACCGGAAAAACGAAGTGCAGGTCGGGATGCGCCAGTTGCGCGATCTGCCGGCACGACGGGCACTCGCCGCACGAGTCGCCTTCCCGACGGTTCGTGCAATGTATGTACTGAGCGTAAGCGATCGCCAGCGGCAGCGGTCCGTATCCTTCCTGCCCGGAAAAGAGCTGCGCGTGGCTGACCCGTCCGGTGTCGACGCCACGGACAAGCCGCTCGATGGTCGGCCTTTGGCCTATGATGTCTTTGAATTGCAATTTTGTCCTGATAAGAGTAGTCTGCCGAAAGTCTCGCGCGGATAGGCAAAGATAGGGAATTTCCTTCAGAATCGCATACGGAGGAATCCCGTTCTGAAACGGAAAGCGAAGCGGGAGAAGACTCGTGATCTTCTCCCGCTTGGAACGGATCGTTCGGTTTCGCCTATTCCTTGACGCAGCGCACCGAAACGCCTTGGGACCGGGTGTCGTAGTATGTCGCGGAAACCAGCCGGCCGGTCGTGAAGAACAGCAGGCAGCCATACTCGATCGTGCCGTCCTCATTGCTCGTCGTTTTGCCAGTGGCCGTCCACAGGGAGCCGTAGTTGCCAGGACAGTCGAGCGTGCCGGTTCCGTTGACGCGCGAGCCCGCTACGGGAAACAGGAAATCGTTTCCGTTCCCGTCGGTGTAAATGCGTCCGATGTTATCTGTGCCTGTCGTCGTCTGGCGGGTTACGAAAGCGTACGGGGAATCGCCCTGAGCGTCGTAGGCGGGAACTCTCCAGCCGGCAGGGCAGGGATCGTATACGGTTTTTTGACCCGAAACGGCGCCCCAAAGATCCGGATCGGGCTGGCCGTTCCAGTCGCCGTGGGCGTAGCGTGTCACATAGAACGAGGTCGGATGCTCGATCGAGAGCTGGACGGTGCCCATGCTGTCCGCATCCGAGGCCATAGCCGGCAGCGGGTTGTTCAGCATGTTCCAGCGTATCGTTTCGCTCGGATTTTCAGGAGCGAAGGCCGTAGCCGCCGTGAAAGGGTCCTTGCGTCCCCACTGATAGAGCAGGCCGAAGGCTCCGAAGCTTCCGGACTCGGCGTTGGCGGCACCCAGATTGCGGTCCATGAATTCCCATGTCGAGCCGTTGTCGTTCGTATACTTGAGCGTCTTGGCGTTCGGATCGAAGTCGGTGGCCCAGATGTGCCAGCTCCACAGAATCTTGCCCGATGCGTCCTTAACGGCGATCACTGCGTTGCCTGCGGCGGCTGTCGAAAAGAAAATCCGCTTGCTTTCGGGGTCTCCGTACAGGTCCGTAATCAGTTCCCGGTTGTCTTCCCACAATAGTTCTGCCGAGGTCCATTCGCCTACCTGCTCGCTCTCCGAGTTACCTTGCGTCGCGGCATCGATCACGAAGTCTCCGCTCGTCGGCACGATATAACAGTTGGCCTTTCCCGCCGCGCTCAGATCGTTCATCTGAAGTTTCCGCTGTACTACTTCTACGTGAAAATCGCCCGAGTTTCCTCCCGTTACGGTCAGACGGGCGGTACGCGAGGTGTCGGTCCTGTAGTAGTTCTCGGCCGTCACCTCGATTTCGGCCGGTCCCCGGCCGCTCATGGCCGATACCTTCAGCCAAGCGGCGTCCTGCGGCAGAACGATCGACCAGTCGCCGTATGTGCGGACCGAGAGCGTTTGGGTCTCCTGCTTCGCGCTGAATGTAAGGACGGTCGGCTCCACGCTGAATTCGTACGATCCGCCTTCTTCCGAGTCATCGCATCCGAGAAAGAAAAAAGCGGGAATCGTCAAGGCGAGGTAAAGCGCCGATTTCGTAAAAAAAGTTTTCATAATCACTGTTTTGTTGAATTATATTGACCCTGGGTTATAGAATTCATACTATACTTCCAAGCTGACCCTTCCCTGCCGTCGTTTTTTTGTCGTATTTGCCTGACGATCCGGGCCGATTTTGAGCATGTCGGCCCAAAAATAGGGATAATCTCAGTCCGTTTGATCCGCGTTGAGCGATTTCCTCGTAGTCCGGAGCCGGATCACCCTCGTCCGGTCGATCCCATGCCGCCCTCGCCTCGGGCCGTTTCGCCGAGCGTCTCGACGCTTTCCCATTCGGCGCGCTCGAAGCGGGCGACGACCAGTTGGGCGATCCGTTCGCCGGGCTTGATCTCGAACGATTCGTTGGACAGATTGACCAGAATCGCCTTGATCTCGCCCCGGTAGTCGGGATCGATCGTGCCCGGAGAGTTCACGAGCGAGATGCCGTGCCGGGCGGCCAGACCGCTGCGCGGGCGTACCTGAATCTCGTATCCGTCCGGAATCTCGACGTAAAGTCCGGTCGGTACCAGCGTCCGTTCCAGCGGGCCCAGCACGATGCTTTCGCGGATGTCGGCCCGCACGTCCATGCCGGCGGCTCCGGCGGTTTCATACTGCGGCAAGGCGTATGCCGAGCGATTGATGACTTTGATTTTCATGGCTTTTTTCATTTGCGGAAAACGCGAAAGCGCATCCTCGGGCGAAGTCGGCGTTCGGCGCCGATGCCCCGGTCCGGGCGAGAAAGTTCGGTCGGACGCGGTGCATGAGCGTGGCGCGACCCTCGCGGTTCGGTTTTCTTCGGGTTCTCCTTGTTATCTTATCGAACGGTTCGGTTTATGTTTGTCACAAGTATCGCGTTCCGTTTTTCGGACAGTGCGGTTTCGCAGTCTAACGCTTGACGATCGAGCGAAGCAACCCTTTTAGGTCGATCCGCTCGCGGTGTACGGCAAGCCACCCGAAGGCTGCGAGCAACAGCAGGTTGGCGGCGTAGTGCGCCGCAGGGCTCAGACGGACCGTCAGCAGCGACAGGGCGTAGATCGCGCCGCCCGCCAGAAAGTACGATCCGATCCGAGGCAGGTCGTAGGGCGTCGGGCAGTGCTTCCGGTTCAGATAGTAGCTGACGGCGACCATGGCCGTCTCGCAGCCCAGACGGGCCAGAGCGGCGCCCGGATAGCCGAGCGCCGGGGTCAGCGCCAGATTCAGTCCGACCGTGAACACGAGTCCCGTGCCGGTGATCCAGATCGCATATTGCGTCTGTCCGCTCTGTTTGTACCAGAATGACAGGTTCAGCCAGATGCCGGAGAACATGTTCGCGAGCAGAATGATCGGCAGCACGCGGATGCCTTGCCGGAAATCGCGGCCCATCAGCAATCCGAACAAATCCACGAACAGCATGATCGTCAGGAAGATGCCGACGGACACGATGATGAAGTACTTGAGCGCCTCGGCATTGCTCCGGCGGAAGTCTTCCTGCCGGAAGGCCGACAGGAAGTACGGCTCGGCCGCGTAGCGGTACATCTGCGTGAACAGCATCAGCACGACGCCCAGTTTCGCGACGGCTCCGTAGATACCGAGCGCATCCATCGAGCTCTCGGGCGGCAGCAGATACTTGATCATCTGCCGGTCGATGAACTCGTTGGCCGTTCCGGCGATCCCGCTGATAAGCAGGGGCAGCGAATAGAGCATGACCGCGCGCAACAGCTTGGGCCGTATGCGCGGCCGTGCGCCGCGACAGCTGGGATACAGGCCGATCCATACGACCGCGCTGCCCAATAGGTTGGCCACCAGTACGTAACCTGCGCCGAATGCCGGGTCGTACATACCTGCGTCCGCTCCTCGGCTTGCCAAGGCGGGGAGTGCCGAATAGAAAAAGACGGTAAGCGCCAAATTGACGGCGACCGACAGCAGTCTCAGCGCGACGAAACGTTTCGCGCGTCCTTGCTGCCGCAGTCGGGCGAACGGGATGGCCGTCGCGGCGTCGAGCGCGATGATGGCCGCCGTCAGCCGGATGTACGACGGATGCTCGGCATAGTCCATGATCCGGGCCAGCGCAGGGGTAAAAAGCAGGGCTGCGGCGAAAAACAGCAGCGCGAACAGCGAGACGGCGCCCCATGTCGTCTCGAACACTTCCTTGCGTTCCCGCTCGGTGGCGGCTTGTCCGGCAAAGCGGAAGTAGCCCGTCTCGAGCCCCATGGTCAGCACGACCAGCGCGAACGGGATCAGCGCGTAGAGGTCGGTCACCACGCCGTACTCCCCGGTCGTCATCAGGCGGGTCAGGTAGGGAAAGAGCAGGTAGTTCAGAAACCGGGGCACGATCGTTCCGACGCCGTAGATCGCGGTTTGCCCGGCCAGTTGCTTCAGCATACTCGGGTCGTTTGAAGGCAAAAATAGGCAAATAATCCGCTCCGCCGACTCCCCGGGTCAAAAAAGCGCTGTGCGGACATAGAAAGGCGGACTTGGGCTTTCGGGGCCATTTCTTGGTTCTTGGCCGGAAGCAGCAGACCGGCACACGCGTATCGGGCTTAGCGAATGCGCTTCGGAGAAATAGAGTGCGCCCGCCGAAGCGAAGATTCGGCCGACGAGCCGGAGGCGACGACCCGAACGATCCGATCGGGCGCTGCGACCCGCGAACGGAATTTTCCGGCGGAACCGGGACACGACCGAATACCCGCTTCCGTCCGTCCGTTTCCCGGCGCGGGGCGGATATGCAAATCGAACCCGTGTCCATGCCTCATACGGTCATGGACACGGGTTCCGGTTTGCCGTTCTGTCGCTACGGAAAGCCGAAGTTTACCGCTCGATGTTCTCGAGTACTTTCCGTACTTCCTCGATGAAGCGGTCGGCATCGGCTCCGCCGACGATCCGTCCGACTTCCTCTCCGTCGGAATCCAGAATCAGAAAGGTCGGATAGGCCTTGACGGAGTATCGTTTCGCTACGTTGACCCCCTCGCCCTTTTCGGCGTTGAACTTGGCGTTGACGAACGTCTTGTTGAAAAACTCGCCTACCTTTTGCTGGGGAAATATCTGCTTGGCCATGATCTGGCACGGCCCGCACCATGTCGCGTATACGTCGACGAACAGATACTTGTCCTGTTCGTCCGCGAGGGCGAGCAGCTCCTTGAGCGTTCCTTTCTCGAAAACGGTTCCCTGGTTCTTTTGTGCGAAAGCGGTTGCCGCGAACAATACGAGCAGCGCGGCCGTCATCCATTTTTTCATGGTATCGTTTTTTTATTATCGGGTTCGGTTCGTTCGGGTGCAATTGTCGTTCCACAATGAGCGTCGGACGATGTTTCGTGCGGTTCGCTTCCGCTCGCTTCCGGGCTTTCCTTTCGTCCGGCCGGAGAACCGTTCCCTTGCCGGAGGGTGGAGAGCAGGCCGCAGGCCGCCTGAATGTCCTCGCCCCGCGAGGCGCGGATCGTCGTCGTGATGCCTCGCCGCGACAACTCATCGCGCAGACGGACCATCGTCGGTTCGTCGGCTCCCTCGAACGGAGCGTCGGGAATCGCGTGGAAGCGGATCAGGTTGATCCGGCAGCGGAGCCCTGCGAGCAGCCGCGTCAACGCGGCGACGTGCGCCGGCGTATCGTTGACTCCGCGAAAGACGATGTATTCGAAGCTGATTCGGCGCTGATGCGCGAAGTCGTGCCGCCGCAGCTCGGCGACCACCTGCTCGATCGGATAGCGGCGCTCGGCGGGCATCATGGCTGCGCGCTCGGCGGGGATCGGGTCGTGCAGGCTGAAGGCCACCGTCACTGACGGCCAGATGCACCCGGGTCCGTCGCAGCAGCTCCCGCATGGCGGGAATCACGCCGACCGTCGACACGGTGATCCGCGTCGGGCTCCAGCCGTATCCCCAGTCGGAGGTCAGCACCTCGATCGATCGGATGACCTGCTCCGCGTTGTCGAGCGGCTCGCCCATGCCCATGTAGACGACGTTGGTCAGCCGGTCGCTTTCGGGAATCGAGCGGATCTGATTCAGTATCTCCCCTGCGGTCAGGTGGGGCGCGAAACCCTGCCGCGCGGTCATGCAGAAACGGCAGCCCATCCGGCAGCCCGATTGCGACGAGACGCAGAGCGTCGCCCGGTCGCCGTCGGGGATGTAGGCCGACTCGATGAAGCGGCCCTGCAGAGTCGGGAAAAGGTATTTTTTCGTGCCGTCCGCAGATTGCTGTACGGCAGCCGACGGGATGCGGCCTACTTGATATCTCTCTTCGAGCGCCCGGCGGTTTTTCAGCGAAATGTTCGTCATCTCGTCGATCGACAGCGCTCCCTTCCGGTAAATCCATGCCGCGATCTGAGTGGCCGTGAAGCGCGGCATCCCGAACGAAGCGGCGACTTCGGCGAGCTCGGCGAGCGTTTTGCCGAACAACCATTCCTTTTCCATAGCGCAACGGGTTTGTACAAATAAAAAAAGGCTGTCGCCGACAGCCTGTAAAAGTCAAGGTGGAGAATACCAGGGTCGAACTGGTGACCTCTTGCATGCCATGCAAGCGCTCTAGCCAACTGAGCTAATCCCCCTTCGGGGGACAAATATAGGCATATTTTCAAAATCTGCAAAACCGGATGACGAAAAAAACGGGCGGAGGCTTTTTTTCGACGGTATTTTTTGTAAATTTGTGGTAAATTGAGTCTGGTGCGCGAGAGACGGGGGAGGGTGTTCCGGCCGCGTGGCGAAGCGCCTTTTTTGAATTTATGAAACAGGAAAACGAAACGATAGTTCCCGCCCGCGAAGCCGTGCTGGTCGCGGTGATCCGGGATCAGCAGCAGGAACGGCAGGCCGTGGAATACCTCGACGAACTGGAGTTTCTGGCCGAGACGGCCGGGATCGCTTCGGTCAAACGGTTTACTCAGCGGTTGGCCAACCCTTCGTCGAAAACGTTCGTCGGCGAGGGTAAACTGGCCGAGATCGCGGCTTACGTCGAGGAGCACGAGATCGCCTACGTGATTTTCGACGACGAACTGACTCCGTCGCAGTTGCGCAACCTCGACCGGATTTTCAAAAATAAGATTTACGACCGGACAAGTCTGATTCTCGATATTTTCGTGCAGCGTGCGACCACGGCCTATGCGAAAGCGCAGGTCGAACTGGCCCAGTGTCAGTACTTGTTGCCTCGGTTGACCGGGATGTGGACGCATCTCGAACGGCAGCGCGGCGGAACCGGGACGCGCGGCGGCGCCGGCGAACGGGAGATCGAGACCGACCGCCGCGTGATCCGCGACCGGATCAGCAGGCTGAAAGAGCAGCTCAAAAAGATCGACCGGCAGATGGCCGTGCAGCGCAGCAACCGCGGGTCGCTGGTGCGCGTGGCGCTGGTAGGCTATACGAACGTCGGAAAATCGACGTTGATGAATCTGGTTTCGAAAAGCGAGGTTTTTGCCGAGAACAAGTTGTTCGCGACGCTCGACACGACGGTGCGCAAAGTTGTTTTCGACAACCTGCCGTGTCTTGCTGTCGGATACGGTCGGCTTTATCCGCAAGCTGCCGCATCAACTGGTCGAATCGTTCAAGTCGACGCTCGACGAGGTGCGCGAAGCCGACCTGCTGCTGCATGTGGTGGATATTTCACATCCGAATTTCGAGGAGCAGATCGACGTGGTGAAGCAGACCCTGCAGGAGATCGGGGCGGGCGATAAACCGGTTTTTCTGATCTTTAACAAGATCGACGCTTACACGTTCGTCCGCAAGGACGAGGACGACCTGACCCCGGCCACGCGTGAGAATCTTTCGCTGGAAGATCTGAAGCAAAGCTGGATCGCAAAAGCCAACACGCCGTGTATCTTCCTTTCGGCGCGCGAGAAAATCAATATCGAAAAGTTCCGGCACGACCTGTACGGCATGGTGCGCGAGATCCATGCAGGGCGTTATCCGTTCAATAACTTTTTGTATTGATCGTATTTTTGTGGAATACAAAAATGTATTTTAATAAAGAATATTGCGAAAATTCACAAAACAGCTACATAAAAAAGGGCGGACAGATGATGATACGGGTATTGGATCGGGAAAACACCATTTTCAACAGATTTATCGCGCAGATGCGCGATGTGAACGTGCAGGGCGACAGTATGCGCTTCCGGCGCAACCTGGAGCGGGCCGGCGAGGTGATGGCTTATGAGATCAGCAAGACGCTGCATTATACGAAGCATGTCGTGGAGACGCCGCTCGGCGAAGCCGAAGTGTCGCTGCCGGACGACCAACTGGTGATCGCTACGATCCTGCGGGCGGGGATTCCGTTTCATCAGGGTTTTCTGAATTATTTCGACGATGCGCAGAACGCGTTCGTGTCGGCCTACCGGAAGTATAGCAAGGACGGCAGTTTCCATATCAAGGTCGAGTATATATCGAGTTGCGAATTGACCGGCAAGACGCTGCTGCTCGTCGATCCGATGCTGGCTACCGGGGCGTCGTTGGCGCTGACCTATCAGGCGTTGCTGGAGAAGGCCGGGAAACCCCGCCGGACGATCGTCGCTACGGTGATCGCCAGCGAGGAGGGGATCGAATTCGCGAAAAAGAATTTTTCGATGCAAGAGGCCGAGATTTGGTGCGGAACGGTGGATGCCGAACTGACGGTGAAATCCTATATCGTTCCCGGGATCGGCGATGCCGGCGATCTGGCCTACGGCGATAAAATGTAATGAACTGTTAGATAGGGCGAATGCCCGATGGGGGAACGATGGAGAATCCGCAGTTGGAACTGGCCGACCGTTTTATCGGGGAGACCGCCGTCAATCTGTTTTTGACCGGACGGGCGGGGACGGGCAAGACTACGTTCCTGCACAGGCTGCGGGAACGCTCGCCGAAACGGATGATCGTCGTGGCGCCGACCGGTGTGGCAGCGATCAATGCCGGCGGGGTGACGATCCATTCGTTTTTCCAGTTGGCGTTCGCACCGTATATTCCCGAATCCGTCCGCGGCGTGAACCCGCAGAACCGACAGGAGCAGTTCCGTTTCAATAAACAGAAAATAGCCATTATTCGCAGCATCGACCTGCTGGTGATCGACGAGATCAGCATGGTCCGCGCCGACGTGCTCGATGCGGTCAGCGACGTGCTCAGGCGGTACCGCGATCCGGGCAAACCGTTCGGCGGCGTGCAACTGCTGCTGATCGGCGACCTGCAGCAGTTGGCTCCGGTCGTGCGCGACGAGGAGTGGAGCTTGCTCGGTCGATTCTATGCGTCGCCGTTCTTTTTCGAATCCCGGGCACTGAAAGAGACGTCGTACGTCTGCATCGAATTGCAACATATTTACCGGCAGAGCGACGAACGCTTCATTACGATGCTGAATGCCGTGCGCGAAAGCCGCGTCGATCCTGCGATGCTCGAAGAGCTGAACCGCCGTTACCGGCCCGCTTTCGATCCGGACGAAAAGGACGGATACATTACGTTGACATCGCATAACCATACGGCGCATGGGATCAACGAGGCGAAAATGGCCGCGCTGCCCGGCGCGTCCTGTACTTACCAGGCGGCGCTGGAAGGAACGTTTCCGGAATACCTTTATCCGACCGATGCGTCGCTGACGTTGAAGGCGGGGGCGCAGGTGATGTTCATCAAAAATGATCCGTCGCCCGAGAAACGGTATTATAACGGAAAAATCGGTATCGTGACGGGGTTGGACGACGGGTCGGTCGAGGTGCTGCCGCACGGGGCCGCCGAGCCGATCGCCGTGGAACCGGCCGAATGGCTGAATACCAAATACAAGATCGATCCCGAAACGAAAGAGCTGACCGAAGAGGTCGAAGGCCGCTTCGTTCAGTATCCGCTGAAAGCGGCATGGGCTATTACGATCCATAAAAGCCAGGGGCTTACGTTTGAACGCGCGGTGATCGACGCGGCCGACTCTTTTTCGCACGGGCAGGTGTACGTGGCGCTCAGTCGCTGCAAGAGTTTGGAAGGGTTGGTGCTGCGCGCCCCGCTCGACGCGCGTTGCATGATCTGCGATCCTACCGTCCGCGCGTTTACGGATTACGCCGCGGAACACCGGCCGGACGGCGCGCTGCTGGCCCGTCAGGCCGAAGCTTATTACCGGCGGCTGTTGTTGGAACTGTTCGATTTCGCGGCGGTAGGCAAACGACTGCGGATACTCCGCCGGTTCGTCGACGAACACCTGGGCGCGCTTTATCCGAAATTGTCGGCCATGTGGCAACAGCATACGGTGCGTTTCAGCACCGAGATAAGCGATGTCGGCATTCGTTTCCAAAAACAGATCGACCGTATGATCGGCGGGAGCGCAGGCTACCGCGACGATCCGCGGCTCGCCGAACGGGTCGGCAAAGGACGGGACTATTTCCTGGCCCGATGCGGCGAGATTATCGATCCGCTGTTGGCGGCCTGCGACGTCGAGATCGACAGCAAGGAGCTGCGGAAAGATTTTGCGAAGATGCTGTCGGCGGCCGGGGACCAGGTGCGGATTAAAAAAGCCGTGCTGGAGGCGACCGCTGACGGATTCGACCTGCACCGTTACCTGGAAGCGAAGGCGAAGGCTTCGCTGGAAGAGTCCCGGATTTCGATCGGCGCGGAAGCGAAGGTGACGGTTTCCGACGACGTGCTGCATCCGGCGCTTTTCGAAACGCTGCGGAGCTGGCGCAAAGAGGAGGCCGGCCGGCAAAAAGTTCCGGTATACGTGGTGATGAGCCAGAAAGCGCTGCTCGGCGTGTCGAACCTGTTGCCTTCTTCGCTCCGCGAACTGGCGCGTATCAAAGGGGTAGGCGATAAGTTTCTGGAGAAATACGGGGATACGGTACTGGAATTCGTTCGGGAGTTCCGGGCCGAAACGGGAGCCGATATGGATTTCCCGACTCCGGAGGTCGCCGTGAGGCCGGATGCAGGGGGGACGAAACCGAAGAGAAAAGAGCGGGAGGACACGCGGCTGGTTACGCTGGGATTGCTCGAAGAGGGGCTTACCCGCCGCGAAATCGCCGCCGAACGCGGATTGAGCGCAGCTACGATCGACGGGCATATTGCCGACCTGATCCGGCGCGGCGCGCTCGAAGCCGACCGATTCGTGCCGGAAGACAAGATCCGGGCGATTACCCGTTGTCTGAACGAGCATCCCGGAGAGAAATTCGCATTGATCCAGGAAAATCTCGGCAGCGATTATTCGTACAGCGAGATTCGTTTCGTGCACAGTGCGCTCGAACGGGGCGAGTAGTCCGCCGTTGCGGTTTCCGTTTTTGTTATCTGCCGCAAGAGTGTTACCTTTGTTCCGCATAAAACAACGGATCATGGAACAGAATTACGCCAGAGAAGAGGTGTACAATCCCGAAACCATCGAGAAACTTTCCGAACATTACCGAGCGATCCTCGAACTGCTGGGCGAGGATACCGACCGCGAAGGGTTGGTCAAGACGCCCGAACGGATCGCCAAGGCGATGTGTTTCCTGACGCGCGGTTACGATGAAGATCCGCGCGAAATCCTGTTGTCGGCCAAATTTCACGAAGAGTACAAACAGATGGTGATCGTCAAGGATATTGAGCTGTATTCGCTTTGCGAACACCACATGCTTCCTTTTTACGGGAAGGCGCACGTCGCATACATTCCGAACGGCTATATTACCGGACTCTCTAAAATCGCCCGGGTTGTGGAAGCTTATGCGCGCCGTCTCCAAGTGCAGGAACGACTGACCGTCCAGATCCGCGACTGCATTCAGCAGGCGCTCGATCCGTTGGGGGTGGCGGTGGTGATCGAGGCCGGACACATGTGCATGCAGATGCGAGGCGTGCAGAAACAGAGTTCACTGACCACTACTTCCGCATTTACAGGCGTGTTCCTCAGGCAGATGCAGACCCGGGAGGAGTTTATTCATCTGATCCGCCGCGGCTGATCCGTCTTCTGCAAGGGAGATTCCGGTCGAAAAATCAAAGCGGACCGGGAGGAAGATTTTTCCTGATTTATTCTTTCGCCTTCGTCTCTTCGACGTGCGGGCGGGCCACCGCTTCGCCTTCGCGGATAACCGGATAACCGGGTTTTACGGGCGGTTGCTGCGGAGCCTCGGGGGCCGGCGGAGTCCCGGCGACGGAATCCTGCTTCGGAGTCGTATCGACCGTAACTTTTCCTTTTACTTTGCGCATTACGAAGTCGTCGAACCGCTCGTTCGATTCGAACCCGTCGGCATAGATGACATCCCCTTTCTGGGTGATTTTCGAATCGACGTTGGAATAGACCCGTTTGGATTTCTGGTTCCAGAACAACTGCTCGGTTTCGAGCTGGTTGCCGTCGGCATTGCTGCCGCGGACATTTCCTTTGGCTTCCCAGAGCTGCTGCCGTTTCATGAAGATCGCGTAATTGGCCGACAGCTTCGCTTCGACAGTCTGGGTCGAGTCGTTGTAGGTCTCGATCTCGATCCCTTTGCGGAATTCGATGTAGGGTTCCTCGGCATATTCGTACTCTTCGAGCAGCGGCGCGGAAAAACGGAAGGAGAGGTTACCTTCCTTCGTCTGGATGACCGTCAGGTTCTCGCTCTGCTGGGTCATCATATTCTGGTTGTTCTCCTCTTCGACGACGGCCGTTTGCCGCGAGCACGAAAACAGCAGCGCCGCACTTCCGAGAAGTGCGGCGACGGCCGTGATATTTCGGTAAAAGCGAATCATTTCGATCGGGAGCCGGTGTTATTGGTACTTGAACCGCTTGAACCAGTCGTCCTCGCCGAACAAGCTCAGCCCGATGGAGAGTTTGATGTAATTCTCCCGGATCATCCGAAACTGCCGCGTTCCCATCGCGCCGTCGGCGGTTCTGCCGCGCTGGCCGAATTCGACTCCGACATTGACGGCGCTCAGTCCCTGGACTTTGATCGGAATGCCCACGCCGAGCGTGATGGCCTTGTCGCGGACGTTGTGCCCGTTGATCCGCATGTAGTAATCGTTGTAACGGAAGCCGAGCCGGTAAGACCACCGGTTCAGGACATGGCGGACATCCATCGGATTCGGAATGTACTGAACGCCGAACTTGATGTACTGGTTGTTTTTGAATTCTATGCCGTTCATCGGATCGTTCGTGTTCACGTTGTTCCACTGTTCCATGGAGTAATCCAGGCCGAGGCTTAACCGTACGGATTGGTAGCTCAGGCCGAACGTGAACGTATTGGGCAGCGAGAAATTCTCTTTTGAAGTCGTATCGGTAATTTTGTCCGACGTAATGCTGGTCGAGTAGATCGAGCGGCTCGTGGTCGGCTTGAGATTCGTCCTGGGCCGGTAAGTCGCTCCGAAGGTCAGCACGCGTTTGTCGCTCTGAATCAGGTCGTATTGCAATCCGATGTTGGCCCCCAGCCGCGAAATGGATTCCCGCGCGGTTCCGTGGGCGTTGACGAAGGTTTCGTTGGACAGCAGCGAAGTGATGTCGGTGTTGAAATACCGCGAGATGCGCCCGTGGTAATAAACCATGTCGGCGCCGACCGACAGACGTTTGGTCAGCAGGATGCCGAATCCCAGCTTGGCCTGCGTGACGTTCCCTTCTCCGGTGTAGTTATACAGCACGTCCATATTATTGGCCAGGAAGAACGGGTCGGTGTCGCGCATTTCGATCCGGTAGCCCACGCTGCTCATCGGGGTGACGCTGATGCCGATTCCCAGCGAACGGGCTATCGGGAACGCAAGTGCGATGTCCCTTACGTTGAACGAATTGTGGCTGGTTTTGGCTGCCGAGGTTTTCGAGTAGGTGTTGTTTCCTTCGATTTCGACGTTGAACAGGAACGTTTTTTGTTTCAGAATGCTGTAAGATGCCGGGTTCAGGTAGTTTATCTTCAGCGCGTTGCGTAATCCGATACCGGCGCCTCCCATCGAACGCATATACCCGGGACCCTGGGTCGAGAAGTCCCCGATTCCGTAAAACGTATAAGGTGAGAAAGTATTCAGACTGCTGCTCTGAGCCCACGCCGCTGCGGGCAACGCCAGCAACAATGCCAGGACAACCCGGAGAATTCGCTTGTTATTCTGCATTATATTCTAAAATTCGGTTCAGACCGTAAGCCACAAGGTCGTAGGTTGCAAATATCGTATTTTTTAATCGTTTGGCAAAGAAATTACTGTCTCCCCCGGTGAAAATTATCCGCAGGTCGCTGTATTTGCGTTGCAGGTCGCGGATATAGCCTTCGATTTCGTAAACGATTCCGTTGACCACGCCGCATTCGATGGCGCTTACGGAGGTGTTGCCGAACAGTTCGGTCGGGTTATCGTTCAGCGAGCACAGCGGCAGTTTTTTCGTGAAGTGGTGCAGAGCTTTGAAACGGATCGCCGCGCCGGGGGTGATGTTGCCGCCGAGGAATTCGCCGCCCGAGACGACGTCGATCGTAATGGCCGTTCCGAAATCGACGATCAGGATATCGCTGTTCGGGTAGATCGTATTGGCCCCTACGGCTGCGGCCAGCC
>OGQK01000867.1_pt1 | contig 18235 bp, 15 predicted proteins | sample 1553221 | NCBI WGS metagenome assembly OGQK01 (sample SAMEA2579996, study PRJEB22360) | human gut metagenome | biome: human gut; feature: human-associated habitat; material: faeces | place: Denmark | collected 2008/2010 | reverse complement strand
CCCGAGACAGTCCCAGGCTGACAATTTCGACTGTAATGGACGTTCTTGTTTGACTAGTCGTTTAAGAACGTCCCCAACGACTACATAGCATGAGAGTGGATAATCTCCCGGTTTGAGCCTGCATTCAAGCTCAAGGTGGGAGATTATCCACTCTCGTTTCGTTTGTTGATTTCGATACCTACATTTGTAGGAACAGTTCGTGGAGGCGGGTGTCTTCGTCGAGTTCGGGGTGGAAGGTTACGCCGAGCTGGTTGCCCTGACGGGCGGCGACGATACGGCCGTCGACTTTCGCTAAGGCCTTGGCATTGCCGTGCACTTCGATGATGCGGGGTGCACGGATAAATGTTAATGGCACTTCACCGTCGATGCCGGACACCTGGCCCTTGGTGCGAAAACTGCCGAGCTGTCTGCCATAAGCGTTGCGCTCAACGAGTACGTTCATGGTTGCTAGGCGCGGCGTTCCCTTATCGTCGTGTGCGGCAAGATCGCGCGCCAATAGAATCAAGCCGGCGCAGGTGCCAAGGACGGGCATGCCTTCAACAATGTGGGTGCGAAGCTCCTCGAGCATGCCCAGCTCATCAAGCAGCTTCCCTTGAACGGTAGACTCGCCGCCGGGAAGTACCAGACGGTCAAAGTCCTGCTCCAAATCAGCCGCCTGCCTCAGCTCAATACAACGTGCGCCCAGCTCGGATAGTCTTGTCTCGTGCTCGGCAAAAGCGCCTTGGACCGCCAGCACGGCGACCGTCTGGTCTGCATAATCGCTCATGTGCGATCCTTTCTGCTGGACTAGCGCCCGCGCTCTTCCATGATAATCTCGATCTCGTCGGCGTTGATGCCCACCATGGCCTCGCCCAGGTCCTCCGAAAGCTCGGCAATGAGTTTGGCATCGGTGAAGTTTGCCACGGCCTTGACGATGGCGGCTGCGCGCTTGGCGGGGTCGCCGCTCTTAAAGATGCCCGAGCCGACAAAGACGCCTTCGGCGCCCAGCTGCATCATCAGCGCGGCGTCGGCGGGGGTCGCTACGCCGCCGGCGGCAAAGTTCACGACGGGAAGCTTACCCGTGGCATGGACCTCGCGCACCAGCTCGACCGGAACCTGCAGTTGCTTGGCTGCCTCAAAGAGCTCGTCGTCGCGCAGGGCAACAACGTCACGGATCTGCTTTTGGATCTTGCGCATGTGGCGCACGGCCTGAACGACGTCGCCCGTGCCCGGCTCGCCCTTGGTGCGAATCATCGTGGCACCTTCGGCAACACGGCGCAGCGCCTCGCCCAGATCGCGGGCGCCGCAGACAAACGGCACATCAAACTGGGTCTTGTCGATGTGATAGACGTCATCGGCAGGGGAGAGAACCTCGGACTCGTCGATGTAATCGATCTCGATGGCCTGCAGGACCTGCGCCTCGACAATGTGACCGATGCGGCACTTGGCCATAACAGGGATGGAGACGGCCTCTTGGATGCCCTTGATCATCTTGGGGTCGCTCATGCGCGAGACGCCGCCTGCGGCGCGGATGTCGGCCGGAATGCGCTCGAGTGCCATGACGGCGCAGGCGCCCGCTTCCTCGGCGATGCGCGCCTGCTCGGGTGTGGTGACGTCCATGATGACGCCGCCCTTGAGCATCTGTGCGAGTTCGCGATTGAGTTTGACGCGATTGGCCTTGCTGGTCTGTTCTGCCATGGTTGCTCCCTTGGTTGGCATGTGCATTGCTTGACGGAACATCCTATCGGGGAGCTGGGTATGGCAAAATACTCAGTTTTCGAGATAATAATAAGGTCAGCTTAATATCAGATTGAACAGCTCGATAAGGTCAGGTGGCAAACTCATGCTTGACTACAATTTGGAAAAACGTGGCGAGGCATCGCTCTATGAGTATGTTTATCAGCAAATTCGAGATGATATTGTTGCTGGACGTATTGCGGCGGGGGAGCATCTTCCGTCTAAGCGCGCCTTTGCCAGTCATCTGGGAATCAGTGTCATTACCATCGAGAATGCATATAGCCAGTTACTCGCTGAGGGCTATATTTGCTCAATGCCGCGTCGTGGCTACTACGCTTGCGAGCTTCCGGATGCACCGGTTTTGGCTTCAGCTGCGGAGGGCATCGACCGAGATGCCGCCTCTGCGGGTCCCAGCGCGCATGATGTCAACGGACAGGTTGAGCTGTTCGATGCACTTTCTCCTTCCGCTTTGGAGGCGGCGCGGCTTTGGCAAAGTGCGCTACGGGCGACGCTGGCATCCGAAGACGAGCGCGAAATCTTTTCGCCCGCACCGGCGCAGGGCACCGCTCGGCTGCGACGCGCAATTGCTCACCATCTGCGCGGGACAAGGGGTATGAATGTCGACCCCAACAACATCGTTATCGGTGCAGGTGCCCAGCTGCTCGATACTATGTTGGTTCAGTTGCTTGGAGCCGACAAGGTGTATGCCGTTGAGGACCCGGGCTATTTGCGCCTGACGCGCATCTATCAGGCCATGGGTTGCAAAGTTCGGCATATCCCGTTGGATGATGAGGGCGTGGACTTGAGCACTCTGCAGAAAACTGGGACCGATGTCCTTCACCTGATGCCGTCTCACCAATATCCAACCGGCCTGGTGACGAGCATCGCGCGTCGCTATGCGCTGCTGAGCTGGGCCGCCGAGCGACCAGGTCGATATCTCATCGAAGATGACTTTGATTGTGAGTTTCGCCTTGCCGGGAAGCCGATTCCCGCGCTCGCGTCGATCGATGCCGCCCAGTCGGTTATCTACACCAATACGTTTTCGAAGAGCCTTTCATCGGCGTTGCGTTTGGCGTACATGGTGTTGCCCGATGAGCTAATGGAGCGGTTTAGGCGCAACCTTGGTTTCTACGCCTCGTCGGTGAGCTCTGTTGACCAGATCGCTTTGGCGCGTTTGCTGGAATCGGGTGATTACGAGCGACATGTGAACCGCGTGCGCGTTCGTGCTCGCGAGGCGCGTGATGGCCTGGCGGCGCTTGTGCGGAAGGTATTTCCGGCAGGAGAAGTCTCGATCGAGCATGCAGACGCGGGCCTTTACTGTGCCGTGGTTGCGGAGCGCGGAGCGGGCGGAAGCTCTTTTGTGCGGGCCCTCACGCGCTCGAGTATCCCTTTTGTCGATATCAGTGACTGTTATTGGTGTGCCGATGGCGCATCTGTCCTTGAAAACTTAAGTCAAATTCTTGTTCAGTATGACGATTTGAGTCCAAAAGCGCTAAATACCTTGGAATCGCAGCTAACGGGAGCACTCTGCAACCTAAGTGAGTAGGCTTTTGGAACTTTGGCGACCAGGCAGTTTTGTAACAAGCTATCTACCTGCGGTTTTGAAAAGCAGGATGACCGGGCTGCTCGGGATGTTCAAAAAAGTCTACTCACTTGTCGCGCAAAGCTTCTGCATGAGAAAAAATGGGGTTTTCAACAGGACTTCGTCCAGCTCTCGGCAAGCTTTTGGCCAGTTTGGGAGGGCTGTTGAAAACTTGGCAGTCCGTTCGGCACCATTTTTGGCGCGTTCGCGCCAATGTGTGACTGACTGGGTTGAAATTCGTGGTTTCCTGTGCGTATGAAGGATCTACTTTGTGACATATCGGCTTTTAGGTATTGGCGTTTGCCCCCTCAGGTTCGCGCTTTGTGTCCGCCGCTTCCACGGCCGGAAGAAGACCGGCAGCGATATGACCTCGCCCGTAACCCGACGGCTGCGGTTGTGTTCGGCTTTCCGTTGTATACATTGGTTCGGACGAGAAACAAACGGACTTGTCCTGCCAGCATTAGGCAGCGGCTGTTTCTTGGTGAGCTCCCCAGGGAATCCGTGCTGGAAACGGAGCATGGGTTTTTGGTTACGTCTCCTCTGCTGACGGCATTCATCATGTCGCGGCATCTGACGGATCTTCAGCTCCTTTTGGTATTGGCGGAGATGTGTGGCTTGTTTGCGGTGTGCGCTCTACCGGCGGCACTTGAGGCCGAGCTTGCGCGTGCAATTGACTCGGGCGTGATTTCGACAACGTTCGGTTGGGTGCGCTGCCCGTCCGAGGACGGCACCACCTCAAATTTATGGCGTCGAGACGCTTTGGTTTTGGGCGGAGACCTTGACCGTTTTTGTTCAGATGTTTGCGGGGTGCGTTACGGCAATAGATTTATGGCGGTATCGCAACTCGTCCCATTGGGTGCCGCGTCGCCTTTTGAGGTCGAGGCGTATTTGTTGCTTGGACTGCCGCGAGCCCTGGGAGGCGAAGGGTTTTGCGGTATAGAGCTCAATGTCGAAGTGGCGTTAAGCACAAGTGCTCGAGCGATTGTGGGAAAGTCCCGTGTGTATATCGATCTACTTTTGTCTTCGCCGGACGGCAGGCGACAGGCGGCCATTGAATGTCAGGGAAAGGCCTCGCACGGACGCGCAGGGGATGGCTTGCGTGACGCTGACCGCATGACAGCCCTTCAAGCCATGGGCTACGATGTACTTCTCCTGACACACAGGCAGATATCCGATGAGGATAGATTCCGCGCGATCGTTAAGGCCGTATGCAGGATGCTCGATGCTGAATATCGTGATAAAAGCTCAGATGAGCAAAGGGCTGAGACATTACTCCGGTCTGAACTATTTGTTGACTGGACAAAATTGGGAGTAATCGACGGAAAGATGCCCGTTAGACACAAAACAGCTCGATCGTGGACGGCTGCGGTTCTAAGTGAGTAGACTTTTGACACTTTGGCGACCAGGCCGTTTTGCAACAAGTCATTTACCTGCGGCTTTATAAAGCAATACGGATGGTCAGATCGGCAAGTTCCAAAAAGTCTACTCACTTAGTTTTGACGAGAAGCCGATGCCTAAGGTGGTCTTATTTCAGGGAGTTAACAAGTTCGTGAGGCACGAAAAAGGCCCGAACCGTGCGGTCCGGGCCTTATCGAGCTAGAGATTGTCTCTCAGGCGTCTGGCTTAGCCAAAGTAGCGCTTGAGCAGGCCGGCGAAAGCCTTGCCGTGGCGGGCCTCGTCGCGAGCCATCTCGTGCACGGTGTCGTGGATGGCATCGAGGCCGGCGGCCTTGGCGCGCTTGGCAAGATCGGTCTTGCCGGCGGTGGCGCCGTTCTCGGCCTCAACGCGCATCTCGAGGTTCTTCTTGGTGGAGTCGGTCACGACCTCGCCCAGGAGCTCAGCGAACTTGGCGGCGTGCTCGGCCTCCTCGTGGGCAGCCTTCTCCCAGTACAGGCCGATCTCGGGATAGCCCTCGCGATGAGCGACGCGAGCCATGGCCAGGTACATACCGACCTCAGAGCACTCGCCCTCAAAGTTGGCGCGCAGGTCGGCAACGATGTCCTCGGAGACGCCCTCCATCTTGGCGACGCCCACGACGTGCTCGGCAGCCCACTCGAGCTGACCCTCCTCCTGCTTCAGGAAACGAGAACCGGGAACGCCGCACTGGGGGCACTTGAAGTCCTCGGGCAGCTGGTCGCCGTCGAACTCTTCCACATAACCGCAAACGGGGCAAACAAACTTCATGATTCGATCCTTTCGATCGATGGCGATGGGGCGCTTGTCCGGTCCCGTAAGGGCCCTCTCCGGACGTGCGTCTTGACGAGTTCTATTATCCATAAATGCAACCAAATGTGAAGCCTATTAGGAATGATTTTTAATAAAACAATTTTGAGATATGAAGATGTTGATTGATTAACGATTGGCAGGCCGTCTTTGACCGTCGCTGAGTACAATCGGTCGAGCAAATGTTGACCAATCAACAAATGAGGGAGTTTCCTTTATGCATCTAGCCCGCCGCGCCTGGTGCCGAACGTATCAAACGGTTTTTCGCATTGCATTGCCGATCCTGCCCTATACCGAGCCGCGCATTTTGGAGCATGCCGAAGATGTGCCCGCGGTGCTTCAAAAGCGCTCGATCCAGAAGGTCCTTATCGTGACGGACCCTGGTATTGCACGTTTGGGGCTCACGGCATCACTCGAGCGTGCGCTTACGGCTCAGGGGATTGGCGTTACGGTCTATGCCGAAACGCGTATGAACCCCACGGTCTCAAACGTGGAGGAAGCGGCGTCCCTGTATCGAGAGAGCGCCTGCCAGGCTATTATCGGCTTTGGCGGTGGCTCGGCCATGGACTGCGCCAAGGGCGTGGGCGCACGCATTGCGCAGCCAAGCAAGCCCATCAACAAGATGCGCGGCCTGCTGCGGATTCATCGTCGCCTGCCGCTTCTCATCGCCGTTCCCACCACGGCAGGCACGGGAAGCGAGGTCACGCTTGCGGCGGTAATTACCGATGACGAGACGCACTACAAGTACCCCATTAACGACTTTGTGCTTATCCCGCGCTTTGCGGTGCACGACCCCGAGTTTACGCGCGGTCTGCCCGCCTCCATTACGGGGCAGACGGGCATGGACGCTCTGACGCATGCCGTCGAGGCCTTTATCGGGCGAAGCACTACGCCCTATACGCGCAAGATGGCGCGACAGGCGGTGCAGCTTATCCACGACAATTTGCTCGAGGCCTATGAGCATGGTGACGACATGCCCGCTCGTCGCAATATGCTTTCGGCGGCGTATAAGGCGGGCGTTGCGTTTACTCGCTCCTATGTCGGATATGTGCATGCCATCGCGCACAGTCTGGGCGGCCGATACGGAATTCCGCACGGTTTGGCCAACGCGATCATCCTGCCGCACATGCTTCGCGCTTATGGTGACGCCGCCGCCCCCAAGCTTGCCGATCTTGCTCGCATGGCGGGCATTGCGCCGGCTACCGCGCAGGACAGTCTTGCGGCCGAGGCATTTATCGATTGGGTCGACCGCATGAACGAGGCCCTGGGAATCCCCAAATATGTCTTGGGCATTCGCCGCTCCGACATTCCCGAGATGGCGGCGCATGCCGATGCCGAGGCCAATCCCCTGTACCCCGTTCCTCTTTTAATGGACCGCCTGGAGCTCGAGCATATGTACGAAGTTGTTGCAGGTGGTATGTTTGAGGACGAGAACTAGGAGGTTGCCATGAACACCGAGGAAATTGCGCGCATCGTCGGCGATCAGCGCGCCTACTTTAAGACGCACGCCACGTTTGATGTCGATGCTCGACGTCGTGCGCTCGTGAGTTTACGCGATGCGGTGCGGACCCACGAGGCCGATATTGCCTATGCGCTCAAGACCGATTTGGGAAAGTCGCATGACGAGGCCTATATGTGCGAGATTGGCACCTCGCTTTCCGAGATTCGTCATCAGATCGCTCATGTGGCTCGATGGAGTCGTCCGCGCCTGCGTCCGTGTGACCTCGCTAACGCCGTGAGTGTGTGCAAAACGCAAGCCGTGCCCTATGGCGTCACGCTCATCATGGCTCCGTGGAACTACCCGTTTTTGCTAACGCTCGAGCCGCTCGCCGGCGCCCTTGCCGCGGGCAATACTGTGGTCATCAAGCCGAGTGCCTATGCTCCGGCATCGAGCGCGGTGCTCAAGCAAATCTGTGAAGAGGCATTTGATCCGCGCCTGGTGACGGTTGTCGAGGGCGGGCGCGCCGAAAATGAAGCGCTGCTCGACGAGTGCTGGGACAAGATCTTCTTTACCGGTAGCGTTCCGGTCGGCAAGCTCGTCATGGAGCGCGCAAGTAAAAACCTTACGCCCGCGACGCTTGAGCTGGGCGGAAAGAGTCCCTGCATCGTGGATGCGACGGCAAACTTGAAGGTCGCGGCACGGCGTATCGCCTTTGGTAAGTGGCTCAACGTGGGGCAGACCTGCGTGGCGCCCGACTACCTGCTGGTCGATGCGCGCGTGCACGACGAGCTGCTGGACCTTATCAAGGAGGAGGCCCGCCGTATGTTTGGCGAGCATCCGCTCGATAACGAGGATTACGGGCATATCGTCAACGCCAAGCATTTTGCGCGCGTACGCGGGCTGATCGACCCCGATAAGGTTGTGCTTGGAGGCACGGCGCGCGAGTCGTCGCTCAAGATCGAGCCGACGATTTTGGACGGCGTGTTCCCCGATGACGCCGTGATGCAGGAGGAGATTTTCGGCCCCATTTTGCCGGTGCTGACGTTTGAGAGCCTAGACGAGGCCGAGACGTTTATTACGGATCGTCCGACGCCGCTGGCCCTGTATATCTTTAGTCAGGATCGTGCGGTTCAGCAGCGCTTTGTGCGCTACGTGCCCTTTGGCGGCGGCTGCGTTAACGACACCATTATGCATTTGGCCACGAGCCATATGGGCTTTGGCGGCATGGGGGCGAGCGGTATGGGACAGTACCATGGACGTGAGAGCTTCGATACGTTTAGCCACAAGAAGAGCATCGTGAACAAGGCAACGTGGTTGGACGTGCCGTTTCGGTATGCGCCCTACGCAAGCTGGAAGCACAAGTTCGTGCGCATGTTTGTGCATTAGAATCAGATGGTGTAGCGACAAACGGTCGAAAAGGCGCGGGTGGGGCGAATTTGTGTCCGCGCGAGTTCGTAGACTTCTCAATAAGGTTACACACCGGTTTATCCGGCCGTTAGAGGAGCTGCTATGTACGAGCCTTCGCGTGTTCTTCTGTCATTTCACATTGCAGGATTTCAGTATGCCGATGGCGCCTTGGTCTTGGGCGATCTTAAAGCGGGCGATAAGCTGACGCTGTGTGCCGAGCGCGATAATCCCCATGACCCTGAGGCGGTTGCGATTTATTACGGCAACACCAAGCTTGGCTATGTTCCGGGAAACGAGGTCGGCCCACTGTCCTTGATGATGTATTACGGCCACGAGGACGTATTTGAGGCCCGCGTGCAACAGGTTGCTCCCGAGCGCAGCCCGTGGCACTAGGTGCGCGTTGGCCTCTATGTGGTGGATGCTCGCTAGTCGGCAAGGGAGGCGGCCATGTTTGATGACGACGACCTATTCAATCTGACAGATGATCCGTTTGAGTGGGATATGCTACTCGACGACGATGAGCTGGAGCAGGACCGTAGGAAACGACAGGACAAGAAAACTCAGGGTGACGCTTCGAAAAAGAAAGGCAAGCGCCGCCGTGGACTGTTTGACGGGCTCTTTGGCTAACCGCCGCATCGCTGCGTCTGTATACTTAGCACGAGTTGAACGCGTTGCGAAATGAGGGCATAGACGATGATGTGGTTTACCGCCGACCTGCACCTGGGCGATACGAATATCTTGCACGACATGGATCGGCCGTTTGATTCGGTCGAGGAGATGAACCGCAAGGTCATCGATGCCGTCAATGAGTGCGTGGCGGCAGACGACCGTCTCTATATCTTGGGAGACTTTACCTATCGTTTGCCCCTGGCGGAGGCGGTGCGCCTGCGCGAGCGTATCGAATGCAAGAATGTGACGCTCATCCGCGGTAACCATGACGGCGACTGGGAAGATTCCGACGTACCGCAGATTTGGGAAGACGTGCGCGATTACCTGGAGATTGCTCCCGGCTATGCCAAGGGCCATCGTCTGGTTATGAGCCACTACCCCATGCTCAGCTGGAATGGCAAGGCGCGTGGTGCCATCATGCTGCACGGGCATATCCACAGCAGGGGAGACCGCACCAACGCGCGCAACCGCGATCGCCCTATCTTTCGCTACGATGTCGGTCTCGATGCCAACGAGTACAAGCCCATAAGCCGCGATCAGATTCTTAGCTTTTTTGGGCTATAGGGCGCCAGAGCCACCACAAAGGGGACAGGCACCTTTGTGGCGGTTCTGGCGCCGTTGCCATTATGGCGGCGGCGCCTTTTTTGTCCGTGCGGCGCGGTAGAGTGTAGGCGGTTGAAATTTGCGTCCATCGAGGAGCTGCTATGAATGAGATCAAGTGCCCGCATTGTGGCGAAGTCTTTAAGGTCGATGCGTCTGGCTATGCGGATATTGTCAAGCAAGTGCGCGATGCCGAGTTTTCGCGCGACCTGGATGAGCGTGTGAAGGCAGTCCAGCGCGAGGGCGAGCAGGCGCTGGAGCTTGAGCGCTCGCGTTCGACGGCTGCCTTGCAAAAGGCAGAGTCTCAGCGCAACGCTCAGCTTGTTGATCAGAAGAACGCTGCGGCTCAGCAGCTGGCACAAGAGGTCGCCAAGCGCGATGCCGAGCTTGCCGAGTTGCGCGCCAAGCTCGAGGGCGCTGCCGCAGAGCGCGAGAGCGCAAGTCAGCGTGCGGCGGTTGAGGCCCGTGCCGATGCTCAGAAGGAGAATGCTGAGCTTCAGCGCGAGATCGACAATTTGCGTGCGCAGCTGGGACGCAAAGATGACGAAGCCAAGCTTGCCGAGTCGGCGGCGCGCAACGCTGCTCAAAACGATTTAGCTGCACGTGATGCTCAGATTGCCGAGCTGCAGGCCAGGCTTGCCGCGGCTGACAAGGCCCAGGAGATGGCGCTTGCCGCTGCCGCGGCAGAGTCGCAGCGTGAGCTCGATGCCGCTCGCAGCGAGGCCGAGCGCGTGCTTGCTGACTACCGCGCGACGGTACAGGAGAAGTTTTCCGTCGCAAAGGCACAATCTGAGCAAGAGGCCGAGGGTCTGCGTGCCCAGCTGCGCGAGCAGGAACTGATGGCAAAAATGAACCTGTCAGAGGCGGTCGCCGCGGCGGAGCGAGAGCGCGATGAGGCACGTGCCAAGCTGACGAGTGAGCTGGCGGTGCGCGATTCTCGCGAGGAACAGGCCAAGGCGGCGCATGAGCTCGAGCTCGCGCAGGCCAAGCGCGCGAGCGATGACCTGATTCGCTACAAGGATGAAGAGATTGAGCGCCTTAAGGACATGAAGGTCCGCCTGTCCACCAAGATGGTGGGCGAGTCACTCGAGCAGCACTGCGAGACCGAGTTCAATCGCCTGCGCATGACGGCGTTTCCTAACGCGTACTTCGAGAAAGATAACGATGCGTCCGAGGGTACCAAGGGCGACTTTATCTTCCGCGAGTGCGACGCAAGCGGCAACGAGGTCATTTCGATTATGTTCGAGATGAAAAACGAGAACGACGAGACCGCGACCAAACATAAAAACGAGGACTTCTTTAAGAAACTCGATCACGATCGTCGCCAGAAAGGCTGTGAGTACGCGGTGCTCTGCACGTTGCTCGAACCCGAGAGCGAGCTTTACAACGCCGGCATCGTGGACGTGAGCTATCGCTACGAGAAGATGTACGTGATTCGCCCGCAGTTTTTCATTCCCATGATTACGCTTCTTCGCAACGCCGCCATGGGTTCGCTGCGCTATAAGCAGGAGCTAGCGGAGTACAAACAGCAGAATATCGACGTTACGAACTTCGAAGCCAAGATGGAAAAGTTCAAGAATGATTTCGGCCGCAACTACGAGATTGCGAGTCGCAAGTTCCAAACGGCAATCGATGAGATCGACAAGACGATTAGCCATCTGCAGAAAACCAAGGAGGCGTTGCTGTCCTCCGAGAACAACCTGCGCCTAGCCAACAAGAAAGCCGACGATCTTACCATTCGCAAGCTCACGTGGGGCAACAAGACCATGAAGGCGGCGTTTGACGAGGCGCGCGGGGCTGCGTCAGAGACAAACGATGAGCCAGCCGAGGCGGATTCGTATGAGATCGAGGATGCCGAGTAAGGTATAGCGGATAGTGCAAAAGCGGGGCCGCTGGCGAAATTGCCAACGGCCCCGTTTCGTTTCGGTACGTTCGGCTAGTCCTCGAGCAGGTCCTCGATAAAGCCCACGCGGTAGTTTTTGAAAATGACCTCGCCACCGTCTTGCGTGGCGTCCAGATCGACATCGCCCATAATGCCAAAGTCGTGGTCGCCATCCTCGTCGGCAAAGATCTGGTGCACGTGCCATACGTGCGCGGTCTTCTCGTCGGACTCGTCGATGGAAAACATCGCGGCGCTGCGGGCATCTCCGTCGGTGAGGATTTCCTCGTGCTGCTCGTGGTAAGCGTCGAGTGCTTTTTGCCAGCGGATCTCGCTCATGCCCCAGTTGTCGTCGAGCTCGCCCAGGTCGCGAACGTGCTCGCGGGCGGCAAGGGTCACGCGACGGAAGAGCGCGTTGCGCACCAACAGCGTGCAGCCGCGACGGTCCGCCACGACCTCGTCGATGCCCTGCGGCGGCGCAGCATCGAGGGCTGCCGGGTTGCCGGCGTTCTCCCACTCGTCCACCAGGCTCGAGTCCACCGAGCGCACCACAAAGCCCAGCCACGAGATAATGTCGCGCAGGCGCTCGTCGCGCTTCTCGATGGGTACGGTGCGGTCGAGCGAACGGTAGGCCTCTGCCAGGTAGCGCAGTAAAATGCCCTCGGAACGGGCGATGCCGAGCTTTTGAATGTAGCCCTTAAAATCGCTCGCGCTTTCTAGCATATCGCGCAGAACGCTCTTGGGCGAGAGCTGGTAGTCGTTGGCCCAGGGTACTTCCTGGCAGTACTTGTCGAAGGCGGCATCGAGCAAGTCCTCGAGCGGCTTTTCGTAGGTGACATCCTGGATGCGCTCCAGGCGTTCCTCATATTCGACGCCGTCAGCCTTCATTTCGGCCATCGCGCGATCGCGTGCAGCGCGCTCCTGTGCGCGCAATACCTGCTTGGGGTCCTCGAGCGTAGCCTCGACCATCGAGATGAGGTCCATGGTATAGGTCTCACTCTCGGGGTCGAGTAGCTCCAGCGCGGCAAGCAAAAACGGCGAGAGCGGCTGGTCGAGCGCAAAGTCCTCGGGCAGGTCGACCGTCAGCGCGTAGTCGATGTCCGGCGCGGCGTCAGCCGGAGCGTCGGGTGCGGGCGGCACCTCGGTGCGCACGACGACGCCGGAGTCGATGAGCGTGGCGAAGATCTCGTCGGCACGAACCTCGAGTTTTGCCTTTTCCTCGAGCGTTTGCAGGCTTGTCTCGATGAGGTCGTGCACGCGGGCGCGAGCGTCGCCGCCCTGCTCGACCACGCTAATCACCATGGAGTGTGTGATGCGAAGTCGCGGCTTGAGCGTCTCGGGCTGAGTCTCAATCAGGCGCTCAAAGGTCTGCTTGTTCCAGGTGACAAAGCCCTCGGGGGCCTTCTTCTTTTTAATCTTGCGGAGCTTCTTGGGGTCGTCGCCCGCCTTGGCCATGAGCTTGGCGTTCTCGATCTCGTGCTCCGGGGCCTCGGCGATGACCATACCCTCGGTGTCAAAGCCCGAGCGACCGGCGCGACCAGCGATCTGATGGAACTCGCGGGCGCGCAGGCGACGCATCTTGTAGCCGTCGAACTTGGTGAGCGCGGTGAGGACCACGGTGTGGATGGGCACGTTGATGCCGACGCCGAGTGTGTCGGTGCCGCAAATGACGGGCAGCAGGCCCTGCTGTGCCAAGCGCTCGACCAGCAGGCGATAGCGCGGCAGCATACCGGCGTGGTGCACACCGACGCCGCAGCCAAGCAAACGTTTGAGGATCTTGCCAAAAGCCGTGGAGAAGCTCGTGCCTTTGGCGGCTTCCTTAATAGCTTCGCGCTGCTCCTTGCTGGCAATGCCAAAGTTGGCGAGGGATTGTGCCGTCGCAAGTGCGGCATCCTGGCTAAAGTGCACGATATAGAGCGGGGCCTCGCCGCGACGCATCGCGAGCTCGACGGTGCCCTCGAGCGAGGTCGTCACGTAGTCGTAGCTCAGCGGCACGGGGCGTGGGGCGTCGACAACCAAGTCGCAAGCAGCGCCGGTGTGTTCCTCGAGTGAAGCGGCGATGGCAGTGACATCGCCGAGTGTGGCGCTCATGAGCATAAACTGCGTGTGGGGCAGGGTGAGCAGCGGCACCTGCCAGGCCCAGCCGCGGTCGGGGTCGGCAAAGTAGTGGAACTCGTCCATGGCCACGCAGCCCACGTCGGCGTCCTCGCCCTCGCGGAGCGCATCGTTGGCAAGGATTTCGGCCGTGCAGCAGATGACGGGTGCCTTGGTGTTGATATGCGTGTCGCCGGTGATCATGCCGACGTTATCGCGACCGAGCACCTGCACCAGGTCGAAGAACTTTTCGCTGACCAGGGCCTTGATGGGGGCCGTGTAATAACAGCGTTTGCCCTGTGCCATGCCCATAAAGAGCATGCCCAGCGCGACGAGCGATTTACCCGATCCGGTCGGTGTGCCTAAAATGACGTGATCGCCGGCTGCCAGGTCCATGAGGGCCTCTTCTTGGTGATCCCACAGTTCAATGCCGCGATCGCTCGTCCATTCAAAGAAGCGTTCGAAGGCTTGATCGGGCGTGAGCCATGGTTCGGGCTCGCTGCCGTCCTCGGGCTCCCACCAGGTGGGGGAGAGCGCGCCGAGCGAGCCAAACTCGGCTTCGGTTCCCGTGCCGCCCGAGAATGAGCTGGCGGCGCCGGCGCCGGAGACGGTGTCTGTCGTGGTCTGTGCCATGTGTTTGCTTTCTCTCGCGATTGTCCGCCAACTATTATGGCGTAGCGGCGGCGCGGGGTGCCAGCGCGCGAGAAAATGCAGGAAATGGGCGCGTGGTACTAGCGTTCTTGAGGCAGGCGCTTCTTACCCTTGCGGGCGCGGTTTTTAAAGTTCTCGACGGCCTCTTCCATGCCGAGAGGCACGTAGGTGAGCTCATCGAGGTTGTCGGGCAGGTAACACGCAAGGCTTTGCTCCTGCGCGCGGCCCGCCGCGAGCTGTTCATCGCTGGGCTGCGTGTCGGGTGTGGCGCAGATGCCATAGACGGCGGCGCCCATCTCGCGCGTGCGGCATTCATATTCGGTCTCGGGATGTTCGGGATGGTCGCGGCGGACGTCGTCACTTACCCAAAGCGTGTCGTAACCGGCCGCGGCAAACTGCCCCAGGGCGTAGTCGCGCACTGGCTTGCTGTCGGTGCGCAGCGTGACGGTGGCGCCGGCTGCAAAGAGCGGGCGGTAGAGCATCAGATGGTCGACATGGACGAGTCGTTTTTTGGCGTACTTGGCCTTGGGCTGCGGCGTGGGAAAGTTGATGGTGATGACATCGAGCTCGCCTGCGGCAAACAGCTGCGGCAGCGATGCGGCGCCTCGGGGCAGGACGAGCGCGTTGGACAGCTCCTGCTCGCAGATTTTCTGCGCGGCATAGGCAATGCAGATGGGCTCCTGGTCCATACCGATAAAGAGGGTGTTTGGCTCGTGGGCCGCGCGCTCTACAAGGTACGTTCCCTTGCCACAACCAAGATCCAGGTGAAGGTGTTCGAAAGGCTTGCAGCCAACTGGCGCGCAAGCCTCGCGCCAATCTCCGACATAGGCCTCGGGGTTCGTCTCAATCGCATCGGCGTAGCGCTCCAGGCGCTCCTCGAGCACAAAGTTCTTAGGCGTGCGAACGTGGACGGCTCCCATGAGGCTCCTTGGTCATAAGTAGGGAACGCATGGCTGCGCGTTCCGTCAATGGGTTGAAAAGGGGTGGGCATAGTTTGCCCGAAAGATGTGGTGCGGCTCGGCGACGAGTTGTCGATGCCTACAGGCGCTTGAGGATCACATAGCGGTTGAGCTCGCCGCTGCGACCGTCGGCATGGAAGCGCTCAAGCTCGCGCACGGGGACCTCGCCGCTCTTGTAGAACGTACGGACGCCGCGCACCAGGTCGGTGATCTGCTGATCGTCAAAGTGATGGCAATAGCGGTAGGCGTGGCGGTCGTTTTGCCAGCCAATGAGGTGGTCACCGGCTTCAAACTGCGCGGAATCGTAACCCTCAAACGGCGGGGTGAGCTCGGCGCGGGCCTCGGCGCGAACAGCCTTGCGCGCCATGCGCTCGTCGTTCATAAACTCCCAAAAGCTGATGGCGATGATGCCGCCTGGGCGCGTCTGGCGCACCAGAGCGTCGAGCACGCGTACGCGGTACTCGCACGACGGCACGTGGTGCATAAATCCAAAGCAGACCGAGATGTCAGCGAGCGGGGCGTCGAAAAGCACGTCGGGTGTCTCGGCGGGGTTGAGCTTCATAAGGGCATCGAGCACGTCGAGTTCCTGGAAGTGCAGGTTGGGAATGCGCAGGGCGTGACCATGTGCATCGATGGCCAGGTCTTGGCACGAGTCGACGCCATAGAACTCAAACGGGCAGCTGGCATCTGCCGAGGGATTTGCACCGTCGACGCCCTTGGCGGCAAGTGCGCCGCCGGCGGCAAAGTTCTCGAATCGCATATTGCCGCAGGCAAGATCGAAGACGCGGACGGGATGCTCGATCGTGGCGACGTCGAGCTGTTCGAGCGCGATGTCCATGGTGCGCACCCAGCCGGGCCACGGGGCTTGGCGCGTATCGGAAAAGGAGGCGGAGTGCTCGCGATAGAACGTGTTATTGAGCTGGATGAGCGATGAGGCGAAATCGCGGTTCACGGCGCGGAACTCCCTCCGTTGGCGGTGCGGAATTAACAGTACGACCATACTACCGTTAACGCCACAACGGGGACAACCAAGCTACGGGTCATTGCTTTGTTTGGACACATTTCCGCAGCTCATATATGCCCGCAACCGCCGGTTGTCAAAAATCTCACTAAAATAGGTGGCATGTTTTTGGCGGTGGCGGATACATTTTTAACTGTGCAAGGCGCCTAAGAACAAATACGGTCCGGCGGCACGGCTGGCAAAAGCATAGGAGGAACCATGAATGTAGAAACTGCGCAGCGGCTCGCCGATCTTCGCCGCAGCAAAGGCTTTAGCCAAGAAGGGCTGGCACGAAAGCTGGGGCTGTCGCGCCAGGCGGTCAGTAAATGGGAGCGCGCGGAGAGCTCGCCCGATACCGAGAACCTGATCTCGCTCGCCAAGCTCTATGGCGTGAGCCTGGACGAGCTGCTCAATCCGAGCGATGAGATTGAGGACGATATCGAGTTTGAGAACGAGGACCGCGCCCGCCAGCGCGAGGCCGAGGCGGCAGAGCGCGCACGCACCCATGAGGCTGCGGCACGCGCAACCGAGGCGGCAACACAGGCGAGTGACGCCGCCGCCAAGGCGGCGCAAGCGGCAAGCTGGAGTGCGCAGGCCGCTAATGCCGCTACGGCGCAGGCGACGAGTGGCACCGCGGTTGGCTCGACTCCGGTGAAGGGCCCGTTCCAGTCGTTCCCGTATTGGGCAGTGTGCTGGCTGCTGTTCTTTTTGCTGATGTTCCTGTTTGGTGTCGGCCCCTTTGCCGCGTTGATCTTCTTTACGATTCCCATCTATCACTGGGTGGCACGTGCGCTCGATGGTGATTGGGCGCGCGGGGATATCCAGGTTGGTCCGGCACCGGTGACAACTAGGGCTCAGAATGTTTCCGCTTCGGTTGATGCTGACATGGCTACCGCGACTACCGCTGAGCCGATTGCCAAAGAGGGTGATGAATGATGAAGCTTTCGCATGAATCCAAGCTGCGCCTGGGCGTCGGCATCGGAGCGTTTGTGCTCATCATCGGGCTTGTTTTTGGCGTTTCGCGGACTTTGATTCATTTTGATGGCCCGTGGGATCTCGACGATGTTGTATCCGGCTTGTCCGGTATGGACGATGTGGTTGACGAGGACGATCTTTTGGATGGCGGTAACTATTCCGCTCGGCCTCAGCAGCTTTCGAGCACGACTTTTGATGCCGATGAGTTCCGCTACCTCGATTTCGATATCAATGCGGCTTCGGTGGACGTCAAGGTTGTTGATGGCAACAAGGCTCGTGTTATCGAGCGGGGGCGCGTTGCCAAGGGTATGGATGCCTCCAAGGCCGCGACGCAAAACATCGCATCCGTCGAGGACTCGACGCTCAAGGTTTCCCAGTTTGGAAGTGATGACGATAAGGCAATCGATCGCTCAGTTACGGTCGAGCTACCGCGCCGTGTTGCCGAACATCTGAAGGGAGTCAACGCGCACGTGGGCTCGGGTGATCTGCAGATTGTCGGTGTCATCTGTGACGGTTTCGACCTTTTCCTGGGTGCGGGAGATGTAGAGTTTACGGGCAGCGTGACTGATGCGCTCAGCGCTGAGGTCGGTTCGGGCGATGTGACGTTCGAGCTTTACCAGGCCCCCGCGAAGTCGATGGACGTGAGTGTGGGCTCGGGCGATGTGGAGATGACGGTTCCGAACTCGACGGGCTTTACGGCGAGCCTCACCTTGGGCAGCGGCGACTTCGAGAGTGATTTCCTTCCGCTTGGCTACGACGGCGAGACCATTTTGAATCTTGAATTCGATAACGGGGATAAGTCTGCTGTGTATAGTTTTGAAGTCGATTCGGGCGACATGTCATTTGATTCGGAGTAGTGAGGCAGACGAAAGCCTAGGCGAAGATATAGACGCGCTGTGGTTGATTTCCGATCTCAGCCGAACACATTGAGCGAATAGGCCGTTCCCGCACCTAGCCGAACGCCCCCGCTGCCCCTCCCGGGGCCCGGGGGCGCCGTTTTCCCAGTTGAAGGAACGGTGGAGATGTGTTTCGATGGGTC
>OGQK01000864.1_pt1 | contig 18260 bp, 19 predicted proteins | sample 1553221 | NCBI WGS metagenome assembly OGQK01 (sample SAMEA2579996, study PRJEB22360) | human gut metagenome | biome: human gut; feature: human-associated habitat; material: faeces | place: Denmark | collected 2008/2010 | reverse complement strand
AACGTAGTACTCACCAATAAATAAGCGTCAATACGGTGCTCCGTTGACGCTTACGATAAACATGAATCCGTTTTATCAAAAAATAAATGCCCCTAGCCGCGAAGTGCTGGAGCTCGTTCTAAAAATCGCAGCAAAAATTGAAAACCATTCCTCAACCATCGCGGCGTTCGTATGCGCCGCCAATGATGCGCCCGAAAAACGCGTCAATATGAGTTCACCGGAATATTACAGTTCGCCGGAATATTACGCTTACAACGTATGTCAACAGGCCGGTGTCGTTACGGGGAAGTCATCTTCACAGCGATTTTCAGTCAGTTAGCATTACCGACATTCATTCACCAACTTACCGGAGATAATCAATGTCAAAACCCCGATGGACCATTGAACAGAAAAGGCAGCACGTTGCTGCCTGGCGCGCCAGTGGTCTTACACGCCAGCAATACTGTGAACTCAACGATATTCCCTTCACATCACTTCGCGAATGGCCGCAGGATGTCGCAAAAGCTGAACGCCGGGCAAATGAACCGACCGTTCTTCCCGTTCATATTGCGCCACCACTGCATGCTGATGTACCACAGCCCGTCACGAATGAGCCAGTCACGCTCTTCCTTCCCGACGTTGTAATCCGTAAACCGGTTATGCGAAATCCCGGCCCCGTCCGGCGTGGCAATGTTCACCACCGGTACGCCGTTTGCTGCTTTATCTGTGGAGGTATTGCCCACTGGCGTCAGCGTGGCGGCAACGGCGGGCAGCACAGGCTGCGTCGCAAGCAGACTGCTCACCAGGTAACTCAGCAGGCGGTAAGTGAAGCGAACGGGAGGCTGATGCATGGTAATAATCCCTTAAAACGCGACGGCAACGCGCCAGTAAACCGTGAGATGGTCAGGGGCAAGCCAGTCCGGGTAAACCAGAGGCAGTCCGGCAGTGAACGAACCGGAAACATGGCCACTGGTGGTGCTGAGCCCGGCAGCAGCGCCCCACAGCGTGCCGGACGAGTACGGGTCATCTCTGTCAGAGTGCAGCCAGCCGCCGTCCAGTGCAGTCACTGCACGGACTGTCCCCACATATGGCAGGGAGAACAGAGACCAGGACAGCTCATTCCGCAGATAACCACCGTTATTACCGGAGATATACTGCTCCTTAAAGCCACGCACTGAACTCTCACCCCCGAGGCTCAGTTGTTCCACACCATGAAGACGGTCCGGTGACCACTGGGCATAAGCGCTGGTCAGCCACCACACCCTGTCCGTGACGGGGCGCTGAAAACTGGCACTCACCGACCATTTCCGGAACTGATTTACGGGCAGGTCTCCCCTTTTCCCGTGGTCGCTTTCTGCGCCGAACCAGGGCATCCCCCGTGTGAATACCGGATTCAGTGTTCCGACACCACCCAGAAACTTGTGTGTGTGATTCAGCCCGACAGAAAATGAAGTGAGTTTACGGCTGCTGCCCTGAAGCAGAACATCATCCAGATAATTGTGAATAATGCGGTGCTGCAGACCTCCGGTCAGTGCTGTCTTCATGTCCCCGTTACGGAACAGGACATGCGACAGTCCCAGCCGGTGAGTCTGCAGGTCTCCCGTGGAACGCCACCGCCAGCCCCGGTTATCAATGGTGCTGAGGTAGTCACTCCATGAATACGTGTAATCCACCAGGGTATAGCCATACGGCAGACTGACACCGGCGGCAAAATTCCTCGCATCATGTGACACCGAAAAGTCACTGCTCCGTCCCCCGCTGACAAACCAGTTGTCAGCCAGTCCCAGCGGATTATTAAAGGAAAGGACACCATTTAACTGCCCCGTACCGGTATTCTTCTGTCCGCTGTTGTCGATGCCCACGCTCCCTGTGACAGGCCATTCCGGCGATGCCGTCAGTGTCACCACCGACCATCCCTCACGGTCACCGGGCGATATTTCAATCTGTACCGGCTCCGTACGCAGACGATTAATCTGCTCCATCCCCTGCTCAATATCCCGCAGGTTCAGAACCTTCCCCTCCATTCCCGGAAAAACCATCTTCAGGGTGCGGACAGGAAGGTCAGCGCCTTCCGCCCGGATTTGCTGCAGCCTGCCTTCCATGACCGTTATGTGCAGTACGCCTCCTGAAAGGTCCTGCTCTGTCAGAAAGGCCCGGCTGGTGATATATCCCCGGCGTATATAGCCGTCCGTCACGGCATCCGTGACCGCGGTCAGCCCCGTGATATTCAGACACTGATTCACCCACGGTGCCACCAGTCTGTCGGTTTCTGCAGACGTCAGTCGGGTGGCCCCACTGACAACAATGCGTGACACCGTAAAGCAGGGACCTTCAGTACCGGCAGACGTTTCCGGAGACGGCGTGATGGTCAGCGGCGCACTGCGCTCCAGCGCATCACGCTGACGCTGGTTTTCATCCAGCAACTGCTGCTGTTGCTGCTGAATTGCACTGCGGTCACCCGGAGACAACATGGCTGCCGGAGACGAAAACGAAAGAATACAAAGGCAGGGGAGGAGGGAAAAATAGCGTGCCACCGGAGAGAAAGTGCGGAGCTTAAATGCGCACTGACCGGAAACCATACCAGGCAACAAATTTCTGTTCGCCAGTAAGTTATCCTGCCGGTGCTGCATATTCTCCTCGTGGGGTATCCAGTGTAAATTAACGTAAGCGGAATGTCAGTGCTGAAATTTACACCAGATAAAAAACATACAGAAACAATCCTGTTATGTAAAATCCGGGGAAAATATCAGAAATGTGATCGGAGTTGTATTTTTCGGAAGGAAAATGGAAAACAAACATCCGTATGGTAAAAAGGATGCTTCCTGCGGAGTAACAATCCGGGACACAACGCAAGTTCCAGTTCAGGTGTTGTGAATTTGAGTAAAAATAATCGTAACTCTCCGGAGAACCGGAGCTTTCCCGAAGCGGCGTATTCTTATAAATGGAAATCCCTGCAGGTAATCACTCTGCCCGATAGCAGCATAATTTGCCTGTTAATCCTCATCCCCGGAGGCAAGCTCTGAAAACCACTCAGGGTGTTCACTGTATGCCACATTCAGCGCATCCCAGGAGACGTCCACATAAAAACTGTCCCGCAATTTGCGGGTAACCACCTCTGCCAGTCGGTTCCGGTTATCCGCCTGTCCGGCATAACCTCTCTCTGCCAGCCACTCATTCAGTTCATGTTCCAGAGACAGATTGATAAAATCGTAATCGGACCTTGCCATTCCCGTTTCCTTTGCACATTTTTTCAGACACGGGAATAAAGTATAAAAAGCGGCACTCTGCCCCTGTCAAGGTGAAATCTGCCCTTCATCGCAATGTCAGAGATGGTATGCCGGTATTTTGCGGGTTGTTCCCGTCAGGTTATCGCTCGCTTCCACGGACGTTGTCACCACCGGCATTCCGCTCTTTCTCAGTCTCAGGATATCAGCCGCAATGCGCTGACTACCAGACCAGAACAGCCCGTCCAGTGCAGTCACCAGTAAACCGGCTTCCAGCGCATACTTCAGCCGTTCACGGGGCACTTTCACTTCCCGGGCAATCTGCTGATATGGCGATGATGTATTTTCATTCCCAACCATCCGGCGAATACGATGAGACAGATGATACCGGAATGTATCCGGTACACCAGAAAGACTGGCCTTCAGACTGTACACGCAGCCAAACCGTTTATCGTTGAACACCACATTTTTCTGGCTGAGGCCCCATTCTTCCCGAAGCGCGGCAATCAGTTGTGGTGTACGGATAAGCAACAAGCGAAAAGGCAGTTCAAAACTGGTGACGTAATCCACATTCAGCAGTGCAATACGCAGGTGTTCTTCTGGCCCGGCCTCTGTCTGCCGACACTCCTCCAGAACATCCTGCCACTGCTGGCGAAGACGGGGCGATTCGTTCCGTACTGTAATGTCAACGCCACGATGTTTGACCGTCCTGGGGATGCGGACGATTTCCTGGTTCAGAAGGCATTTTCACCAGGATTATATTCACCTGCACAACCATGTTCAGCCATGACCGCTGATAAGTGAACATCCGGAGTATACATGGCATAAAGATTATTCTGCCGCTGTTGAATTGCCGGTAAGCTCCCGGTCCTTTGCTCCGGCACACTGTTTTTGTTCCTGGCTCTCTGTCTGAGGTGAAACCTTCCAGGTATGTCGCCCATTTTTGTTCGTCTCCATTTTTTTAAGAAGTGCTCAAGTGAAAAACTTTTTACCTCTCCGGGAGTTGTCGTATTTGCTGATATTGTTCGTTTGTTTAAAGAACCTGCTGGTCTTGCCATTAATATTACCTGCTGATTGCTTCACGCCCGGGCTCCTCGCACTGTGCGCGGGTTATTGTTTCGTTTTCAGTCCCGGGGGCGCCAGGACTCTGTTTGCAGACCATAACGGCCTGACCTGTACTGTTTCTTCGGCTCTTTGATGCCCGTTTACGCCATTTGTTCCCTGCCCCTCTGTCTGAAAACGAATACGCTCACTACGCACAGCACTGAACAATACCGGCAACAGCATGTCTTACATGACATTCGCTGTGCCATCCACCGGAAAACATTTTCAGATACCGGATGAGGTACCACTTCCATTGACAGCACGAGGTAACAATACTGATGGTAACGCTGACCATTAACCGTAAACCGCAGGGTATTTTCAGTAAGTCACCGGCAACGCCGCTGCAGGATAAAACGAACACAGTACACAACGAGAAGCCTCTTCAGGTGAGGAATCAAACACCATGGCGACATATGACAAAACGCCAGCGCAAAAACCGTAAGCGTATAAATCGTCTTGTGGAACTCTGGCCTGAGTTATTCAACCGGGAAAAACCAAAACCGCTTAAAGTGGGGATAACTGACGACCTGATACAGGATATCGCCATCAGAGAACTGGCGTTTGGCGCAGGTGCATTACGCGCGGCAGTAGCGTCTTATGTGCAGTCTCCGCGCTATTACCGTGCGTTAATGGCTGGCGACGCCCGTTATGACCTGAAGGGGCAGCCGTGCGGGGAAGTGACTCCACAGGAACAGAAAGAGGCAGAGACCCGGCTAATGGTGCTGAATGACCGACGAAAAGCCAGAAAACCTCGTTGACTGCACAACTGCGCTGATTCACTGAGCTGTAATCAATGTACAGCGCTGTACCGGACGATGGGTAATGGCGGTCACAACCGGTAACCCCAGAGACAATGCGACTGTTTTTAACGCAACATACTGGCCAGATGTATCACCCCGGACGACCTGAAAACGCTTTTCCACCCGGCATTGTCCGCCAGCGCTTATCACCTGCCAGGTCTGTTGTAGTAAATCCACCAGTTGTGAACATTCTTCATCAACTGTCACACTGGCTCGCGGATGGCAGAAAAGCTCCTGGCTGAACAGCAACAGGCATCGTATTGTTGCTCCTCCATGTTGTTCCCGCAACCAGCGTAATACCACCGGCGAGGATGGACTGGCCGTGTGATTACGCTCAGTAATACGTTCGTGCACCTGTCGGTAAAAGGAAGTACAGAATGCATGAATCTGCTGCCCGTTGAGGTTTCCTTCTGTAGAATGGAGTATGAAGTGGACTGCCAGCAGACGCGGCCAGTGGTCAACAGCCTGTTGAATAAAACGCCGGATGTCTCCCGGCTCTGAAATTAATACTTCGGTTATTTGCACGAAATGTTCCTTTTCAAACCCTGTTGAATTTTGTTAAGCCGGTGCAGACACACAGGAAAATACGCATCAACACCGGCACGATACGATACAAACACCAGTGAAAGGTGATACGAATGGAATGACGAATACGTCAGAAAGGGATAACACCCCGCTGGCTGACCAGAGGGTATCAGCAGGAAGATGAACGGTAATGTCGCCAGCACCAGGGACAGGGCTGATTTCCGCAATACCAGCGCCGGCATTTTGCACATTGCCAACGTACTGGCATTACAACACGTTTCATGCTGCTGCTCCTCGTGACTCCTCTATTCGCTGCTGCATCCACTGCTCCACTTCACTTTTGTACCAGCGACTGCTGCGCCCCAGTTTGATGGGTTTAGGAAAATGACCTTCACTGATTAACTTGTAAAACCATTTGTCAGTCATACCGGTGAAGCTGGTGATGTAGTTCATGTCGATCAGGGGATCGTCAGCACGCAGCAATACGCTGTCGTGGCTTGTTGTGGTCAACATGGTCAGAATGTCCTTTGTGAGATTTATGAAGGTTGTGCGAATGCAGGGGAATCTGCTGAACTGTGCTTTCAGAGCTGGCCTGCTACGGGATACCAGGGATTACCGGCGAGGTAACGGGCTTCCGGATCGTGCACACCACGACGATCGCGGGCGAAATCACTGAACGCCCATATCAACTCTTTGAGTCTCTCTTCGCAGTCCGGTGAACGACTGTCCAGCACCACATCCCGGGTGATCTGCTTCTGATACTGCTTTGCTTCACCCGGTGACGCGAAGCCCAGTACGTTACTCCAGGCATCCAGTATCAACCGGTCCAGTTCAGGGCCATCGAAATACTCCTGTCTGACGCACAGCACCGCGTGGTATTCAGGTTTTTCAGGATGACGGGTCAGGAGCCAGCAGAGATCACGTCCGGGGGTTGCATTCATCAGCGCACTGACGGTTTCGATAAAATCCATGCCTAACCAGGTCTTTCTGCAACTGAAGGCGTTGTCATGTTCCCACGGCAGACGAAGCAGGATCCGCCATATCCGTGAGCCGGACTGCTCACGCAGCGCACGCTCAAGGACGCCGATGACTTTGTTCTGATAAGATGGCCAGAAGGGTGCCAGGCTATAGTCGAAATAAGGAATAGCATTCATAAGATATGTTCCGTTATGCGCAGCCCACAATGCGTCCTGCCCGTGAATGAGCTGACGTGTTATGGCTTGCGGATGAGATTGATGGAATAAGTGAAGAACTGAAGCAGAACGGGAAGATAAGGGACAGAACACCGGATTCAGGTTCAGGATGAATGATCTCCGTTGACTTCAGTTCACATCATTAATCAATGCGGTAAGTTTTTACCGACGGAGTGTTTCCAGGAGCGGAGGCTCAGGCCTTAAGCTTCAGAAGTGAGGCTTACGAGGACGCCCTGCAGCAGGACGTTCAGGAACTTCATTGCAGCCGTAGGCACACAGCCCGTCTTTTTGTTCTTCTTTCGCCAGATAATGCAGGACACCGCGAATATTATCGATGCTCCCGGGATCGTTATGACGCACGGGAATGTTGATGTTGTATGTATAATGCGGCTGATATGTACAGCGGTGTGCCGAACCGCTGTTATGCGTAATAGACTGCCAGCATTCCGTAATCCGCTCCGCAAAGGGATATATTTTTTTAACCCTCTGACGATCGATCCAGAAAACCGCATGCGCATGAAAACCATGATCAGCCGTCCATTCAATCACCCAGAAGAAGCCAACGATATTTTCAAATTGTTCCACCTGCTCCAGTAGCATACGCAACTGTAATTCAAGCCAGCGATGATCAGGTTGTAAGAAATCGGGCGTATCTTTCCTGTAGAAGAAATCCATCCGTAAGGCCCGCAGGCAGGAATAGCGTGCCATCATTTGATTGATGTGATTGTCAAGTAAAGCGGTAAAAAACCAGTTTGGTGTGTAAGATTTAGGCATGTTGATGACTCCTGAAAGTTAATGATGTTTTAAGCTCTGTAAGCGAATTAATGCTTTCGCTCATAATCAGATCTAAAACGGTAATAACTTACAGATGGTATTTATCAGGCATGCTGTAACAGAATGGATACGTCGGTTATTAACGACACGTAGCGTTGTGCAGAAATAAATGGATTATCTGATGGTATTAGCTAAAGAGATGAGATAAACGAGGAGTGAATAAAATACAGAATCAATAAACATCACGAAATACTGCAAAATATGCGATAAAAACCCACTAGCTGGAGGTTAAGAAACGCATTACGACCAGTCACATCATAAACTACAAACTTGCTCTCAGTGAGTCTGCAAAAACGTGTACAAGGCCAACACATATCTGTAACCTGATAAAATCATACACTCTCATTTAATCTGTTAAAAACAACTCACTTCAAAACATTAGCGTTAACGGGTACACGGTACCAGAATAAAATATAACATGGATGGATAATTTTCATTTTGTTTAACATACAAGATAATCAGAAACTAACAAATATAATCAGGAATTCACTCTGTTAATTTCATTGTTTATCCTGCACTGTTAAACATGATGAAATCATAGACACCTTATCAAAGAGTAAACATTCAGTTAATCAGTAATGACAAAAGAATTGATGTTCATCAGAATAGTTAAAACACTTCAGATAAACAACCATTGTTAAGAAAATACAGCTCATGATGGATAAGATTAAAATTAATTACTGTTTCAGTGAAGACTGAAAACAGATAGATATCAGTAATAGCGTAGTAGAGAATAACTTATCTGAACATCATATTAGTTAAAGTAAATATGATTGAAGGATGGAGTGAATACGATAACAAGAGTAATACTAATGGAATGTGTAAAGATTGAGAGTGAGTGAAGACAGGAAGTAAATAACAATAGAGATTGTATGAAAAAGGGAGTGAATAAAGAATATATAAAGAATAAATATAATTATAGTAATAAACCTAAATTAAAATCATCCTTGTTTGATGAGTAAAAATAATTCTAGAAAATGAATCTGTCTGAAAACTCTTTCTCAGAGATTAACCGATCAGATGCTCAACGGACTCAATAAATTGGCTGAGTCAGGTTACCTCATCCACACTCTATTTGTTTCTAGAAGGATCTACCATTTTGTTCATCTACCGGAACACATCAATTTAGTAACTCGATAATATCGGTTATGTAGATATTTATCGTTGCTACCAATGCCTAGATTATTGTTCTCCAAGTATTTTCTTGACTTACAGGCTAATTTTGAAACAAATGTCATGCTATTTTAGGAAAAGAACCTATGCAAAAGTCTGCTATGAGCGAGGAGCAGATATTCATCTGGTATACAAAGACAATATCGCTTAAGTCATCAGTGCTGCCACTTTAACCACTAGCTCTGCTCTTTTTGGACTTTTGAGCTAAAAATTAAATCTGACAGTGTGATAAGGTGCAAGTTTCTGAAAATACGCCAGTTGTTTTACACTCAAAAGCCCCCATTACTATCTGATGTTAATGGCGCAGCAGTTATCTTTCAGATTATTAAGGGGAAACAAGAGTATGGCAAGATGTACAGCTCCTGTACGTGGACATAGCTCAGCAGCAGCTGCTGCTGCCTGTCCCGCATGTCGTAATCGCAGTGGTTATCGCCGCAGTAGCTACAGTTATGATAGTTACCCTTCTTACTCATCAGGCTCTAGCGGTGGCGGAAGTTATGGAGGCAGTAGCGGTGGTTCCAGCAGCAGCGCGAAGCCACGTTGGTCAAAATCAGGGTCTTCCGTTTCTTACACAACAGCCCAAGTACAATCACTCACACCAATTCGACAAGCGGTAGAGAAACTTGCCATTGAGCAACCTGATCTGCGTGATGTCTTTCTTTGCCATGCTTGGGATGACCGACAAGGTATTGCCAAAGAGTTACACGATTTGCTCGAAGCGGCAGGTGTCAAAGTATGGTTCAGCGAAAAGGATCTTGCCCTTGGTGTTCCGATGATGCGTGCCATTGATAAAGGATTAGCAAACTCTCGAATCGGCTTGGTTTTAGTGACACCTGCATTGTTAAACCGTCTTCCTAAAGAAGGCGTTGCTGATAAAGAACTTTCCGCCTTACTGGCAGGCAACCAACTCGTTCCCATCGTGCATAACACGACGTATGAAGCTCTCCGTAATGTCAGTCCTTTGCTTGCATCCCGAAGCGGCCTCGACACGGGAGAAGATACATTGGCAGTTGTTGCAACAAAAATTGCAGAGCTGATCACTGTTTAGTTTATCCAAGCCACCGTTAAATATTTCCAGCTCATGAATCTGGTCTGCTATTGCAGGCCAGATATCAGTCAATACTGAAAGGTTTGACCTGCTCCCCGTTGATTAACATAGACTGATATAGCAACTTCCGCTTTTGGCACAAAGTAGACCATGAGAAGATAGACGCTATAACATTTGAGTCCTACCAATCGATCTGTTCATTTCCATAAATGGCAGTAAATGCAAATAACCAGAACAGCCAGGCGCTTTTCGACTTATGGTCGATGTTGCAAAGAGTGAGGAGTGGAAAGCAAGCGTGCGAACGAAAGTAGATGGCAATCCATTGCATTACTTCAGGACGACTTTTCAGAAAGCGAGCTAAGGGCGTCAACCACGCCCTTACCGTGGCATAAGCTCAGGCACCAGAGTTGTTTTACAGGGTTCACCTGCCATCCAGTAGACGCCCCGGCCCACGACTGCAACCATAATTACGTTGCCCAGAACCGTCATGCTGCTTCGTCTCATATTTCACGAGATAACTGGCTCTGTTCTGGGCTTTCTGCATCGCTTCCACATCACCACGCTTGATCCAAAGAACAGCGGCTTCACCCGGCTTTTTGTCTGAAGCCTTCCGGATATCAGAACATCCACCAGGCAAAGGGGTGTCACCGAAAGAAGGGCGAGCATCAGACGATGTTGGTTTACGGAAAGGCGTCCTCCTGGAAAAATGGACCAGGCCATCGCCTTGCCAGGACTCAAGATGCAGAGCGCTGCACCATGCCTGTTGGATCATCGTCGCCAGCGAAGACGGTTCGCTGAAATCCCCGAGTGAACACCAAGTATCTTTGTTGAGCAGTAATATCACGTGATAATGTTTCCTGCCTTTTTCCTTGCCAAACTCCCGACACCAGAAATAACGCAGAGTGGTTGCGCGCACACGCTTGTTGGCACGCCGTTTTTTCCGCTGGTAAGCCTGGATTTTGGCTTTCAGGGATTCGAAAAAACGAGAAATCACCGCTGAATCTAAATCGGTATCCATGATGGTGGCAGGCATATACTCAGGAAAACGTAAATCCACCCGAATTAACGAGACGGCACGGTGTTGCGCCAGGGCACTGTTGAGAATGCTTTCAAAACGGGATAACCAGTAAGCATTGTGTATTTGTTGATTCATGATGAGAGATCTCCGTTGATTTGGATTGACTTCACATCATTAATCACTGTGGTAAAACTTTACGGCATCCCGCCATTGAGCAACGCCAATGGCTCCTGATTAAAACAGAATGAATCGTCCCGTAACGAAAAGATAATCCTGCACACGACAGCAAAACGTAAAACAACAGCATGAATGAGCTAAATGTCTAAAGAAAAACTGCCTTTTCACATTATTTTTCAGCGAGTAATCATACCAGCATCCCTAACATACGAAATCGCATCGTGATCGATCGCTGATTCGCCGAACAACTGATCGAATACACCGGAATCTGCACTAACATCCTGATGGGTAACGGAAGACTAAAAAACCAGTGTTCTATTGATTGCACGGAATGCCTGTGCGCTGGCCTGACCAGTAAGCACAATTCTACGAGTAGTAAGATATCTACTCCAAAACCATGCGCAGTAGCCACCATATGTTGCCAGGGTGAAAAATAAGCTCAGAGCTATAGGGGAGTAATTCCCGTTAATGTCATCGCCGTACCTCAATCAGCTCACAAACTGGCTGAAACGTTAAGCTGAGGCCTTTATTCTTCAGATGTATTTTCCGGTTTACCTGTAAATTATCTTCTGATATTTATCACATTAGTAATTGTGCTGATTATCTACATACTTCAAGGTCTGAAATATGAAGCTAACAGAAGAAAGTCTGAATCTAGTCATTGACATCCTGAATGATTTGATCTGTGAAGGAAAAATGCTGAACGATGTGGAGCGCAGATCTCTGCTCAATGCAGTTATGGCAATTACAGCGGTAAAAGAACGTTCTGTCGTATCTGTATCATCCCGAAAAGAGCAAAGTAAGAAGGAGAAGAAGGAAAGAGAGATCGATCCTCGTTTCCCAAATGCTGGTGTGGCATGGAATGAGGCAGACGAGAGTTTATTGCGAGATGTTCTGGAGGATGTACCGGACGATGAAATTGGTAAACACCTTTTCTGGCTGGCAGAGAAACTAGGGCGAACCCCGTACAGTGTAGCCTGTAAAGTCAGACAAATTAAGAAATTACCTGCAGAATGGAAGGATCAATTTCGTAAAATCTCTGACAGGATCCGTAGTTCTGGAATGTCAGTCAGTGAATATCTACAACGCCAGGGACTGTTAAGCCCAGAGTCAGGGGAAGAAAACAATCCTGTCAGTCATAACAACAATGTAGCTTAATCCTGAAGAAGATGAACAGTTTATACTCTTTAAACTGTTCCCTTAATTTTATAAAAACAGTTTGTGTAAGTGCATGCTCCAACATTCTGAAGGCGTTATTTCTTACAATACATCATAATCATTGGCAGATCCTCATCTGAATCAAAACACCACAACCAATCATCACACTTTTTCTGAAAAGAGCCTTATGATGAAGATAATCACCTTACGCTGAGAAAAAACACCAGGGCCAGTTAATCACCTTATCAATCTCGCCGTTACAAAATCATCCATAAGCCATTTAACAGTGTTATCGCAAACTCACAGTAAATCGCATCAGGTTACCTCAATCGGATTTGAGTTAATTCACTGGGCTTTACTTAAAGATACTTTTCTCAGGTTAACGACTAAAAACACAAAAACTAAGAAAAGGTTAAATGTAACATCAGTAAAATCGAATATCATCCTGATTACTTAAACAAGAAAGATTGTTTTGTAGCAGCTTTAAACTGATTTTAGCTAACGTAAAGATTTACTAAACTGGATGTGTATCAGATCAAACAATGTGTACAGCAATGCTTAATGAAAACACTTGTAGAATTGTTTATGAAAATGCGTGTATAACACTTAGTGAAGATATGTCTGTATAATACGTATATAGTACCATTCCCGACATTCTCAATATCTTCAGACATCCATGCAGACTGAGTGTTGATTTCAGTTTTTCACGGCCAGCATGGATCTTTACTGGTCAAGAAACAGACAGGTTTACTCTGGAATTATTTTTCTGATTCCGTCTTCAGAACAACAAAAACTCGTGATAACTCTACAACAAACTATCGTAACTGGCTTCTGTAACCCCGTCACTTTTCCTAAGAAACGTGCCCCCATATGATGCGGGAGAGATAAGTCATCGTATACAGGAAACACTGCCAATCATAATATGGCGTCATTCAGTAATTTTTATCCATAATCAGATTAGCATATCATGATTATTGAATATTATGATATATAGCTCATATGAATGTGTTATTATCTGTAAGCGTTAAGCATCACATTGCATAACCATACTAAGCTGGCTAATCATCAACATTTTTATATGTAACTCATTGAAATTAATTATATGTTTTTTGTGGATAATTAATATGTAATGTGAAATTAATATTTTTACATCATGAGCGCCATTTAAAATTACCATCCTGAATATCATATGACAATATATTTTCACTAAAGCATGAATTGTATATGTCTATTAACTCTGGAAAATTATCAGGATTCACCTTCAAATTCACTTGAATGTTACGCTTAATTTCACCCAGCAGTTCTTCATGTGTGGATTTTATTATCCCTTTCTCATAATCGATAAATACACACATGTTCTTTATGAATTCAAAACCTTTTCCTGTATACAGTTTAATGAATGCCACCAGAGCAAACATTTCAAGATATAGCCATAATGCCACGTTAGTTTTTTGCAAAGTATAAAAAATTGAATTCGCCACTCTTTTACTTATTGCTCTTTTATACTGTGATCGGGCAAGATTCAGTAGCGGAAGCTCTCGTTCAATAAATGAATGTGAAAAGACTGGATAAATTGATGTCGGAAACCTTTCAGGTCTTATGATATTTTCTATTTCCACCATAAATCTATCCATAGAAAGAAAGTTACTTTCTTTTTTTATTCTGGTATAGAGACCGCCTTTATTCCTTTCTGAGGTTTGTTTTCGTACTATCCCCCCCAACACTTTCTCTAATTGTTTATTTATCTTCGTATAATTAAATACAACCATTCTTCTTATCATCCTCGGAAGGATAATAATATCAGTGCTTGAATCACTTGAGCGGCAATTATTATTTATCCATGCAACTTCAAGTTGCAGTATCGGAACATTAACTTTTCTGGGGTAAATATCTCTCTGATATCGTTTTTTGTATGCGTTTTCATTAAGATATTCTCTGCTGTAGAGAAACTTATAGCAATATAATCTGATAATATCTTTTATGTAAAATTTAAATAGTTCACCTGTAACAGATATATGTTTTCTGCTCAGTAACTCCTGTGTATTAAGCCATTCCCGTGACCGAAGCACACCCTTGTGAAAACTTTTTCTTACTTGCTTTGAAGCACGCCATTGATGTAATATTTTTGCGTCCTCAATAATTCTCTTTCCCGTTTTATTTTTTGCAGCATCTCTTACTCTATAAAATATCTCCCAGTCCAGACTTTTGTCATATCTACTAATTATACGACAAATATTCCTGACCCGACGATTCTCTTTATTTCGCTTCCATAGCTTATAATGATCATCGCATAACCTTAAGGCATTTGCCTCATCAAATTCTGAAACAGGATTACTGCATTTTTTATTCCGACAGATACCTTTGTTTTTAGCCATACTCTTCTTCCCGTCAATGGAAAAATTTTCACACCCATATTACCTGAATGATAAACCGGATTAGTGTGATCCGGTTCAGTGAAATCAACAGGATACCGGTATGCCATTCAGCAATTCTTCCCTCTCCGCGCAAGTGAAATCATATCTGACGTTTCTTCCTGAAGAAATTCGCCAGAAAATCCTTGAACATCTCCACAGCGTTATTCATTACGAACCCGTGATTGGCATTATGGGTAAATCCGGCACCGGCAAAAGTAGCCTGTGTAATGCTATTTTTCAGTCCCATATCTGTGCCACGCATCCCCTGAACGGCTGCACCCGCCAGGCTCATCGTCTTACCCTGCAGATCGGTGAACGCAGAATGACGCTGGTCGATCTGCCCGGCATTGGAGAGACGCCGCAGCATGATCAGGAATACCGGGCGCTTTACCGTCAGTTACTGCCGGAAGTGGATTTGATTATCTGGATCCTGCGGGCAGATGAACGCGCGTATGCCGCCGACATTACCATGCATCAGTTTTTACTGAATGAAGGTGCAGATCCCTCGCGTTTTCTGTTTGTACTCAGTCATGCCGATCGCGTGTTTCCTGCTGAAGAATGGAACGCCACAGAAAAGAGCCCGTCCCGTCAGCAGGCACTCTCACTGGCTACTGTTACAGCCCGGGTGGCAACCCTGTTCCCGTCATCATTTCCGGTACTCCCCGTTGCCGCGCCTGTCGGCTGGAACCTTCCAGCGCTGGTGTCACTGATGATCCACGCGCTGCCACCACAGGCAACCAGCGCAGTTTATTCACATATCAGGGGGGAAAACCGCTCTGAACAGGCCCAGAAACACGCACAACAGACTTTTGGTGATGCCATCGGGAAAAGTTTTGACGACGCCGTTGCCCGGTTCAGTTTTCCGGCCTGGATGTTACATCTTCTGCGTAAAGCCCGGGACCGCATTATCCACCTGCTGATCACACTGTGGGAGCGTCTGTTCTGACACACTCACGCCGACAGGATGTGTCGCTGGATTAACGAGCATTCTTCTTTTTATGAAATCATGCTTAAAAATCAGATAATTAAAAGAATATTTTTTCTGCTGCATTTTATTCCTGATTATCCGGATGCGACACATCCTTTCAACATCATGATGCATAATAACATCATGAAATAAAAGATGTTTTCTTACGGAGTGCACATCTATGTCTGATAATCGTTCCCGGCATGATCGCCTGGCGGTTCGCTTATCACTCATTATCAGCCGACTGATGGCCGGAGAATCTCTGTCACTAAAAACACTGTCAGATGAATTTGGCGTTACAGAACGTACTTTACAGCGCGATTTTCATCAGCGTCTGGTTCACCTGGATTTAGAGTACAGAAATGGCAGGTACAGCCTCAGACGACAGAGCAGCCCAGGTGCGATCCCTGAAATGCTTTCTTTTATACAGAATACCGGGATCGCACGGATACTTCCGCTCCGGAACGGACGACTGATAACCTGTCTTACCAACAACCAGGAGCCCTCTCCCTGCCTTATCTGGCTACCGGCGCCGGATATCACTGCAACGTTCCCCGAGTGTTTCTCGCAACTCATCCTGGCAATAAGACAGTGTATCCACATCTCTCTGATGACTGAGCGATGGTATCCGTCACTGGAGCCCTGCCGGCTCATTTATTACAGCGGTAGCTGGTATCTGATCGCGTTACAGAAGGGAAAACTGCAGGTCTTTCCTCTGGCAGATATCAAATCAGTCAGCCTGACATCAGAACGGTTTGAACGGAGAGGCCACATCCACAGTCTGGTCGCTGAAGAGCGTTTTATCTCCGCCCTGCCACATTTCTCTTTCATCCATAAACTTATCAACACCTTTAACCTGTGATCGCCGGCCTGCCAAAGCCGTCCCGACAGGTATGGAGACAATATGTTGAACAGAAAACTAAATATACGGCTACGTCATTCCCTGAACAGTCACTGCATACCTTCCAGCATTATCAATAACACCGTACGTTCATTTCAGAGGTCAGTCATGAATAGCAGAGCTCTTTTTCCCCTGCTGTTCACTGTGGCATCATTCTCCGCCTCCGCCGGCAACTGGGCTGTCAAAAACGGCTGGTGTCAGACCATGACGGAAGATGGTCAGGCGCTGGTAATGCTGAAAAATGGCACGACTGGTATTACCGGCCTGATGCAGGGATGCCCGAATGGTGTACAGACGCTCCTGGGCAGCCGTATCAGTATTAACGGTAACCTGATCCCCACATCACAAATGTGTAATCAGCAGACGGGATTCAGGGCTGTTGAGGTGGAAGCCGGACAGGCGCCGGAAATGGTCAAAAAAGCCGTTCACTCCATAGCAGAGCGTGATGTGTCCGTTTTACAGGCATTTGGTGTACGAATGGAATTCACCCGCGGTGATATGCTGAAGGTCTGTCCGAAATTTGTCACATCACTTACCGGTTTTTCCCCGAAACAGACGACCACTATTAATAAAGATTCCGTCCTGCAGGCTGCCCGGCAGGCATACGCCCGGGAATATGACGAGGAAACAACAGAAACCGCTGATTTTGGCTCTTACGAAGTAAAAGGCAATAAGGTTGAGTTTGAAGTATTCAATCCTGAAGACCGTGCGTACGACAAAGTGACCGTCACGGTTGGTGCTGACGGTAATGCCACCGGCGCCAGCGTTGAATTTATCGGAAAATAGCCGGTATGTCGGACTGCCACCCTGTTTTATTGCCCGAAGGCCCTTTCTCACGCGAACAGGCGGTTGCCGTCACAACAGCTTACCGCAATGTGCTTATTGAAGATGACCAGGGAACGCATTTCCGGCTGGTTATCCGCAATGCCGAAGGGCAGCTACGCTGGCGGTGCTGGAATTTTGAACCTGATGCCGGAAAACAGCTAAATTCGTATCTCGCCAGTGAGGGAATTCTCAGGCAATAAACGTCTTCATTTCATCCATCAGGCCGCGTCTTCTCCGGGAGACGCGGCCTTTTCGTTTATACCGCTAATTCATTCATAAGGAGCAAAGTATGCGATTAGCCAGTCGTTTTGGTCATGTAAATCAGATCCGTCGGGAGCGCCCACTGACACGCGAAGAACTGATGTACCACGTCCCGAGTATTTTTGGAGAAGACCGGCACACCTCCCGCAGTGAACGGTATGCGTACATTTCCACCATCACCGTCCTGGAAAATCTGCAGCGGGAAGGCTTTCAGCCGTTCTTCGCCTGCCAGACCCGTATGCGCGACCAGAGCCGCCGGGAATATACCAAACACATGCTGCGTCTGCGGCGGGACGGACAGATAACCAGTCAGCATGTGCCTGAAATTATTCTGCTCAACTCCCATGACGGTTCATCCAGCTACCAGATGTTACCCGGATATTTTCGTGCCATCTGCACCAATGGCCTGGTTATTAGACGTCAACTAGTTTTGCCGACTCGCGCCAACTATACTGGCCGCACCCTTCAGTGCGACATCAAGTCGCGCTTGTTACTGCCTTCGCTGTCTTTTTCCTGTAGCTTTCACCTTTCAGTTCGAACATATATCCGTGATGGATCAGCCGGTCTGCCGCCACCAGCACGCCAGGCGCTGGCACAGGCGGCGCTGACTTACCGTTATGGTGACGAACATCAGCCCGTCACCACCGCCGACATTCTGA
>OGQK01000863.1_pt1 | contig 18272 bp, 13 predicted proteins | sample 1553221 | NCBI WGS metagenome assembly OGQK01 (sample SAMEA2579996, study PRJEB22360) | human gut metagenome | biome: human gut; feature: human-associated habitat; material: faeces | place: Denmark | collected 2008/2010 | reverse complement strand
CCGCTGCTCCGAAGGCTGCGAAGACCGGCCGCTCCCAAAGCTGCCAAGGTTGCCGCTCCGAAGGTTGCCAAGAAGACCAACGTGGGCAAGAAGATGTAATTCCGAATAACGTTGGAAGAAAAAGGACGGTGTTTCGACATCGTCCTTTTTCTATGGTGCCGTCGGACCTGAATTCATTTTTTCGTTTCGGATCATTCGGAAAAATCGAAGCGGCATAGATCTCTTTTCAGGCCGATTTCGACGCGCCTTTCCATATCTTTTTTTCGTTGTGATGGCTCCTTGTTCCCGGTTTCGTTTCACGCCCGGTTCGTATCTGTTTTTCGGATGCATGGCGCTTTTGGCCGCTGAAACTGATTCCGTTGCTTGGTATTCCCAGGACTGTCGTTATTTTGGTTCGTAACGGTTTCACAACTTTAACCCGATCGAAATCGCTATAGTTTTTTCATTTATTCGGTTGTCATTCTGGTTTGCACGGAATTTTGTGCAAGGGAATTTAATAATCTATACCGTGTCGGTGCCAATGCGATTCTTGTACGGACCGTTCGGCGGGCGGAGGGTAAATCTGGGGTAAAGGTGATACCGGTTCTGTCGGCGTTCACTGCATCGGTAATGGTAGGACTCGACTCCAGGTTACTCCTTCATTACGTGGTGTTGCGAGGGTTTCGTTTTAGGAGTTACTGTCGATGAGACGTATCGTATTGCTTGTTACAGCCGGTTGGACAGACGATTTTCTATAAAAGAGGGATAGCGGACCGCATCGGGAGGAGGTGAAGACTTGCGGGCGCGGAAGCTCTTTGTTCAGTTTTTTGTGGATGAATGGACAGATCGAGGATGAAAAAGCTGCGGATGAAATATTTCATCCGCAGCTTTCGTTAAAATTTAGTAACAAAAAGTTACGCTGTTAGATAATTTTGTCCAGCTCGTTGAGCGTACTGCGGATTTCGTTGTCCGAAATTTCATAATCCCGAAGTTTTCCGGCGAAATACTGCTCGTATGCGTATAGGTCGATCTGTCCGTGCCCCGAGAGGTTGAAGAGGATCGTTTTGGAAACGCCTTCCTCCTTCGCCCGTTTCGCTTCGCGGATCGCCTGTGCGATGGCGTGAGCCGATTCCGGAGCCGGGATGATACCTTCCGTACGGGCGAAGAGAACGCCTGCGGCCAGAGTTTCCGTCTGCGGCACGGACTGGGCTTCGATGACCTTGTCTTTCAGCAGTTGGCTCACGATCGAACCGGCTCCGTGATAGCGCAGACCTCCGGCGTGAATGTCCGACGGGTGGAAGTTGTGTCCCAGCGTATACATCGGGAGCAGCGGAGTGAAGCCTGCCACGTCGCCGAAGTCGTACTGGAACTCACCGCGCGTCAGCTTGGGACACGATTGGGGTTCGACGGCGATTACGCGGGTATTTTTACCTTTGGTCAGGTTATCGCGCAGGAACGAGAAGCTGATGCCGGCGAAGTTGCTGCCTCCTCCGAAGCAACCGATCACCACGTCCGGGTACTCCCCGAACAGCTCCATCTGTTTCACGGCCTCCTCGCCGATGATCGTCTGGTGCAACAGTACGTGGTTCAAAACAGAACCCAAACAGTAACGGGTATCCTGAGGATTTTGCAGCGCCATTTCTACGGCTTCGGAGATCGCCATGCCCAGACTGCCCGAATCGTTGGGGTTCTTTGCAAGGGCGGCCCGTCCGGCGGCTGTAATTTCGCTCGGCGAGGCATACACGTCTGCGCCCCAGGTGTTCATCATCAGCTTGCGGTAGGGTTTCTGGTTGAAGCTCACCTTGACCATGAAGACTTTCAGGTCGATGCCGAAGTGCTGCGTAGCCATTGACATCGCGGCTCCCCACTGTCCTGCTCCGGTTTCGGTGGTCAGATGGCGGATTCCCTGCTTGTAGTTGTAGTAAGCCTGCGGAATCGCGGTGTTGGTCTTGTGCGAGCCGACGGGCGATACGCTCTCGTTCTTAAAGTAGATCTTGGCCGGGGTGTCGAGAGCCTTTTCCAGGCCGTAGGCACGTACCAGCGGGGTAGAGCGGTAGATCTTGTATAGATCCTGCACCTCTTCCGGAATGTCGATGTAGCGTTCGGTGGACATCTCCTGTTTCATCAGCTCCTCGGCGAAGAGGGCGCTCATCTGTTCGAGCGTCACCGGCTCTTTGGTCGCCGGGTTCAGCGGCGGCAGCGGTCGGTTCTTCATGTCGCTGACGATGTTATACCATTGGGTCGGCATCTGGGATTCGGGTAGGATAATTTTTTTCGTTTTCATAATCGTTTGTTTTTATTATGATTGTAATTTTCAGTGTTGCGTGGAAGTTACGAAAAAAGCGTTGTCTGCTCGGCAAACAACGCTTTTGATATTTTTGACTGTATGGATCGGATTTTCTCGGCTTATTTCATACAAATACCAATGGACTCATTGTTTACCTTAAACAAAGAGTGCCACCACCAGTTCTGCGTCGAAAATCTTGTCATTTCTACTGTTCTTTGGATGCAAATGTACGCGTTTTTTTCACAATGCAACTTTTTTTTGATTTTTTTTCAGCGAGAGATTTCGGATAAAATAAAAACAGACCGGATATTATCCGGTCTGTCAATACTTTAAGACACAAAATTATTTTTGCGGAAAACCTTTGCCGATAGCCAGGAAATCGGCGGCCTTCAGCGCCGCTCCTCCGATCAGGCCGCCGTCCACGTCCTCTTTGGCGAAGAGTTCCGGGGCGTTCGACGGTTTGCAGGAACCTCCGTAGAGGATAGGAGTTTCATCGGCCGCCGCACCGAATTTCTCGCGCAGGATCGTGCGGATGTAGGCGTGGATTTCCTGTGCCTGCTCTGCCGTCGCGGTCTTGCCCGTGCCGATGGCCCAGACGGGCTCGTAGGCGATTACGGTTCGGGCGAACTGGGCCGGCGTGAGGTTGTAGATAACCTCTTCGATCTGTGTCTTTACTACGTCGAAGTGGCGGTCCGCTTCGCGTTCCTCGAGGTTCTCGCCCACGCAGTAGATCGGTTGCAGACCGTTGGCGAATGCCTGCGCCATCTTTTTGTTGAGCGTCGCCGAGGTTTCGCCGTAGTACTGGCGGCGTTCCGAGTGACCCAGGATGACGTAACGGCAGCCCAAGGCTGCGAGCATCGCGGCAGATACTTCGCCCGTATAGGCGCCTTTGTCTTCGGCCGCGCAGTTCTGGGCGCCGACTTCGATGTCCGAACCCCGAAGTGCCTCGATGACTCCGCCGAGGTGGGTGAAGGGCGGACATACGATGAAATTCACGCAGGAACAAACCTGGTTTCTGTCGGCCCGGATGTTTTCGGCCAATTCGACGCCTTCGGCGGGAAGTGTATTCATCTTCCAGTTGCCGGCAACGATTTTCTTTCTCATATTTTTGTTTTTAAGATAGATTAGACGATAGATGCAGGCGAGAACCGCTCCGGTCGCAGCAGCGGCCAGAAATCGCTGGTCCACGGGAACGACGTCGTCGGAGAGGCTGGCCAGCGTCGGGATGGCGACCAGCACGGGAAGTGCATAGTTCCAAAAGAGGAACCAGGGGCGCTGCCGTTGCCGCAACCGATGCCACACCTGCTGCCCGAGGCGGAGCCAGATCGTACCCAGCGCCAACGTGCAAAGTGTGCGGAATACCCAGCCAGGTACGATGTCGCCGAGCCGGAGTCCCGCAGCGAGTACGCTTGCGGCGCAGATGCCTGCGAGCCAGATGTTTCTTCCCGATGTCATTACCTTCCGGAGTTTACTCCTGTTCGCACCATTTTTTAACCTCTTCCATCGAAGGAGCCTTCAGCCCCAGTTTGTTCTTTTTGTTAAAACCGCACAGGTCGTTGAAGAACTTGCCCGGAGAGAGCTTTTTGAGCGAATCGGCTGTCAGGTAGCCCATTTTCTGTATGACGGGAACCCACTCTTCGGGAATACCGAGGGCGGTGTATTTCTCGGCAGGATCGTTTACGGCCTTCTTTTCGGGGCGCATTTGCGGGAAGAAGAGCACGTCCTGGATCGAACTGTTGCCCGTCATGAACATCGTCAGGCGGTCGATACCGATACCCATACCCGAACAGGTCGGCATACCGTATTCGAGGGCGCGGACGAAGTCCATATCGATGAACATAGCCTCGTCGTCGCCCTTCTCCGAGAGGCGCAACTGCTCCTGGAAGCGCTCCAACTGGTCGATCGGGTCGTTCAGCTCGGAGTAGGCGTTGCAGAGCTCCTTGCCGTTGACGAAGAGCTCGAAACGCTCCGTGAGGTCGGGATTCGACCGATGGCGCTTGCACAGGGGGGACATCTCGCATGGGTAGTCCATGATGAAGGTGGGCTGTATCAACTCCTCCTCGCAGTATTGGCCGAAGATGGCATCGATCAGCTTGCCCTTGCCCATGGTGTCGTCGATCTCGACTTCGAGGCGTTTGCAGGCTTCGCGGAGCTGCTCTTCGCTCTGCCCCGTGATGTCGTAGCCGGTCTTTTCGCGGATGGCGTCTGTCATCGTCAGGCGGCGGAACGGGGCTTTGAACGAAATCTCCCGGCCGTCGATCTGCACGGTCGTGGTCCCGTGCAGGGCCAGGGCGACCTTTTCGAGCATCCGTTCGGTGAACTCCATCATCCAGAGGTAGTCCTTGTAGGCTACGTAAATCTCCATAACGGTAAATTCGGGGTTGTGCGTGCGGTCCATGCCTTCGTTGCGGAAGTTCTTGCCGAATTCATACACGCCGTCGAAGCCTCCTACGATCAGCTTCTTGAGGTACAGCTCGCTGGCGATGCGCAGGTATTGGTCGATGTCGAGCGCGTTGTGGTGGGTAATGAACGGACGTGCCGCCGCACCGCCCGGAATAGGCTGCAGAATCGGGGTTTCGACTTCGACGTACCCGAACTGGTTGAAATATTCGCGCATCGTGGAGATGATCTTCGAACGCTTGATGAAAACCTCGCGTACGTGGGGATTCACGATCAGATCGACGTAGCGCTGGCGGTAACGGATTTCGGGGTCGGTGAAGGCGTCGAAGGTCTGTCCGTCCTTCTCTTTCACGACGGGCAGGGGCCGCAGCGATTTGGAGAGCAGGGTCAGCTTCTGGCAGTGTACCGACAGTTCGCCGGTGTTGGTGCGGAATGCGAAACCCTCGACTCCGACGATGTCGCCGATGTCGAGCAGCTTCTTGAACACCGTGTTGTAAAGCGTCGGATCTCCTTCGGGACAGATGTCGTCGCGCCGGATATAGACCTGGATGCGGCCCGTGTGGTCCTGCAGTTCGAAGAAGGAGGCGCTGCCCATGATGCGGCGCGACATGATGCGTCCGGCGATGCGGATGCCCTGGAAATTATTCTTCGCCGGATCGAAATTCTCGGCGATTTCGCGTGCCGTGGCCGTCACCTCGTAGCGGGCGGCGGGATAGGGGTCGATGCCGAGTTCCCGCAGTGCGGCGAGCGATTGGCGTCGTAACTGTTCCTGTTCACTGAGTTCGATGCTCATATTGAATGTTTTTGGGTGTTGATTTCGAGTTTGCAAAGATAAGAAAAGGAGGGCGATAAGCCAAACTTGACTTCGAACTTCTGTCTTCGTCCGCTACGTTCGGCAAAGACCGTTTGCAGGCTGTGCTTCCGGTCGTCGAAAATTTTCGACTTCCTGTCTGCGTGCGGGGCGAAGTCCGCGAGTGTACCGCGCGTCCGCTGCGGTCGTCGGTCGGCTGAAATTGTCCGGGCCGCCTCCTATCTTCTACAAAGATAGTGAAAGCCCCGGGCAGTGCCAAATTTATTTGCGGTGGATCGAAGATTATTTTGTCCGGGGCGGATTTCCCGGCGAAACTGCGGAAAGGATGGGGCGTTTCGGCAAGTTATCTGCAGGGGCTTGCAGGACGGGCTGATACCGGGAAAAAACGATGCGGGATACTCTTTTTTCGGGCAATAATGTACTTTTTGCGAGGAATTATGTATGGAATGCGAGAAACGATAAGCTAAAAAGGCGTTATTTTTATCCTATCAATTCATTCAACCAAATTATTTTGCCTATGACCTCCAATTTTACTGCTTTTTTGCGGCCTTTTCGGGCTGCCTGTCTGTTTGTTCTGCTGACTGTGTGCTGCGGCGGGTGCAGCGACAGCGGTTCGGTGGACGAAACACCTCCGGCGGATCAGTTGGCTTTGTCGCCGTCGAGTCTTGTTTTCGACGAGCAGGATCCTGCAAAAAACGAGTTCACGGTCACTGTGACCGACGGACTGACCTGGGTGCTCCAGGTGAAGCCGTCGGCTGCCGGATGTAAGTTCAGTGCATCGTCCGGCCGGGGCAGCGGCTCTTTTCGGGTCGAACAGATGCCCGATGATAGCAGCATCGAAATCGAAGCGGTCCATACTTATAATAACGGTACGCAACTGAAGAGTAATTCGGTGCGGATAACCCGTGGAAAAGCCGTGCTCGAGCCGACCCTCGAACTTGCTCCCGAGAAACTGACGTTCGATCCCGACGACGCTTCGGCCAATACCGTTCAGGTGCGGTCGAATACCGTGTGGAGCGCCGTTGCGAGCGACGAAGGGCTGGTGTTTTCTCCGGCATCGGGCGAGAACGACGGGGCGATTACCGTTACGGCGGCTCCTGCGGGTAAAACATCCGTAATTACAGTGACCGCCGGCGAAGGCGAGCAGACCGTGACGCGGCAGGTCGAGATTACATGCGAGAACCAGATTCCCGTTCCGGAGGAGACGATTTATTACGACGACTTCGATCAGACGCCTTTTTCGGGATGGGCCGATGCGAGCGCCGCATGGCAGAATCCGACCGGTCCGGGGGCGGCAGGGGTGACCTATACCTCCGCCCGGACTCGTATCAATAACGATAATTTCGGATCGTCGGGCCGCTATCCGGGAGCTTCGGGTGCGAACTACGTCCGTATCTGGTTCGACAACGGTCCGTATTTCATCGTGAATGACATCGCGCTTACGCCCGACCAGGTCGATCTGACCCTCTCTTTGGGCGCTTCGTTCACGGCGGCCGACTGTCTGATCGAGTTGAGCGGCGACGGCTCCTATTGGCAGCGGATCGATTATACCGGATCGAGGGCTTATAATATCTGGGAACAGATCTCCGTCGATTTTACCCTGGCTGTTCCCGTACAGCGGCTCTTCATCCGCTTTACGCCGCAAGGTTCGCAGAGCTACGGCGTCAATTTCGACGACTTGAAGCTCACGACCGGGCCGGGCGGACAGACGGTCGATTTGGACGGCGGCGACTACCGGTTCCCCGAGCTGCCGTCCAATTGGACCGCTCCGACTTCGTCCCAGGCTGTCGTTTCGGGCGATTATGCCTTCTTTACGCATTGGACGCAGACCGTCAATACGCGGAAAAACCTGCGGAATTACTCCTATTGTTACGATACGCGGCGCCATAACCCGATTTGGGTCGCCTATCCGATGCATGCCTGCTACCGCGAGGGCGGCTTCGGACGTACGGATCCCGATCCGTGGACGGCGGATCCGTCGCTCGATGTGGCGTATCAGTCGAAGATTTACCGCAAGGACGGTCCCTCCGGTTCGGATCCCTATCAGTATTGGACGAGCAATACGATGGCTTATCTCCAGCGGTCGGGATATTGGGGGAAGGGACATCTCTGCATGTCGAGCGAACGCGGCGGTGCGAACCAGCAGATCAACATGCAGACGTTCTATCCGACCAACATCGCTCCGCAGCCGAGTGCCAAAGCCGGTACGTTCGGAACAGTCTGGGGGTATGTCGAGGCGCTCTTTGCCGGGACGCGGAACAGCGAAAACGATATTGTAGCCGACGACGGCGTGCAAAATATGAACATCGTTTCCGATACGCTTTTCGTGGTGGCGGGCTGTTACTACGAGCATGATTACTGGCAGGAGTACGACTCTTCGGACTCCAATCAGGCCGAGCCGGACCCGGCGCAGAAACTCTGTACGATGCCGACCCATCAGTTCAAGATGGCGTTGCGTACGAAGTCGGGCAGCACGGGTAAACGGATTCAGCAGTGTACGGCCGATGAGTTGCAGGCCGTCGGTTTCTGGATCGAGACCTTCACCGACAGTCCGGAAACCAGCGCCCGCGCGGAATTGCGCCGTATCGCGGTGCCGGTCAGCTTCATCGAGGAGAAGATGGGCATGACCTTCTTCCCCGAGGTTCCCGAAGAGGTGAAGACACGGATCCCCGTGCCCGAAGAGTGGGGATTCTGAGTTTGGAGTGATAACTGTTTCGGGGAGGGACGCATTCTGCAAGGATGCGTCCCTCGTTTTTCGGATTTGAAACGGGTGAACCCCGGAAGTTTCGGAACCTGCCGGACGAGAAAATCGGGATGGGACGGACAAAACGGCAAAATATCGGTTATTTTTGCCCCGCTGAAAAAGTATGCGCCGGATGTACTGTCCGCATCGGACGGTTCCTGAATCTCCTTTGCGGGGGGCGGATCGGATTCTGTCCGAACAGGGTGGCGCAGTTTTGCTCCGGAGCGATCCGATATGCGTTTGTGGCCGTCTGTTGCTGCGGCCGGGACGAACCCGCAGACAGGATCCGTGAGCGGCGGGGCTTTGCCCGGGCGACACCCGGTATTTTTCAGTATTGACTGCTTTGAGTAATTGACTATGCTGAAGAGAAACGGATGGACCCGCAGCCGTATCGCCCTGCGGGAGTGGATGCCGGTTATCGTGTTGATGTGTTGTACTTTCGTGTTCAATACGTCGGAGTTTATTCCCATCGGCCTGTTGAGCGACATCGCGGCCGATTTCGGGATTACCGAGGCCCGGGCCGGATTGTTGATTACGGTCTATGCCTGGGTCGTGGCGCTGGTTTCGCTGCCGTTGATGCTCGCGGTAGCGAGGATGGAGTGCCGGCGGCTGATGCTCGGGGTGCTGGGGCTTTTCATTGCGAGCCACGTGTTGTCAGGACTTTCGTCTTCCTATGCGATGCTGATGGCTTCGCGGATCGGTGTGGCTTGTGCGCATGCGGTGTTCTGGTCGATCGTTTCGCCGCTGGCGGTCCGCGTCGCACCGAAGGGAGCGCAATCGGCTGCATTGGGATTGATTATCACGGGAACGTCGATTGCCATGATCGTCGGTCTGCCGCTGGGTCGCGTGATCGGACTTTACGTGGGATGGCGGACGACCTTCTTCTTCATTGCTGCGGTCGCGGCGGCCGTTTGGCTGTTTCTGGCGGCGATCTTTCCCCGGGTCCCGAGCCGCGACACCATTTCGCTGCGCAAGGTGCCCTCTCTGCTGGGAAACCCCGCTCTCGTGGGCCTCTATGTGCTTACCGTTCTCATGGTAACGGGCCACTATACGGGGTACAGTTACATCGAACCGTTCCTGGCACAGGTGGCCGGGCTGGACAACGACTGGATAACTTGGGTGCTGACGGCGTTCGGATTGGTGGGGATCGTCGGAAGCTTATGGTTTTCGCGCGATTATGAAAAACGTCCCTACGCCTTCATGCGGTTTGCCGTCGTGGGTATTGCGTTTTTCCTGCTGTTGCTGCGCCTTTCGGCTTTCGGGCACTTTCCGGTTGTCGCCCTGTGTATCTGCTGGGGGTTGGCCATTACGATTTTCAACCTGGTTTTTCAGTCGGAGATCATTCGTCTGGCTCCCGAGGCGACGGCGATCGCCATGTCCGTCTATTCGGGGATTTACAACGTCGGAATCGGTGCCGGGGCACTCGTAGGAGGATTCGTCTGTACGCACGCTTCGATTGCCCGGATCGGTTATGCCGGGGGTACGATCGCATTGTTGGCGGCGCTCTTTTGCTTGGTGCGGTTGGTGCCGTTATTGAAAAGGAGCCGGGGCTGATTTCGAACGAAGAACCGGAAACGCCCTGCCATCGGAGAGGTGGCAGGGCGCTGTGTCTTTCGGGGTGCCGACCGGAGCGGTCGGATCAGCGGTGCAAGCTGGTCGGGAGCTATTCAGCCTGTTGCTTCCCGCTCGGATCGAGGGGCTTGAAAAAGCCTCTTCCCGATTTTTTATAGAGCCAGAGCATGAAAAGACCCGTCAGGATGCCTACGCCGGTGCCGAGCAACAGATCGACGGGGAAGTGTTTGGCCAGGTAGATGCGCGAGTAGCAGATCAGCAGCGCTGCGGCGATCCCGAGCCATGTGAACCAGCGGCGGCGGATGACGGCGGCCGCTCCGACCGGGGGGGGGGGGAGGGGGGGCGCCGACATTACGACGACTGCCGCGATCGTCGCGGCGTGGGAGGATACGGTGCCGTATTTCCCGGCGACGGCTCCGGCGGGAACGTGTACGAGGCTGTTCGGTGTGGGGAGCCCGGCATGCCGCCAGGCGAAGAGCGAGTCGGCCGGAATGTCGAGTCCTTCGAGGGCCGGAGAGAACATCGGGCGCCAGCGGGGAGGAAAATCGGCCCAAAGGTGTTTCAGGGGACCCGAGTGCTTGAAGATGCCGCAGAGCATGTCCGAGAGCACCAGGGCGAGAGCCAGCGCCGCGAGGAAAAGCAGCGTGTTGCGCCATCCGTAGCGCCGGCAGACCAGCCAGAGTATCAGCAGGTAAAAGGGAATCCAGATCGCCATGCCCGAGATGAGGGTCATGATCCGGTCCAGGCAGGGACCGCCGTCGAAATTGAGAGCCAGAAACAGGGATTCGTCGCAGGAGTGCATAGGTCGTTTAGAATTGGAAGTAGATGAAAGGCTGGATATCGCTCGACTTGACCTGCATCACCAGCCAGATGACGCACGCGGCCAGGAGAACCTGTACGACCGTCGGCAGGGAGGTGACGAATCGTTGCGCCCAGCGGTCGCAGCGGTCGGGAAGCATGTGCAGCAGGTAGCCGATGCCGACGAGCAGGAAGATGCCGGCATAACCTTCGAGCACCTGGGGGATGACCGAAGGATTGAAGTTCGTGAAAATTTGGTGGAGCATCAGCTGCACGGTTTTCATCGATTCGGCACGGAACATCAGCCATCCGAAGCAGACCAGATTGAAGGTGAAGAAAATGCCCGGAATACGCCAGAACCACCGCATTTCGGCTCCTGTGGCTTTGGAGCCGGGAACGACGCTCAGCCAGAGCTTGTGCAGGGCCAGCGCTATGCCGTGCAGCGCTCCCCAAAGGATGAAGCGCACGGCCGCCCCGTGCCACAGACCGCCGAGCAGCATGGTGACGAGCAGGTTGAAATAGGTGCGGATACGCCCCTTGCGGTTGCCGCCCAGCGAGATATAGAGATAATCGCGCAGCCACGTGGAGAGCGAGATGTGCCACCGGCGCCAGAATTCGGTGATCGTGGCCGATTTGTAGGGGGCGTCGAAGTTCTTCGGAAAGCGGAAGCCCAGCAGCAGGGCGATGCCGATGGCCATATCCGAGTAACCCGAGAAGTCGCAATAGATTTGCAGGGCGTAGCCGTAAATTCCCATCAGGCATTCGAACCCGGAGTAGAGCAGCGGCTCGTCGAAGATACGATCGACGAAGTTGAGTGAGATATAGTCCGAAATGACGGCTTTTTTGAATAAGCCGATGAGGATCAGGAATACGCCCATGCCGAACATTTCGCGCGTGACCCGCAGCGGATTTTGTCGGATCTGGGGAATGAAGTCTTTGGCCCGGACGATCGGGCCGGCTACCAGTTGTGGGAAGAACGAGAGATAGAACAGGTAATCGGCCCAGTTGTTTAGGGGTTTGAGTTGTCCCCGGCAGATGTCGATCGTATAGCTCATCGACTGGAATACGAAGAACGAAATACCGACCGGCAGGAAGATGTTCTGGAAGTTGAGGAACCCTTGTCCGAAGAGGTTGTTGGCGATTTCGATCAGGAAATTCGTGTACTTGAAATAGCCCAACATGCCCAGATTGACCAACACGCTCAATCCCACGAGCCAGTATTTCGCCCGTTGCGTCCGTACTTTGTAGATGGCATGGGCGATCCAGTAGTCGCTCACCGAAGCGAAGACGAGCAGCAGGAAGTAGATGCCGCTCGACTTGTAATAGAAGTAGAGCGAAAAGAGGATGACATAGACGATGCGGGCCATCGGAGCCCGGCGGGTGAATCCGTAGAAGAAGAGGAATCCGGCGAAGAGGAAAAGGAACAGCCCGCTGCTGAAGATCAACGGCTGCGATGCGTCGTACGTGAGCATCGAAACCAGCTTTTCCCCGATATTTTCCACCGTCTGGATCATGTCCGGGCGTTAGGGTTTTTGCATACGGGGCCTGGCTGCCTGGCGCAGCATCATTTCCAGGTGCGAGATTTTCCGGGTGTCGATGACGTTGTCATGCGCAACGGGCGTGAAGGGAGGATGTTGTTCGGCACCTCGGTTGATGGCGTCGTACAGAGCCCAGGCTACGCGACGACCGCCCGCGAAATTGATGTGGGTGTAGTCCTTTCCGGCCCAGCCGTTGGCCACGAATTGCGCCATGCCGCCGAGCGATTGCATGGCGTCGTAGGCGCTCCAGAAGGCTGCCCCGCTGTTTTGCGCGGCCTGTCGTTGGGCCGCAGCCATGTAGGGTGCCGAATCCATTGGGACGAATCCCGAGTCCGACTTCACGCTGCGGTCGCTGACGCTCATCACTAATACGGCGGCCGTAGGGAAGCACTGCCGGATGTAGGCGATCATCTTCTCGATCTGTTCGCCGTATTTGGCGAAGGAGCGGATGCCCGGTTCCAGGATGTTGAGGCCGTATTGCAGGATCACCAGGTCGTAGCCGAGCATTTCATTGATCTGGGCATTGACCGTGGGCGAGGTCCAGAACATCGCCTGTCCGTTGTTGCTGCGGATCGAATAGTTGTCCACCACCACGCCGGGCGCCGATTCGAAGATCGCACCGTAGCCGATCGCTCCTGCGGCACCCGACAGTACCTTGAAACTCAACGAACGGATGTCGTCATGGACGACGATCTGTCGCACGGCGGGCGAACCTTCGATGTCGAACGTACGGTTGTCCCGATCATTGACGGTCACCTCGATACGGCTGTCGTCACGGCTGACGAACAGGATCCGGGCCGTGCGGCAACTGTCCAGGCAAGCCCGGTCCGATGAACCTTCCCAGCGAACGGAGGCTCCGTCCGAAGGTTGGCAGAGCCAGCCCGAGATGTAATAATAGTCGCTGATAGCGGCGGGGGTGTTTCGCCGTTGCATGATGTTGTAGGAGTCCCAACCTTTGGACTGGGTTTTGATCGTGCGCCGGAAGCCGGTCAGCGGCGAAGCCATCGGAGCGAAACCGGCCCCGGAACCGCCGAACCGGAGCTGCAGCTTTTCACGCAGGTCCGAGGAGAGGATGTCGCCTTCGACGAACGAGTCGCCCATGACCGCGATACGGACAGGAGCGTCGCCTTTCTGCAGTTTTTCATAGAAGGCCGTGAGGCGGCTGTGTCCCGTCGTGTCGAAATCTTCGATCGGGATCAGCGTCGGCGACAGCCGGACCGAATCCGGAAGCCGGGGTTGGGCAGTCGTATCGTCCGCCTCTTCCCGGAGGTTCCATTCGTAGGTGGTCGGGGCGTGTTGAGGCACCGTGTCGGCGATCTGGCGGGCGACCTGCGTCAGGTCGATGTGGAAATCCGCATCGTCCAGATCGATCGCTTTTTCGGCTTTTTCGAGGTCTTCTTCGAAAGAGATGAGGTCGGACAGGATGTTAGCCCTGCGCAGACTGACCCCGCCGAGCGTTTGCGGCGGTATCAGGCTCAATCCGATGAGAACGGCGATGAGCAGGGTGACGGCGATCCAGCTCCGGTGTGTGTAGTCCTTTTCCGGGGCCATCAATCACGGCGTCCTAAAATCATCAAAACGTAATAGAGCAGCGACGCTACGGCACTCAAGGCCGCTACCAGGTAGGTGCGGGCAGCCCACGAGAGGGCTTCCTTGGCTTGTCCGAGCTGTGCGCCTTCGAGCGTGTGGCTGCTCTGGAGCCAGGCGAGGGCCCGCTGCGAAGCGTTGTATTCCACCGGCAGGGTGATGATCGAGAAGAGAGCCGATACGCCGATCATGCCCACGCCGATCCAGCAGAGCAGTTCATTCTGCGTGGAGGCCAGGATCACCAGGCCGATGATGATGACGAACATTGCCATACGCGAGGAGAACTGCACGATGGGTACCAGCTGCGAACGCAACGCCAGCGGAGCGTAGCCTTGTGCATGCTGGATGGCGTTGCCGCATTCGTGGCAGGCGACGGCTGCCGCCACGCTGCGGCTCGAATAGACCGCGTCGCTCAAATTGACGGTCATCGTCTGCGGATTGAAGTGGTCGGTCAGTTGTCCGCTGACGTGGGTGATCTTCACATTGTGGATCTTGTTGTCGCGCAACATCTTTTCGGCGACTTCCGCACCGGTGAGTCCGCCGGGGAAAGGCACTTCGGAGTATTTTTTGAAGACGTGTTGCAGGCGGGCCTGCACGATGTAGCCGATTACGCCGATCACGATAATCAGCACGAACATGCCCATCGTGGCGGCGTCGTACCGCGACGCTACGGGCTCCGTGGTGTAATAACCGCTTTGGAGCAGGTTGAAAATCAGCAGCATAATTTTTCAATTTCAGTGTCTGCGCTTCGATTTTTCCCGGACATATTCGGCCCCGGATTTCGAAGACGGACAGGGTTGTTATTTCGTATTCCGGCAGGTGTAGTATGCACCGGCCTGTTGAGCCGGCATCAGTACTATATCATTAACGTTCATGTGGGCCGGTAATTGTACGATCCAGGCGATCGTTTCCGCAATATCCGCGCCGGTCAAAGGTTCGACGCCGGTATAGGTCTTGTCGGCTCGCTCTTGATCGCCGTGGAAACGCACCAGCGAAAATTCGGTTTCGACCATGCCCGGACGGATCTCCGTGACCTTGATGCGGTGGCTCAGCAGGTCGGCACGCATGGCTTGCGAAATGGCGTGTACGGCGTGTTTCGACGCGCAATATACGGCGCCGTTTTCGTAAGGCTCGGTTCCGGCGATCGATCCGATGTTGATTACGTGTCCCCCGCCTGCGGCGATCATTTTGGGTGTGATGATGCGGGTGACGTAGAGCAGTCCCTTGACGTTCGTGTCGATCATGGCGTCCCAGTCGGCCGTGGAGCCCTGGTCGATGTGTTCGAGTCCGGCGGCCAGCCCGGCGTTGTTGAGCAGCAGATCGACCCGATCGAGCGGTTCGAGGTGTTTTCTGCATTCGGCTTCGCTGCGTACGTCGAAACAGAGCGTGCGGCAACTGCCGCCCTGCGCTTCGATGGCAGATTTGAGCGCTGCCAGCCGTTCGGCGCGGCGCCCCGTGGCGATGATGTCGTATCCGAGGGCTGCGAGCCGTAGCGCCGTAGCGTGTCCGATGCCCGAAGTGGCCCCTGTAATTAAAGCTTGTTTTTTCATAATGGTCGGTTTATCGAACAAAAGTAAGAAAAATTTATGTTACTTTGCATGAAAAATACGTGCAAAATCGGAAGAGGGTGAATCTCGAACTGTTCATAGCGCGCAGAATCGCGCGTAACGGACCCGGCAACCGTCCGGGTGTGATGGTTCGTATCGCCGTGGTCGCGGTAGCGTTGAGCGTGACGGTGATGATTCTGGCTTTGGCCGTTATCATGGGTTTCAAGCGGGAAATCACGGATCGTGTCACCGGCTTCTCGGCCCAGGTCGAGGTCGCTGATCTGCGAAGCGCCGGGTCGATCGAGTCGGTGCCGGTACCCCGCAGCGAACAGCTCGAGAGGGCGATCCGCTCGGCAGGCGAGGTCGTACGGCTCGCTCCCTATGCCGTGAAGGGGGGCGTGGTGAAGACGCCCGATGCGATTCTCGGCGTGATGCTCAAGGGGGTGGACGGCGGTTACGATTGGTCGTTTTTTCGGGACCATCTGCTCGAGGGCGAGTTGCCCCGTGTCGGGGATTCGATTCGCACCAAGGAGATTTTGATCTCCCGGAGCGTTGCCCGGGAGATGGGGCTTGTGCCCGGCGATAAGGTCGAGATGCTTTTCGTCGAGTCGGAGAAGAGTCCGCGCCGCGATCGGTTCAAGGTGTCGGGTATCTATGCGACCGGGATGGACGAATTCGACCGGAGCGTGGCGATGACCGATTTGAGAAACGTGCAGCGGTTGGCCGACTGGTCGTCCGACGAGGTGTCGGGCTACGAAGTGACGCTCGCGGATTTCTCGCAGGCGGAAGATTTCTCCCGCCGGCTGAACGATATGTTGCTGGATTCGGATCGGGAGGCTTTTTGGGACCTGACGGCCCGCAGTGCGCAGGAGCGGTTCCCGACCGTGTTCGACTGGCTCAAGACGCACGATGTCAATGCTGCGGTGATCCTGGTCATCATGGTCGTCGTGGCCGTGTTCAACATGGCGACCGCGTTGCTGACGCTCGTGCTGGAGCGTACACGTATGATCGGTCTGTTGAAGACGATGGGAATGAACAGTGCGTCGCTGCGCCGGATTTTTCTCTACCGGGCCTTGATGCTCATCTTGCGAGGGGTCGTGTGGGGCAATGCGATCGGTTTGGGAATCTGTCTGTTGCAATATTATTTCCACCTGATCCCGCTCGATCCCGAGGGTTATATGCTGTCGGAGGTGCCCGTCGCGTTCGGCGTGGGGTGGTGGTTGGCGCTCAATGCGGGAGTCGTGGCCGTGATTTTAACGTTGCTGATGCTTCCGGCTTCGATCATTTCACAGGTCAAACCGGTGGAGGCGATCCGTTACGATTCATAAATAGAGTACATAAAAGATGAAACCATACGATACAGAGCAGGACAAGAAAGAACAGGTGCGCGAGATGTTCGACCGCATCGCTCCGGCGTACGACCGGTTGAACCACACGCTTTCGTTTCAGATCGATAAATTGTGGCGTCGGCATGTGGTGCGGATCGTGCGGCGGATGCAGCCCCGGCGGATTCTCGACGTAGCGACCGGTACGGGCGACCTGGCATTGGCGATGGCCCGCCGCATGCGGGGCGTGCAGGTATTGGGCGTCGATCTTTCGGAAAATATGCTTGCGGAGGCCCGCCGGAAGGCGACGGCCTGCGGACTGGACGAACGGGTGGTGCTTTCGCTCGGGGATGCGGAGCGCCTGGAGGTGGCGGATGCGTCGGTGGACGTGGTGACGGTGGCTTTCGGAGTGCGTAATTTCGGGGATCTCGGAGCGGGACTCCGGGAGATCGTCCGGGTGCTGAAGCCCGGCGGGAAGGTCGTTATCCTGGAGTTTTCGACCCCTCGCAATCCGTTGTTCCGAAGGGTGTACGGTCTTTACAGCCATCGCCTGTTGCCCGCTATCGGCGGGATGATCTCCAAAGACCGCAAGGCATACGAGTACCTGCCTGCTTCGGTGGATGAATTTCCGGCTCCGGAATGTTTTATGGCGATGATGCGCGAGGCGGGATTCAAGGATTGCAGGGCCCGTTCCCAGAGTTTGGGAATCGCGCAGATATATACGGGAGAAAAATAGGACCTTCGCGTGAGAACCTTGTTGAAATACGTATTGCCGGTGTTGTTCGCCGCTCTCTTGAGCGGATGCGGCGCGTCCCTGGTCCGAAAGGTCCGGATCGGAGAAGAGGTGGCGGTGCGTCAGTACGGTACGGTGGGTCTGGATTTGACGTTCGAAGTGGAAAATGCGTCCCGCCGCACGTTGCGGCTCGAGGAGGCCGAATTGGAATTTTTCACCGGAGCGGGTTCGCTGGGACGTGCCGTGTTGAGGGGTTCTGTCGAAATTCCCGGACGGAGTTGCGGCCCGGTGTGCAGTCGCTGGAAATTCGATTTTCCCGATGCCGCCGCCGGAATGGTCCTTCGGAAGCGATTGGAGGAGGGGGATTACGCCCGGCTGGAGGTCGAAGTGCGGATGACGCTGCGGGCGGGGGCCGTGCGGCGCCGTGTTTCTTTCGAAAGGATGCCTTTTTCCGAATTTTTGAATATCTTTGCAGAAGATAGGATGCGCCTCGGATAAGCTCAAGCGACCGACGCTCGAAGCATGCGTCAAGAACACTTGCAAACTCTGCCATGCAAGGAGGAGGAAAACAGAACGTTAGGTTCGGCTTGCCGTGTGCCTTTCCTTATTTTTACCGAAGATAGGAGATACGCTTCGGGAAACTGGGAGCAGGTTCCTGCCGTTTTCTTCTCGGCTTTCACTATCTTTGCAGAAGATAGGATTCGGTTCAGCAATCTTTGCGTGCAAGCCCGCACGATTGCTCTCACCTTTCACTATCTTTGTCCGGGAGGAGTTTCCGTTCGAATAGTGTATCCGGGAAGTTCCGACTGGTTTAAGAAAATAGTGACTATGTATAGGATAATCGTTTCATTGCTGTTTGTTTTCGGATTGTATGGTGGCGTTTCGGCCCAGTCGCTCGCCTCTTTCAAGGAGCGTCTGTCGCAGCCTGCGGGGTCGGCAGGCGAAGTGACGC
>OGQK01000862.1_pt1 | contig 18327 bp, 14 predicted proteins | sample 1553221 | NCBI WGS metagenome assembly OGQK01 (sample SAMEA2579996, study PRJEB22360) | human gut metagenome | biome: human gut; feature: human-associated habitat; material: faeces | place: Denmark | collected 2008/2010 | reverse complement strand
GGCGGCAATCATTGTTTTGCTTTTGGGGCTTAAAATTGCAAAAGCTGTTTTGAAACGCTATGAAAAAAGCCGCGCCTTTCAAAAAATCGTGCCTGATGTGCGCGGCGTTGTGCGCTGGCTTGCGGGCTTTTTGCTGTATGCGCTGATAATTGTGCTTGTGATAGGCATTTTGGGAATCCCTCTCGCCTCGGTTGCAACAATAATCAGCTCTGCCGCAATCGCAGTCGGCCTTGCATTGCAGGGCAGCCTTTCCAACCTTGCGGGCGGAATCGTGATTCTTGCGTTCAAACCCTTCCATGTAGGTGATGTTATCCAAACGGGAAGCTATAACGGAACGGTGGAAAGCATCGGTGTGTTTTACACAACGCTCACAACATTCGACAATCAGCGCGTTGTTTTGCCGAATGCGGGGCTTTCAAATGCAAACATCACAAATGCTTCCGCTTTTGACACGCGCCGCGTTGACCTCATCGTTTCCGCCGGATGTGACACGGACAGTTCGGCCGTTCATGCTGCAATCGAACGCGTTGTAAAGGCGCAGAAATATGCTTTGAACGAACCCGCGGCCTTCATCCGCCTGAATGACTGCACGGACGGAAAACAGAATTTTGCCGTCCGCGTCTGGTGCAGAACCGAAAACTATTATGATTTATACCACGATTTGCAGGAGGGCATACGCGAGGAGTTTGTTCGCTGCGGCATTGCACCCACCCTGCCCGTGATGAACGTGAAATTGAGCAAATGAGGACGCATTGTTTTGTTATGCGCTATACGTTATGCAATGCAGCTTACCGACGGTGATGAGCTTGACTTGAACGCTGCGGATATGAATAACAACGGCAGAGCCGAAATCGGTGATGCACTTGTGATTCTTCGTTCCGCAATGACTTTGTGAGAAATGCGGATAAAACCTGATAGGTTTCGGAATCTTGATTCGGTTATTGAAAAAACAAAAAGCAATTCTCGGACGGCAGGACGCTGTCCGAGAGTTTTAACGTAAAACGATTTCGGCAAAGGATGTCTTCAGCTGTTATCCGGGGCTGTTTGCACAACTGCTTCGATTGCGGTTGTGCTCTCCGGGTCAATGCTTTGAGTGTGCGGTGTCATCGTATTTTGCGTTTGACGGGCGGCAGGGTTTACTCCTTCGTTTTGAAGTCGGAGTTCTTTTAAAAGTTCCTTCTGAAGAGCAAAAATCGCATTGACTTTGTCATAAAGGTCTTCTATCATTATTTCGGTCTTAAGATTAACTTTATAATCGTTTTCGGCTCTGCGCCTGTCCTTTTCTTCCTGCCTGTTCTGACTCATCATTATGAGGGGAGCTTGAACTGCTGCCACACATGATAAGGCAAGGTTCAGCAAAATGAACGGATAGGGATCGAACGCTTTCGCAGCAAGCAGCACGTTCGCAAGCATCCACAGAATGAGAAGGCCGGCAAACGAAAAAATAAATGCCCAGCTTCCCGCAAACTTTGCAATTGCATCGGCAGCACGCTGCCCGACGGTGTACTTATCTTTTTCACGGTTCGGATTTTCCGAAACCTTGCTGTCCGCAAGAAGATTAAGCACGTCCTCATCGGTCATGTCGCGCTTAATTCCTTTGATGACTTCTTTTAATAACTTTCGATTCTCCTTCATTTAAAAACCTCCTCAAAAAACTCTCGGCAACAGCTTCAGCATTCCGTGTCGGGCATGGGAATGCAGTTCGGTGTATCAACGGGGCGGAAGAAAAAGGGGCCCTTTGTTTTAAGTAAAATAAGAGAAGTCCCGATCAAAAGCTCCGTATGGGAGGCGGGGTCATCCAAAGGAATTCCGAAATCCTCACGGATACGTTTGATGCGGTAAAGTATGGTGTTGCGATGCGTAAAAAGCATATCGCATGTTTTTTTGAGCGAACAGCTGCATGTAAGGTATGTGTAAAGCGTTTCGCAGTATTGAGTTTCTTTTTTTCTGTCATGCGCTGCAAGTTCACGCAGTTTCGGCGGAATAATGTTTTCATTGCCTTCAAGCCGTTTCAGCATAAGCGGTGTGCGCAGCTGTGGAACGCTGCATACATTGCCGCAGTTGAATTGTCCGTATGTCATCAATTCAAGAGCATCGTGTGCGGTCTGATAAAGTGAAGGCAAGTCAAACAGATTTTCAATCTCGTCTGAAACGATGATTTTAAGCTGAAATTCTTTCGCCAGTGCAGTTAGTTCGGCTCGACTGTAGTTATTATGAAGAAACATAAATATATTTTCATGATACACAAAAGCATGAGAGTCCGAAAAACAGGAATAAATCTCCGTTTTGAGCGATATCGTTTGCCGAGGTACTTGCTGTGGTAAGCAGAAAGGTCGATCAGCGCAAAAGCTGCCGGATGAAAATCCGCGAGGTAGGTATTTATGGTTTGCAGTTTGAAATATGGCGCTGACGGAAAGCCGCCGTCGAGCAGATGCATGAGTATCTCTTCGGTTGTTTCGAGAGGTTTGTCGATGCGGCTGACTTCGATAAACAGCTGTTTTGCCAGAACTCTTTCGACAGTTTGCCATGTTTGCAGCGGAATGTCCGCCATGCAGCCGTCCGTGTCAACGCATATCAGATAGCCGAGCCGCACCCCGGAGCTCGTGAGCGGAGCAAACCTGCGCAGGAAAGGGCTGTCAGAAAGCTTTATGTAGTCAGCACAGCCGCCGTTAAGGGATTCACTTTGGCTTATCAGCGCACCCGCTTCATATGTGATTTCGCCGAGCTTAACAGCATTTATAAACACGGAATCGGTAAAATTCGCAGGATAGTATGACGCTGCAACATGAAAGGTGTCATTAATTACAAGCAGCGGGTAACCGAGCAGGCGACCAACGTCGGCTGCAAGTCCGGCTATATCATCATTTAACAAAAAATCGTTCAATAAAACAGCGATTTCACTGCTTCCAAACGGGGCTTCATTCATCAAATCCTGTATCCCTTCTGTTTGTGCGGAATGCACAAACGAAATCGATAATATTATATCCGCAGCGTATTGTCGATTCAAGACAAAAGATTAAAATATAATCATCAGAAATGAGAAGAGAAGCACGGACGGATGTTACGGAGATGCTTCTCTGAAGGAAAAGGGGTAATGATAATGAGTACAAAAGCTATCCGCATAATTGATATTGCAGCGGGAATTTTACTGACGGCAGGCGGTGTGTTCTGCCTTTGCAATCAGGATGCCGCGGTGGTATCCGCCGGGATTCTGTTTGGGCTTTTCATGCTTGCGGCAGGCATTGCGGAAATAGTCGTGTTTGCCGGAACAAGCAAAACTCTGTTGGGTTCGGGCTGGCTGCTGCTGAACGGAGTGCTGACCGTTATAATGGCTTTGCTGCTCCTGTTCAACCAATGGTTCACGCTGCTTTCATTGCCCCTGCTGTTTACACTTTGGCTTTTGTTCTCGGGTATCGGCAGATTTGTAAGTGCCTTTGACCTGCGTGCGCTTGGTGTGCGTGCTTGGGGTTGGGTGCTTGCAATTGGCATTCTGTTTACTGCGGCAGGCATTATATGCATGATGGATCCGTGGATAAGCGTTGCGGCTGTCGGTTTAACCGTGGGACTGGTGCTGATTCTGCAGGGTATCAGCTTGGTCGTATGCGCCTGCATTTCTTCGGGCAGAGAAGTCTGAAAAAAGCTTCTCGTTTCTGCAAGCAATGCCTGAGCACGGAAACAACTTTCCGTGCAGCAAAGCTTTAACATATATCAAAAATCAATATTTGGAGGAAATTAACTATGTTGCCGGTAGTATTTAATGAAAAAATGTTCGATGATCTTTTTGACAGTGACTTCTTCGGCGGAAGGAATCCGCTGTACGGCAGGCACGCAAAAAAGAACCTTATGAAGACTGATATCCGCGAAAAAGAAGACGGCTACGAAATGGCTGTTGATCTGCCCGGGTTCAATAAGGACGAAATCAAGGTTGAGATTAAAGACGGTTATATGACCGTCAGCGCAAACAAGGATCTCGACAAAGATGAAGCGGATAAGAAGGGGCGTGTCATCCGCCGTGAACGTTATGTCGGCACATGCAGTCGCACTTTCTATGTCGGAGATATCAAGCCTGAGGATGTAAAGGCGAAATATGAATCCGGTGTTCTTAATATTGTTCTCCCCAAGGAGGAACAGAAAGAACTTCCGACTGCAAGCACGGTTACGATCGAATAATCGGCTTTCAACAGCTGAGAGTCACGGTTGATTGAAATTCAGCGGTACAGTGCCGCAGCATATGCGGCAAACGGCCTTCGCAGAAGGGAAACTCTTTTGGCGAAGGCCGTTTTTATGCAATTCTGATTTTGATAAAAATATTTCCGCGAGTTCAAAACAATTCAAAACAAACGGCAAATCACAGCCGCTCGGTTCAGACTCATTTTGTGGGATTTGCATTGCCGAGTTCATCAACAATGTTTTCAAAATGTGCCCCGCGTGAAGCCTTTACAAGCACCGTGTCTCCGGGCTTTGCAAAATGCAGCAGAGCAGTTGACACCGTGTCCTTCGAAATGCGGAAAACGTTTCGCATTCCTGCATTTTCCGCACCGAGAGCAATATCTGACGCAAGGTCGCCTGCGGTGAAGAGCGCGTCAAGCCCGCATTCGGCGCAATATGCGCCGAGGCTTTTGTGCAGTGCGGCGGAGTTTTCGCCCAATTCGAGCATATCTCCGAGCATTGCGATTTTCCGGCAGCCGGGTTTTGCAGCCGAAACGAGAGCGGTGAGCGCGGCGCGGACGGAATCGGGTCCGGCGTTATAGCAATCATCAATAACGGTGAACGTTTCGGAGCCGGCGGAAGCGGAGCTTGCCTCGAAATTTGCATCTGCATTATTTGCAGCTGCATTTGCGGCAGGGAGGCAGCAGGCAAAAAGCACGCGCCAACGATGTCCGACAGGGCTGAAGCTTTCAATGCCCGCTTTTACCTGTTCGGCAGTCAGCCCGAGTTCATGCGCCGCAGCGGCGGCGGCAACGGCGTTTTGAACCATATGCAGCCCCGCTGCGGGCATTGAAACGGGGATTCGTGTTCCGAAATAATTCAGCACAAAATCGGTTTCCGCCGCATCAATGAAGCGTATGTTTTCGGGATGCACGGGCAAGCTTTCGTCCATGCCGTAAAACTTTACGGGGATGGGTGAGGTCTTTGCGTATTCACACAGTTTATCATCCGCCGCATTAAAAAACAATCTGCCGTTATGCGGCATATGTTTCACAACCTCGGTTTTGGCGCGAAGTACGCCGCTGCGGTCGATAAGGTTCTCAAGGTGCATATTGCCGATATTGGTGAAAACAACGTAATCGGGACGTGCAATTGCGCCCAATCTGTCCATTTCGCCGAAGTGGCTGATGCCCATTTCAACAACCGCAAGCTCGTGATGCGGTTCGAGACGGAAAAACGTTTGCGGCAGTCCGTATTCGTTGTTGAAATTGCCTTCCGTGCTGAGAACGCTGAATTTTTGTTCAAGCACACAGGAAAGCATCTGCCGCGTGCTTGTTTTTCCGACGCTGCCGACAACGCCGATAACCTTCACGCCGCTCTTTTCGCGTATGTAGCCTGCAATGCGCTGCATTGCGCGCAAGCTGTTTTCAACAAGGATCTGCGGAATCGGAATGTCAAGTTCATGTTCAACCACTGCCGCGGCGGCACCGCTGCGCCGTGCGGATTCAACATAATCGTGCCCGTCCGCCCGCTCGCCCTTATCTGCGATAAACAGCCAGTCGGGTTTAACTTTGCGGCTGTCGAGGGTGATGCCCTCAATAAGCATATCCCCGATGTATGCGGGGTCTTCACAGTGAACAAGTTGACCGTCCGCGGCGGTCATGGCTTCGGAAATTGTAAGGTTAATCATAATGCTGTATGCTGTCTCACTTTTTATAAAATGGAGTATATCCGCTTCCCTTAAACATCGGGAAGCCTGTGTCGCTCGGTTTCTCTCAAAAGCAGACTTTCCTTAATAATCGCTTCAAGCAAAGCGGGAAAATCCAGCTTATCGGCCGCAGCTTCCTGCGGAAGCAGGCTGACGGGCGTCATGCCGGGCAGGGTGTTGGCTTCAAGGCAATAAATACCGTTTTCGTCAACCATAAAGTCGGCCCGTGCATATGCGCCGAGACCGAGAACACGGAAGACTTTGCGGGTTGCTTCCGCCATGCGCTCGGCGGTGTCCGAATCTATATCCGCCGGGCAGATTTCAACGGTGCAGCCCGGTTGATATTTGTTTTTATAATCGTAAAAACCATGCTTCGGGATTATTTCGATTGCGGGAAGAACTCTGCTGCCGACGATACCGACGGCGAACTCGCGCCCTTTGATGTATTTTTCAACGATAACGGTGTGTTCAAGGCTGAAAGCCGAATCCAGCGCGGTGAAAAATTCATCGTTCGTGCGGACGATTGAAACGCCGACACTCGAGCCGAGGCTTGCGGGCTTCACAACGCAGGGCAAACCGAGCTTTTCGCAGAGCTCGGCCGCGCGGCATTTGTCCGATTCGGAAAGAATCACCGCTTCGGGGGTCGGAATTCCGTGCGTGCGGAAAAGCTGCTTTGAAAGGCTCTTGTTCATTGCAAGCATGCAGCCCTGCGCACCGGAACCGGTGTAGCAAATGTTCAAAAGGTCGAACACTGCCTGCAATTTGCCGTTTTCGCCTTCGTCACCGTGCAGTGCATTGAAAACAATATCCGCACTTTTGCAGATTTCAAGAACGTTTTTGCCGAAAAAACCCGATGCACGGTCAAAAAATCTTTCAACGCACGGCGCGGCTGCACCGATGGCATGATTTTCGATCGGCAGTGCTTTTTCAAAAACCTCTTCGGGTCTGCAATCAAGCGGGAAATCCACACATGCATCAACAAGCACAACGTCGTGCCCCGTTTCGCGCAGCGCACGCGCAACCTGAATTCCTGTGGAAAGCGAAACATCCCGCTCGCTGCTCCTGCCGCCGCAAAGTACTGCTATCTTCATTTTATGTTATCATCCTTTCAAACTCAGCCAATCTGTTTGCAAAACCGCCTGCTCCGCAGGCACGAAAACAGTGTATTCACATTTCAAGCAAAAGGTGAATGCAATGACCGCTTTTACCCAAACCGAACGCCGAACCGAGGCTGCTTTTTGAAAACAGCCTGTTGAATCAATTCATTTTATGCAAAAGCACGAACTGTTCGGCGTGCTGCTTAATTATAGCACATAATTCGCTGGCGGCAAGAACTTTTCGAAAGAAATATGAAAAAAAACTGCCCGATTCTTTGACTGCTGCCGCAGGCGGAAGGAACGGTGCGGAACATAATGTTTTCATGTTTTTTACGCAAACATGTCCGAATCGGTAAACGAACAAAAAGTGTTCGGCAGTTTTGCTCGGTATGTGTTGACTTTTTGCCGCAACTCTGCTACAATACGAGTCGCAGAGGGGGATATCCTTTCTGTTAAAAATAAATATCAGCTATGCGATGTAATCGATTGCTGCAAAGATCAACGTTCGGAACAACGGAAAAAGAACTCATTAAAGGTTCGAATCTTCGACATTTCAATGGGAGTTTTCGTGCGGAACGGGCGTTGATAAGGCATCGACTCAAATGAACGAGGCATTTTGCCCACGCGACCGGCACTGTGAGTGTGAGGGTGCGCCGAACCGAAGTTTTTGAAAATCCTTTTTGAGAAAGTCTTTCGGGGGAACAAAAGTTCGCCATTACGGTGTTCAAACCGTGAGAAGGCAGGCGTTATCCGCAGGCGTTGAATTCATTCGTATGGTTTTTGCTCAAAAACTCGGCTCGGGAGAGCGGTTCGAAAACGTTTTGCGTTCAGCAGGACGGTTGTTCGCAGCTGCTTTGCGGATTTAAAAATTTCCGCTTTGCTGTTCGATTTTTGTGCCGAAAATCAATACGGGTGAACATCAATTGCCGCAGCACAAGTCAGGATACTTGCACCGCATAAAGCGCAAGCTTCGGGCGGTATCTCCGTATGGCTTATTTTTTGTGCGGTTTCGGCAAAGCAGAAACTGATTCAAAACATTGAAATTTCAGTCACACGCAAGAACTTTTCAAGTGCGCAGCGGAATCTGTTTTTTGATTCCGTGTGCGGCCTTTCCGGTCAGTTTGTTGATTCCACCGTGCTCATATTAAAATCAGAGGTTTGCCGAACAGCTTTTTCGCAGAACAGGTCTTGGCTTAAGAGCTTTTTGCAGGGAGCATATTTGTTCGGCGCAAAAATCGGAAGTTTCGGAGGTATTTTTGCTATGAAGAAAACAATTGCACTGTTTGCAGCGGTTTTGATGCTGCTTTGTGCAGTTCCTTTCGCCGCAATCGGTGAGATGAACCTTGCCGCGGCGAAAACAGCGGGCGATTTTCCCGATGCCGTTTTCGATCCGCTCGGTGATGCTGCATCCGTTGAATACAGCCATAACACGAATTTCACCGGCGAAAGCGGCACGGAGTTCGTATCCGACGGTGAAAACGGAATAAAATCCGCCAACGGCGGCATGAAATCATCCGTTGTCACAATAACGATAACGTTCGGAGAAGCTGTTTCGAATGCGCGCCTTTCGTTTGATTACAAGGTAAGCTCGGAAGCACGCTACGACTATCTGTCCGTTAACGGAAGCACGGAAAAAACTCTCAGCGGGGAGATCGACTGGACAAATTACTCTCAGACGGTCACTGCGGGGAGTGTTGTTACGCTTGCTTATGTTAAAGACAGCTCCGGCGACAGGGGAAGCGACTGCGTTTGGTTCAAAAACTTTGCGCTGCAGAGCCTTGGCACGGTCACGTTTGAAAATGTTGATCCGCTGGCGGTGCTGACGGTGCGCAATGCGGAGGGAAATATCGAAACTCCGACGGCGAACAGCAGCGTTTATGCACTTGCGGCGGGAGATTATTCCTATACCCTTACCCGCTTCGGCTATCAAATGCAGAGCGGCGAATTCACTGTCTCCGGAGATATGAGCATTGAGCTTGGTGCGATGACGGAGCTTGAGACCTGCACGATTAGTTTTTCCGTTACTCCTGCGGAAGCGAGCGTCACCCTGACGCATCCGACCGGCGGCGAGATGCAGGCTGATGAGAACGGAGCGTTTGTGCTTCCGAAAGGCGAAGTTTACAGCTATACGGTTTCGGCGGCGAATTATGTGACGGCAAACGGCAGTTTCACGGCTTCCGCGGATGCGGTTATTGAAGTTGAATTGACGTATGCGGGCGAAGCGTGGGACGGCACAACCGTAACTCAGCCGGCGGAGGAAAACGGCGTGTACATGATTTCCGATGCGGCGGAATTTGAGTGGTTTGCACAATTCGTGAATGCGGGCAACAGCACGGCAAATGCCGTATTGACTCAAAATATCAACTTTAACGGAAAAGCGAGAACCGCGTTCGGCATTTATGATTATGCGGACAACAACTCCGGCTATAACGGAACTTTTGACGGCCGAGGCTTTGCCGTTACAGGAATTGCGGGAGAAGACGGAATCCTTGACTGCATAGGTCCCGACGGCGTGGTGAAAAACATAATCGCAAACGTGAACATTGCAAGCGATGCAAACATCGGCGGCATTGCAAACACAAGCAAGGGCCTTGTTGAAAACTGCCTTGTTGCGGGGTCCGTTTCAACAAGTGCGAACTATTGCAGTTCGGCAGGTATCGTCGGACGGGCAATGACGGGCAACACCGTTCGCGGCTGCGTCAACAACGCTGCAATTTCAAACACGACAAACAGCTATGCTTCAACCTTGAGCCTCGGCGGCATTGTCGGCTATACTTACGGCACGGTTGAAAACTGTTATAACACCGGTTCGCTTTCTGCAAAACAGGACCGCACAACGAACAAGGGCATCGGCGGCATTGCGGGGCAGATTCACGCGCCCGCAATCGTTCGCAATGTTTATAATGTCGGCAGCGTAATCGGTCCCGAAGCAGGAATCGGCGGCATTGCAGGCGTTCTTAAAGGAACGCTGCAAAACGCATATTTCCTTGAAGGCACCGCTTCAAACGGCGTTTCTTCCACGGAAGGAACTCCGACAGCGGAGTATGCATCAAAAACAGCTGAGGAAATGCGCTCTGCGGAGTTTGCGGCAATCCTCGGCGAAGCGTTCAACAACGACACGGACGGCATCAACGGCGGAATGCCCGTGCTGACGTGGCAGGGCGGGAGCACCGAACAGCCGAATGAAATCGAGATTGCACTGCTGCAATATCCGGAGCTTATCCGTGATTTTGTTGACAAGACGCAAACGGTGGATATGAATGCGCTGATGAACGATATTCAGCTTCCCCGCCCGAGCACGCTTGAGGATGCAGGTATTCTTACGGATCGTTCCAATCAAAAAGTGCTGATGGAAAGCATGAATACGGATGCATTTGAGTTCTACGGCTATCACGGCATTGTTTATCGTCCGCTGCCCGGAAGCCCTGCCGTCACGGTTCAATACAGGATTTCCGTTCAGGACAGGAACACGGAGGAAATTCTCGGATCCCGCGTGTTTGAACTCACCATCCTGCCTTTGACGGAGGCGGAGCTTGCCGAAGCGGAGCAGGTGATGCGGAGTGCCTGCACCGAGGAAGTGTATTGGAACGGAATAAAGGGCGAAAATGCGAACAAGGACAGTGTCACGGCAAACCTTGCACCTTTCTCCGAATTGGTACTGAACGAGAACGGCGGTTTTGACTATATTCGCGGTGCGGTGAATATCACTTTCGGCGGCATCGATGTTGACGATCTGCCCGGATACGATCCGATGTCCTACCAGCCGTGGCGTGAATTCCGCTCAAGCCATCCTTCAATTATCACGTGCGAGAACCTGCTTGTGACAAGACCGGAATACGATACTCTTGTTACGATAGACAGTGTTTTCACATATACGAAGTATGCAAAGTATTGGGAGAAATTCGGTGAGAATTCCGATTATGCCCGTTTCGAAGCTTTCTTTAAGCAGCCTGTTTCGGTCACGGTCAAAGTTCTCGGAACGTCCGGCAGCGGAACGGTTGAGGATATCACCGCAACCGTTCGCATCAACGGCAGGAACTTTGCGGGATTCACAAATCCTGCAGAATTCACATTTACTGCGCCCGGCGATGCGGACAGCACCGTTTGGGATGCAATTTCGGCCGCACTTGCGGCAAGCGGCTGCACTTTCGACGGCGACGGTTATCTGCTTCGCTCCGTGACAGATGTGAACGGGGTTACGCTTTCCGTGGGAACCTACGGTGAGGCCTGCGGATGGTTCTACAAGCTGAACGGTGAGGGTAATCAGCCCGCTGCCGGCACGAATGCGCTTGCAGACGGTGATGTGATAGAACTCTTCTACACCGACAACAATGAGGCGGAAGGAATCATTACCCTTGTCGGAGATGTTAACGGAGACGGTATTGTGACTGTTGTTGATGCATTGATGCTGCTTCGCTGCGCACTCGGCACCGAACCCACAACCGCTGCTGCACTTGCAAACGGTGACATTGACAGCGACGGAGTGCTTTCCGCTGAGGAGGCACTTGCCGTAATGCGCATGGCAATTCAAATGTAATAAAAACTGTTTGAATGCGAACACGGCATGATATGAATTAAACCGAAGGGGAAAGCTGCCGCACTGCGGGCTTTCCCTGTTTTTTACCCGAAGCGGGGGAGGAAGCGAGCGGGCAAGGGATGAAAAGCGGCTGCGGAAAGAATATATCGAAACAATTTGCGGTAAATGCGGAGTACGGAAAACCTTTTTGATTGACAATTCGCTCTTTCGGGGATATAATAAATATTTATAATGGGAATACTGTTATTTAAAGGAAAAAACTCACGGAGGTATACAAATGGGCCTTATTGACCGACTGTTGGGCAACACGAGTGCGCAGCAGATAAAGAAAATACAGCCTCTTGTTAAAAAAATAAATGCACTTGAGGACGGAATAAAAAAACTTTCCGATGCGGAACTGCGTCACAAGACGGTGGAATTCCGTGAAAGACTGGCGAAGGGCGAAACGCTTGATCAGCTTTTGCCGGAAGCTTTTGCGGTTGTTCGCGAGGCTGCCGTCCGCACCATCGGGCAAAGGCATTATGATGTTCAGCTCATAGGCGGCATCGTGCTGCATCAGGGGCGAATTTCCGAAATGAGAACGGGCGAAGGCAAAACACTTGTTGCAACGCTGCCCTCTTATCTTAATGCACTCCCCGGCAAGGGCGTGCATGTTGTTACCGTCAATGAATACCTTGCTGCGCGTGACGCGGCATGGATGGGCAAAATTCATCGTTTCCTTGGTTTGACCGTCGGCTGCATTGAGCGCGATATGTCGCCCGAGGCACGTGTTGCCGCATATAACTGCGATATAACCTACGGCACAAACAGCGAGTTCGGGTTTGACTATCTGCGCGATAACATGGTCGTTTCGATTGACCATGTTGTTCAGCGTGATTTGAATTACGCAATCGTGGACGAGGTGGACAGCATTCTTATCGACGAGGCAAGGACGCCGCTTATCATTTCCACAAAAGCGGAAAAATCCACCGATATGTACAAGCGTGCGAATGAATTCGTGCGCAGGCTGACACGGGGCGAAGACGTTAAAAAGCTCACAAAATCGGAGCTTATGCAGGGCATGTCACAGGAGGAGAGCGGCGACTATATGTGCGACATAAAGGCGCGCACGGTCGCCCTTACCGAACAAGGTATGCGCAAGGCGGAGGTTTATTTCAACATCGACGATATTTCCTCGGCGGAAAATACGGAGATAAACCACTATATCAAACAGGCACTCAGAGCCAACGCACTGTTCACCGTTGATAAAGATTATGTTGTTCAGGACGGACAGGTCATTATTGTTGATGACTTCACGGGACGCCTTATGATAGGCAGGCGGTATTCGGACGGCCTGCACCAGGCACTTGAAGCAAAGGAAGGCGTTAAGGTTGAAAACGAGAACCGAACGAGTGCAACGATAACCTATCAGAACTTTTTCCGCATGTATCACAAGCTTGCCGGCATGACGGGAACGGCAAAGACCGAAGAAACGGAGTTTATGGGCATTTACAACCTTGACGTTGTTGAAATCCCGACAAACAAACCCGTAAAGCGTGTGGACTATAACGACGTTGTCTGCATTAAACAGCAGGAAAAATACAACGCCATTATCGAAGAAATCATTCGCGCGCACGCAACCGGGCAGCCGATTCTTGTCGGCACCGTTTCGGTCGAAAAATCCGAATACCTGAGCCGTCTGCTTACAAAACGCGGAATCAGGCACGAAGTTCTGAACGCAAAGCAGCACGCAAAAGAGGCGGATATTGTTGCGCAGGCAGGTAAGTTCGGCAATGTTACAATTGCAACGAACATGGCGGGCCGCGGCACGGATATTCTTTTGGGAGGAAACCCGGAATACCTCGCAAAGCGCGAAATGCGCCGCGAAGGTTATGACGATGATATGATAGAGTGGGCAACAAGCCACCAGGAGACCGAGGACGAGGCGATACTTGAAGCAAGGCGCAAATACGACGAAATCTATAAAAAACACAAGGCTGTTACCGATGCCGAACACGATAAAGTTGTTGAAGTCGGCGGTCTGTACATAATCGGTACGGAGCGGCATGAGTCAAGGCGTATTGACAACCAGCTGCGCGGCAGAGCCGGACGACAGGGTGACCCCGGTGCAACACGATTCTATGTTGCAATGGATGACGAGCTAATGTTGAGATTCGGCGGAGATCGTGCGGGCAGCCTTATGAGCCGTTTCCTTCCCGAGGGTGCGGATACGGGCTTTGAACTGGGTGCATTGACAAAGGCGATCGAAACAACTCAGAAGCGCGTAGAAAGCCATAACTACGAAATCAGAAAGAGCGTTCTCAAGTTTGACGACGTAATGAACAAAATGCGCGAGATAATCTACACTCAGCGCAGGCAGGTGCTCAGGGGTGCGGATGTTCATTCGGAAATTGCGCAGATGCGTGACGAAGCCATTCTGTCGATTGTTGATTTCTATTGCCCCGAAAAGCAAAAGCGCGATGTTTGGGATTACGGCGGATTGGATCACGAGTTCTTCAGAATGTTCGGAATCAAGGCGACGGACCGCATTACGGCGGAAACGACTCACGGCGGAATGCTGAAGCTTTTGACCGAGCTTGCGGACGAACGATATACGGCTATCGAAAACCTGCTGAAGGAAAAAGGTTTCGACATGCGCGAAGTGGAACGCCGGTTCCTGCTGCTGACGGTTGATAAGCATTGGATGGATCATATCGATGCAATGGATCAGCTGCGCGAGGGTATCGGACTGCGTGCAATGGGCAATCAGGATCCCGTTGTGCAGTACCGCAACGAGGGCTTTGATATGTTCGAAACCATGACGGCCGAGATACGCAACGAGACGGTTATGAACCTGTACCACCCGGTAATCAGGGTTCCCGAACGGAGGCAGCCTGATATGATTCCGAGGCAGCCCGGTGCGGCGAGTGATCCTGCAAGGAATGCGGCAACGAATGCAGGCAGCCCGGAAAAAGCGAAACCGTTCCGCGTTGCGAAAAAAATCGGACCGAACGACCCCTGCCCCTGCGGCAGCGGCAAAAAATACAAAAAATGCTGCGGGAGAACCGCAGACTGATAACTGAGGCTCGGGTTTCGCCCAAACTCGACCGAAACCCGAGAAGCCGGTTTAAGCTTTTTGAAAAATATTCTTGTTTTTAAAAAAGCAGATAATTCAGAACTTTAAAAAACAACGGACGCAAAGCCACAAGGAGAAAACAATGTTAGATATTAAGCGAATCAGAAAGAATCCGGAGGAGCTTGTTGCTGCAATGAAAGCGCGCCGCAACAAGGGGGCGGATGTCAGCGGCATTCTCGAACTGGACGAAAAACGCCGCGAAGTAATTCAAAAGACGGAACAGCTCAAGGCGAAACGTAATGAAGATTCCGCAAAGGTTCCCGTGCTTAAAAAGCAGGGACAGGATGTTTCCGCGCTGCTTGCGGAAATGAAGCTTGTTGCGGATGATATCAAGGAGCTTGATGCGGAGCTTGCGCAAATCGACGCACAATTTGACGACCTTCTGATGAAAATTCCGAATATCCCGCATTCCAGCGTTCCCGACGGTGCGGATGATCGCGACAATGCGGAGGTACGCAGGTTCGGAGAACCGACAAAGTTTGATTTTGAACCGAAAGCGCATTGGGATCTCGGCGAGTCGCTGAACATCCTTGATTTTGCGGATGCGGGCAAGATAACGGGTGCAAGGTTCACGGTCTATCGCGGACTCGGTGCAAGGCTTGAGCGTGCACTTATAAACTATTATCTTGATGTACATACCGAAAACGGCTATACGGAGATTCTTCCGCCCTATATGGTCAACAGAGCTTCCATGACGGGAACGGGTCAGCTCCCGAAGTTTGAGGATGATGCATTCAAGGTTGCGGGCACGGACTACTTCCTTATCCCGACGGCAGAGGTTCCCGTTACAAACATTCACCGCGGCGATATTCTGAACGGTGAGGAGCTTCCCATCAAATATTGCGCTTACAGTGCATGTTTCCGCAGCGAAGCGGGCAGCGCGGGCAGGGACACAAGGGGTCTTATCCGTCAGCATCAGTTCAACAAGGTTGAACTCGTGAAGTTCGTAAAGCCCGAAGACAGCTATGATGAGCTTGAAAAGCTTACGCATGATGCGGAACGCGTCCTGCAGGGTCTCGGCCTTCCCTATCGCGTTGTTTGCCTCAGCACGGGCGATCTCGGCTTCAGCTCTGCAAAAACCTATGATATCGAAGTATGGATGCCCAGTTACGGCAGATACGTTGAAATAAGCTCCTGCTCCAATTTTGAGGATTTCCAGGCGCGCAGAGCGCAGATCCGTTTCCGCAGGGACAAAAAGAGCAAGCCCGAGCTTGTTCACACACTTAACGGCAGCGGCGTTGCAATCGGAAGAAGCGTTGCGGCAATCCTTGAGAATTATCAGCAGGCCGACGGCAGCATCCGTATTCCCGAGGTGCTTGTGCCATACATGCACTGCGATGTAATCAAATAAGCCGCATATCTAAAAGCAGCTTTGCTGTCGGCATCGAAATTGAAAAAACATTGCAGCAGAATTTGATATCAAAAAGCGTTCCGCACAACACGGGACGCTTTTAATCTTTGATAATCAGCTTTAAGCCGAACTGTTCGCTTTTATGCCTGCGGCTTGTGCGTTCACGGGCTGCGGGGGAAGTGAACAGCCCGCGAACCCGATGCCGAACGTAAAGGACCCGAAATCGGCTTTTGCTCTGCACTTGCAGAAAAGCGCAAAATGCGGTATGATAAGGATGGAAAATTGTGCGCCGATATGCGCACGGAACATTAAACCCGGACGGTTTTAACAAAATGAAAAATATCTATCTTATATCCACCGGCGGAACAATTGCATGTGTGCCGACCGATAACGGACTTAAGCCGGAGCTTTCGGCAAGGGAGCTTTTGAACCTTGTTCGCGGAGAAACTTCGAATTGCGCAGGCAGCACTTGCGAGGGTGCAAAGCAGTGCAGCGTTTTCGGCAATGTTCATTGTGTTGATCTTTTCAGCATGGATTCATCCAATATTCAACCTGAGGAATGGATCACCATTGCGGAAGCGATAAACCAATATGCGGACAAATGTGACGGAATTGTTTTGACACACGGAACGGATACCATGGCATACACTGCAAGCATGCTCAGCTTTATGCTTGCGGGGATTCGGATTCCCGTTGTGCTGACCGGTGCGCAGTATCCTGCGGTTTATCCGGACTCCGACGGAAGGCGAAACCTTGAAAATGCAATCATTGCGGCAACGGCGCTCACGGGCGGGGTCTATATCTGCTTCGGCAATTCGCTGATGCTCGGCTGCCGCGCCGTAAAAACGCGCACAACATCGCTCAATGCGTTTGAATCGATTAATTACCCATATATCGGCACCGTAAGCGACGGCAGAATGCTTGCGCTGCACAGTCCGCAGGTTCGCAGCGAATACAGCTTTTCAACCGACATTGATCCGCGGGTTGCGCTCATAAAGCTTATTCCCGGACTCAGCCCGAAATTGCTTGACTGCTGCCTCGACTGCGACATTAAGGGAGTTGTTGTAGAGGCTTTCGGTTTGGGAGGAATGCACAGCATCCGCCGCAATCATCTGAAGGCAATTGAAAGGCTGATGGCGAACGATATTCCCGTAATTCTGACTTCGCAGTGCCTGTATGAACAGAGCACGCCCGATATTTACGAGGTCAGCCGTCCGCTGAAGGAACTCGGAATCATTTCCGCCGGTGATATGACAACGGAGGCGGCAATAACAAAACTCATGTGGGTTCTCGGACACACGAGCGGCATTGACGGTGTGCGCAATATGATGCAGACGAACCTTGTGGGTGAGCTGACTCAAAAGGATTGAGATTGCGGGATGCTTCGAATCGTTTCGAACATTCCGAAAACGGCAAAGCCCCGAACGGGGCGGAAAGGAACATAGAAACATGAAAAAAAGCATTAGACTTTTCACCTTTATGCTTGCGGCCGTTCTTGCGGCCTGTGCTTTCGCGGGCTGCGGAGGGAACGGACAGCCCGCAAACCCGACTCCGGATGCAAACGAAGTTTTGGTATCTCCGAATATTTACAACGAACTTCTGAATGCTTATTCCGCGCAATTCCTGCGCATAAACTCTGACGGACAGCAGAACGGTGAGCCGATTGTGATTCGCGATGAGGAAACGTTCAAAACCGAAGTTTTGCCGCTTATTCCGGGCGCTCAGGCTCGCGCGGACGCAGAGGCGGCATATAATGCGGAATTCTTTCAAAAGTACTTCGTTGTTGCTGCAAAATTCTATGTTTCAAGCGGATCCACAAGCTTCAAACTCAGCGGAGTAACAACCTTTAACGGAAACATCAATATCAGCATCGCATCGGGCGTGAACGGCGTCGGCACGGGCGATATGGCAGCTTTCCTCGGAATAATTTCGCTCAGCTTGGATAAATACGATCCGGAAATGCCGGTGAATATTCTTTCGGTGCCGCTGATGACGGATAAGGAAAAAGAACAATAAGCGCGTTCGTATCTGTCTTGAAGCAGCTGCCGGTCAGCGAAAGAACAATTCGGAAAAATGAACAGCCCGAAAACGCAGATGCCTGATGCGGAGATTTGCAGCGGGTTCAGCGTTTTTGCGCAGTTTTAAAATGATGATGCTTCAGCCGGCGCATCCCGCATATGCTTACTTGATACGTTTTTCATGCTGGAGACAAAAACAGATTGAAATGTAAAATTTGCTTCGGAGGCATTCGGATGAAAAAACAACTGAACAGAAGTGAACTGCTCGGCAGTCTGCCTGTGAAGCGTGCGGTGCTGATGCAGATTCTGCCTGCAATTGCAAGCCAAATGGTTGCATTGGCTTACGGTATTG
>OGQK01000859.1_pt1 | contig 18366 bp, 14 predicted proteins | sample 1553221 | NCBI WGS metagenome assembly OGQK01 (sample SAMEA2579996, study PRJEB22360) | human gut metagenome | biome: human gut; feature: human-associated habitat; material: faeces | place: Denmark | collected 2008/2010 | reverse complement strand
TGCATACGGACGCCCGGGACGGCGGCGTCCGCCGGCCGCCCCCCGCCAAGGTTCTGGGGCCGGAACACTGCCTGGCCCTGACGGCGCAAACGCCTTATGTCATGGAGGAGGAAGTTCGGGACAGCGCGGAGCTGTGCCGCCGCCTGGGCGTCCGGCAGGAGATACTGGCGTTCCCCATCCTGCCCTCCCTTGCGGATAATCCGCCCCTGCGCTGCTACCTGTGCAAGCATGCCCTGTTTTCCGCCCTGAAAGCCAGAGCCTCGGAAGCGGGCTTCCCCCCGCTGGCGGACGGCTCCAACACGGATGACCTGGGCGACTACCGCCCCGGCCGCAAAGCCTTGCAGGAACTCGGCATCCTGAGCCCCTTTCTGGAAGCCGCCATGGACAAGGCGGACATCCGCAGCGTAGCCCGCGGACTTGGCCTGCCGGAGTCCGTCAGCGGCAAGCTGGCCTATGCCTGCCTGCTGACCCGGCTGGAGCACAACCGCCCCGTGACGGAATCCCTGCTGCGGCGCGTGGATGCGGCGGAGGCCTTCCTGCGTTCCCTGGGGCTGAAAGGCTGCCGCGTCCGGGTCCACGGGGACGACCTGGCCCGCATTGAACTGCCGGAGGAGGAACGCGGACTGTTCCGGAGCGGGGAGCTTGCCGCCCCCGTGGCGCACCGCCTGCGGGAGCTGGGCTTCCGCTACATCACCCTGGACCTGGAAGGATATTCCAGAGGCAGCATGAACGAACCATCATGAATGACATTACCGCCATCCTGCATCAGCTTGAGGAAGGCCGCCTTTCCACAGAGGAAGCGGCGGAAAAAATCCGGGCCGCCACCGCGCCCGCATCTTCCCATACGGATATCGATTACGGCCGCCTGGAGCGCACCGGGTGCCCGGAAGTGATTTACGGCGCAGGAAAAACCCCGGTCCAGATTGAAGAGATAGCCCGCGGCCTGCTTGCCGCCGGGCAGAACGTGCTGGCCACGCGCCTGAACGTGGAGGCGCTCGACCACCTGAACCGCGCCTTTCCGGAGGCGGACATGCACCCGGAAGCGCGCCTCATGCGCATCACGGCGAATCCCGTTCCGCAGACGGAGGGCTTCGTCGGCATCGTCAGCGCGGGCACTTCGGACCAGTCCGTAGCGGAGGAAGCCGCCCTGACGGCGCAATTCCTGGGCAGCCGGGTGCTCCGGTACCGGGATTGCGGCGTGGCGGGCCTGCACCGCCTGGTTTCCCATCTGGATTCCATCCGCCGGGCCACCGTGCTGGTGGCCGTGGCAGGCATGGAAGGGGCGCTCCCCAGCGTGCTGGCCGGCCTGGTAAAGGCCCCCGTGATCGCCGTACCCACCAGCGTGGGCTACGGAGCCAATTTCCGCGGAGTAACCACGCTGCTCGCCATGATGAATTCCTGCGCCAACGGCGTCTCCGTCGTCAACATAGACAACGGCTTCGGGGCCGGATTCAATGCCCATCTGGTAAACAGCCTGGCGTCCCGGCCCCACTGAAAGCCGCCGCCCTTCCATGACGGAACCGCCGGCATCCGCCATGGACAGATTCACCGAATGGGCGTTAAATGTTCCGGAAGCATTCCTCACCATCCCATCATGACCAGATTTCCCTTCTTCCATGCCCTTTCCTGCTCCGTGCTGGCCCTGGCCTCCCAGGCGCTGGGGTGGCAGCCCTCCGGAGAATCCGTCCCCGCCGCCCCACAGGAATTCCGGGCGGCGTGGATTTCCACCGTCCATAACATTGACTGGCCCTCCCGTTCCGGCCTTTCCGGCGCTGCCCAGCGTGCGGAGCTGCTGACGATCCTGAATACCTGCGCGCAGTTGAAACTGAACGCCGTCTTTCTCCAGGTGCGCCCGAACGCGGACGCCCTGTACCAGTCCTCCCTGGAGCCGTGGAGCCAGTGGCTCTCCGGTCCCGGCGTCAATCCGGGGTATGACCCCCTGGCCTTCGCCATTCAGGAGGCCCACCGCCGCGGCATTGAACTGCATGCCTGGTTCAACCCCTTCCGGGCGAAGGCGAACATCAAGCACGCCGTAGGCCGCAACCATATTTCCCTCACCCGTCCGGACCTGATGAAGCGCAACGGCTCCGTTCTGCTGATGAACCCCAGCGCCTCCGCCTCCCGCGACCACGCGATGAGGGTCATCCTGGACGTCGTGCGCCGCTACGATATTGACGGCGTGCACCTGGACGACTATTTCTACCCCTACCCAACGCCCGGCCGCACCTGGTCCCCCGCCAGCTTCAGCGACGGAAAGTCGCCCTCCCAGCGCCGGGCCTGCATTGATGATTTTGTGCATGACATGTACAAGTCCGTCAAATCCTCCAAACCCTGGGTGCGCGTGGGCATCAGCCCGTTCGGCATCTGGCGGCCGGGCGTTCCCGGCGGCATTGAAGCGGGGCGTGGACGCTTACGAGCACCTGGCCTGCGACGCTCGCAAGTGGCTTTCCCGCGGATGGGTGGATTACCTGGCCCCGCAGCTTTACTGGCGCTGCAGCCCGGCCAAGCAGAGCTTTCCGGTGCTGATGCAGTGGTGGGCCGCCCAGAACACCAGCCGCCCGGTATGGCCCGGCATCGCCACGGCGCGCATCATGAGCAGCGAGGATCCGGGGCGCCCCGCCTCTGAAATCGCGGCGCAGGTCAATTATTCCCGCAGCCTCGCCAGAACCGCCCCCGGGCAGTGCTTCTGGAGCGTCAAATCCATCATGAGGAATGCGGGAGGCATCCAGAAATACCTGAACAGGCTGTACCCTTCCATGGCTGTTCCTCCCGCCATGCCCTGGTGCGGAACCGGCACGCCGGGCCAGCCGCAGAATTTTTACGTGGCGGACAACGGTTCCACCGTAACCCTTTCCTGGCAGCCGTCCGGCAATCCCTCCCGGAAATGGGCCGTCCAGGCGCGCTACGGGCAGCCAGTGGGCCACGCGCATCCTTCTGCCGGGCAGCCAGACCCGCGTAACGCTGCCCAAATCCTTCCTGGGGGATGCCGGGTCCGTCGCCGTCAGGGGTGTCAGCGCCTACGGAGCCCAGGGCCCCGCCGCGGCGGCCAGAAGGTAGGAAGCTTTTTCCAGCTGCTTCCGGCGGGAAAGGAAAAAAATGCCCGATGCTCCATGTTTTTTGAACAACTCCAAATCCATCCATGTCCAAACTTCCATGAATTCCCGTGGCGCGGACATGAACAGAAGGCGTTTCATCACCCTTTCCTCATTGGCGGCGCTGGGAACAATCAGCCAGGCCCGGGCAACAGGGCCAGTTATACAACCACAGCACAAGATGACTAAAAAGCAAGATCCCTCCACGGTCGGCTATGCCGACGGCAAGTACGTGTTACCGCCCCTTCCGTACGCCTACGACGCGCTTGAACCCATGCTGGATGAAAAAACCGTGCGCATCCACCACGACAAGCACCATGCGGCCTATGTCGCCGGCGCCAACGCCGCGGCTGAAAAGCTCCGCGAAATCGCGGACGGCAAGCTGGACGCCTCCGCCACCACCAACTGGGTGCGCAACCTGTCCTTCAACGTTTCCGGCCACGTCCTTCACACCATTTACTGGACCAACATGACGCCCGATCCCAAGAAGGAACCGCAGGGTCCGCTGGTGGACGCCATCAAGGAAAAATTCGGTTCCCTGGAAGCCATGATGAAGGAATTCAAGGCAGCTTCCCAGGGCGTGGAAGGTTCCGGCTGGGGAATTCTGGGCGTGGACCCCATGAGCAAGACGCTGGTGATCTGCGGCGCGGAAAAGCACCAGAACCTGGAAATCCCGGGCCTCGTGCCCATCCTCGTCTGCGACGTCTGGGAACACGCTTATTATCTGAAGCACCAGAACCTCCGGGCGGACTACATTGAAGACTTCTGCCGCCTCATCAACTGGGACGACGTGGAACGCCGCTACCAGGAAGCCATGGCGTCCTGACCGGTTCCGGCAGACATTAATTTTCCTTTTTCTTCAACGGCACGGGCCTTCTGCGGTCCGTGCCGTTTTTTGGCGTATTTCCACCCGGCTCTTGCATCCGGAGGAGCAATAGGGCATACTGCCGTGGACTAATTATCTATCTCCACGCGCATGAAAAAAGTTTTCGTCTCAGGCTGCTATGACATCGTTCACGCCGGTCACATCCAGTTTTTTGAAGAAGCCCGCGCCCTGGGCGACTATCTGATCGTCTCCTTTGCTTCGGAGCCCGTACTGTGGCACCACAAGCAGCGCAAACCGTCCATTCCGGACGAACACAAGAAAGTGCTGCTGGAAAGCCTGCGCATGGTGGACAAGGTCATTCTGGGTACCGGCATGAAGAAGGGCCTGGACTTTGAAGAGGAATTTCTTCAGGAAAAGCCCGACGTCCTGGCCGTGACAGAGGACGACCTTTACAGCGGCATCAAGAAGGAGCTGTGCTCCCGCGTGGGAGCGAATTACGTGGTGCTTCCCAAGACGCCCCCCAAATTCGCCCCCGTTTCCACTACCATGCTGGTGAACCGGATCAAGGCCCCGTCCTCCGTGCCGCTCCGCGTGGACTTTGCCGGAGGATGGCTGGACGTTCCCCGGTACGCCAGAAAAGGCTCCTATGTGGTCAACTGCGCCATCACCCCCATGGTCTCCCTCTGCGAATGGCCGTATGAAAAGCGTTCCGGACTGGGCGGCAGCGGCGCGTGGGCCATGCTGGAAGGGCGTGACCCGGTCGCTTCCGAACTCGCTCTGGGCGTCGGCTGGCAGGACCCCGCCGTCATTGCGGAAACGGGGCTGTGCGTGTGGCGTTCCGGCAGTTCCCCCGTGCTGGACGTCAAGGGCACGGGCGACTTCCTGGAAGGAAGAATGGCCATTCTGTACACGGGAGAGGAACATGACACCCCCAGAATGGCGGACGAACAGCGCGATTACGTGCGCATCTCCCAATCCTCCCTCATTGCCCGCACCGGCGTGCTGGAACGCAACATCAACACCCTGGCCGCAGGCGTGGCCCTGTACTACAGCGTTCAGCTTGACGAAGGTATGCAGCCCCTGCCGGACATCCCGAACGCCCTTGCCAAAAAATACCTGGGCGGCGGCTACGGAGGGTACGCCCTGTACCTTTTCCCCTGCCGGGACGACCGCGACCAGGCCGTCAAGGACAACCCGGCCATGAAGCGCGTGGAGCCGTACTGCCGCCAACTGTTCAAGTAAGCCCTCTTTTCTCCATGTCCCTGATGCGGAACAGCCTGGTAGCCTCCGGCGCCATTTTTGCCTGCCGCCTGACAGGCATGGTCAGGGAAATCGTGTACACTTCCCTGTTCGGCGCTACGGGAGTGCTGGACGCCTTTTATACGGCCTTCCGAATCCCCAACCTGCTGAGGGACCTGTTTGCGGAAGGGGCCCTCTCCCAGTCCTACACCAGCGTAGCCTCCAAAACGCGGGAGGCGGAAGGAGACTCGGCCGCCTGGGAGCTGACCAACAAGGTAGCTACCCAGCTTTCCACGCTGATGGTCGCCATCGTGACGCTGGGAATTCTGTTTGCCGGTCCTGTCATGGAGGCCCTCTACAGCGGGGACCATTCCCTGACGGACCAGTTGTTCGCCACGGACCTGAGCCGCATCATGTGGCCCTTCATCGGCTTCGCCTCCCTGTCCGCCCTCGTCATGGGGGCGCTGAACATGGTAGGGGTCTTTGGACTGCCCATGCTGGCCTCCGCCGCTTTCAACGTCACCTCCATCCTGTTCGGCCTCCTGATCGGGTACTTCATTGACCCCACTTTCGGCCCCAGGGCTTTGTACGGCTTTGCCTGCGGCGTCACGATCGGAGGGGCGGCCCAGATTGCCGTGCAGCTCCCCAAGCTCCGCAAAACCGGCTTCCGGTGGAAGCCCAATTTCCATTGGGACGATCCCCGCGTGCGCAAAATCTGGGGACTGATGCTCCCCTCCGTACTGGCTTCCGGCGTCACGCAGTTCACCATCTTCATCAATACGGGCTTCGCCCTGGACCTTCAGAAAGGCTCCGTCACGGCCCTGACCACGGCGTTCCGCCTCTGGCAGCTTCCCGTGGGCCTCTTCGGCGTGGCGACGGGCATGGTGGTTCTCCCCGCGGTTTCCCGCATGATGGTGGGGGACGGCAGGAAGGAAGTGGCTGCCCACATCGCCAGGGGGTTGCGTCTGGTGGCGTTTTTTGCGGTGCCCGCATTCCTGATTCTCTTTATCCTGGGTACGGAGTTCGTCTCCTCCGTGTACCAGTGGGGCCGCTTCAACCAGGAGGCGGTGCGCTACACCGGGGAGGTGCTGGGCGCCTATTCCCTGGGCCTGCTGGGCTACGCCGGAACCAAGGTGGTGCAGCCCGTCTTCCTGGCCCTGGAAAAACGCTGGGTTCCGCTGATCGCCGCCGCTGTGGCGCTGGCCATCAGCATCGGCCTCAACTACTACTTCGTCTATGGCCTGCATAAAAATGCGGCGTGGCTGGCGCTGACCACCTCCGTGGTCACCACCTTCAACTTCCTTTTCTACTTCCTTTACCTGCGCCGCCAGCTGGGCGGCGTGGACGGACGGACGCTGTTCTCCGGCCTGGGCAGGATTCTGGCGGCGGGAGTCCTGCTGGGCGCCGTGTGCTGGGCGGGTAAAACGTGGTTCCTCCAGGACTTCCTGAACTGGTCCTTCCCGGCCAGGATACTGGGCATCTCCCTGGTCTGCGGCTGCGCCGGGATCGTTTACCTGGCGGCCGCCTTCCTGTTCAAGACGCCGGAACTGGACGCGGTACGGGTCAAATTCATGAAACGCTGACAGTGAAACTTCCCTTCCGCGAGGGGAGGCGCGCTCTCCGCAAGAAAAAGAATGGCCTTCACAAGCATTCTCCTTGCCAGGGGTGCGCTCAGTGAGTAAAGTTTTTTCCGCCTGTGCGGGGAATAGCCTGTTTTCCGCCAGGGCATCAAAATTCTACGATCGCACCACAACAATGGACATGATTTCCCCCAGCATTGCTGCATTGACCCCTTCCCTGACCCTCAAGGTGACCAACCGGGCCAAGGCTATGAAGGCCGCCGGTGAAGAAGTTTACGGTTTGGCAGGCGGTGAGCCGGAAATGGACACCCCTGACAACATCAAGCAGGCAGCCATTACGGCCCTGAACAACGGAGCAACCAAATACACCCCTTCCGCCGGGTTGCCCGCACTCCGCCAGGCTATCGCTGAAAAGCTCAAGAGGGAAAATAACCTGGAATACGATTTCACCCAGATCACCGTGGGCGCCGGCGCCAAGCACGCCTGCTTCAACGCCATCATGGCGACCGTCTCCGATGGGGACGAAGTCATCATCCCCTCCCCGTACTGGGTCAGCTATCCGGAAATGGTCCGCATGTGCGGCGGCATCCCCGTCATTGTGGAAACCACGCCGGAAAACGGCTGGAAGCTCACTGCCGAACAGTTTGAGGAAGCCATGACCCCCCGCACCAAGATGGTCATCCTCACCACGCCGAACAACCCGACCGGAGCCGTTTATTCCGAAGAAGAGCTGCGCGCCCTGGGGGAAGTGGCCCTGAGCGAAGACATCCTCATCCTGGCCGACGAAATCTACGAACACCTCGTGTACGGAGACACCAGGCACGTCAGCATCGCTTCCCTCAGCCCGGAACTGTACGACCTGACCATCACCATCAACGGCTTCTCCAAGGGCTACGCCATGACCGGCTGGCGCATGGGCTACTCCGCCGCTCCCGCCCCCATCGCCAAGGCCATCCAGATGATTCAGGACCACACCACCTCCAACGTCTGCACCTTCGCGCAGTACGGCGGTATTGAGGCCCTTACGGGGGACCAGAGCTTCATCAGCGACATGCGCGACGAATACGACATGCGCCGCCAGTACGTCCTCTCCCGCCTCAACGCCATCCCGAACGTCAGCGTCGTGGAACCGCAGGGAGCCTTCTACTTCTTCGTAGACACCAGCAAGCTGGGGCTCACCTCCCTGAACCTGTGCGACAAGCTTCTGGAACGCTACAAGGTGGCGGCCGTCCCCGGCATCGCCTTCGGCAATGACAAGGCCATCCGCATCAGCTACTGCACCACGCTGGACATTCTGAAGGAAGCGCTGGACCGCTTTGAAGAATTCTGCAAGGCGCACTAAGCGCTAACTCAGTTACAGTTATTTTCCCACTTTTCAAGGACCGCCTCATTCATGGGGCGGTTCTTTTTGTTGCAAACGGGAAATACTATGCCACTTCTTTGCAATTAAAACACCATATCTAACATATTTTTGGATTCATTGACATTTGAATGCATAACAGCCTATCATAAATACTCTTTCCGTTAAGTCCTTCATCTGCATGAACTCTACCACCTTCAGCATCTCCTTTTCCGGCCTCCTTCTGTATGCCCTGATTGTGCTGACTCATGCAGAAGATATTCCAGCCACGGATGACCGCTCCCTGTACATCGAATCGGAAACTAAAGCAGTCTCCCCTCAATGTCTCATGGACAAAGGAGACCAGAATGAGGACAAGAAACGTACCGAAGTCGGAATCGGCGAAGTGGTTATATTAATCTTGAACGGCAAGCGATTAAAGGAAATAGATATGGACTCTATTGAATGGTCCCTGGAGCCGGAGAAGATAGCCACCATCGAGGAATCGGACCAAGAAAAAAATCAGGCTACGCTGACGATCAATAAAGACCTCACTCAGAACACCACGCTGAAGATCCGGGTAAAAACCAATCTTGACGAAGAATTGCCAGCAAGACCTCCCTCCATTTTCACCATTCTTGTTCCTTCCGACATCACAGCAGAGCATTCCGGGGAACGGGACAAGGAGCATCCCCAAGACAAGGAAAAAGACAGACCGGGGGCTTCCTCCAAGCTTGTTGTCACCTTTCTGCCCCTGAATGTCAGCTTCAGCAATATTTCCATCATAGAACGGGCGGAAGATCCGGAAGGATTCACTCCCGTTCATATCCCGGAAAACTGCTGATAAGGCCCAATGCCCTCAACATTCACCGTCATGATACCATTGGATGGAGATGGGACAAAGAGCAGGATATTCGTTTGCAGCACTTGCAGAACATGAAGCTTCCCAGCTCCTTTTCATGGACCTGCGGATGGTACATACGCGCCGACGGCAAAGACCACTGCAAGATCAGCAATGACACGTACACCCAGGATTTCAGTTTTAAATATGAAGACGGCATAGAAACTGATGAGAAATCTCCCACCAGGGGATTGAAAAACATCAAGGTCACCATCACCAAATTCGGATGCACCGTCACACGCAGCACAGCAGGCGATGCTTTGCATGTCAACTCTACAACTTCTCAATAACCCCTTTTTACAACGCTATGAATCATTCCTGCCGCCACCTCCTGCCGTACTTTCTTTTCCTGCTATCTTTTACCTGTTCAGCCTCTCCGCCCCAAGAACAGCTCCCCCTCCCCTCTGTCATCAGGAATCCGGACAAACAGAATCCGGAACTCCTCCGGCTTCAGAAATTGCTGGACAACGGCCAGCTTATCCTGTTTTACCAGGGGGCCGACAAAATGCGGAAAGAAGCCAAACGCTACAGGAAGAAGGACGTCACGCCCCAGGAACTGACGGATGGACTCTTTCTGTATTACATGATTGCCAAGGCACCGTTCCTTGACCTCAACGACTACAACAATGTCGAATGGGTTTCCGAGTATAGTGATCTGGATCACACCGTAAAAGAATTCATGTCCAACAGCATCCCGTTCATCGCCCTGACGGACAAAAACAGCAAGCTCCCGAACAAGGAAGAAGCCCTGCGGTTTTATTTAAGCGCCACCGCGCTGGTGATTAAACAATTCCACAGCCAGGTGGACTACGCTTTTAAAGCTACGGAGATTTGCGCTGATATGCTCATTGATTACGCCTCCGACATGTCCGGCGAGCAGGAAACCAGGCTGTTCAACACCACAAGCGCCCGCGGAGCGAGAAGCAACAGCGCCCAATACATCATCAAAAGCAAGGAACGCGGCTTCATCAGGGAATTGATGACCTGCTTCCCGACCAAGGCACAGGAAGTCAGAAAATACCTCAACCTGGCCGGATATGAAGACAAGGAAATTCCGGCCTTGCTGGACAGAACCGTTGGAAGGGTTCCGGAAGCTGACTATTTATACAAGGGTTTGCCCAAACGAAGTGACTAAAAAGACGGCATCCCGAACGTCAGCGTCGTGGAACCTCAGGGCGTCTTCTACTTCTTTGTAAACACCAGCAAGCCGGGGCTTACCTCCCTGAACCTGTGAGACAAGATTCTGGAACGCTACAAATAGCGCCCCATAAAGGCATTACTGCGGATTAAATCGTACGGCTGATTCTTAACGGATTTGGAATCCGCAGCAGGCCGTAACATGAAAAAGCGCATCATGCCTCGCAACCGGGTTGCCCTGTCTTGAAAGTCATGGTTGAATGAACCTCATATGAATACTCCCGTTCTCAATGACAACCTGCGCGCCGCCACGGAAGCCCTTTGCAACCTGCTTGCCAAGGAAGACCAGGTTGTGGCCTCCAAGGCAAAAATAGGCCTCTTTTTCCAGAACCCGGAGGCAACCAAGCTTTTTGAAGAAGTAAACGCCTACGGAGAAGAACTGCGCAACAAGCACCTGGCCGGGATGCCCCCCACGGAAGAGGAAATCTCCAAGTTCGATACCCTGCGTGAAAACGTGGTCAAGAACGATGCCGCCCGCGGCTTCCTGGAAGCGCGCCAGACCATCGATGAACTCCTGAACACCATCAATCATTATCTGGGCATGTCCATCGACCTTGGCCGCGCACCCACTCCGGAAGAAATTGAGGAAGCCCGCCAGCGCGCCATGAGCGCCCAGTCTTCCTGCTCCTGCGGAGGAGACTGTAACAAGGAAAGCTGCGATTGCGACGGCAATTGCGAGCACGGCCACGATCACAAGGACGGAGGCTGCGGCTGCGGCAACCACTAAAAGCGATCTTTCAACCTTTCGTCAAACGGCTTCACTCCCAAGGTGAAGCCGTTTTTCATTCCCGGCATGGGGCAACGCCGGCCTTCCAGGATATGTCCATATCCAGCCTGTCACACATCCCGCCCTGAAAACCGTCAGGAGCCTCGCAAGCCTTTGCGGCAACCGGAAAGACTGAGTGCCAGCGGACGGATATCAAAAAGTGCGGTCTGTAGCCGCATATTCTCTCAGATGCCTCAGAGGCCTGCGGCGTTCCATAAAGGCTTTTTGAAAGGAAGGCCGCATTTGCACGCCGCCTGCATTTTCCCAACCCCGCTTTCTTCATCAGGACGGGCAAGACGCTTGAACGGGAGATGGGCCCATGCTAGCCTCATTCTAAGGAATCATGACTTTTTCCAACCGCCCAGCTTCCGCTTCCCTGCCGTTCATCAAAACGGATTTCCCGTTGTTCCTGGCTCCGATGGCCGGGGTGACGGACCCCATTTTCCGCACCATCTGCAAGGAACTGGGGGTTGACGTCATGGTGACGGAGTTCGTCTCCGCGGAAGGCATTCTCCAGGCATGGGAGAGAAACCGGAGGTACACGAAGATAGAAGACGTGCACCGCCCCATAGGCATTCAGCTTTTCGGCGCGGACGGGAACCACATGGGAGAGGCCGCCAGAATCATCCTGGACCACGAGAAGCCTGATTTCATCGACATCAACTTCGGCTGTCCGGTCCCAAAAGTGGTGGGCAAAAATGGAGGGTCCTCCCTGCTGAAAGACCTGCCCCTGCTGGCCTCCGTGACCGGAGGTGTGGTGAAAGCCGTGGGCGACCGCATCCCCATCACGGCCAAAATACGCATTGGCTGGGATTTCCAGAGCCTGTGCGCCATGGACGCGTGCCGCCTGCTGGAAGATGAGGGGATTTCCATGATCACCATTCACGGGCGCACCCGCTCCCAGCAGTATTCCGGCACAGCCAACTGGGACATCATTGACGAATGCGCACGGGCCATGTCCGTGCCGGTCATCGGGAACGGGGATATTTCCACCCCGCAGGCGGTAGCGTACGTGAAGGAAAACACAGCCGTCAGCGGCGTCATGATCGGCCGGGCGGCCATGGAGAATCCATGGATTTTCGGAGACGCCAAATATTATCTGCTGCACGGCTCCATGCCTCGGGCCAGGGATCCGCAGGAAAAAACGGACCTGATCCTGCGCCATACCCGGATGGCCCTGGAGTCCCGCCATTACGGGGATGAGCTCCACACCATGCGCCACATGAGATCCCGCATTCTGGCTTACACGAAGGGGTTTCCGGGAGCCAAGGAGATGCGCTCCCGCCTGGTTCGCGTCTCCAGCATGGCGGAGCTGGAAGACGTGCTTTCCAGCCTTCCCCGCCAGCGGTCCTGAGAGCGTGAAAAATCCCGACCTCCGGAAGATTCCGCAGGCCCGGAAAGCGGCATGGGGGGAAAGCCGTCTCCTCCTCCCCTCTCCGCACCCGAAAAAAAATGCCCTTTTGAGGGAAGCTAAGTTGACTTTACGCCCCGAACCTGTCAGAAATAGGGGAGTATCCTGCCGTCCCGTTTCGGCAGACTTCCAACCATAGACTCCAGAGATCGACGTGTACTCCAACGAATCATATCTCATCGAACTTCTTACGCAGGCCGGCTATCTGAATGAAGAGATTCTTCAATACGCGCGCAGTCAAAAATCTCCCACCCAGGACCTGGTCGATTTCCTGATCCAGGCCAATTATCTTACGGAAGACGTCATCGCGCAGGTGGCGGCGTCCACCTCCCTGCTGCCCGTCGTGGACCTGGGCTCCATGCACATTCCCCAGGAGGTGCGCGAACTCATCACGCCGGAGCTCGCCAGGCGCTTCCGGGCCATCCCCATTTCCGACGACGGCTTTTCCGTCAACATCGCCATTGACGACCCGCTGAACCTGGAGACCATGGACAGCCTGCCCCAACTGATGGGGCGCGACGTGATTTTCAGCGTCGCCACCCACAGCGCGGTGGAAAGCCGCCTGAAAGAATTTTACCGCGACCTGACCGTTCCGGCAGATGCCGCCGGACTGGCTGGGGAAGACGGAGACGCTCCCATCATCCGCCTGGTGCAGCAGATGCTGACGGACGCCTTCAAGATGCGGGCGTCCGACATTCACATTGAGCCCATGGAAAACCGGCTCCGCATCCGCTACCGCGTGGACGGCAAGCTGGTGGAGGTAGCCACCCACCCCAAGAAGCTGCTCAGCCCCATCATCGCGCGCCTCAAGGTGATGAGCACCACCATGAGCATCGCGGAAAAGCGCATGCCCCAGGACGGCCGAATCCAGATGAACATCGGCGGCAAGCAGATTGACCTCCGTGTGTCTTCCGTGCCCAGCAACCACGGGGAAAGCATCGTCATGCGCATTCTGGACAAGTCAGCCCTGGTGCTGGGCCTCCCACAGCTCGGCTTCTTCTCGGATGACGAAGCCGTGTTCGACCGCCTCATCACCCTGCCGGACGGCATCATCCTGGTAACGGGTCCCACCGGGTCCGGTAAGACCACTACTCTTTACGCGTGCTTGAACCACATCAACCGCCCGGACAAAAAGATCATCACGGTGGAAGACCCCGTGGAATACGAACTTTCCGGCATCAACCAGGTAATGGTGAAGGCGGACATCGGCATGACCTTCGCCGCCGCCCTGCGCGCCATGCTCCGCCAGGCTCCCAACATCATCATGATCGGGGAAATTCGAGACATGGAGACGGCCAGCATCGCCATCAACGCCTCCCTGACGGGTCACTTGGTATTCTCCACCCTCCACACCAATGACGCCCCCAGCGCCGTGGCCCGTCTGGCGGACATCGGCATCAAGCGCTTCCTGATCGCCTCTTCCGTCCGGGCCATCATGGCCCAGCGCCTTGTCCGCAAGCTGTGTGACCGCTGCAAGGTGGACGGCGTGCTGACGGAAAAGCAGGCACATACGCTGAACATTGACATGTCCCGCCTTACCCAGGGCCAGATCAAGGCCCCCCACGGCTGCGACTTCTGCCGCGGCGGCGGGTTCAAGGGCCGGATGGGCCTGTTTGAAATTTTCGAGATCGACGACGAAGTGCGCCGCATGATCAACGAGAACCTGACCTCCCCCCAGCTGCGCCAGCGCGCCCGGGAACTGGGCATGAGAACCCTGAGAGAAGACGGCGTGCGCAAGGTGCTGGCCGGCCTCACCTCTCCGGAAGAAGTGCTGAACGTCACCATGGGAGACGCCAACTGATTTTTCCCCGCAATTCATTCTGATTATTATGGACACCAATCTTACACTGGAACTTTTCATCGGCCGGGGAATGATCGATAAATCCCTGGCGAAGGACATCAAGGAGGAAATGACCGTCTCCGGCAAGGAGCTTCCGGAAGTGCTTGCGGACTTCGGCATCATCGGCAGCAAGGACGATATCTGGCAAATGATCGCCAGCGACCTGGGCACGGAATTCATTACGCTGGACAACTTCCAGCCGGACCCGAACGTGCAGAACATGATGCCGGCCACGCTCGTGCGCCTGCACGGCGCCCTGCCCGTGCGGCACGGCCCGGAAGGCCTGTACGTCTGCCTGGTGGACCCCCTGAACCCCCAGACGGTGGAGGACCTGCGCTTCGCCCTCGGCCAGGACATCCACGTCCTGATCGCTCCGGATTACCAGATTTCCGAACGCATTAACGAACTGTACGGCGGGGAATCCGCCGCCATGACGGACCTGATGCAGGAGCTCAACAACATGCAGGTCAACAATGAAACGGAAGACTCCGCCGCCGCGCCCGTCATCCGCTTTGTGGACCTGGTCATCACGCAGGCCATTAAGGAAAAAGCCTCCGACATTCACTTTGAGCCCTTTGAAAAGGAATTCAAAATCCGCTACCGCGTGGACGGCTCCCTTTATGAAATGCAGCCGCCTCCCGTTCACCTGTCCGTCCCGGTTATTTCCCGCGTCAAGGTCATGGCGAACATGAACATCGCGGAACGCCGCGTTCCGCAGGACGGACGAATCGTCAAGCAAATAGGCAACCGGGCGGTGGACATGCGTGTTTCCTCCCTGCCTACCCAATACGGTGAATCCGTGGTGCTCCGCGTACTGGACCGCTCTTCCGTCAACCTGAACCTGGACAACCTGGGGCTTCCCCCGCATATTCATGAATATATTCTGGATACGGTCCACAAGCCCAACGGCATTTTCATCGTCACCGGCCCCACTGGCGCTGGCAAGACCACTACGCTGTACGCCGCCCTGCGGGAAATCAATACCATTGATTCCAAGGTACTGACGGCGGAGGACCCCGTGGAATATGACATCGACGGCATTATCCAGATTCCTATCAATGAAGCCATCGGACTGGATTTCCCGATGGTGCTCCGCGCCTTCCTGCGACAGGACCCGGACCGCATCCTGGTGGGGGAAATGCGAGACATGGCGACCGCCCAGATCGCCATCCAAGCATCCCTGACGGGCCACCTGGTGCTCTCCACCCTGCACACGAACGACTCCGCCGGCGCCATCACGCGACTGGTGGACATGGGCTGCGAACCTTTCCTGGTGGCAGCCTCCCTGGAAGGGGTGCTGGCCCAGCGCCTGGTGCGCACCATCTGCCCGGACTGCCGCACGCCGTATGAACCCTCCTCCACCATCCTCTCCCAACTTGGCGTGTCTCCCTATGAACTGGGGGACAAGCATTTCTTCACGGGCCGCGGCTGCGACAAATGCTCCAACTCCGGCTACAAGGGCCGCAAGGGAATTTACGAGCTTCTGGATATCAACGATACCCTGCGGGACATGATTACGGACCGCGCCCCCTCCGTGGTGCTGAAGCAGAAGGCCATTGAAATGGGCATGTCCACCCTGCGTGAAGACGGTCTGAGAAACATTTACGACGGCAATACCACCATTGAAGAAGTGCTGAAGTATACTTAATGGACAGCCGGATACCGCACCCACCATTTCAACCACCAAGAAGAAAACACTTAAAACACCATATATATGCCTAAATATCAATATACAGCACTTGACCATAAAGGCGACCAGAAAACGGGTACCCTGGAGGCCAATTCCGAAGCGGAGGCCATGGAATCCATCCGGGCGCATGGCCTGTACCCCACCCAGATCGTAGAAGCGGGCAAAGGCAAGATTCAGCAAACACCCGCCGCCAAGAAAAAGGCCAAGGGAGGCAAAAAGCAAAAAGGCAGGCTGGGCGGCAGAATCAAGGCCAAGGCCCTGATGATTTTCACCCGCCAGCTCGCCACCCTGATTGACGCAGGGCTTCCCCTGCTCCAGAGCTTGAACGTGCTGGCCAAGCAGGAGGCGAACCCCAACCTGCGCGTGACCATTGAAGCCCTGGGCGATTCCGTGCAGGGCGGCTCCACCTTCTCCGAAGCGCTGGCCCAGCATCCCAAAATCTTTGACCGCCTGTTCGTGAACATGGTGAAGGCCGGTGAACTCGGCGGTGTGCTGGAAGTCGTGCTGAACCGCCTGGCGGAATACCAGGAAAAGGCGCAGAAACTGAAGAGCAAGGTGATCTCCGCCATGGTGTATCCCTCCATCGTGCTGTTTATTGCGGTGGGCATCGTGATCTTCCTGATGCTGGTCATCGTTCCCAAGTTCAAGGCGATGTTCGCGGAACAGAACCAGGAGCTTCCCGCCATTTCCGAATTCGTGTTCGGCATCAGTGACTGGTTCATGGCCGCGCCCTTATTCGTGCCCAACGCCGTCATTCTGGCCGCCATCGTCGCCATCCTGTACGCTATCTTCACGGCCATGAGCAAGACGCCCAACGGCCGCCGCAAAATTGACTCCGCCCTGCTGACCATGCCGGTCATCGGCAACGTGCAGAGCAAGAGCGCCATCGCCCGCTTCGCCCGTACCTTCGGCACGCTGGTGACCTCCGGCGTTCCCATTCTCCAGGCGCTTACCATCACCAAGGACACCGCCGGCAACATGATCGTGGGAGACGCCATCGGCCTCATCCATGATTCCGTGAAGGAAGGTGAATCCGTAGTGACGCCCATGTCTTCTTCCAAGCTCTTCCCGCCCATGGTGATCTCCATGGTGGACGTGGGTGAGGAAACCGGACAGCTCCCGGACATGCTCCTCAAGATCGCGGACGTGTACGATGATGAAGTGGACAACGCCGTGGGGGCCATGACCTCCATGCTGGAACCCATCATGATCGTATTCCTCGCCGTGGTCGTGGGCGGCATCGTGTTCGCCATGTTCCTGCCCCTCCTGCAGGTCATTGAAAAAATGGGTTAACCTCCCCACGCAGAACCAGATGAAGATTCACTCCGCATACAGCCGCCTCCGGGCGGCAAAGGGCTTCACCCTCATGGAAATCCTGGTGGTGATGGTCATCATCGTGGTACTGGCCACGCTGACCATCTCCATCTACACCTGGCTTGAAACCAGAAAGAACGAGCAGGCCACGGAATCCATCGTCCGCAAGATTGAAATGGGGCTGGAAAGCTACCACAGCGACCATGACCGTTACCCCTACGGTACGGAAGCCCCCTTCAACAATCACGGCGTGGCCGTGGCAAACGGTGAGGAATACAGCTCCAACGTCGTATACATGGCCCTGTTCGGGGACCACAAGAATGAAGGCGTGCCCGGCAGAGATACCACCATTTACAATGATGAGCTGAACCCCGCCACCCAGCCCAAGAGCAACCCGACCGTCCGGGAAGTCCACGTGAAAAGCAAGGACGGAAGGCCGGTCACCCTCTACATTCTGGCGGACCCGTGGGGATCCCCCTACCGCTACCGCCTGGGCAGCGGGCAGGCCATCCCCACCAAATCCGCCAATGCCAAGAACCTGAAAATGGGCAACGGCCTGAATCCGGATTATGATTTCTGGTCCTTTGGCAAGGACGGGGACAGTGACCTCAAAGACCCGCATGCCCCGGAAAACGAGGACGACATCGGCAACCTGGTAGGAGATGGGCACGCGGTGACCGTCGCCGGCATCATGGAGAACTATGTGGCGCAGTATGCCTACGTCACCGCCGATGTGTACGCGCAGGCCATGGGAAAACCGGCGGATTTCGCCACCGTGTATGCCGACCTTGGGGAAGGCGTGGATCGTACCGCGTTCTCCGACCAGCTGCTTTCCATGGATGGCGTGAAAACCGTCACCTATAGCGATGAGACCATCGACAGCTATCGCACCATGCTCAAGACGGTCGACAGCGTGGTGGTTGTGCTTGTGGTCGCAGCGGCGTTGCTGGCGTTCGTGGTGCTGTACAACCTCACGAACATCAACATCACCGAACGCGCCCGCGAGATCGCCACGCTCAAAGTGCTCGGCTTCACCTCGCGCGAGGTGGATGCGTACATCTTCCGCGAAACCATCCTGCTGTCGGTGATCGGCGCCGCTATCGGCCTGGTGCTCGGCGTTTTCATGGAAGGCTTCGTCATCACCACCGCAGAGGTCGATCAGGTCATGTTC
>OGQK01000849.1_pt1 | contig 18457 bp, 14 predicted proteins | sample 1553221 | NCBI WGS metagenome assembly OGQK01 (sample SAMEA2579996, study PRJEB22360) | human gut metagenome | biome: human gut; feature: human-associated habitat; material: faeces | place: Denmark | collected 2008/2010 | reverse complement strand
TCTTGTTGTTATCGGGGGCGCCGGTTGGGGGGGCGCCGGCCAGTCGCGGGAGGCACTGTATTCTTCGAGCAGTTTCAGGCTGTCGCGCGTAGAAGACACGAAAGTCTCCACGACCGTCCGGACCGCCTCCTCATCACCGTTCATCATCTCCCGGAGTTTGCCCAAATCGTATCCCGGATCGGGAGACGGCATACCGGCGATCGTTTTCAGCAGCTCGCTCTGCGTGAATGGTTTGCGCAACACGGCGTCGAACCCGTCGCTCTCTTTCTCCAGACGGTCGGAAGCCGAAACGGCAATCACGGGCAACCTCCGCGCCCAGTCCTCCGAAGCGGAACGGATCGCCGAGAGCAGCTGATAGCCGGAAAATCCGCCCAGCTGAATATCGGTCAGCACCATATCGACATCGGCCAGCTTATCCACGCACTGCTCCAACCGATCACAGAAGCAAACCCTGTGACCGGCCGATTTCAGTATTTCGCCCAACATGGCTCGTTGCGAGGGATCGTCCTCGACAACGAGTATCGAACGAGGAGTGACCCGAGGGGGAGCCTCGGCCGGGACAGGCTTCGGAATTTCGGAAACGGAGACGGACAGCACGGGTATCGAGACCCGGAAAACGCTCCCCTCGCCGATCCGACTGTCGAGCTCCAACGTTCCTCCCAGCAGCTCGACCAGACGCGACACGACGGCCAGCCCGAATCCGCTGCCCTCCTTGCCGGCCGTATCGGCCCTCGAAAACTCGTCGAATATCCTCTTCTGCTCTTCCGGCGCAATGCCGCACCCCGTGTCGCTCACGGCGAATTCCAACCGTAGCGGCGCACCGTTCCCGTTCCCGGACCGAACGACTGCCGAAAGCGTTACCGACCCCCGGTCGGTGAACTTCACGGCGTTGGAGAGCAGATTGATCAGTATCTGCCTGATTCGGGCCGCATCAGCCTTGACGTACATGCCCTTCTCCGCGCGGTTGTCGCTTACGAGCGACACGCCCTTTCTCTCCGCCGAGGGCACGAACATGCCGAGGGTCTGATCGAATAGCGGGAATACCTCGAAAGGAGCCGCGTCGAGGGTCATTTTGCCCGTTTCGATCCGGGAATATTCGAGCAGATTGGTCAGCAGCTCCATCAGATGAGCCGAACTGTATCTCATGCTGGCCGTGTAACGCGCCACCTTATCGGGAGAAGGATTCGACGACAGCAGCTCGACGTAACCCATGATCGAATTGAGCGGAGAACGAAATATCGTGGGAGATCGACAGCAGCAGCGTGTCGCTAAACGAATTCGGGGGAAGACCAACGCCACCAGCCGCTGCCGGTTCTCCATCAGGTCCTCCGCCTTGCGCCGGGCCTCCTCAAGGGCCTGTTTATAACGTTTGTTTTTATTTATATCGCTGAATATCAGAGCAACGAAAAGAAGCACTATGCACAACGCACCCAACGCGATCCCCAGCACGGACTCTCCCGCACGCTTGAGCGTCCGGTCGCGAGTACCGATCTCGTCGAGCGCTGCCCGGATGTTTTCGTCGTTCATCTTCTGCAAAAGCAGCGTAGCCCGATCGTTGATCGTCTGATCGATCAGCATCAGCGTATGCTGCTGCTGCCGGATAGCCTCCGCAGTCCGGTCGCGCCGTCTGGAAGGTAACGCCGGCTTCGCCTGCAATCGAGCGCCGCCTACATCTGACGGCATCTTTTGCGAAACAACGGGAGCGAGCGTATCGACAGGCATCTCGCTGCTCCTCGGCATCTCTTTGAGCGTGTCTCTCGCCGTCATGAGAGGCCCCGCGAAACGCCGCCAAAACCGGTCCCGCTCGGAAGGAACCAAACGAATCGTATCCTTATGAACGGGCTTCTCGATCACTACGACCACCGGCGAAAGCGTGTCCTTTCGTTCGAGCGCCCGCAACAGGCTGTCGTGACGAAGCACCTCTCTTTCCCGAAGACGGCTCATCGTGGCGGCCAGACCGATCAGGTTCGATTTTTTCCACTTCAGCAGCTCGGTAATCTCCTCCAGAATGCCGATCTGCTCGGGAGGTATCTGCAATCGACAAAGCGAGTCGATATGGCCGTAGACCGTGTCGATCGCCCGGTCGTAAGCTTCCAAATTGTCGACCGAAGGGTCCTGCAGATAGATATTCGCCCGGTAGCTCGCCTCGTACAGCGACGAGATCGTCGTGCCCGTAACCAGCACTTTCCGGTACGCCGCCCCCTGCGTAGCGTCCTCGCGAACGGCCAACGGCGCAATCCGCATGTAAATGTACCAAACGGCGAAAACCGCCGCCACGGCGACCAACAGATAGCCTACGGCCACCTTGATCCGCATGTTCGACTCGCTGCCGCCCGTATTTCCGAATTTTCTCATAGTCTCCCGTCGGTTGCCCGGCTAAAAATAGCTGTTTTGCCCGAAACCTACAACCGGCCGGGACGGAATCGCCTATACCGCACTCTTTCGGCAGAACTTCTGTACAAACACAAATCCGAATGAGACACGTCGCCGAGTATAATCGGAACGTTTCCCATTAACAAATATTCCAAATATTATTTTATATTGTCTTCAGTTTTCAGAACAATCGCCCGCTTTAATCATATTATTTACAAACTATGTTTTTTCGATCGCTTTGCCTGAGCCTCACCGCACTTTTTTTGTGTTGCCACGAAAAAGATTCCAGACTCTCGACCGCGCTCCAGTTAGCCGGATCAAACCGGGCTGAAATAGAGAAAGTACTGACTCATTATCGAAACGAACCGCTGAAACATTCTGCAGCCGAGCAGTTGATCGCCAACATGATCGGCAAATACAGCATGGATAGTGCGGCAGCGGCACCGGTTCAACCTTTCTACGACCTATTAACGAACTATCTGGAGAAACACGGCCGCTATGCCGATACGACTCCATACTACTTGTGCGACAGTCTCTATGAGTTGCTGGACGACTTCCAACCCGGTATCTGCAACTATAAGCCGGACTTGACCTTTCTTTCTTCCCGTTTTTTGATCGATCACATCGATCGGTCGTTTGAAACTTGGTATAATTCCCCTTGGTCACGCGAGCTGGACTTCGAGACCTTTTGTCGATTTGTCCTACCTTACAAGAGCGACAACGACCATTGGGAAGGAACTTATCCATATCTGAGGGAGAAATACGCATGGGCCCATGATACGCTCAACACTCGCTCCGCCATCGAAGCAGGTAAATATCTCGACAGCACGACCAAATGGAACTTCACGCAGAACGGGCCTTTTTTCCGCGAGTATCCATACATGTTGCCACTCAGCCGCTACAATTACATCCATGCGCAGCTGGGCACGTGTATCGAAGCCAATAATATGGTCATTATGACCCTCCGCAGCCTCGGCATACCGGCCACGATGAACTTTATCCCCTATTGGGGAAACTCGAACGCCTCACACAGCTGGACGGAAGTAATCGGAAATCGGCCTGTAAAGCTTTACGATAACACGCAATTCTTCTACCGCGACGACCGAGACGAAGTCATCAGCGACATCTTTTGGTTCAAATACCCGTTCGAAACAACGGAGGGTATTCCTGAAGCCGTCGAAATACGTTCGTGCCGCACGGTTCCCAAAGTTTACCGTTCGAATTTTTTCGCTTCGGGAAACGCACCGTCCGAAGCAGAGTCCGCCAACATGCCCGATCTTTTCCGTAACCCGGGTATCGAAGATGTCACCGACCACTACATCGAATGCGCGAACGTAAAAGTCTCTTTCGATAAAAAGAACAGCTACGACCGTCATGCTTACCTATGCTGCTATGATCCCGAGAACCTGAATTGGACTCCCGTAGCATGGGCCGAGATACACCGAGGAAAGGCTCGATTCGAAAAAATAGGCAAGAACATCGTTTACCTGCCCGCTTTTTATCGCAACGGACAGTTCGACCCGGCAGGCCCCCCATTTTTGTTAACGAATGACGGGAACATGCTGCCGTTGGAGCCCGAGGCTTCCGAAACAGTACCGGAAATAGTGCTCTACAGTAAGGTACCTTACCGGACCCACGTACTATTCTATGCATACGTCATGTTACATTGTCAATTTAAGACCGCGAATAAAAGCGACTTATCGGATACAGTCACGATCCATTCGATCGATCGGGTACCATACTACGGCCAGCAGGTCGAAATACGCCATGCCGCACCTGCGCGGTACGCGATATACGATTTCGGAGACAGTCCCTACGGTTTTATCGGCGAGCTGGAGTTTTGGGGCGACGACGGCAAAGGGCAAGAAGTCCGTCTCGAAGGCACGCCGATCGGGAACCACGGCATATACGGCCAAACGAATCGCGAGCTCTGTGACGGCGACCGGGTAAGCCATTTCTACCGCGATCCGAACGGGCCCAATTATGTAGGCTTCGATTTCGGAAAACCGTGCCGGATCACGCGGATCGTCTATCATCCGCGTAGCGACGACAACGGCATCGTACCCGGCGAAATCTACGAACTGTTCTGCTGGCAGGACGGAACGTGGCGCTCGCTCGGCAGACAGACCGGACGGGAGGACAAGACCCTGAAATACGAACAAGCTCCGGCCCACGCGCTGTTCCGTCTGCACAACTGTACGCGGGGAAAAGAGAATCGCATTTTTATCTACCAGAACGGCAAACAGATATTCTACTGATTCACCGAATGTTTCCCTTTCGTTTGAAACGCGATTTTCGTCGAAAAGCATGGCCACTAACCATGAACTGAAAACCAAACGTCGTGACTCGTTTTTCTCGTCAACGCGGTTTCCCGGGGAATGAAACATCAACAAATAGAGAAAAAAACTCCGCAAGACATGCTTCCGCAAGGCAACAACCGAACAGACAGACCGTACACCTGATTAACGACGGAAACAATACAGTCCGTTTCAGCTATATTCCCCCGGTCCAAGGCACTTTCGACTTTTCGACGGGCCTCTTTCCACCCCTCAGAACGACTCTTTGCAACATAGCAATAGCAGTTACCTAAAACTCATTACAACTCAACTTAAAACTACGACTATTCTCCAGACCCGCATAACAGAATCACGCTCGTACCGAGCAGGATGATCCGGCCCCCTTTCCCATAGATGAGATATTTACCTAAAAGAAACGGCCTTGCCGATACAGATTTCTTGTATTTCTCCCTAAGATATGCCGGATTATTTCTTGCCGGTCGTGATTCCCGGCCAGCGGTCGGTCCGGAACGGCGAGGCCGGCAGTCCGGAAGCATTGATCAGATTGCAGTCCGGATTGTCGTCCCAGCCGTAGCGAACGGCCAAAGGATACGGGACCTCGGGCGAGCCGACCACCACGTCGCATCCGTCGATCGCAGCCTCGGCCCAATGGAACCGGCGATCGGCCCCTGCGACAGCGAACCCGCGGAGGACACGGCCGTCCCGCACCGCCAGCCCTTCGGCCTCGTCGAATCGGATCCGGATCTTATCGCCTTCGATCCGATAGGTCCGGTACACGGGACCGCTGCATGCCACCGACTCGCCGTACACCCGAGCACGGGCAATCAGGGCCAAACGGCGGCCCAGCTCCTGCTTATTCTTCGGATGAATATTGTCGCCCTCGCCGATATCGATCGCCACGGCCATAGCGGTTCCGTCGAGATGCAGCGCCTCGAACTGAGCCTCCCTCAGCTCGGCCCACTGTGAAGCGGCAGGCTCGTCGTGCCGCACTCCGAAATTAGCCAACTGCACGAACAGGAACGGGAAATCGCGCCCCCAGCACGAGCGCCAATCCTCGACGAGCAACGGGAAAAGCGTCCCGTACTGCTCGGCCCGCCATGCGTTCGATTCGCCCTGATACCATACTGCGCCCCGGAAGGCCAGCGGAACGAGCGGACGAAGCATCGAATGATAAAGCGCGGTCGGCCGGTGCGGATCGAAATCGGGCTGAACGGGCGGGGCCGGCAAATCGGCCAACTCGCTCCCGACCCGGTATCTCCACGGGCCGGACAGCGGTATATACCGGTCGTCGGACAGACTCAGGCGAAGCGACGGACCGTCGTAATTGAGCCCGCCGTCGCCTCCGGTGTCGAGCACACGGATCGCGATGACCGCCTCGCCCCCCTCGACCAGCCTGCCCGGCACCCGATAGACGCGCTCCTGCTCCAACGCATGGGTCGCGCCGACCTGCACTCCGTTGAAATAAGTCACGTCCCTGTCGTCTACGTAGCTAAGGCGAAGGGTCAGGTCGCGCCCCCGCCAGCGGGCCGGTATCTCGATCCGCCGGCGCAGCCAGACGATCCCGTCGTGGCCCGGCAGACACTCCGCATCGAAATAGGCGGGCAGAGTGATCGTATCCCAGTCGCTGTCGTCGAAGGATCGCTCCTTCCACAGACACTTTCCGTCCCGATACGCCGGATCGCGCTGCGCGACAACCTGCTCCCAGCGAGCCGAGTCATCGCGGAATCCGGCCCATAACCGGCTCTCGTCGGCCCCGGCCGAGCGAACCTGCTCGACGCGCTCCGCAAAATCGGAATGCGTGGCCAGCGCCTCGGGACTCATCCACGACTCGGCCACCGTACCTCCCCACGAAGTATTGATCACTCCGACAGGGACTCCGAGCGCCTTATGCAACTCGCGGGCGAAAAAGTAACCGGCGGCGGAGAAGTCGGGAACCGTCTGCGGCGAGCAGGGCTGCCAACCTCCGCCTACGACCTGTACATCTTCCCTCGGAGCCAAACTGGAAACCCGCTTGACGCCGAACAGACGTATCCGAGGCCAGTCGGCGCTTTCGATCTCGCGGGCATAATCGCGCACGCGGCCCCATCCTCCTACCGGCATCTCCATATTGGACTGCCCCGAGCAGATCCACACCTCGCCGATCAGCACGTTCTCCAACGTAACGGCCTCCCCGTCCGAAACGGTAACCGTATAAGGTCCTCCCGCGTCGGGAGTTTTCAGCTTCAGCATCCATTTTCCGTCCGCTCCGCAACGGGTTCGGACGGTCGATCCGTCCCACGACCCGGTCGCCGCCACCTCGGCCCCCGGTTCGGCCCAGCCCCAAAGAGGCGCCTCGCACTGCCGCTGCAAAACCATGTCGCTGCCGAAAACGGAAGCCAGCCGGACTTTGGCCTGCAGCAAACCGCCCGCCATCAGTCCCAAACAAAGAATACCTATTTTTTTCAGATTCATCTCGGATCGTTTTTATCGTCCGCCATAAAGTTAGCCATTCCTGCCCGAAATATTCTTCCCCCGGGAGAAAAATAAGCAGGATTCGGGAAACGGCCTCAGCTCCCCAAATGAAAACCGCAGAAATTCCTGCCGACATGAAAAGTCATATGCAAAAAATGGATTTCCGGTGAGATGAACGCCTTATATCGCCGGAGTTTATCCGTATAGATCAATCTGGCATTGGCCAGTTTGTCGGCAACCTTACTCAGCGTCTCATTGGTGCGAGGGCCGACAGAGAAGCAGACGACGGATTTGTCAGCGCAGTTCAGAGCATAGACCACCCGGATATGATCTTTTTTACGGCCGACAAAGGTTTTGACCTCATCGACTTCATACCCTGCATTGGCCGTTACATGCGGAGCTGTTATATTTTTGGAGATGGAGACGATTCTTCTAATGGGAGTAGTCGTCGATATTTCCAGTAACCTGGCGATGCCTCTGATCCCGACGCCCTCTTTGATATATTCCGAGATCGTCCGGTTCAATTCCGGGATATAGGCTTGGTAAGAATAATCCGCCTGTTGTTTCCTATGGCAGTGTTTGCATTTATAGCGTTGTTTCCCGTTCTCTTGATAGCCATTTTTTTACAAGTTCCTCCGCAAAATTTGCAAGTCATTTTTTCGTGCCCTAATCCGATACATGAAGGTTCCTATATCCGGGAACCTCGGCCGATTTTTGGGCGCAAAAATACAAAAGACGACCCGAAAGTCGTCTTCTTCTTATGTCTTTCTTTAAATCTTGTAATGATCTTCAGCCAGTTGCAATCTTACACCCTAATCAGACACATTATCTCTTAGCATTGAATCGATTAAAGACCGGAAAAATACTTTTCCTAATAAATGAGCCGTTGAACAATGGAATTCCGGGTTGTATTTTGTAATTTTACAGACAAGAAATAATCCTGATAAACATGGGTCGGATACGAATAGAGAGCAAAACAAAAGATAATAGGGATACGGAACTCGTGGACGAGTTGGTGAAGGTGTGGGAGAGTTCGGTCCGTACCAGCCACGATTTTCTGTCGGAACAAGACATTCGGAATCTCGCGCCGCAAGTGAAAGCCGCCTTGCAGGGGGTGGAGAGCCTTGTCGTTGTTTATAACGATAACATTCCTGCCGGGTTTATGGGCATTCAGGAACGGAAGATCGAAATGCTGTTTCTTTCCCCCTCCTGCATCGGGCACGGATTGGGTCGAGAACTGCTGAATATGGCGATCCGCACGTATGATGCGATATATGTGGACGTGAACGAACAGAACAAAAAAGCCGAAGCATTTTATCTCCGTTCGGGATTTCAGACTTTCCGTCGTGACGAGACCGACGAACAGGGCAACCCGTTTCCTGTGCTGCGGATGCGGCTAATTGAAAAGTAGCAACATTATAATTATCCTTCCCCGATAAAATCGCGATGAAACAAAGACGAATAGAAGAAGAGGATCTTGGTCCGATGAAGCTCATTTTCAACTATGAAAATGTGTTTTACAGTTTTTTTTACGATGATATCAGCGGTTGCATACATCGTTCGCGGGAGTATGCGATGAACTACGTCTATTCCGGCGAAATGATTCTCGACAACGGCAAACAGCAGATCCATGTAGGTAAGGGGGAATGCGTGTATATTCCGCGCGACCACCATATCACCATGTATAAAAGGACTTTCAATGGAGAGCGATATTGCGGCATTTTCCTGAATTTTACCCGGAATTTTCTGCGGGAAATGTATGCCAAATTCGGGCAATGCAAGATTCCGGCCGATACGTCCAAACTGAAACCGGAAGTAATCAAGTTGCCTAAAACCGCGGAAATAACGAGCCTTTTTGCATCGCTGACTCCTTTTTTCGATCCGGAAGTGAAACCGAGGGACGATTTCATGCATCTGAAATTGCAGGAGGGCTTGCTGGCTCTGCTCCATATCGACGGACGGTTCGCATCCACGTTGTTCGATTTCAACGAACCGTGGAAAATCGATATTATGGACTTTATGAATAAGAACTACATGTATGAGTTCACGATGGAAGAACTGGCGCACTATACAGGAAGAAGCCTCGCCACTTTTAAACGGGATTTCAAGAAAATCAGCGATCTGACGCCCGAAAAATGGCTTATCCGCAAACGGCTCGAAGCGGCCTACGTCATGATGCAGGAAGGCGGAAAGAAAATCGCGGATATTTATACGAGCGTAGGGTTCAAGAACCAGTCTCATTTTTCCTCGGCCTTCAAAAAACAATATGGAGTACCGCCGACAGCCGTTTTAAGTTGACGACGGGAGGACTTGCGGCCGTACTCGTCTCATTGCTTTCGGATTATTTACGCTGTACGTTGTTTCTGTATTCGGTCGGATAAACCCCGGCCCATTTTCGCACGTAACGACTTAAATAGGAAACGGACGAAAAATTCATGCGGCTTGCGATCTCTGCCAGCGTAAGTTCTTTGCGGCAAAGCAGCCGGCCGATTTCCTGTTGGGTGAAACGAGTTATCCAGTATGTCGCCGGCTTTCCGCTCGCCTTTTTGCATATTTCGGACAGGTAGTGAGGCGTAACGCAGAGCCTCGAAGCATAGTAAGACAAATCCCTGTTTCGGATGTATTCGCCCTGATAGAGCAGGTCGATGAACCGCCGCAAAAGAAAAGATATTCTTTCGGGCACTTGCCTGAAAATATTTTGACGTGCATGAATGTCGTACAGGTCGAGGATGTGCGCCATGAGCAGATGTCCGATCATCTCCTCGTGAAAAAGATGTCCGCTATCCTCCATGCGTTCACGAAGGCGCAGCATGTCGGTACGGCATTTCCGGAAATCCTGTTCGGAAAGTTTCATCACCGGGTTCTGAAGCAGCGACATATGCCCGATGATGCCGTAGTTGCTGCGTAATGCCATAGAAGAGACGAACGATTCGGAAAGGCATAGGACAATACCCGTAAAATCTTCCGATCGGGAGAAGTCCGAAGCGAGCGAGAGGTCGGTCAGGATGACATAATCGCCGACAGCGATATTGTAATGCGTTTCCTGAAAGGAGAAGCTCATGCAACCTGCCGTGCAAAGTATGTGGATTACATGGTCTGCACCTTCGGTAATGCCGTAATTGTCAATCGAGTCAATGAAATACAGTTTGTTCCGTTCCATCCCGTTCCCGATTTATCGATCTCACTCTGCGAATTTAACCAAATACCACGAAAAGTGAATACATCTCCACGAATTATGTATCGGACCTGTCATGCCGAGACGGTAATTTCGCAACAAATTCAAACAGATACGAAATGAAGACAATAAGACTGAACAACGGAGTGATGATGCCGGCTGTCGGTTTCGGGGTATATCAGATCGCTCCGGAAGCTACGGAGCGGGCCGTGGGTGACGCACTCGAAGTCGGCTATCGGATGATCGATACGGCAGCGTCTTATTTTAACGAGGAGCAGGTAGGCAATGCCATTCGCAGCAGCGGATTGAAACGCGAAGAACTGTTCGTTACCACAAAACTGTGGGTACAGGATTATGAGTACGACGATGCACTGCGTGCATTCGATCGGTCGATGAAGGCGCTTGGGCTGGACTACCTCGACCTTTTTCTTCTGCACAAGCCATACGGCAACTACTACGCCGCATGGAGGGCCGTCGAGAAATTATACGAAGAAGGGCGTATCCGCGCTATCGGGGTGACGAGTTTTTCCGATGAACGTCTACAAGACCTGTTCCTGCACAACGAGGTGAAGCCTGCCGTCAACCAAATCGAGACCAACCCGTTCTACCAACAGGCGGCATCCAACGCTTTCCTCGCAAAAGAGGGCATCCAGCACGAGGCATGGGCGCCGTTCGCCGAGGGGCAAAACGACATCTTCAACAACCCGGTACTGAAAACCATTGCGGGAAAACACGGCAAGACGGTGGCGGCCGTTATCCTCCGCTGGTTGAACCAGCGGGGCATAGTGGTCATTCCGAAAAGCGTTCGCAAGGAACGCATGGCGGAAAACCTGAATATTTTCGATTTCACGCTGACCGGACAGGAAATGCGGGCTATCGCCGGACTCGACACGGGAAAGAGTCCCATTTACGACGACATGGATTTGGCCACGACACGATTTATCGGAACACACCGGATACACGAATGAGGTGCAAATTCCGGCAAAGCAATAGGTTGCAGAATCCTCTGTCACGAACCAGTAATCAAGGTATAACTATCCGTAATATTGTTTATAAACAGTATGAAACGGGTCTTTACATTTGCCGAAACATATAAATTATACAATCATAAAAATGAATAACTACATGGATATTTTCGAGAAAGACCTATCGGGCGCGATGGTCTCGCCTGAAGAACCCGGTTACGAGGAGCTGATCGGCACCATTTTCGATACGATGAAGACGGCTGCGGAAATGAACGCCAAAGGATGGCTCTCTTCCGAAGAGGTACACGATTATCTTCTCCGTATCACGGGTCGGGAAATCGATCCCAGTACCACGTTGTTACCTCCGTTTTACGTGGATTTCGGCAAGAACATCCGCATCGGTAAAGGCTGCTGGATTCAGCAAGGATGCACGTTTTTCGACCGTGGCGGCATCACCATCGGCGACGGTGTGTTCATCGCGCCGAAAGTGAACCTGATCACCATCAATCATGACCCGAATCCGGACAACCGCAGCGCGACGTACGGTAAACCCATTGTCATTGAAGATAAGGTTTGGATCGGCATAGGTTCCACTGTGCTGCCCGGCGTACGGATCGGTTACGGCTCCATCGTCGGCGCGAACAGCGTCGTCACCCGCGATGTGCCGCCCATGACCGTAGTGGGAGGAAATCCTGCCAAATTCATCAAAAAAATAGAAGCGAAGTAGAACGGATTCGACGAAACGAAAGATGAAATTCGGGATTTTAGGCACGGGTGATGTCGCCAGCTAAATTGATTGAACAGGGACACGAGGTGATACAGGGGGCGCCGACGAACAATCTTTCAGCCGAAGTTTGGGCTTCGTAGCACGGCACACGGGTTTTGGCGGTAGGTTCGCGGATACCGCACATTTCGGCGAGCACGTGTTTAACTGTGCGAAGGGTATCCGTTCGACAGAGGCTCTCCGAAATGCCGGAGCCGAGTCTGTCGTGGCCGGACTGTTGGACGCATTCGGCCGACAGGAAACGATGAATCCGGGCGACACCCCGCTCGCGTTACACGGAAATGCTCGGGGCATTCCGGCCAGCCGTTTGCGGTGCGTGGAAATACATGAACGGAAGGATTAGATTGTTGACAGACAAACGAATAGCATATGGTTCAATTGGCAAAAAGAAAGAATGACCATGAAAACGATCTTATTGAATAACGGCGTGGAAATGCCGGTTCTGGGCTACGGCGTATATCTCGTCAGCCCCGAAGAGTGCGAACGCTGCGTGCTGGAGGCTATCGGCACAGGTTATCGTCTGATAGACACGGCGCAGGCTTATTACAATGAAGAAGGCGTAGGGGCCGCTGTGAGCAAATGCGGCGTGCCGCGCAGCGAACTGTTCCTTACCACCAAGGTTTGGATTTCCAATGCCGGAGAGGAAAAGGCTGCACGCAGCATCGACGAATCTCTCCGCAAGTTGGGAACGGATTATATCGACCTGTTGCTCGTCCACCAGCCTTTCGGCGATTACTACGGGACTTACCGTGCAATGGAGAAGGCCTACCGGAATGGCAAGGTGCGGGCCATCGGTCTAAGTAACTTTTACGACGCACGTTTTGTGGATTTGGCGGAAAACATGGACGTAAAGCCTGCCGTATTGCAATTGGAGACACATGTATTCTCCCAGCAGTACAGAATGCGCGGACTTATCAAGGATTATGACACCCGCCTGATGGCATGGGGGCCGCTGGCTCAAGGCACCGACGGAATCTTTACCGACGAACGGTTGAAAACCGTCGGCGCACGGTACGACAAGACCAATGCACAAGTGGCGTTGAAGTTCCTGACGAGCGAAGGGATCGTCGCCATCCCCAAAACTACACATAAAGAGCGCATGGCCAGCAATTTCGCCATCGACGATTTCGAGCTTTCTGCAGAGGACATGGAAACGATCCGGCGAATGGATACAGGCAAGTTGAAAACCGACTTCAACGACCCCGTATTGGCAAAATACCTGCTGGACTACGACAAGCAATTCAATCCCGTTAACAGACAAAAATAGGTTTGTCAAAAGAGAAAGAATAAAAAGTGAACTTCTCAGCAATGATCTTTGAGCCTCACAGCAATCCCGTTGTGAGGCTTTCGCTTTACTTTTGTGTTTGCAAATATCCGTAGAATCGAAATATCTAACACATAAGACAAGTAAAACTATGAACATGGATTTCAATCTTTTCACGCCGACGAAACTGCTTTTCGGGCGAGGTAAACTGAACGAGCTCGGCAATCAGAAGCTTCCGGGCAGAAAGGCTCTGCTGCTCATTTCAAGCGGTCAGTCCGTAAAGACAAGCGGCACGCTCGACCGTGTGACGGCCCAACTGGATAAAGCCGGCGCAGCTTACGTCATCTGTAACAACATTCACGAAAACCCTTCGAAAGAGGTCGTGATGGAGGCTGCCGCCTGCGCCAAAGGAAACGGGTGCGACTTCATCCTCGCGTTGGGAGGCGGTGCCGTGCTCGACTCGGCCGTAGCTGTGGCGGCTATGGCCACCAATCCCGGCGACCTGTGGGATTACGTGTGCGGTGGCACAGGCAAGGCGCAGCCCTTACTACCATCCGGGACTTCCCATCGTGACTATCGCCACTACCTCCGGAACAGGTTCGGAAATCAACTGTTGGGGCGTTATCTCCAACCACGAGACCAACGAGAAGATCGGGTTCGGAGACCCTTCGCTGAATCCCGTACTCGCCATTGTGGACCCGGAACTGATGCGCACCGTCCCTGCCGAGTACACCGCTTATCAAGGATTCGACGCCCTGTTTCACAATACGGAAGTAAATGATTAGCCGTTTCGTGAACGTACTGAGCGAGCCGATAGCGTTGTCGGCCATCGGGTACATCGCCGAATACTTGCCCCGTGCGGTAAAAGACGGAGGCGACATCGAAGCCCGCGAAGGCGTGGCCTACGGCAGCACCATTGCCGGACTGACGATGCAGCTCACCAGCACTACCGCCGAACATTCGATGGAGCACGCCATGAGCGCTTACCACCACGACTTGCCGCACGGCGCGGGGCTGATTATGATTTCCAACGAGTTCTACCGCTTTTTCGTGGAACGCCACGTCTGCGACGGACAGTTCGTCAAGATGGCGCGCGCCATGGGGATGAAGGATGCCAACAAGCCGGAAGATTTCCTGACCGCGCTGGCCGAGTTGCAGAAAGCCTGCGGCGTGGATAACCTGCGAATGAGCGACTACGGCATCACGAAGGAAGAATGCGACACATTGGCCCGCAATGCCCGCGAGACGATGGGCGGACTTTTCGCCGCCAACCCCTGCGAGATGACGCACGAGGATTGTGCGGATATTTTCGAGAAGTCGTACAGATAATTATCAATTCTTTACTCTTTAAAATCAAGAACATGTTAGTAAACACAAAAGCAAAAGTAGGCGTATTTTCCATCGCCTTGGAGGCATATTTACCCCAGTTCCCCTCGTTGGTGTCGGAATTCGAGACTCAGTATGAAGCGTTTAAGAAGACGCTGCCCGACACGGTGGAGATCGTGGACGGCGGTTTGGTCACGACCAAGGAGCTGTCGCAGGCGGCCGGCGATAAATTCCGTGCAGCCGATGTGGACATTGTGATGATGCAGCTCCTCACGTACGCCACCTCCTACAATATGCTTCCCGCAGTGAAGGATCTGGATGTTCCTGTCGTGCTGGTGAATATCCAGAAGCTGAAAGCGCTGGATTACGACCACACGGATATCGCGACATGGCTGGGCGAAGGGTATGCCTGCGGAGCCGTGGGCGAGATGGTGGCCGATTTGGAACGTTACGGCAAGCGCCACGCCGTAATTACGGGTGTCGTCGAAGGGGGCGATCCGGAAGTGCAATCGCAGATCGAAGATTGGTGTCGCGCGGCACGAGTACGCCGTCGTTTCCGCGATACCAACATCGCCCAAATAGGGCGTCCCTATCCCGGCATGATGGACCTGTATATCGACGAATCGAATCTGTATCGCCGTATGCATCTTTATACCAAACAGTTTGACTGGGAAAAGATGTGGGCCATAGCAGACAACGTGACCGACAAAGAGATCATACGGACTAAAGCGCAAGACATCCTCGACACCTTTGACATCGAAGGCGGAGGGAGCATCGAGGAAGTATGGGAAATGGCAAGATATGTCGTGGCGTTCGAACAATGGGTCAAGGACGAAAAACTCGGCCTCATCGCTTCCCATTACGACGGGTTCGCCCAAGGCAAGGCCGGAATTCTCGACGGTATGCTGATACCGGCGTTCTCCATGCTTATCAAGCAAGGTACGGCGTGTGCCGTTGAAGGCGACATCAAGGTGGCAATGGCCATGAGCATCATGAAGACCATCTCCGGAACCGGGCAGCTTGCGGAAATGTATTCCATCGATTTCAATGACGACATCGCAATCATAGGCCACAGCGGTTCGGGAGATGCCGACATCTCATGCAAGAAACCTACCATGAAAATCGTGAAAGTGTTTCATGGAAAGACCGGCGGTGGATATTTGACGCAGTTTTACCCTTATACGGGACCGGTCACATATCTTGCCATTACGCAAGACGGCGATGGACACTTCAAATTCGTAGCGGCGGAAGGCGTGAACGAAGAGGGAAAAATCCTGTCGTTCGGCGACACGAACATGCGGACGCGCTTTGCTTGCGGAGCAAGGGAGTTCGTAAACCGATGGAGCGAATGCGGTCCGACCCATCATTTTGCCGCCGCAACCGGAAGACATATTGATACGATATCGAAAGTGGCAAAAATTTTCAATCTGCCTGTTGATGTTGTAACGAGATAATGCCGCCCGTAAAGAGAGTTGATAAATTCCGCAACGCTATTTTCTGCGTTGCGGGATTTTTATGCTTTCGCCGTAGTCCGCTTTTTGCAAATTGACCTTTTCAACAACAGTGTTTGAGCCTTACAGCAATTATGCGATAGCTTTTTCTCCGTATCTTCGCACTACAATAAGAGATTAAAAAACAGGAAATTATGAGAATAAAACGGGTATTCATTACGATGCTGCTCTGTCTGGCATTTTCGGCGAACGCCTGCGGTACGGACGGTCCTGTAACCGATAATGGTACAGGGCAGGAAACCTCCACCGGCGATGCAAGCGATACCGACACAGACGATGACGGCCCGTTCGATCTGACCGAGGGCGAGAACGGCAAGCCGCCCGTCATCACGCTCAGCAGCGGATACGCCATGCCCGTCCTCGGACTGGGGACGTACAGTCTGCACGGCGACGAGTGCATCGACGCCATCCTCTCCGCCATTAAGTTAGGCTACCGCAAGTTCGACACCGCTACTTTCTACGGCAACGAGAAAGAGGTAGGCGAAGCTATCCGCCGCTCGGGCCTGCCCCGCGAGAAGTTTTTCATCTGCACCAAACTCTATCCTAACGAGTTCGGCCACGCGAAGGAAGCCATCGAAGCATCCCTCGCAAGGCTCGGCATCGGCTATGTGGACCTGATGTTGCTGCACCATCCCGGCGACAACGACGAGGAAGCCTACAAGGCGATGGAACGCGCCGTGGCCGAGGGCAAAATACGTTCGCTCGGCGTGTCCAACTATTATATCGAGGAGATGAGGGAGTTCCTCCCGAAAGTAAGCATCAAGCCCGTGATGACGCAGAACGAGATACATCCTTATTATCAGGAGAAAGAGATACGGGGGATATATGCACCGCAACGGCATCGTCATCGAGGGATGGTATCCATTCGGCGGACGCGGTTATACGAAAGCGATGTTCAGTAACGAGACTGTCAAGGAGATAGCCGAAGCGCACGGCAAATCCCCCGCACAGATCATCCTGCGCTGGGACTTGCAGCACGGCGTGACGGTCATCCCCGGTTCAAGCAATCCTGCCCATCAGAAAGAGAACATCTCCGTGTTCGACTTCGAGCTGTCCCCGGAAGAAATGGCACGTATCGATGCGCTCGACCGGGACGAGAAACATGACTGGTATTAAAAAGGATAACGATGAAAGTATTACTGATTAATGGAAGTCCGAAGGGCAAAGGAAACACTTACATTGCCTTGTCGGAAGTGGCGAAAGCCCTTGAAGCGAATAGCATAGAAACGGAAATCGTCTCCATCGGCACCAAAGCGGTACAGGGGTGCATCGCCTGCAACCGTTGTGCGGAATCGGGCAGATGCGTGTTCGGCGATGCGCTGTACACCACGATCCGTGAGAAACTGGAAATGGCGGACGGCATCGTCATCGGTTCGCCCGTCTATTATGCGGGCCCCAACGGTTCGCTCTGCGCCCTGCTCGACAGGCTGTTTTATTCCGCGTCGTCGCTGCTGCGCTACAAACCGGCGGCTGCCGTAGCCGTCTGTCGGCGCGGAGGGGCAAGCGCCACGTTCGACCGGTTGAACAAGTATTTCACGATAAACGACATGCCCGTCGTAAGCTCCCAGTACTGGAACAGCGTGCATGGTCGTCTGCCGGGCGAAGCCTCGCAGGACGCCGAGGGATTGCAGACGATGCGCACCTTGGGCGATAACATGGCATGGGTACTGAAAAGCCTGAAAAACGGCGGACAGCCGATACCCGAAAGGGAACCGGGCATCATGACGAACTTTATCCGGTAACTTCCAACACGGGAAACAGTATGAGACATTCATTCAAGACATCGGCCGTGGCCTTGTTCGCCTGCCTTTGCGGCATGGGCGGCCTCACGGCACAGGAAAATCGCCTTAATACAAACAGCATCATGGAAGAAAAACTGAATCTTACGCAGGAATGGGACAAGACGTTCCCCCAAAGCGACGAAGTGAACCACAGCAAAATCACGTTCCATAACCGCTACGGCATCACGCTTGCCGCCGACCTCTATATGCCCAAGAATGCCACGGGCAAGCTGCCCGCTATTGCCGTCAGCGGACCATTCGGGGCTGTCAAGGAACAGGCATCGGGACTGTATGCGCAGGAATTGGCAAAGCGCGGTTTCCTCACCATCGCCTTCGACCCCTCGTTTACCGGCGAGAGCGGTGGCCAGCCCCGCTATGTAGCTTCACCCGACATCAATACCGAGGACTTCTCGGCGGCGGTGGATTACCTTTCCACCCGTGACGACGTGAACCCGGAACAAATCGGCATCCTCGGCATCTGCGGCTGGGGCGGTTTGGCAATCAATGCGGCGGCCATCGACACCCGTATC
>OGQK01000840.1_pt1 | contig 18577 bp, 18 predicted proteins | sample 1553221 | NCBI WGS metagenome assembly OGQK01 (sample SAMEA2579996, study PRJEB22360) | human gut metagenome | biome: human gut; feature: human-associated habitat; material: faeces | place: Denmark | collected 2008/2010 | reverse complement strand
CGGTGCGTTATTCTGCTTCTTCGGCTATGAGGTCTTGTATGACTTCGCCAAAGTCTGCCGTAAAGGAAAAAATGAAGTATTCCAGAACGGCGGGGTCTGCGTCCATAGGCTCGGCTTCCCCGGAAAAGGGCAAGCCCATAAGCCCATAGAGCATTTTGATGATTTTGAACAGCTTCCCCCGGTCTGCGGGGGTGTTCATGGTAACAAGAATGTCCGTCAAGCGGTTTATGGTTTCCATGTCGCCGCCCGTCGTTACCCATACCATTTCCGCGAATGGCTGTGTGATTGCCCCGGCTACAAGGTTTATCTTATCCTTGCCGATTTCGCCGGACGGGAGTATAATACCCTTGTCTAAAAGCTCGTTTTTCATGTCGTCCTCCTGTTCATGCGCCTAAATTTTTGACGCTATTTTGCCGCCCTTGCTTCAAAAGCGGGCTTGTAAAGAGATACGGCATGGTATAAGCAGAAACGGCAAAAACCTTGAAAAATCAATGGTTTCTGCCGTTTTCTATAAAGGCTTGTAAGAAGTTATAAGACGATTTCCGTCTATAAAATCAATAAAAAATAGCCCCGCTGTTAGCTTTCATATTGAAAGAAAACAGCGGGGTTATTTTATTTATTTTGTTTTGAAAGCAAAGTATATCTATAAGGCGGTAAGGTTATAAAACCGTCAACACATATTTCATCAAAAAGCGAATAGGAATTATCCCACTGTGTGCCGACAAATATTTTTTTACTTTCATTTGAATTATTTATTGCAACCAAAACGCTATCAAATTCGCAGTTGCGTGAATATGCAATAACTCCACCGTCACAATAAACTTTTTCAAAATCACCGTTTATAAAAGCTTTTGAGCTGTGCCTGATTTGCCCAAGACGCTTATACCACTTCAAAAGTTCATCGTTTACATCATCCCAAGCCATACATCCGCGGTTAAACGGGTCTTTCATACCCTGCATACCGATTTCATCACCGTAATATATTGACGGTACACCCGGAAGTGTAAACTGAATAAGGGAAGCAATTTTCATCATAGAAATGCCCCTTAAATAATCAAATTTTGAAAGAGTATTATGCTCAAACTGCCAAGTTCTGTCGTGTCCGTCAGGATTTTCACCTGCAAGGCGGGTAATTGCTCGCACGGTATCGTGAGTTCCGATATGATTCATCAGCACGCTTAATACCTGCGGCGGATAGTTTTCAACTATTGACATAACGCTGTTAAAAAAGCTGTCACCGTTAGCAAAGCGAACAAAGTTCAACACCGCATCTGCAAACGGGTAATTCATTACGCTGTCAAGTTCTTCGCCGAGAAGATACTTTCTTCTCTGCCCGTAAGCAAATTTATTTGTGGCATCCTCCCACACTTCGCCGATAATAATAGCATTAGGATTTTCCGATTTTACGGATTTCCTTAAATCATCAAGAAAAATATCAGGCAATTCATCTGCAACATCGAGCCTGTAACCCGCAATGCCGCATTTAAGCCATTTTTTCAGTATTCCGTTTTTACCGCAAATGTAATTTCTGTAACTTTCATCTTCTTCAATAACTTCCGGCAAAAGCTTAATACCCCACCAGGAATGGTATTCATCAGGCCATTTTATGAATTTGTACCATGAATAATATGGGCTTTGCTTGCTGTTATATGCCCCCACATCATTATAATGATTATACATATTAAAATATCTGCTGTCGCAACCTGTATGGCTGAATACACCGTCAAGTATTATACTTATTCCATACTTTTCCTTTGATTTTTTGCAAAGGCTCTTAAGGTCATTTTCATCACCCAAAAGGCTATCAACCTTTTCATAATCGGCAGTATCATATCTATGGTTTGAATGTGATTCAAAAATAGGGTTCAGATAAATACAGGTGACACCCAAATCTGCAATATAAGGTAATTTTTCTTCAATTCCTTTAAGGTCACCACCGAAATAATCATTATTCCAAATACCGTTCATCTGCTCCTCATTCCAATAAGGAGTATCGCCCCATTTGCGCAAAACGCGTGTGGTTGGCACATTTTTCTTTTCTTGATTTGATTTAAAAAATCTATCCGGGAAAATTTGATACATTATTCCACCTTTTAAAAAATCAGGTGTGACAAAATTTTCATCATACACGGTTTGCTGAAAATCAGGCAAAAATGCATTAAGTTCGCCCCTACCCTCACCTGCATTTTTAATATAGCTTTTGCCCCAAGGGGTATCAAGCTCAAAATGGTAAAAATAAAGTCCCGGTGTGGTGGCATAAAAATGAAGCTCCCAATATTCAAAATTCTCACCGCACATTCCTGCCCAAAACATATTATAATAAGCTGTTTGCTCACTTTCCTTTGTTATGGCAAGGCACGCGCCGCAGCATTTCACATCTCTTGGAACTATAATACGAAATTTGCATTTTTCATTTGTTGCAATTGCCGAAATTATTGATTTATATGACTTATCTCGTGAATTATATATCTGCACTTCAAACCTCTATACAAAACTAAAGAGGTTAATTTAATTAACCTCTTTTAATTATAATAAAATGATTACTTGGATTTTTTTGCAGGCTTTTTAGTCTGCTTTTTTGCTGTTTCCTTTTTAGGTTCAGCTTTCTTTGCAGCACTCTTTTTTGCAGGCTTCTTTGCTTCGGCTTGCATTGGAACTGATTTTTTAGAAGCTTTAGGTGTTTCTTCCTTAAACTTAACCGGCTGTGTATGCCAAATATTATTCGCATAGTCCATAATTGAACGGTCAGCACTGAATATACCTGCACCGCTGATATTCATAAGCGACATTCTTGCAAACTTTTCTTTATCCTGATATGCCTTAGCAGACAATTGCTGTGCCTTTTGGTAATCTGCAAAATCAGCAAGTGCCATATATTGGTCAACATTCATAAGTGATGAGCTGATTTCACCAAAGCTTTTACCGTTAACCCCTGCCTGAATAAATTCAACAGCAGATTTAAGCACATCATTATTATACATATATTCCATAGGATTATAACCCTTCTTTTGAAGTTGCATAACCTCTGGAGTTTTCAAACCGAAAATAAAGATATTATCATCACCGACAGCATCGTGAATTTCAACATTTGCACCGTCAAGAGTACCGAGAGTAACAGCACCATTTAACATAAGCTTCATATTACCGGTACCTGATGCTTCTGTGCCGGCAAGTGAAATCTGCTCTGAAATATCTGCCGCAGGCATAAGCTTTTCAGCAAGAGAAACATTGTAATCTTCCATAAATACAACTTTAATTCTGCCTTTAATATCAGGGTCGTTATTAACAACCTTTGAAAGTGCATCAATAAGTTCAATAATCTTCTTGGCCATAAAGTAACCCGGAGCTGCTTTTGATGCAAAAATGTATGTTCTCGGCTGGAATTCCATATTAGGATTAGCCTTGAGCATTTGATATTCTGCAATAATGTTGAGAACATTAAGCTGCTGCCTCTTGTATTCGTGAAGTCTTTTAACCTGAACATCAAATATAGATGTAGGGTCAAGTTCAATACCGTTTCTCTTTTTAACTATATCTGCAAATTTCTCTTTATTTGCAAGCTTGATAGCTGCAAGCCTGTCAAGAACCTGCTTATCATCCTTAAATTCACGAAGTTTAAGGAGTTCATCACTCTTTGTAATAAATCCGTCACCGATAAGTTCGGTAATAAATGAAGTAAGCTTCGGATTTGACTGGCAAATCCATCTTCTAAATGCAATACCGTTTGTTACATTTGTGAACTTTTCAGGGGTGATGGTGTAAAAATCATTAAATACAGTATCTTTAAGAATTTCAGAATGAAGTGCCGATACACCGTTTACAGAATGTGAACCTGCAACACAAAGGTTAGCCATTCTTACAACGCCGCCTGAAACAATAGCCATTCTTTCAACCTTATCTGCATCGCCTGTTGCGCCCCAAACATATGCACGGAAGCGATTATCAATTTCTTTAGTAATTGAATAAATACGAGGAAGAAGACGCTTATAAAGATCTTCACTCCAGCATTCAAGTGCTTCTTTCATAACTGTATGGTTGGTATAAGCCACAGTTCTTGTTACCAACGACCAAGCAGTGTCCCAATCATATCCGCATTCATCAAGCATAATTCTCATAAGTTCAGGAATTGCCATTGTGGGATGCGTATCGTTAATATGAATTGCAACTTTATCAGGAAGATTATCAAGTGTACCGTAATTAGTAAGGTGACGCTGAATAATATCCTGAATTGACGCTGAAACAAGGAAATATTGCTGACGAAGGCGAAGCGACTTGCCTTCAGGTGTATTATCGGCAGGATAAAGAACTTTAGAAATAGCTTCAGCCATAGCACTTTGCTCCATAGCCTTAACATATGAACCCGAATTGAAAAGGCCCATATCAAGTTCCGGTTTTCTTGATGCCCAAAGACGAAGCCTTGAAACACCCTTGCCTTTACCTGAAACATACATATCATAAGGAACTGCTGTTACAGTGTTGCAATCTCTGTAATCAACATGGTGGAAATCACCGTCCCAGCTTTCATCAACCCAACCTTCAAACTTAACTTCAACACTTCTTTCATCACGCGGAACAAGCCAAACATCACCGCCCGGAAGCCAGAAATCAGGAAGTTCAGTCTGCCAGCCGTCAACAAGCTTTTGCTTGAAAATGCCTGCTTCATATCTGATTGAATAACCCATTGACTGAAAACCGTTTGTAGCAAGACCGTCAAGATAGCAAGCTGCAAGTCTGCCAAGACCGCCGTTACCAAGTCCTGCATCAGGCTCTTTTTCATAAAGCTTATCAAGGCTTACATCAAATGATTCAAGTGCTTTTTTAAATGTATCTGTTAAATCAAGATTGTAAAGATTATTTTTAAGTGAGCGGCCCATAAGGAATTCCATACAAAGATAATAAATTTCTTTGCTGTCCTGCCCTTTAGCTTCTTGCCTGAAATCACTGTTCATCTGTGAAAGTCTGTCACGAACAATAAGTGCAACTGCTTTGTAATATTGAGCGTCTGTTGCTGTTTTTGTATCTACACCAAAGAAATGACTAAGCTTATCGCTGATAGCTTTCTTTGCTTGCGAAACAGTCATCTTTTCCATACAAATCCTCCAAAAAAAATTATATTTTCAGTTATTTTTGCTATGTTCTTTGTACATTATATACTAAAATTATGCTTTTTGCAACTGTAATATATCATTGTTTATATTATGACTTCTTTTTCTTAATAAATTTAGCTAAAAGAAGATTTACAAGTTCCTTAATAGGCTTTAAGTTCAGAAGAATCATCACTACAACAAGCGCAGCTTCAACACCATAAATCCACAATGTATTTCCGAATTTAAGAAGAAGTACGGATTGCGAAACAAGAACAGCGGTTTCACTCAAAAGCACAGGTAATTTAAAGTCGATTTTAATATATCTTCTAGTATCAATGCCCCTTGTTACAAATACAACAAGGAATGCACAAACAGTAGCAAGTGCTGCACCGTTAGCACCCATACGCGGAATAAACACAAGATTTAATACAAAATTTGTGACAGCGCCGCTCATAGCGGTAACAAGTGACATAAGGCTCTTTTTCTTCGCCATATATACGGAGGCAAGGAAGTTAACGATACACGAATAAGTTGTAGCAATAATAAGAATAGGTACAAATTGCCAAGATTCATAATAATCCTTTGCCACAAGTATTCTGGTAATAATTTGGCACATAAATATAAGCACGGAAGCCACTGCAAATACACCGCCCGAATAAGCACGAAATACCTTGGTAAAGAAGTGCGCACCGCCCTCTTGGTCATATTCATCAACCGCACTGAGCTGCCAAGCGTCAATAAATATTTGCGAAAAAAGTATTACAAAATTAGGTATTTTAGATGCGGCAGTATAAAGTCCGTTGGCAGAAGATGAAATAAAATATGTTACCATATATCTGTCAGACACATTTATTATCCACCACAGTACAACGGTAGGAATAAGCGGCACGCAATATTTAAGCATTTGAAAAGCAATGCCCTTATCTTTAAGTTTATTAAATCTCACATATCTGTAAAGCTTTGCTGTGGCAAAATAAAATACAACCGAGCAAGCATCAGATGCAATTATGGCAACGATATATCCCGTTACACCCCATTTAAACGGACCGAGGAATAATATTGTGAATGCAAGTGTTGTTGCTGTTGCAATAATACCGTCAAGCGCATAAAGCTTAACATGGCCGCTACCTCTGACAAATTGCTGGCAAAGCTGTCTAAGGCTTGAAACCAAAACAAAGGCAATAATTAAAACTATATAATCGCCTAAACGGAAATCATTGATTGTAAGCATGCTTAAAGGATAAGTAAACAGCAAAAATACCGCAAATCCGGCAAAAGTAGTCCTAACTCCGACCTTGAATACATCTGCTTTATTTGTCGCTTTATCAAGTGCAAATCTGAGCGCAGCACTGTTAACCTGCAATGTTACAATAGGAATAAGCACATTAACGGTTTGCTGAACCAAATCAGCAGCACCATAATCGCCCGCTCCCATCATTCTTGTAACAAACGGCATCAACAAAAAAGAAAGTACCTTTGAAGAAAAAGTGCCTATTGCAAATATTATTGTATTTGACGCTAATTTTTTGTACTTGTCCATAAACTTTCCTCAAATAATAATTTAATAAGTAAGCTTTTCACCATTAAAACTTAAGGTATTATCCCCGGAAGAAGAGGTGTAAATACAACTTGCTTTACATACAGATTCGCTGTTTTCACTCTTACTGCCGATTAAAAATACATATTGATAGCCATATCCGATACCGATAGAACCCGTGCTGTCGCAATCGGATGTAGAAAGCATTGTTTTAACTTCGTTTGAATTCATATTCAGCTCTCTTGCTTTAAACTTTGAACCGTCAAGTTCGCTAAAATAAAGCCTGTTTGAATAAACAACGGGATAATCTGTAACAGAGCAGTTTTCAACTAAAACAACTTCATTTTCAGAGCCGAATTTTTTTCTGCAAAGTGAATATGATGAATCATCATTTTTTTTGTAATAATACATAAATCCACATTCTAATGACATATTAACTATATCATTATTATTTGTATCATCGTGCCAATTGAGTACATCATTTGCATCACTCATATTAACGGTGATATATTCATCATAATTTGCAACATTATCGTGAGTTACAAAAAATATTCTGTAAAGCGAAATGCCTGCAAATGATACCGTCTTATCAGCCGAAGCAGTATATAAAATCGTTTTTTGAAAATCATTCAAATTTATAAAACCTACGCTGTTATCGGTTGAAACAAAATAAATTTTATCATTATATAAATATGCAAATGCGATATTATCGCTTACAGTTACGCTGTCACCGCCGGAAACAGGGAATTTTTTAAGCGTTGCACTGTCTGTATCAACCGCATAAAGATAATCGCCGAGCACATTAAGATATTTAAAATTATAATTACCTTTAATGACATTTGAATTCTTTTCTTCATTAGGTTCAAAGCGAAAAATGCCTTTGCCGCTGACAGAATAGTAAATATATGATGAACTGTAAGTTACAGCACCACCTGTTTTATTAAGCAAATTACCCACTTGATTACCTTGAAGTGATGTATCAAATGCGAACACGCCGAAATCATCATAATCATAATTTACCTTGTTTGTTTCGTGCACTTTTGTTGTAGTTTCTTTTTCAGTAGTGCTTTGTGGCTGTGTTTCGGTAGTTTTGCCTAATATTTTTGAATCAATAAGTTCAATTACCTGCTGTCCCTTGCCGCCGTCATACAAAGCCTCAAAAAAATCAGGGTTAACAATTTTAATTGTTATCACAAAAACAGCCAATAATATTATTATCACTGCAAGAGTGAGTAAAATGTTTTTTCTGATTTTTTTTCGTTTTCTGGCACGCTGACGCTTTTTACGCATCTTCTGCCTTTCCTCATCCGTTATCATCTGATTTGTCCGTCTCCAAAAATTAGATATTTAGTAGTAGTAAGTTCCCTAAGTCCCATAGGCCCTCTTGCGTGCAGTTTTTGGGTAGAAATACCTATTTCCGCACCCAAACCGAATTCGCCGCCGTCTGTAAACCTTGTTGATGCATTATGGTAAACAGAAGACGAATCAATAAGTTTCATAAACTTATCTGCATTATCTTTATTTTCCGTAATAATGGCTTCGGAATGGCCTGTTGAATATTTATTTATATGCTCTATCGCTTCATCAAGTGAAGAAACTGTTTTAACACTGATAATGTAATCAAGATATTCTGTGCCGAAATCTTCCTCACTCGCCTTTTCAATATCAGGGCAAACCGCTCTTGCTTTTTCATCACCGCGAATAATAACATTTTTTTCATCAAGCTTTGCTTTTATTGCCGGCAAAGCCTTTTCAATAATATTTTCGTGGATAACAAGGCTTTCGCAGGCATTGCAAACACCTATGCGCTGTGTTTTCGCATTAAATATAATTTCAGCCGCCATGTTAACATTTGCACTTTCATCAACATAAATATGGCAATTGCCTGAACCTGTTTCAATAACAGGAACACTCGCATTTTCCACAACCGCCTGAATAAGCCTTTTACTTCCCCTTGGAATAAGGCAGTCAAGCGTGCCTTTCATCTTCATAAGCTCTGTTGATGACTGCCTTGATGTATCATGCACAAGCTGAATTGCATTTTCATCAATACCGACTGATTTAACCGCTTCTCTCATAACATCGGAAATAGCAATATTTGAATGAATTGCTTCTTTTCCACCGCGAAGAATAACAGCATTGCCGCTTTTTAAACAGAGAGCAGCCGCGTCGGCAGTAACATTAGGCCTTGCCTCATAAATAATACCTATAACACCCATAGGGCAACTTACTTTTTTAATAACAAGTCCATTAGGCCTTTCAACTGTTTCAAGCACTCTGCCGCATGGGTCATCAAGCTTCATAACCTGAATGCAACCGTCTGCCATACCCTTAATTCTGTCAAAATCAAGCATAAGCCTGTCAAGCATTCCACCGTCAAGAATTCCGAGTTGCGCATTATAATCAACTTTATTTGCATCAATAATTTTTTGAGCATTATCTACAAGCGCATTTGCAATAGCTTCAAGTGCTTTATTTTTAAGTTCGGTTGATGCACCTGCCAAATTTGCCGATGCTTTTTTTGCGTTTATTCCTAACTGTTCAAGCATTATTATCACCCTTTGCCTTAAAATATGTACCTATACTTTCACCTGAAAGCACCTTATATAAATCGGTAGGCTTTTCGCCGTTCATAATTATTACCGGTATACCATCATCCGTTGCAATTTGTGCGGCTTTAATTTTCGTTTGAAATCCGCCCGTACCCTTTTCGCTCGCACCGCCGGCAATTGAGTAAATATCATCATTTATTTCTTCAACAACACCGATGAGCTTTGCATCATTATTCTCACTTGGATTTGAATCATAAAGACCATAAGTATCAGTAAGCATAATAAGCAAATCAGCGTCAATAAGAGTAGCAACCATAGCACTTAAGCAGTCATTATCACCGTTTAAAAGCTCTTCAATATAGACCGAGTCATTTTCATTTATAATCGGCAATGCACCGTAATCAAGAAGTTGGTTAAATGTATCAACCAAGTGTTCCTTTTCTTCCGGATTGCGTAAAGTATCGGCAGAAAAAAGAAGCTGGCTCACGGTTACCGTATATTCGGAAAATAATTTATCATAAAGAAACATAAGTTCGCACTGGCCAACAGCGGCAGAAGCCTGAAGCCCTTGGACTGTTTTCGGCTTTTCACTGAGTCCGAGTTTTGACCAGCCTACTGCAATAGCACCGCTTGATACGAGCACTATTTCATGCCCTTCATTTTTTAAATCGGATAAAACAGATGCAAGCTTTGCAAGTCTTGCAATATTTGTTTTGCCTGTTTGGTGGGTTAAAGTTGATGTGCCCACCTTAACAACTATTCGCTTTTTCCCTTTAATTCGTGCCATAATTCTACTACTCCATACTAATTACAAGTAATTGCATTATATCACAAATACTATAACAATAAAACATTTTTTTGAATGTTTTTCAAAATTCAGTCAAAAATATAAATCGGAGGTAATTTTTATGACAAAAAGAGGTTATATCAGGCTGTTTTCATACGCTATTGCATTTGCGGCCGTTCTTTCAATATATGCGATAATGAATATGACTACGGCAAACTCATACAAAGCACAGCTTGAACTGAATTATCAGCAAAGTTTAAACGAACTTTCAGAAAATCTCGATTCAATCGAAACCAATTTAACAAAATCGGTTTATTCAAATTCGGATAAAATGCTTATGGATATAAGCAAAGACTTATATGCCGAATGTTCACAGGCTAAAGACGCGCTTTCACGCCTGCCCGTTGAGCAAATGAATTTGAATTCAACCTACAAATTCATCACGCAGGCAAGCGACTATGCATCATATATTGCAAACAAAATTGCGGCAAATCAAAGTATCAGTGATGAAGAACATCAAAATTTGACAAAGCTTTTGAAATATTCAAAAGAGCTTAACGAATCAGTAAGCAATATGGCAACAATTGCAAACAACGGTGCGGATATTGACACGGATGAGCTAAAGGCAAAGGAAATGAAAATTTCTTCACTTTCCCACAGCTTTTCGGCAACATCAAAAGTATTTAAAGATTATCCCACTTTGCTTTATGACGGTCCGTTTGCCGACGCGGTATTGAACAGAAAATCGGCCTTACTTGAAAAGGCCGAACAAGTAAGCCGTGAAAACGCACGCGAAGTTGCGGCAAAAGCACTTGGCTGCAATATAAGCGAAGTAACATATTCGGGTGAAGACAGCGGTGATATGCCTTGTTACACATTCACTTATTCTCAAAAAACAATCGGAATCACCAAAAAAGGCGGATATGTGGCTTATATCCTTTACGGCGGAAAAATCAATCGTTCATCAATAGATAAAGTCAACGCAATAAACCTTGCTCAAAGCTATCTTAATATGCTCGGTTACAGTAATATGGAAAGCACCTATTATGCGATTAACAACAATATTTGCACAATAAATTTTGCGTACAAAACAGGAAATGTAACCTATTATGCAGATTTAATTAAAGTCGGGGTTTCAATGGATAACGGCAAAATAGTATCACTTGAAGCACAGGGATATTTAACAAATCACATCAAACGAAAAGGTTTTGACTGCAAGCTTACAAAAAGCGAAGCTCAAAGTAAATTATCAAAAAATCTTGAAGTTATCAATTGCAAAAAATGCGTGATACCGAAAGAAAACGGAAAAGAAGCCAACTGCTATGAATTCAGGTGCAAGAGCAGTGAAACAAAAGAAGAAGTTTTGATTTATATTGACGCCGATAAAGGATATGAAGAAGATATTATGCTTTTGCTTTATTCCGACGGCGGCACGCTTACAAAATAATTGAATAATTATATTAAAACAGAAAATAATACTCTTGAAAGGAAGTATCATTATGAACAGCAAGATTTTAATTATAGCAATTGCAATTGCAGTAATTGCAACTGTATTTATGGGATGTGCAAAAAATAACAATGATATGACAACAACTACAATTCCGTCAAGCGAAACCACCGTTTCCGATACAAGTAAAACAACAGATAATATGGAAAGCGAAGCCAGCAGTGCTGTAAGCAAAGCAGGCGAAAAAGCAGACAAAGTCGGCGACGACATCGGCAAAGGCGCAGATGATGTGGCAGACGGAATAGGTTCAGGTGTTGACAAAGCAGGAGATGCTGTATCAGACGCACTTGACTAAACGAACAAACAAATAAATAAATAAAACCTCGAGTTTTTACGCTCGAGGTTTTATTTATATAATATGTGCAAAAATGATTGCGCCCAAAACAGTAAGTATACCCGATACAGCGATTGAAAGGCTGCTCATAGCACCCTCAACCTCTCCAAGCTCCATTGCTTTGGCTGTGCCGATTGCGTGCGAAGATGTGCCGATAGCAATACCTTTGGCAATAGGATGATTGATTTTAAATATTTTGCAAATTCCATCTGCTAAAATATTACCTAACACACCTGTTATAACTATTACTGCAACAGTTATTGTTACATACCCGCCAAGCTCTTCGCTTACTCCCATTCCGATAGCGGTAGTAATAGATTTCGGCAGTAATGTTACATATTCCTTATGTGACAGTTTAAATATAATAGCCAAAACCATAATAGTGGTAAGACTTGTTAAAACACCTGATAAGATACCGAAAAGCACCGCTTTATGATTCTTTTTCAGAAGTTCGATTTGCTGATAAAGCGGAATTGCAAGGCAGGCAGTAGCCGGAGTTAACAGCCAGCTCAAGTATTTGGCACCGTCATTATAAGTATCATAATCAATATTACAGTACAAAAGAAATACAATAGTAATAACAATAGAAATAAGAAGAGGATTAAAAATACCCGTCTTAAATTTTTTCTTTAAAAATGAACCGAAAGCGTAAGATAAAAGGCTTACTGTAACGCCTAAAAATGCCGAGCTTTCAAAAAACTCACTCATTTACTGTACCCTCACTTTCGCTGCTCTTTTTTTCTTGAGCTTTAATAATTTTCTGCGATACCCGCCCACTGACAGCCATTACTGCAATAAGAGATATAACCGTTATCACAACCACCGGAATAATCAGCGGTTTTAAAACTCCCCAGCTTTTCATCAGTCCCACACCGGCCGGAATAAACATAAGCGGCATTATTTCAATAAGAAACATACCTGCATCCTTTACAGCTTCAAGTTTAATAATTTTAGTGCAAAGGCATACGAATAAAATCACCATGGCATAAATACTTGCCGGAACAGGCGCAGGAATAAGAAAATTAAGTCCCTCGCCCATAAACGAAATTAAAAGTATAATTAAAAACTGCTTAACATATTTCAATCTTTTCACCAAACCTAATTAAAATTACGATTATTTAGTATATCACGATAAAGCTTTGTGTCAATTGTAGAATTTACAGATTTTTTTGCGAATTTTAATAAAAATTTGTTTATATTTGATTTTTTTAAAAAATTGATATATTATTGACTTATAAATTAGTAAAAGCAGGTGATAAAATGAGCCTTTATGATAAAGCAAACGAAACAGCAAATTACATAAAATCAAAAATAAAAAACATTCCCGATACCGCAATTGTGCTCGGCAGCGGACTTGGAATGTTTGCAAATGAAATTGAAAAAGAACTTGTACTTGACTATAAAGATATTCCGAATTTTCCCATATCCACCGTGCCGGGCCATAACGGAAAGCTTATATTCGGCAAAATCGGAGAAAAGAAAATAATCGCAATGCAAGGCAGATTTCATCTTTATGAGGGATACGGCGTTGAGCAGGTAACTTTTCCCGTTCGTGTTTTTCAGCTTTTGAATGTAAAAAACTATATAGTCACAAACGCATCCGGTGCTATAAATCTTAATTATAAACCCGGCGATTTAATGATAATAAGCGACCATATCGGCCTTTTTTGCCCAAGCGCACTCTTTGGCAAAAATGATGAAAGATTCGGAACACGCTTTCCGTCAATGAGTGAAGCTTACAACAAAGATTTAATCAAAATTGCAGAAAAAGCTGCACAAAAATGCAAACTGAATGTTCACAAAGGTGTATATTGCTACTGCAAAGGTCCAATGTTTGAAACTCCTGCCGAAATCAGATTTTTACGAACTGCCGGTGCAGACGCAGTCGGAATGTCAACAGTACCCGAAGTTGTATGCGCAAATCACGCCGGAATGAAAGTTTTGGGCATATCGTGTATGACAAATATGGCTGCCGGAATACTTGACAAACCTTTAACCCACATTGAAGTTATGGAAACAGGCAAAAAGGTTGAAAAAGAATTTTCCGCATTTATGAAAGAAATAATAAAATCAATATAATACAGAAAAACAGCCATCGGATTTTCCGATGGCTGTTGACTTTTAAAAATTATAATTCAGCGATAACTTCAACTTCGCAAAGAACACCTTTAGGCAAATCCTTAACTGCAACGCATGAACGAGCAGGCTTTGAAGTGAAATAAGTGCCGTAAACTTCATTAAATTTTGCAAAATCGTTAATATCTGCAAGGAAGCAAACTGTTTTAACTACCTTTTCCATTGAAGTTCCTGCTGCTTCAACAACTGCTTTAAGGTTTTTGCAAACCTGATGTGTTTGCTCTTCAATAGTTTTTGCTTCTACCATATTTGTTTCAGGGTTAATTGCAATTTGACCTGAAGTGAAAAGCAAACCATTTGCCTTTACTGCCTGTGAATAAGGACCGATTGCACCCGGCGCATTATTTGTTGATACATATTCCATAGTATATTCCTCCTATTATCAGTCGCAGACTTCAAAGCCTGCTTCTTTAAGTGCATTTTTGATTTGAACTATATGTTGATAGTTTCTTGTTTCAATACCGATTTTAAGATAGCAATCGGTAATATTCATATCAAGGTCTGTACTGTCATAATTAACGGAAACAACATTTGCTCCGTTTTCGGCAACAACCTTGCTTACACCGAGGAGTTGGCCCGGCTTGTCCGAAAGTGCAATTGTGATATATGCACTTCTGCCGCCCATTTTAAGTCCTCTTTCAATTACTCTTGAAAGAATAGTAACATCAATGTTACCGCCTGATACAACACAGCATACTTTCTTACCTTCAATGTCAGGAATTTTGCCGTTCATCACAGCGGCAACAGGAACAGCGCCTGCGCCTTCCGAAACAAGTTTTTGCTGCTCCATAAGTGTGAGAATAGCAAGTGCAATTTCATCATCGCTGACTGTATAAATACCATCAACATACTTGCTTACAAGTTCATAAGTATTAGTACCCGGAGTTTTAACTGCAATTCCGTCTGCAATAGTTTGCACGCTTTCAAGTGTTTCAATTTTACCGTCGTTAATGCTTCTTTTGCATAGACGCAGCACCTGCCGCTTGAATACCGTAAACCTTGCAATTAGGATTGATTTGCTTGATAGTATATGCAACACCTGCGATAAGTCCGCCGCCGCCGATTGGCACAACTACTGCGTCAACATCAGGAAGCTGCTCAAGAATTTCAAGGCCAATTGTACCCTGGCCTGCAATTACATCAGGGTCATTAAAAGGGTGAATAAATGTATAACCCTTTTCTTTTTGAAGTTCGATAGCTTTGTTATAAGCATCATCATAAACACCTTTTACAAGGCAAACATCTGCACCGTAACGCTTTGTAGCTTCAACCTTACTGATTGGTGCACCGTCAGGCAAGCAGATAAGTGATTTAATTCCGTTTTTAGTAGCTGCAAGTGCCACACCCTGTGCATGATTACCGGCAGAGCAGGCAATTACACCTTTTGCTTTTTCTTCATCTGAAAGCTGGCTTATTTTAAAATACGAACCTCTTACTTTAAATGAACCCGTAACCTGTAAATTTTCCGTTTTCAAATAAACATCACATTGCGAACTGATGTTTTTAGCACGAATCATATCAGTTTTCCTTACAACTTCTGATAAAACCCTTTTTGCTTTGTATACTCTGTCTAATGTAAGCATATTATTATCCTCTTAAGTAAATTAAATATAATTTCCATAGGTCATTTTACTCTTATAATTTTGATTTGTCAATCACACCTGCAAAATAACTTTAGCATCAATAAATATTTTTTCTATTGACTTTATACAGTTAATATTATAAAATTGAATATAGCTTATAAAAAGTAAATCTGTTTAGGCAGAAAGGTTTAATTATTATGGTTAACACAAAGAAAAACATAAAAAAAATATTTGCATTTTTATTATGCATTGCCGTTATCGGCTGTGTATTTGCCGGTTGCTCAAAAAGCGGTGAGGCGGATGAAATCACAGACAAAACAATGCTTATAGCTTATACCGAAGAGGTTGAACCGTTTCTCTATAAAGATAAAAACGGAAAGCTTACAGGCTTTGATGTAGATTTATTTAAAAAAATTTATGATAATGTTAAAAACGATACAAAAAATTACAAATTCGTAAAAGTCGATAAAGATTATAAAGTAGGTGACGATATAGCTTATACCCGATAAAAAGGGTACTGAATACATTGCATACACTATGATAGGTGCAGTGCAGAAAAATGTAGGATCTGTTAATGAAGATTTCAGCTTTACAGATGACATTATTACTAATAAAATTATCACTGTTACAAAATCAGGCAATAACATTTCTGATTACAGTGACCTTACAGGAAAAAAGCTTGCAGTAGTTACTGATAATGCAAAAGCCGCTCTTGATAAAAATGCGACAATTAAAAACAATAATAAGAATATTGTTTATCCAACCGTTAAAGATGCGCTTGCTGCTCTTGATAAAGGCAGTGTTGACGCAGTAGTAACCGATGAATTCAGCTTTTCTCCGCTTGACACAGCAGAAAGCTATCAGGTATTAAACGGTTCTCTCGGCGAAACATCATATGCCTTTATGTTTAAGAAAGGTGACTGGGTTGTTGACAACTGGAATGAAGCAATCTATGAACTTAAAAGCCCTGATTATAACGATAAAGACGAATTCACACCTATGGTTGAAAAATACTTCGGTTACAATGCATCAAGTTTTGATTTCACTCCGTCTAAAACAAAATAATATATAGCAAAATATGAGAAGAGCGGATGCCTAACCAAATAGGCATCCGCTCTTTTTATGCAAAAAATATCCCCCAACATTGTTGGAGGATTGCTTTGGCAAAATCTGCCGTCATACAAAATCAAATTTTTTGCGCATTTGCAAGTGCTTCCTTTTCAGCCTTGCGTTGAGCTCTCTTTCTCTTGGCTTTATATCCCATAAGTTTATCAAGCTGCTCATCAGGTGTAGTGCAGGAACCGAGTGTAACGGTTGAACTGCCGTAAATACCGTGAAAGTCTGAACCTCCGGTCATAAGAAGCTTATGCTTTTTGCATATACCTGCAAACATTTCAACATCGGCATCGGTTGCTGACGGATGCCAAACTTCTATTCCGTCAAGTCCCATTTCTATATAATTCTCAATTTCATCATAATTATTAAGAAATGCCGGATGAGCAAGAACAGCGATGCCGCCGGCACCGTGAATTTCATCAATAACTTCTTTGACATCAGGATATTTTGTAGGAGCCAAAAGGTTAGTTTCACTGTCCGGTGAAAACAGAGCATAATAAAGGTCACCGAAAATTTTATCGGTATATCCGGCATCCATAAGTGCGTGCATAATATGTTGCTTAAAAAGATTTGTAGAGCCCGAAGCGTGACCGATGATAAATTCGGTTGAAATCGGGAATCTTGCCGCAACTTTAAGCATCATTATTTGGCCGGCTCTTTTGCGTGCAACTGAAGTGCGCTTACACAAGCCTTCAAGTCTGTCAGGTGTATCTGCAAGGTAACAAAGAATGTGAACTTTTTTACCTGCTTCATTATCAAAAGCCGAAAGTTCAACGCCCGGAATAACATTAACACCGTAACGTTTACCGATAACCTGCCCTCTTACAGTACCTGCAAGGCAATCGTGGTCTGTTATGGCAATAGTTTCAATACCGCTCTTTTGAGCTATAACAATAAGGTCTTCTATACCAACAGATCCGTCGCTGAGTTTTGTATGACAATGTAAATCTGCTGCCATAACAATCTCCTTCCGTTTAATAGACATTTAAACTGCCTATCGTGTATATTTGGGCGATAGCTGCCAAAAACTTATGCTCACTGTACCGATATATATTACAGTGAGTAAAATAGCAGTCTGTCCCTCAACATATAGGATAACACAGTTTTTTTCTTTTTTCAAGTTTATTTTAGACAATTATTTACTTTTTTAACAACTAATTGTAAAAATTTTCCAACTTCCTTGCCAAAATGCTTATCGGCAAACCGACAACATTGAAGAAATCGCCGTCAATTTTTTCAACAAGAAGTGAGCCTTTACCCTGAATACCGTATGCACCGGCTTTATCAAAAGGCTCGTTTGTTGAAATATATTTATTGATTTCATCATCCGAAAGTTCAAAAAATTTAACTTTTGTTTGAACGCTGAAAGTTTCGGTTTTATCATTTTTAATTATCGTTACTCCGGTAAAAACACTGTGTTCTTTTCCGCTTAAACTTTTAAGCATTAAAAAAGCGTCGTGTTTATCTTTCGGCTTGCCTAAAATTTTATCGCCGATTGCAACCACCGTATCTGCACCGATAACAATATTATCACTGCTTCCGAAAGGTTCTGCTTTGATTTTTGATAAATATTCAACTGCCTTATCAGGCTTTATATTTTGAGGCAATGTTTCGTCAACGTCTGCGCTGTCAACTTTAAAATCATCTGTTATAAAAGATAAAAGTTCTTTTCTTCTCGGTGATTTTGACGCTAAAATAATCATTATAATGTACCCCTTTGATAAAGTCCCCTTGTATATTTAAAGTCAGGCTTTGCCCCCTGCTCATAAAGCGATATAACATTTTCAACCTGCTTTTGACTTTCAATTGAAAAATAGAAATGAACAAAATCCGTTTTCACTTCTTTAATTCTGTCAAGCATATAAAGCGGATAACAATTAAGCATTTCAACGCAAGGAAAATCACTGCATATCACAGGAAATTCCATACCTTTTCTGT
>OGQK01000839.1_pt1 | contig 18584 bp, 13 predicted proteins | sample 1553221 | NCBI WGS metagenome assembly OGQK01 (sample SAMEA2579996, study PRJEB22360) | human gut metagenome | biome: human gut; feature: human-associated habitat; material: faeces | place: Denmark | collected 2008/2010 | reverse complement strand
CGTTTCCTTCGGCCCGGGCCCCCCTGGGCGGCCGAGAATCGCCAGCCGCAGTAGTTCTGCCGATACATGCCCAGCTCGCGCGAACGACGCGTGGCCTCGGGGTAATACGGACGAAAATCACGAATCACCGGAGTGAGACCGCGGGCGGCAGCCAGACGCTCCAACACATCATTGCAGGTTTCGAACAACTGATACGGCGAGACGGCGAGCGTCGTGCCCACAAACTCAAACCCGCGCTCCTGGGCCACACGGCACGCCTCGGCCAGACGCAGGGCATAGCATGCGCGACAGCGACGGGCTCGATCGGCGCCCAGCGGGGCCACGCCGGCCTCCCAGCGCTCCCGGTCCTCCCCCGCCTCGATAAGCTCGATGTCGCCATCGGCACACCACCGGCGCAGCTCGTCCAAACGCCGCTGCCATTCATCGTGCGGCTGAATATTGGGGTTTGTCCAGCAGATTGTGGGCTCAAATCCTTCCTCGCGCAGCAGGCGGACCGGCTCAAGAGAGCACGGCGCACAGCAGGCGTGCAACAACAACGGCTTCATCGACATCTCCTCACCCGAAAAAGCGCACGCCGAAGGACGTGTCCTCGCAGGCGACAATGCGGCGGTCGCGCAAAATGGTCCGCACGTAATACCAGTCGCCCACACAGCCCGACAAATGCAAGCCGGCCGCCAGGTAGCACAGCAGCGGATAGCCCGAGAACGCAAACCCCAGGGCAAACGCTGTCGTCACAACAACCGTCGGCGCCAGGCAAACTGCCATGTACCGCCGGCGCGAATACACCACGCCTTCGGCGCAGGCATAGATCATCGCCGTCTCGCGATTCGCCCCAAAGGTCACCTGCGCGCCCGCAGGCGCCAGCAGCTTAAAAAACACACCGTGCACCAGCTCGTGCACGGCAAATGACGCCGCCGAAACCGCAGCCAAGCCGACTATCCAGCCCAAGACCGTGGTCCAGCCGCCCGCGTCAGCCGCATCCAAGTCCGCAGGCCCGCCCATCAGCATAAACACCGGCACCAAGCACACGGCAAATGCGCCGAGCACGGCCATCCCCCACACAAAGCAGGCGTGCAGAAAATCCTCGTCTTCAAACGCATGTATGTTGGAAATCTCATTCATAGCATCTTAGGATAGCGCCCCTGCCACGTACCCGTCCGCATGTGCGATAATGTCGAACGATATGCACGAATTGACCACCGCGTCGCCAGGCCTTGCGCCCGGCCGCGCTCTCACCATATGCGAAGGAGTCCCATGGCATCCAAATACTCCATGAACGACCGTCCCAGCTGGCCTCGCCGCGCCATCGTTACCGCCGGCGAGCCCTATGGCAACAAGGGCCTTCACTTTGGCCACGTTGGCGGCGTCTTTGTCCCGGCCGACTTCTTCGCCCGCTTCCTGCGCGACCGTCTGGGCCGCGAGAACGTCATCTTCACCTCGGGCACCGACTGCTATGGCTCGCCCATCATGGAGAGTTACCGCAAGCTCAAGGAGAACGAAGGCTACGATAAGTCCATCAGCGAGTATGTCGAGTCCAATCACTCCCGCCAGGCCGCGACCCTCAACAACTACAACATCAGCTGTGACATCTACGGCGGCTCGGGCCTTGAGCCGGCTGCGCAGATTCACAACGAGGTGACCGCCGAGATTATCAAGCGCCTGCACGAGCAGGGCACCATCTCCAAGCGCTCCACGCTGCAGTTCTACGATGCCAAGGCCGGCACGTTCCTCAACGGCCGTCAGGTGATCGGCCGCTGCCCCATCCAGGGCTGCAAGTCTGAGAAGGCTTATGCCGACGAGTGCGACCTGGGCCACCAGTTTGAGCCCGAGGAGCTCATCGCGCCCAAAAGCCAGCTCACCGGCGAGGTGCCCGAGCTGCGCCCGGTCGACAACCTCTACTTCGACCTGCCGGCCTACCTCGACTTTATGAAAACCTATACCGCCAAGCTCGCCCAGAACCCGCAGGTTCGCTCCGTGGTCTCCAAGACCATGGAAGAGTGGCTGCTGCCGGCTCAGCTCTACATCCAGAACAAGTTCCGCGAGGCCTTCGATGCCGTCGAGGATCAGCTTCCCGAGCACACCGTGCTGGAGCCCGAGGGCAACAAGAGCAGCTTTACCGTCACCTTCCCCAGCTGGAAGGAGCGCGACAATGCCCACGCGGTGCTCGCCAACGGCGGCGTGCGCTTCCGCAGCGGCAAGGCGCTCGTACCCTTCCGCATCACCGGCAACATCGACTGGGGCGTTCCGGTGCCCGAGGTCGATGGCGTCTCCGACGTCACCTGCTGGTGCTGGCCCGAGAGCCTGTGGGCTCCCATCAGCTATACGCGCACCGTGCTCGCACGCGATGCCAAGGCCGCCGGCGTGACCGAGGGCGTCGCCGCCCAGGATGCCGCCCTCATGGGCGAGCCCGCCGCCGATTCCACGCAGGTCCCCGCGCCCACCTACCAGCACAGCTCGCTCGACTGGCGCGACTGGTGGTGCTCGGATGACGCACAGATCTACCAGTTCATTGGCCAGGACAACATCTACTTCTATTGCATCGCGCAGACCGCCATGTGGGAGGCCCTGGGTTGGAACCTCACGCAGAGCACCGTCAGCGCCTGCTACCACCTGCTCTACATGGGCAAAAAGGCAAGCTCGTCCTCGCAGACGCCTCCCCCGCCGGCAGACGACCTGCTCAACCACTACACCTGCGAGCAGATGCGCGCGCACTGGCTGTCGCTCGGCCTGTCCGAGAAGCCGGTGAGCTTTAGCCCCAAGGCATACGACACCCGCGTGACCAGCAAGGACAAGGACGGCAACGAGGTGCACGCCTGCGACGACAAGCGCGTCATCGATCCGGCCCTTAAGGAAAGCGCCCTTTTGACCGGCGTCTTCAACCGCCTGGCCCGCAGCTGCTTCTACGGCGTCGCCGTCAAGGAGGGCGACGAGAGCCCCTATCGCAACGGTTGCATCCCCGCCGGCGCCGCCTCGGCCACCGTGGTGGAGGCCGCCGAGCAGGCCGCCCTCGCGTTTGAGCAGGCCATGTACAAGTTCGAGACGCACCGCGCGCTCGCTGTGTGCGACGTCTACCTGCGCGCCGCCAACAAGCGCTGGAGCGACGCCTCCAAGGCTGCCAACAAGCTTGAGGGCGAGCAAGCCAATACCGCGATGACGCAGGCCCTCGTCGACGCCTTCACCGAGCTGCGCGTGGCGACCGTGCTCATGCACGGCATCGTGCCGGCCGGCTGCGAGCTCATCTGCGAGTACTTCGACGTTGACCCGGTCGCCTTCTTTAGCTGGGATAACATCTTCGCCTCCACGGATGAGTTTGTGGAGAGCTTGGGCGAGAAGCCCGGCGAGCACCGAGTGAAGCCGCTGCCCCCGCGCTTCGACTTCTTTAGCAAGCACGAGAGCCAGTACTAAAGCACGCCAGCAACGGCGTACCCGGAAAGTAGTCAATTTGGGACGGGAAGGAAAAACGGATGTCCAAGCCGCGTCGTCGTAAGCAGAAAAAGCAGGTTAAGCCCGAGCTCAAGCTTTGGCAGTTTGCCTCCACCGAGCTTTCCGACCAGCTTGCCGCCCTTCCCTGCGCCGCCGACCTGCCGCGCTTTATGGTCGACACGGTCGCCGGCGCCTATGCGCCCGCCGATGCCGAGCTCATGATCGAGGGCTTCGGCGCCGCGGCCACACGCCCGGTCACGCTGCGCGCCAATACGCTCAAGGCGACCGCCGAGGACATCGCTGCGGCGCTCGATGCCGCCGGAATCGCCCACAACCCCGTCGCCTGGTACCCAGACGCCTTTATCCTGCCCGAGGCCCAGGTTTCTGATCTGTGGGACCTCGACATCTACCGCGACGGCAAGATCTACTTGCAAAGTCTGTCGTCCATGATGCCGCCGTTGGTCCTGGGCGCTCAGGCCGGCGAGGACATCCTCGACATGTGCGCAGCGCCTGGCGGCAAGACAACGCAGATCGCCGCCCTCACCCAGGGCCAGGCACACCTCACGGCCTGCGAGATGAGCATTCCCCGCGCCGAAAAGCTCGAGTCAAACCTCCATCGCCAGGGTGCCAAAAACGTGCCCGTCATGCGCATCGACGCACGCGAGCTCGACGAGTTCTTCCGCTTCGACCGCATCCTGCTCGACGCTCCCTGCACCGGCACGGGCACCGTCATCAGCGGCAACGAGAAAAGCCTGCGCGGCCTCACCGAGCAGTTGCTGAGCAAGTGCGCCCGATCGCAGCGAGCACTTCTGGATCGCGCCATGGGGGCCCTCAAACCGAGCGGCACGCTCGTCTATTCGACATGTTCGATCTTGCCGCAGGAAAACGAGGATGCCCTGCAAGAGGCCCTCGACAAGCACATGGACTGCGAGCTCATCCCCCTCGACAGCACGCCGAGTGAAAGCGAAGCACACCGCGCCCGCGAAGCCGGTGAGGAACCGCGCATCGAGTGCAACGCCCTTACCGAGGCCATTGCCGCGGGCCACGTCTCGGCCATTGCCAACGGCATGCCCGGCACGCTGACCATTCCGCCCAGTCGCGACTTTGAGGGCTTCTATATCGCCCTGGTCCGAAAACGCAGCTAGCGCACGGATTCAAAACTCAACAAACTATCTCCGTGCGCGCTTGTCCTGCTGGTCACGGCACTGCTTAAGTGCCTCGCGCTCCTTGCGCTCGGCCTTTTTGCCCTTAATGGCCGTGACCGCAAAGTAGATGACCGCGGCGGCAACGATTGCGCCCACGCATAGGCCAATCGAGCCTAACATTGCCGAGAATTCCATACCGCGTCACCTCTCTTTTGTATACGGGACATTCAAGATAGCACCTCGATTCCCGCCACCACAGCTCCTTCACGTTCGCCAGCCCTTCAGTCTAACGGATGGCGCGGCGGGGAAAAATCAACTCGTCAAACGATTTAGCAATCGTAGCGCCGGTCGCACGCTGACGGGCGCACAACATAGAAACGGACCGCCATGGATTCTCTCAACGATTTGAACGAGCGCGTCGACGCCTTTGTCGGCACCAGCTCCTTCGATACGCCCGCCGCGACCGACGATCAAGCCCCCATCGATGTGCCCGCCGAGGTTCACGAAGACGTCGTCGCCTCGGTCGACTTCTCCGAGGTTGAGCTTGCAGACGAATTTACCGAGCCCCAGGTGGCCGTAACCCCCAACGGCCTTTTGCCCATGGAGCCGCTGCCCATCGACGGACGCCTGCGCAAGGCGGCCCTCCGTATGCCCGACGAGATCGAGGAGGCCAGCGGCTTCACGCTCTTCGGCCGCCGCATCAAGTCGCTCATTTACACCACCGATGTCGCGGTTATCCGCAACTCCAACGCCGATGCCGTCTTTGCGGTCTACCCTTTCACGCCGCAGCCCGCCATTACACAGGCACTGTTGACCGTCGCCGAGTGCCCGGTCTTTGTAGGCGTGGGCGGCGGAACTACGACCGGTAAGCGCTCCGTGCAGATGGCAGCCGTCTCCGAGATGCAGGGCGCGGCGGGCTGCGTGGTCAACTCCCCCGCTACTGCCGAGATGGTAGAGCACATCACCAACATCGCCGACATCCCCGTCATCGCCACGGTCGTTCGCTGCGACGACGATGCCCACGCCAAGGTGCGCGCCGGCGCCAAGATTCTCAACATCGCCGCCGGCAAGAACACGCCCCAGGTCCTACGCGAGCTGCGCGAGCACTATCCCAACCTGCCGCTCATCGCGCCGGGCGGCAAGACGCCAGAGAGCATCCGCGAGACCATCGCCGCCGGCGCCAACGCCATCATCTGGACGCCTCCTTCGGCCCAGCAGCTACAGACCGACATGATGCAGCGTTATCGCAAGATGAAGGAAGACGCCACACCTGTCATCTCGCGCGACGACGTGCCCATTATCGACCAGGTCGCCGCCGCCGAGGTCAGCCAAGTCGAGAACATGAATCCCGACGTGCCGATTCCCGACGAAGTCATCGAGCGCGTCGCTTCGATCCACGAGCGCGTCGAGGAGCATCGCGCCAATCGCGGCCTCAAGCCGTCACTGCACGGCTTCTTCTTCCGCGGAAAGAAACGCTAGCCGCAGCAGCAAGGCCCGCTCCACAAACGTGAGACGGGCCGTTTTCGTTTGAGCAATCATGCAGCGACGTGATGGGGCAAATTAATCCACGCGCTTGTCGCCCATAAAGAAGAGCGCCACCGTACCGGGTCCGGTATGCGAGCCAATCAGAGTACCGATGTCATTGATCTCAATCTTGCCTTTAAGCTGCGGAACCTGTTCCTCAATCAGCGCCGCAACTGCCTCGGCATCCTCGCGGCACGCCGAGTGCGACATGATGCACTTACCCGAATAATCCGTACCGCCCTGCACGTGTGCCATCATGGTCTTAGCCATCTCGGAAATCGCGCGCTTCTTGGTGCGAATCTTCTCACGCGGCGACAGCTTACCTTCGCAATCGACCGTCATAAGCGGGCAAATCTTAAGCGCCGTGCCAATGATCGCGCTCGCAGCCGAAATGCGACCGCCTCGTAGGTAGCTCGACAGATCGGTCGAGAAGAACCAGTGGTGCAGGTTGAGTTTGTGCTCCTCAATCCAAGCGGCCGTCTCGTCGAGTGAAGCCCCGCTATCGCGCACATCGGCGGCATATTCCAGCAACAGACCAAAGCCCGAAGACGCCCCCAGCGAATCGATGACGCGCACCTTGCCGCCCTCGGGATAGCGATCCGCAAGCATCTGCGCCGCGACGCAGGCCGATCCATACGTGCCCGAAATACCCGACGACAACGTCAGGTGCAGCACGTCTTTACCCTCGGCAACAAACGGCTCCCAAAACTCCTCGTACTCACCCACGCTCACCTGAGACGTCTTGGGCATGGCGCCCGCGGCAATCTGGGCAAAAAACTTGTCCGGCGTAATCGACTGATACAGATCGTCCGTATAGACAACATCGTCGATCTCGTAATGAAAACACACGACAGGGATATTGCGCGACGCAAAGAACTCACGGGTTCGGTCGGCGGCGGATTCACAGGTCAGGACATAATCACTCATATGAGGCTCCTTACTCATTGCTGCGCAAATTATCGCACAGTGAGCCTACATGCGGTACATATGTCCACTATTTACCAAATCGAACCAAAAATAGTGAACATCTTTACCACCATCGTCTCCACCGGCCCCACGCATAAATATCTGAGAAAACACCCTCTGTCGTCTCCACCCAACCAACACATCTACCTTCACTAAATCGATTTACCAAACCATTCAGCCGACAATTCAGCCGCTGGCGCAAAATCGAAACAAAAGCGGCGCATACTGATAAACGTTTGACGCTGTTTATCAGTTTTACCAGCCCCATCGGAAGGTGTTTCATGGTCGCATTCGATCGCAACCCGCAAGACTTCAAGTATCTGCGCCTGCTGTCGAGACAGTTCCCCACCGAACAATCCGCATTTACCGAGATCATCAATCTCTCGGCCATCCTCAACCTACCCAAGGGCACCGAGCATTTTATGAGCGACGTGCATGGTGAGTACGAAGCCTTTATGCACATCCTCAACAACTGCTCGGGCGTCGTGCGCGAGCATGTCGACGAGATTTTTGGCGACACGCTCTCCTTTGACGAAAAGGGCGAGCTGTGTACGCTCATCTACTACCCGCGCGAGAAGATCGACCTGGTCCGCAGCCGGCGCGAGGACTCGCCAACCTGGTACAAGACGATGCTTGACCAGCTCATCATGGTCGCTCGCTCGCTTTCAAGCCGCTACACGCGCTCCAAAGTGCGTAAGGCCATCCCGCGCGATTACGCCTACATCATCGACGAGTTGTTGCACACGCACCCGGACGAGAACAACTATCGCGTGCGCTATCACGAGCGCATCGTGGAGTCCATCCTGGAGACCGCCAGCGCCGACGACTTTATCGAGTCGCTCGCCTCGCTCATCAAGCGCCTGGCCGTCGACCACCTGCACCTGGTGGGCGACATCTTCGACCGCGGCGGCGGCGCGGCCAAGATTATGGACCGTCTGCTCACCTACCATTCACTCGACATCCAGTGGGGCAACCACGACCTGCTGTGGATGGGCGCTGCGGCCGGTGAGCCCGCCTGCATCGCCACGGTGCTGCGCAACAACCTACGCTACGACAACTACGAGATCCTCGAGAACGACTACGGCATCTCGCTGCGCGAGCTTGTTGCCTTTGCCGATGCCACCTACACCGCCGGTGAGCCCATCACCCCGCTGATCAAGGCCATCAACGTGCTGCTCTTTAAGCTCGAGGGCCAGATTATCCAGCGCCACCCCGAGTTCGATATGACCGACCGCCTGTTACTCGACAAGATCGACCACGACACCGGCACGGTCACGCTCGCCGACGGCAGCGTGTGGCCGCTCACGACCAACGACTTCCCCACCGTCGACCCGGCGGACCCCTACACGCTCACGTCTCAGGAGCAGCACATCATCGACAAGCTCGTGTCCGAGTTTGTCACCGCCGATCACCTGCATCGCCATATCGATTTCCTCTACACCCACGGCTCGATGTACAAGGTCGCCAACGGCAACCTGCTCTTCCATGGCTGCGTTCCGCTCAACGAAGACGGCACCTTTAGCAGCATGAACTGCCTGGGCACCTGGCACGCTGGCCGCGATTATCTCGATTTTTGCGACCACATCGCCCGCCGCGCGTGGCGCGTGGGCGACCGCGATGCCCTCGACTGGATGTGGTACCTGTGGATTGGCTTCAATTCACCCGCCAGCGGACGCCTGGTGCGTACCTTTGAGCGCGCCTATATCGCCGATAAGAGCACCTGGGTCGAGCCGATGGACCCGTACTTTACGCTTACCAAGTCGCCCTCGGTCTGCGATGATATCATGCGCGAGTTTGGCGTCGCGCCCATGGCATGCTCGCCGACCGGCCACATCATCAACGGCCACACGCCCGTTAAAACCACCAAGGGCGAGCAGCCCATCCGCGCCGAGGGCAAGCTGCTGGTCATCGATGGCGGCTTCTGCCGCGCTTACCATCCCAAGACGGGTATCGCCGGCTATACGCTCATCTCGAGCTCGCGCGGCTGCCGCCTCAAGTCGCACCGGGCCTTTACGACGGTTGCCGAGGCACTCACGCGCAACGTGGACATCGAAAGCGAGACCAACCGTTTTGACCAAGCAGACCGTCGCCGCATGGTGAGCGACACCGATACTGGCGCCAAGATTCGCAGCCAGATCCAGGATCTGCGCCAGCTGCTCGATGCATATAGAAACGGTGCTATCGAAGAGCGCGTCTAGCCCCACCCGCGGGGATTGGCTAAACTTGCTGAGTTTGTCATCCCCACGGCGTCCCCGCGCCACCCTAAGGCAGGTACCATGCAAAAGCTCCTTGCGCAGATCATGAAATTTGGCGTCGTCGGTGTCATTGCCACGGTTATCGACTTTGGCATTATGAATCTGCTCCACTACGGTCTCGGCCTCAACATCCTAATCGCCAACACCAGCGGCTTTATCATCTCACTCATCTTTAACTACCTCGCAAGCATGAAGTACGTGTTTGCGCACAAGGAAGGCATGAGCCGCCGCCGCGAGTTCATCATCTTTGTCGTGCTGTCCGTGATCGGTTTGGTGCTCAACGACGGCATCGTGCTGGCGCTCAACGCCGGTCTGGGGCTCGAGGCCAATATCGCCAAGATTTGTGCCACCGCGCTTGTCATGGTCTACAACTTTGTGACCCGAAAAATCTTCCTGGAGGGCGACGAGACAAAATAGCTCGAAACCCCTGCAGCATTACGGCGCCCACGGACGACGCGCACTCAGCGCAGTATCGTCCGTGGGTGTCGCTCGTTTACGGGCAAATTTTCAACGTTTGCGGATTAGCTCTTGAAAATTTGGCGAGTTCATATAGTTCTTGGCAAAGACCTTACGTTTCCCTTGTAAAAGCTCTAAAGTATCCTCTGCTCGATTCATCAACGCATTGGATGTGATTACGTGCGCAAGGCGCTGGCACAACCTCATACCAAGCAGTTCCTCAAGTTTGCTGTCGTGGGTCTTATCTCCTTTGGCATCGACTGGGGCATGCTCATTGCGCTCGTCGAGCTGTTCCACCTCGACTTTTTGATGAGCACCACGGTTTCGTTTATCACGTCCGTCGTGGTCAACTACTGGCTCAGCATGAAGTACGTGTTCGACCACCGCGAAGGCATGAGCCGTAAGCGCGAGTTCACGATCTTCACCATCCTGTCGGTGATCGGCCTGGGCCTCAACGACCTGTACATGTTTGTGGGCGTCACGTTTTTGAGCATCGGCTACCAGGCCATGAAGGCCATCGCCACGTTCCTCGTCACCTGGTACAACTACTTCAGCCGCCGCTTCTTCCTCGAGGGTGCACGGTCGTAGTCGATTCACTATTTGCTTGAATGTATAACCGGTTGGAATTCCCATTCCAACCGGTTTTTTGTTTGCCGAGAGACCCGGCGACCCAGTCCCATTCGCACGAAAAACGGGCGGCCCGGATGTTTGTCCGAACCGCCCGTTTGGTGCGATATGTCGAGGTCCCTAGCCTGTAACGTAATACCAGACCACGTTGTCGCCATTGGAGAGAACGTAGTTGCTGCAGGCTGTCATGGGCGTTGTGCCGTTGACGGAATAACACCAGCCGCTACCGCTTCCATAGTTTTCATCCTTCTCGGCCAGGCCACCGATGGCGGAAACATAAGTGCCAAACGACGAGCCACGCGCATTTATAGAAATACCCAGCGCGCAGAGAGCGTCGTAGGCAGTTGCTCCCTCATTAAAGGTGTAGGTACCACTAGCGGACACAGGATTGCCCACAGCGCTCGAAGTAACCGAGACAGCCACGGTAACGTAGCTAGACTCCTGAGAGACGCTCTGGTTGCCCGAGGGGGCATTACTGTTATCAGGAACGGCAGAAGGCCCACCGGACGTTGCCGAATTCTGAGAAGCCGACTGACTGTTGTCAGTCTTTTTATTTCCCGCTCCTTTTTCGCCGGACTTCTTGCTATCCGAGTTCTTGTCCGATTCCTTGTCCGAAGACTCGGAATCTTTCTTGGAGTCAGATTTGTCAGAACCCCTAGACCCGTCATTCGTATCATCAGAAGATTTGGAATCCTTGGACCAGGCCTTGCCCGAAGCGACAGTCGAGCCGGACCCATTGCCATCCTTGGCGACGATGCTCTCCCCCGCCACGGTCTGGACGATCCAATCAATGGACCAAGCACCGCTCTCGGAGGGATGGACAAAGCCCAGAGAGACCACGATCAGAACGACGCATGCGGCAGTCAGAACGCCAAGGAGCGCCTTGCGGCGAGGGGCGGACGCCGCCGAAGCGGCGCCCTTTTGCTTTGGATCATCGAGCTGGATAAACGAGGAGTCTGGCTGTTGCCCGTTGGTCTCCTTGGGCTTATCGGGCATTACCGTCACCCTTGCCGCGCTTGGTCAGCACGAAGACGGCGATGAGCGCAAGGCCAATCACGCCGGCGGCGATGCCAACGATGGCGAGCGGGTTGGTGCCCGTCTCCTGCTCGGAAGCACCAGAGGACTTCTTAGCAGTGGTCGTGGAAGCAGCGCCCGTATCGGACTTGGAATCGGACTTCTTGTCGGACTTGCTGTCCTTCTTCTCAGACTTCTTCTCATCCTTCTTGTCGGACTTATCGGAGCCCTTCTTGTCGGACTTGTTTTCCTTGGTCTCGGTCTTGGTCGACACCGTCGTCTTGGTCACCGGCTTCTGACCCGGGGCGATAGCGCCGCCGGCCTGCGGGCCCTTAGAGCCGGAACCAGCGCCGGAACCCGTACCAGTGCCCGTGCCGGTACCAGTACCAGAACCGCTGCCGCCGCTGGAGCCAGAACCGCCATTGTCACCAGAATTGGTGGCATTCTTGGTCCACTTGGCATACAGCGTCAGATCGGCCGTCACCGGCGTACTGAAGTCATACGCTTGCGTGCACGCCTCATCGGTATACCAACCGCCGAAGGTATAGCCCTTGCGACGCGGTTTTACAGCAGGCTCCGTAGCAGTTTTACCAGCCTTAATACGTTGGGAATCGAGCACAATAGAATCTGCACCATTTGCGTCAAACGAGACAGTATAGCGATTGACCTTCTGGCCATTTCCCTTAATCGCGAACAACTTGCCCGAATCGTTAGCGTAGTAGAGTGAACCATCAGAACCGACCGAAATCGACGACATGCAGTACTGCTGGTTCTCGGCCGACGGTCTATAGAGCAGCTCAGCCTCTTCGTCACCTATGCGATAGCGATAAATGCCGCCAGGATTATTGTTGGACGTAAAGTATACATAGGTATGACCATCTTGAATGGAAACCACAGGCTGTGACTTAACATCGCCGCTGCCCGTAAAACCACTTGCAGAAGAATCCTCGCGGATGAAGTTACCGTCTGCCTTATAAATTGAATAATCGACCGTAAGCGTATCGGCGTCGATAATTGCAAGCTGACCATAGTGGCTCGTAAGACTGTTTTGGGGACCGCCCATAAAGGACTCAATCGACGTGCCGCCAACTACAATCTTACCGTTGACAAACACGGGTGTAGAGGTCGAGCTGCTGCCAAACGTAACTTTACCCAGTTCTGAAAGGGCCCCATCATTAGCGATAGCAATTTTATGGAGCGTGCCATCGGCACTCACAACGTAAGCAGTAGCCCCATCAACAAGCACGTTCGCGCGAACGCGATCGGCGATCTTAAGCTTTGCTACGGTCTTTCCAGTCGAAGGATCAACCGTGCTGACAGTGCCTGAATCATCCGCGATAACGCCATAGTCGCCCGAGAACGCCATGCCAGCCCAGTAATAGCCCTTGCTGTTTTCATTCTTGTGCTGCCACATGACTTTACCGTCAGAAATACGAACACAAAGCAGGTAGCCGTCACTCGAGTCAATCCAATCGGCCGAAGCGGTACCAAAATAGGCATAGCCATCGCGAACCGAAACAGAAGCAAGCGACTGCTGCGCGCCATCGGGACCGGCCGGCAACCCATCGGTAACCCAAACCGTCGCAAGCACATCAACCGTTAAGGCCTGAAGACGACCGCCTGAAAGCGGAACAAGCACAACACCATTGGTATATACCATGCGTGAGGTGGAATCAATTGCAGCAGCCAAAGGTGACTCTAGAACGGTCTTGCCCGTCTCGACATCCTTTTTGAGCAATTTAGAACCAACTGCCACATAGAGATAGTCACCGATCAGCAACGCATCGGAAACACCCTTATTGCCGTCCGCACGCGTCTTAAGCTCGCTTACCCATTTCTCATCTGCATCCTTAGTGGGCACAGGTGCGTCGGTAACCTTGTCGGCACTTGTAAAGCCCGACCAGTCGCTATCCCAGTTAGGGCGTGCAGCGCTCGGATTAAGAACAACGTTGTCGACACCGGGCAAAGTATCCCCAGGGGCGTAAGCCCAAACGACCTTATCGCCCGACTTAAGCACGTAGTCGTTATCGAGTTGAGTTCCAGGAACGCCGTTGACAAAGAACGACCAAGCGCCGGACAGCTCGGTACCATCAAGCGGAGAAACGAGGCTATGGACACCCCAATAGCCGAATTGGTCGTACATCTTGGACTCGATGCCAAGGGCGTCGAAATAGGTAGCGGAGGCATCCTTGATCGACGTGCCCTTAACAAACACCTGGGTCGACGGGCTCGTCCAACGCTGAGCCATCCCGGCCTTTTTGCCAATAATCTCCATCGTGACGGAAACCTGCTCGGGCGCGGGGTCGCCGTACTTCGAGTAGCACCAGACGACGGAGTCGCCGTCCTTGAGCGTGTAGCCGCCCGCGCCGACCTCGGAGGCGCCGCCGTTGACGAACAGCTGCCAGTACGCGCCGGTCGCCGAGTCGTAGCCGAGCTTGCGGTCCTTATCGAAGGGCGACGCGATCGTGTTGAGCGCCCAGCCCCAGGTGCCGTTGGGATCGTAGTCGGTGGTCAGGCCGGCCTGCTTGAAGAGCTGCTCGGAGAGGTCGGCCGCGGTCGAGCCCTCCTTCAGCGTGATCCGCTGCGCGGCGGCCCAGGTCTGCTGGGCGCCCTTGGCGTCGGTGCCGACGACGGAGCACGTGGCAGAGACCTGAGCGACAGGCGCGGGGTCGCCGTACTTCGAGTAGCACCAGACGACGGAGTCGCCGTCCTTGAGCGTGTAGCCGCCCGCGCCGACCTCGGAGGCGCCGCCGTTGACGAACAGCTGCCAGTACGCGCCGGTCGCCGAGTCGTAGCCGAGCTTGCGGTCCTTATCGAAGGGCGACGCGATCGTGTTGAGCGCCCAGCCCCAGGTGCCGTTGGGATCGTAGTCGGTGGTCAGGCCGGCCTGCTTGAAGAGCTGCTCGGAGAGGTCGGCCGCGGTCGAGCCCTCCTTCAGCGTGATCCGCTGCGCGGCGGCCCAGGTCTGCTGGGCGCCCTTGGCGTCGGTGCCGACGACGGAGCACGTGGCAGAGACCTCCTGGCTCTCTGCCTTGGCAGGCTGAGCCTTGGCCTCTCCAGCGGCAGAGACAACGGCGGTGTCCTGCTTCGAGGCATCGGACGTCGATGCAGCCGGTGCCTCATTGCCGGCAGCGCTATCGTCCTCAGTCTTGTCGGTAGGGCCCGAAGCTGTCGCAGTGGCATCTTGCTCGGCAGTGCCCCCATTCGCCACCATGCCGCTCGCATTGAGGTCGGCAGCAGGGCTTGTCGCGGACTCACCAGAGCCGTTCTCGGCAAGCGGTGCCGCCTGAGCCACAGCCTCGGCAATGCCCTCGGCGCCCTCGGCCCACAGCTGAGCCGGTGTGGTGCCAAAGGCCATCGCGAAGGCCAGGAATGCCACCAGGCCGCGCTTGGTTACGCCGCGCGCAATTGCGCCACGGCGATGCGAGACGCGCTGGCGCTCGTCCTCAAACATATCCATTTGTCCCCCATTGTCTGTACTTGGAGCGTTGCCTTGAGGCTGCCCCACGTCATCGCGCATGTTGCGCTCGAGTTCCCCCATCGGGGTCCCCTTCCCTCCAGAGCCCTATGCACACCGGCGGCATACGCCGCGGCAACGTGCAAGATGGGAGGCGATCCGACTTAACCTTAACGGCTCGGGCACGTCGTCCGATCTGCGACGCGAGCATCCCGAGCCAAGAGGAATTACGGTTACTGGTACAGCCGGGGACTTGCACCCTGATTCTCCCAAATGCGCAGGATAACCGCGCATTCGTGCGTCTCCGCACCACCATCTAGGCCATCGATTATTACCGTCAAAATGGTATCACGCAAAAGGGCCTCGCACGCAGGCGAAGCCCATGGTAAAAGCTATTGTTTGCGATAGGAAAATGCGGTGACGGTCGCAGCCTCTAGTGCTTGCCGCCGTGGCTGTTGAGCCAGATATTGCGGCCCAGCATAAGTGCCAGCACCAGCGCGCTCACGTAGCCCATAAAGCCAATGACCGGGATACCAAACACAACCGGCTCGATGCGCGCGTAGTACACCACCGACGAACCGATAAACAGGCCGGCAATCACAATTGCCATCGACATGCGGTCGATAATTCCGCCCAGCTGTCGCAGCGCCTTATCGCTGCTCATGATCTGCGTGTTCACCTTAAGCTGGCCGCGCGTGAGCATACGCGAAGCCAAGCCCAGATACTCGGCCGCCTCGAGCGAGCCCTTCGCCGCGCGATAACTGCTCGCTGCAAAGTCGCGGCTCATCTCGCGCATGCGGGCGTAGGTGCTCTTCTCGTTTTTGATGTGCGTCTGGATGATCTGGATCATGTTGACGTTGGGCATGTACTCGGTCAACAGGCCCTCGAGCGTCACCATGCCGCGGGCGAACATCGTCACCACGCTCGGCAGCTCAACGTCATTTTTGCGCGCGAGGTTTAACAGCGAGGTCAAAAACTCGCCGATATCCAGGTCTTTAAGGTCGAGCCCGGCAAAGTCGGCAACAATAAAGTCCAAGTCGGACAAAAAGGCCGAATGGTCAAGCTCGGCCGAATCGCCGCGCGTCACGGCGAAGCGCATGAGCGAATCCTTGAGCTTGGGCACGTCACCCTCGGCCACGGCGAAAATCATGTCCTTGACGATGCCACGGTCGTGGCTCGACATACGCCCGACCATGCCCAAGTCGATAAAGTAAACGATGCCGTCCTTGAGAATGATGTTTCCCGCATGCGGGTCGGCATGGAAAAAGCCGTCATCAAGCACCTGCGACGAGTAGTCCTCGACAATCGCGGCACCGATCTTTTCCAAGTCATAGCCCTCGGCCACCAAGCGTTCAGGATCGGCGATCGAAATGCCGTCGACGTAGTCCATAACCACCACGTGTTCGGTGCACAGGTCCAGATAGGATTTAGGGCACGTCACGCCATGAACGCTCTTATGGAACTCGTAGAAGTCGTTGAGGTTTTTGGCCTCGGCCAAAAAGTTGGTCTCCTCGCGAAACGAGGTCCACAGCTCCTCGACCACGCCGTGCAGGTCAACGAATTGATCGGTGTTGACGAACTTGGAAACGATACGCACCACCGAGCGGATGATATCGATGTCCTGTGCCATAACCTGCTGCGCACCGGGGCGCTGCACCTTGACGGCCACGTCCTCGCCCGTCACCAGACGAGCGCGGTGCACCTGCGCGAGCGATGCGCTACCAAGCGGATTGGGATCGATCGCATCGAACATCTCCCCCAGGCGCAGGCCGTATTCTTCCTCCAGACAGCGAAGCACTACCTCGTACGGCACCGGCTCCACGTCGGAGCGCAGACGACGCAGCTCGTCGCAAAAGCGTTGCGGCAGAATCTCGGACCGGTTGGCCAGAATCTGCCCCATCTTGACGAACATGGGGCCGAGTTCCTCGAGCAGGCGGCGCAAACGAACCGGCGTGAGGTTATCCCACACGCGGTACTTTTTGACCAGGCGAACAATCTGCCCAATGCGTTCGCGACGACCCGCCGGCGTGAGCTGGTATTCCTCGTCCGGTGCCATCGCGTCGGGCTCCTCGGGCACCATATCGACAGCGCGTGGCTTCTTGCGAGCGCCCGAGACGGCAGCGTCGACCTCATCGACAACCGCCGCCTCGTCACCCAGAGGATCTAGATTGTTGTAATCGGTGGTGGAATCTGCCATCTGCGCTGCTACTCGGCCTCTTCGGTATCCTTCGCATCGTCGGGCTCAACGGACTCGACGGGCACCGAGGTCACGTTGTCCTCGACCGAATCGACGATGTCGCGCACATGGGCCAGGAAGGCCGTACGCTCGGGGGCGGTCATGACGCGGACACGGGCAAGGATAAGCTCGTCGAGCACGCGCTGGGCCGCGGTCTCGCCCTGCATGCCCAAGCGCTCGGTCAGGTCGGAGATGGTGCCGCCGGCCTGCTCGAACATATCGGACACACTGCGGGCGATATCGGGGGTGGCGGTGTCCTTGCGGACCTGCTCGCCTTTGGTGTTAAGGTCGTCGAGGACCTTCTTGCCGCCTTCGACAGCAACGGCGGCAGCGCCAAAGCCGACGTTGATGGCGCCGTTAACAAGCTGATCGAGTTTCATAACCATGGTTGTCTCCAATCACAAACAACTGCATTGGCGTTCTTGTACCCAAGATTGAGTGAAAGCGACAAAGCGTTTTAGCGCTATTCGATCGACGGGAAATCCCTACCTCACGTTGTCGTTCATCGCGAAAGAGTTCTTCATGGCGCAGCTCGTGGTGTAGAGCACCTTGCCCAGTAGAGCATCGGTCTCTACGCGAACACGCTCGGCAAAGGCCTCATTGGCGCGTGCAAGCTCGGCAGGCACCTCGGCCTCGGGCAGAGCAGCTACGGCAGCATCGACGTCATGGATCTGCTTGTGGCCCATGCTACCGACCTTCTCCTGATAGTCCTCCACAGCGCGGCCGCACTCATGGAAACGGACGTCAGCCAGCGCGCCGATCAGGCGGTTGGCCCAGTAGAAGTTTTCGGACGTCACGCGAGCCTGCGTGTCGGCATAGTACTCGGGCATGGTCTCGACGTTGGCGTACAGCGGAACCAGCGCGTTAAACGAGTTGGAGCCAAACGCCATCCACTGCACGGCGCGATAGGCTGGCTGCGCATAGGGGCGCAGCTGCAACACGGCGAGCTGGCTGTTGCGGTTGATGCCGATGGGGCGATAGGCGCCACGCGTAGCGGGCGTGCCCTTGCTGCCGTAGCAGTCGTACTCCGTGCCCTGGTAGTGGCTCGAGAGTACGTACTTGATGTCCTCGATGGTCACCTTGCGCTCGGGCACGCGGCTCCAGGGGATATCGTCGCTCTCGGGCGTGTAGTCGGCGTCGGGGCCATCCCACACGTCGCTGGGGTTGAGGCAGCGCTGCATGTACCAGGCGCGCGGCGTGTTGTAGACGTGGTCGCTGTCGCTATGCGAGCCAAATGCCTCGCGCGGGTTAAAGACCGCAGCCGGGCCGTCGCCCTCAACGCCCAGCGTCAGGTCCAGATGCCACTCGGCCATCCAGGCGCGCAGGTCGGCCGAGCACATGTGGTCGGCCTGGGCGCCCTCGGCATCGTCCAGGTCAAAGCTGTCGATGCCCAGTTGGTTGGGCATGGTCACATAGGCGTCGTCGGGCACGCGCTTGGCGATCCAGTGGGAGGCGCCGCTGGGGTCGAGGCCGCGTCCGCG
>OGQK01000832.1_pt1 | contig 18654 bp, 27 predicted proteins | sample 1553221 | NCBI WGS metagenome assembly OGQK01 (sample SAMEA2579996, study PRJEB22360) | human gut metagenome | biome: human gut; feature: human-associated habitat; material: faeces | place: Denmark | collected 2008/2010 | reverse complement strand
CAAATGAATATAAAGCAGTAAAGACAAATCGTATGAAAATGCAGAAAATGCCTTTGTATGAAGATATCCAGGAGATGATTGAAAAAATAAACCATAAACCAGATGAGTTCATTAGAATTAGAAATATGTGTGTCCTTAGAGTTTTGCGTGGTACTGGTTTAAGAGAGTCAGAGTTAGCAAATCTTGATTTAGGAGATATATATTTAGATGAAAAATTTATAGATGCATATCATGTAAGACCGTATTCGCTTGTAACAAGTAAAGGAACTTATGATTATTCAGATGAAGCTAAAGATATTGTTTATTTAACAAAAGATGCAATTTCAGCTTTAACCGAATGGATTGAATACAGAAATACACTTGATTTTATTATTGACAAAGATGCATTATTTCTTAATAAAAATGGAAAGCGTATGAATGAAGATAACATCAAAGCAATGTTTAGAATCTACAGTGGTGGGAAATTAACACCGCACATGATGAGACACGAATATACAACAGTTCTTCAAAGAGAATCAAACGATCCTACATTTGTTAGAGAACAAGGCAGATGGAAGTCAAACGCAATGATGAATAATGTGTATGATTCAGGAGCTAGTAGATCCGCAAGCGTTTTGGAGAATATGTAAACGACACTATTTATTGGTGTCGTTGTCAAACTTAGATACTTCATTTGTTACAAGATTACGAATCCAACCAGAAAGAGATCTACCATCTGCCGTTGCAATTTTTGCAGCTCTTTCTTTTACATCTTTAGAAAGAACTACCATAACCCTTGTGTTTTCATCTTTGATTTTTCCTTGTGGCATAGTAAGTATCTCCTTTATTAATATAAGTTGATTATAAGTTGTTGCAAATTATATGTCAATTATTTTTAAAAAATGACATAAACCTATTGACGAGTTGATGACAACTTGCTATAATGCAAACTATCAAAGGTAATCCAAAGTACATAAACACAAAAGAGAGGAGGAGTACATATGGATTTACAGAGATACGACATAATAAAGGCAAAAATTAATTATGAAGGAAATTCAGTACAAACGAATGAAAGACCTTATGTAATAGTAAGTAATCCATTGGGTACAAAATATGCTCCGATTATAACAGTGATGCCTTTGACAAGTAAGATTAAAAAGACAAACATGCCTTGTCATGGATGTATTCAAGCAAATGAAAATAATGGATTAACATTATATTCTATGGCATTAGGTGAGCAAATCACAACAATCTCAAAAGATGAAGTGATCTCAAAAATTGGAACTATTACTGATGATAAAAATAAAAGAATGGTAGATAAAGTATGTTTTAATTCTTTATTTTTTGGAACAGACTACAAGCTTGAGGAGGTAATGGCATAATGTATGTAGATAAGGAAGTAGCAAAAAGGATAATTGATGAGGCTCCTGGTAAAATATGGATAGATTCATTTAATGGTATTACCTTTATTCATACAAGACCAAGACAGATAACTGTTGACGAAGGAAAGAGAATAATAAATAAGGCAAACACAATTGATTATCAAGATAATGATTTCTTTGGATTGCTTTCGCTGGATGGAGTGCAGGAATTTATTGTGCATAATATTAAGTTTCCTCAACATTCCAATGATATTTGCAAGTCCTGAAAATTGGACAGTCAATATAATATAATGCAAACAAAGAATGAAAAGAACATATGTACGAAAAAAGTAATTGACAAATACGAACATATGTTCTATATTATTCTTATAAAAAATAAATATTGCAGTCTAACAAAATACAAACGGTATTGGCGTACCTCTTTTGATAGACTGCAAAGTAACACATATAGCAGAATTAAATTCCGCTTGATATTATTGTACATAGATTTTATTAGAAAGTCAAGTTTTTAAATAATCAAGCATTTCTGCTAAATATTTCATATTTTACAATTTTAATTAAGAAAATTATAGGACTATCGCCAAGCGGTAAGGCACAGGACTTTGACTCCTGCATTCGCTGGTTCGAATCCAGCTAGTCCTGTTATATAATTTTACACTAAATCAAAAAAGAAAGAGGAGTGATAATATTGGCACAATATGTTATTACAGATGGTTCTCGTTGGATTATGAAAGATAAAAATGGGAAATTTGTTCCCACATCTTGCGAACCGCTGGCTGATGTATTTGGTAATAAGGAAGTTAATTCGGTGTATCAAAACAATTTGCCGAAGGCATTGAAATCGGTCTTTCATATCGAGAAGATTGATAAGCCTCCAAAGTTGGTAAAGCAAATTACACATGCGGAAGTACAAGAGAATACAGAAACGGTGTCGGTTGCAGAAAATATCCAATATTGGGTAGATAAGGTATCTGGTTTGAATGGACTTGCTGCTGAAGCATTACATAGAAAAGAAGAATTGATTAATCAGTTAAGTGAAGTTGATAAGGAACTTTGCGATATTAATCATTACATAGAATTTTGCAACTTAAATGCAGCTCAGGGTTATAAAGCATACAAAATGATCAAGGATCGGAGAATAAAGAGACGAAGTATTAAAAATGAGTTGGATGTTCTTAGTATTATTCTTGGAAAGAAAATATCTGAATCTGTCAGTGATGAATTACAAAAGATGATTAACGGATTAGATGGAAGAAAATATGAGCCAAGAGTAATGAATGAGTTATTCGATTTCTAAATGAGGTGATAAAAATGATTTGTAGAGATTGTCGCATTCCAATGCAAAATATAATGTCATTTTCATCGGACAAGCATGAAAAGTTTTGCAGGTGTCCGAAGTGTTTTGGAGAAACCAAGCACACAAAAATCAAAGATGATGACTTAGATTTTGTAGAATTATTACATAAGGAAATGAACAGAAAATAATGTAAGGTGGTGTATCAAGTGAACAAAATAGAACTTAACAAAGAACAACTCGCCATAATTGATGAGTATTGTTGCGATGGGATGAAGAAACTAAAGAAGTTGTGCAACCCAATTATTATGAAAATTGGTGGTATCAGTGAAAAGGATCACGATGATATTTACAGTTTGGCGCAGTTTCTTCTATATAAAAGTGTTAAGAATTATGACAAAGATAATGCAAACGGAGCTTCGTTTAAGACGTTTTTTTACAATATTCTTAGTCGAAGAATTTATGCTACTTATATCAGAGATAAGAACCGTCAGTGCCGAAGCAACACGAGAATCAGTAAGAATGGAGAAGTGATATTCATTCCAGATGTTTCGCTTGATGCGCCTACAGAAGAAACACAAGATATTAAAGAAAAAATTGCATCAGATTATAACGTAGAGGATGCGAGTGAATTTGATTTTACGGTTGATGAGAATGTTGAGAATTTTATGTCGTCATTAAGTAATATTCAAAGAAAAATACTTGAAATGAAAATGAAAGAAATCCCGACTGATAAGATTAGGTCAGAATTAGGGATTTCAGCAGCTAGGTATGCAAAAGAAATGGAATCTATCAAACTTAATGAAGGACTGTTAGTGTTTACGAAGAATAGAAAAGAATTTATCGAGGAGGATATGCATATGGAAGAAAGAGTAATGGGAATTAGCGAGTCTGAAGGATATAGAATGGATAAGTATTCTATGTTTTCTTTACTTGATATGAAGAAAACAGGTGATATTAACTGTAAGTATATCTTACAGAGAAAGCCTTTTCAGTGGAGTAACGAGGAGAGAAACAGATATATTTGCAGAATTCTTTCTAATCTTCCAATTCCAGAGATTATTCTTTGTGAACAAAATGTAAAAGGCATGACGATTTCTCATTTGATTGATGGATTACAACGTTTGTCATATGCTGAAGCATTTAAAGAGAATCATTTCAAGGTTGGAGAGACAGGAGCTGAGAGGCATTTAATTCAGTATAGAGAGTACATTCATGATGAGAACGGAAATAGAGTTCTTGATGAAGATGGTATCCCAGAATTTGAATTAAAGGTGTGTGATATTGTTGGAAAATCATATAAGGATTTGCCTGATGAATTGAAAAAGAGATTTAACAATTTCAATATCAATGTTACAAAATTTTTTAACTGTACAAATGAACAGATTGCCGACCATATTCGAGATTACAACAATCACTCAGCTATGAATAATGAACAGTCTGGAATTGTATCAATCTCAACCGATACTGCAAGAAAGATCAAGACAATCACTGAGAAGTGTGGATTTTTAAAGAATTGTGGTAAATACACCACTACAAACAGGATCAAAGGTAAACTTGATAGAATGGTTGCAGAGATGATTATGTTGCTTTTCCATCCGAATGATTGGAAATCTAATGTAAAAGCTACATATAAATATCTTGACGAAAATGCAAAGCAAGAAGAATTCGATACATTATCTTCTGAATTGGATATGCTTGAATCAGTGATTGAGAATGCTGGCGATGATATCAATGCAATGTTCACTACTACATATACTCCAATGTGGGTTGCAGTATTTCATAATTTCCTTACAAGCGGTAAAGATTTACATAATTTTGTTGATTTCTTAAATGCATATAACAGTGAACTTAAAGATACAGAAGTTAATGGTGTTTCAATGGCAGATTTTAAGGATCAGCAGTCGAAGAAGAAGACAACTATTACAGGCAAAGTTGAATTACTTATTCAGCTTATGAACGATTTTTTACATATTGATACAACTAAAACAGAGAATGATAATACTGAACTTTCAGATGATACAATTCTTAATTTTGTGAAAGAAAATTATAAACCAGATGCAAATGAAGATGATATTAGTTTTTATTCTGATTTAGTTGATGATTGTGTAAAAATTGATGAACCTGTATATAAAGAATGCCATGCAGCATTAATTGCTCTTATGGCATATGCTTGTTCACAAGACAAAGATCAAGATTTTGAAAAATGGATTGATAATTACAAAACTAAGTCTGATTTTAGCCCATTACAAAAGACCAATTTTACATATATGAAGAGAAGTTTTGATAATTATATAAATGTATAACAGAGAATAATTAAGTAAGAAACAGAAATTAGAAATCATCTTAGGACAATCCTCCGATTACATATGTCACTTCTGACAATTCTTAAATGTTATTTTTGAAAGTATAATTTCTGTTTATATATAAAGCGGATTAGTGTAATGGTTTAGCAAGCAGAGCTTTGACCTCTGAGGTAAGAGTTCGATTCTCTTATCCGCTGTTATGGATCATTAGCTCAGTTGGTTAGAGCAGTCGGCTCATAACCGAAAGGTCATAGGTTCGAGTCCTATATGATCCATTATAAATTAAAGAAAGGAGAAATAATATGTCATATTGGACTTATAACTTCTAAATTAAGAAAATTCATTATTGATGGAGATATTGGAAGTGAAGTAGATAAACTTGCCAAAATTTTTAGACCTGATTTAGAAGAAGATGAGATTATCACAAAAGAGCGTTGGATTTTACTTGATGCTGTTGATAGTGGTTATTCAATTGACAACGTAATTGAGTTAAAAGAATTATTTAACCTCATTTTGTATGATTCGCATAAATTAGGATATGAAGTATATATCGTGGTTTCTGCGAATGAGTATGAACTAGCTGCCGATATGAATTGTTTAGATGTTGCTGAAGGTAAATATGTAACATTTGATGAATATGATAATTTTAAAAAGTTCATTCTCAAGAGCAGAGAAAAGAAAAATAAGAGATATAAAGAAAAAGAATAGGAGATGTAGATATGGCAAAATTAGAAGGATTTACAAAAGTAGCAGTCGTTAAATATGGAATGTGTCTAACTCCGTATTATTTTGCAATTTATGATGATGACAATGACTATCAGATTGGAGATATGGTTTTGTTTAGTGGTTCATCTAATCCTAATAAAATTAATGAAATTATTTCTGTAGAAGAATTTGCAAATAGAACAGGTAGAAATATTACAGCAGAGGTTATTGGAAAAGTAGACATTTCTGCTTATGAAAAGCGTGTTGGAGCAGCGTAAGAAAAAAGAACAATTAAAGAAAGAGCTTCAGAAGGAACTCGATGAGAGTATTGCACAAGTAAGAATGAAACTTATGCGGATATGTTGAAACAGTATAAAAGTTTGTAGGAGTTGAAATTATGAATCTTGAAGAAGAAAATATAAAATTAAAAATGGCATTGTTAAATATGATTGAACAGTTTTATGAATGGAAAATCACCATAGAAGAAGCAAGAAAATATAATATCAAATGCAATCCAGAAAACGATTATGTTAATTGTTATTTTCATTTATTTGAATCTGCTGGTGAAAAGGCATGGCAATTACTTGGGCTAAAAATCCAATTGTAACTGTAGAAGATTTGTGGAAATTAGAAAAAGAATTAAGAAATAAATATAAGAATTGTAAAGTATGAAAACTAAAATAATAGTTAATCATATATAAAATGTAGCTAAAAAGATACAATCATACTAATTTTAAGGAGAAGATATGAAGTTTAAAGGAATTGAGTTGAAGGACAATACAGAGGCAGAATTATTTATAGCTATTGAAATTGTTAATATTAATAACGAAGAAGAATTAAAAAAATATGGCAAAAAATTAATGAAAAACATATATAATATTCTGAATTATGATAATTGTTATCCTTATATAGAATTTTTAGATGATAATCTTCCGAATGTTCGCTGTGAGGAAATTACATTCGATAAAAAAGGTGTCGAACTTTTAACAACTATCTATAATGATATTATAGAAGCGAATTTGCAAAATATAAATGTTATGATTGGTGTTCATATAGATGGTTATGAATGGTTTAAGAGAGAAGATGGTTCAGTATATAACGAAGATGTGATTACATTAGAAGAGTTTTTAAATAATATTGAGTATAAAAAATAGCAATCTAATCTTTTTTGGTTATAGAAACAATAAGAAAGGATAAAAATGATGAAAAGAGAATTAGAAGAACTGAATAATAAATATAAAGAAGCATGTATGGAAGATACTAAAAGAGAACTGGTTTTAAAGCTAGAGCGATTTATTGACAACGATACCATTCCAGTAATTGGCGATGAGTATATTATGTACTGGAGATAAAACAAGAAATGTGGTTTTCATTTGGTTAGATAAAAAACAGGAGGATTTAGGAAATGAAAAGAGTAGCAAACATCTTAGACAATGAAAAAAACAAAGGAATTGATTTTATTGTTCATGTAAAAAATGAAGAACAATTAAATGATTTGATTTCTGTATTGATTGAGAGACAATTTGAAATACAACCACCAATCATTGAAGAAACGTTAGCAGATTGGATGAGAGGTGTTGCAAAAGAAGAAGAATATGATACTTGTTTCAGACTTAGGAACAGGAAAGATGATAGATGTGTTGCCTATAATCCATCAATAGAACATTGGAGACTTTTCTGTAATGATATTCTTGAAATTATTAACAATGAATTAGAATTCAATGAGGGAGAATATTCTATTGAAGATGCAAAAATAGAAGCCAAAAAGCTATATAAAGAGTTTACAGAAGATAAAACATTGTTAAAAATTTTTGATTACGATGTAAATTTATCAAATGATGAGATTAAGGATAAAATTGGTTTAATGTTGAAATATGACAAAACGAAGTTATTTGAATAGAATCGAATAAAAGTTTTGTTTCATAGGAAGTGAAGTATATACATGAAGTTAGTAAATAAATATCCTAATAGCAAATATAGCGATATGGGAGAATATTTTTGTGATATTACATCTGAACTTGATAAATTAGCAAGCATTAATTCAGATGCTCTTCGGAAACATTATGTTTTAGTTGATAATTATTGTCTTAATAAAAAGTGTTTAGCAATCAGAATACCAGGAGGTACACTTGGAGGGATTTGGTTTGATGACAATGATGTTATCACAAAAATAAAAGTTGATACAAATTATGTTGTAAAATCTTATACAAGTGATGTAAATGAACAGATCCAGAAATTTGTAGGGCAGAAAATTGAATTTTAAAGAGAATAAATTATTGAAAATTCTCTTTCTTTGGATTAGGAGGTAAATTATGTATTTAGCATATAAAATTGATGAAGATTGCGGTCAGTCTTATATTGAACCAATTGGAATATTAAAGGACGATCTTGATTTAAAAAAATTTGAAAATATATCAGATGATAGAGAAATCCAATATGAAGAAGTTAATATGATTGATTTGAATAATATAAAACCAATTGTTTATATTGATTTTGTATATCGTGCTGGTGGAGAAACCACATATAAGAAAATTATAACAAATACATTATTAACAACGGAATCTAAATGTAATAATGCATATACATTTAACGACTCTGTACATATTACAAAAGTATTAAAAACTGAAGATGATATTGATGTAGTAGCTAAAAAGCTAAAGAAAATTTCACATAATTTCTTATTTGGAAAATCAATAGAAGAATTAAAATCATCCGATGAACTTGGAATCAGGACAAATAGTTTGTATGTAAAAATTGATGCGAATGATTTATTTAACAAACTATTGTAATAAGAATGTTCGATTTCTTTGGAAAATTAAAGGAGAAAAATATGAAAGCAGCAATTAATAAAATTTTAGAAAATAAAAACAATATCGGTTTGGATTTTGTTGTACATGTTAGAAATGAAAAAGAATTAAGTGATTTAATTAATGTACTTATGAAACATAATTTTTGCGCTCAGTTATCCTTTAAATTCAGTCCTGAACAGATAGATTTATGGATGAAAGATATTGCAAAAGAAGATGGATACGATTTATGTTTTAGAATTAGAAATCGAGAAAATGATAAATGTGTTGCATACAATCCTTCTGTGGAACATTGGAGATTGTTTTGTAATGATATTTTAGAAATGAATAATGGAAAACTGGAATTTAATGAGGGAAAATATTCTCTTCAAGATGCAAGAATTGAAGCAAATAAATTATACAAGTATATGAAAGATGACAGTGTTACACTCGATTTATTTGAATTAGATACAAATGCAGATGATAAAGATATCATTAATAAAATTGTATCATTAGTTGGATTTTCAAAAGAAGAATTATTTTAACAAGAAAACTTCGTTTCATTGTAAAAATTTCTGAGCGATTCAGCTCAATAAAATTCCCAAATTAAAAAGAGAATATAGATATGTAATCAATTAACATTCATATATAAAAATTATAGAAAAGGAGAGTAAAACAGATGAATGGATTGAGTAGTAAAGAAGTTCTCAAAAGTAGAGAACTTCATGGAAGTAATAAGCTTCCTGAACCAAAGTTGGACAAGTGGTATGACTTCGCAAAGGAGGCATTAAGTGAGAAAATCACAATGATTCTTATTGCAATTGCAGTATTGCAGTTATTCCTTGGAGTCATGGGAGTAATGGATTTATCAGATCCAATTATGATTCTTGTTGTATTAGCAATTGTAACATGTATTGCTGTTAAGACTGGACTTGGTGTTCAAAAATCAGCGGCAGAGTTGAGAGCTAAAACATCAGTCAGGTATTGTGACGTAATTCGTGATGGCAAAGTTCAAACAATTAATAAGGATGAATTGGTAGTTGGTGATCTTGTTTGTGTAGGAATGGGACAAGAAATTTTTGCAGATGGATATCTCATTGAAGGTAAGATTTCTGTAAACAATGCAGCTATTAATGGAGAGACAAAAGAGTGTAAGAAAACACCAATTGAAGGATACGTTCATAAGAAAACTACTTCAACAGATGCTTATACGAATCAGAATTGCTTATTTGCTGGTACAACAGTAATGTCAGGCGAAGGAAAAATAATTGTTACTGATGTAGGTGTGAATACAGTAAATGGTGATACACTTGTTAAAATGCAAACACTTGAAGCACCAAAGACAGCACTTGATATTGCACTTGATAATCTGAGCGACTTCATTTCTAAGTGGGGAACAATCGCAGCAGTTATTACATTTGCGGTGCTTACAATTTCAGGAGTTGTACAGGTTGGATTTGGAGAATATTTCAGTGGTGGTATTCTTAATACTATTCAGAAAATCGCACAGAACTTCTCAGTTGCATTAACAATTATTGTAGCTGCTGTTCCTGAAGGATTACCACTTATTGTAAAACTTGTTACAAAGCAGAATGTTAAGACAATGGAAAAGTTTAATATCCTTGCTAAAAATCCTGGCAAGATTCCAGAATTAGCATATGTTGATATTATTTGTACTGATAAGACAGGTACTCTTACAACTGGAATTATGACACCAAAGAGAATTATTGATGGATTTGGTAATGAGGTAGATAAAAATTCTACTTTATGGGATAGCATTGAATCAAATATCTGTTTGAATAATAGTGCTACATTTGATTCAGAGAATAATATTACAGGTGGTAATTCAATTGATAGAGCAGTTCTTGGACTTGTAACACCTAATAAATATGCTGATATTCAGAGTAACAATCCAGTCAAGTTAAAGCAGGTATTTAATAGTGGAAACAAATATTCGGCTTTTACTACAAAAGATGGAATTACATATTATAAGGGCGCACCTGAAAAACTTATTGAACATTGTACAAAGATTATGAGTTCAAATGGTGAGATTGTAGAGAATAATGATAGAAAAACACTTAATGTTGAAATTACCGCAATGACAAGAAATGCAATGAGATGTATTGCTGTGACAATGGCGAGTGGTGATTTAGTAGAGAATGAATTACCAAATAATATGACGTTCCTTGGAATCATTGGTGTTGTAGATCCTGTAAGAGATGAAGTACCGAGTGCAGTAAAAACAGCACATAAGGCTGGTATTCAAGTTATTGAAATTACAGGCGATTGTATTGAGACAGCAGTTGCAGTTGCTACAGAGTGTGGAATTTACAAAGATGGAGATTTAGCACTTACAAATGATGAATTTGAAGTGATGTCAGATGATGAAGTAAAGAGTATAATTCCTCGATTGAGAGTTATTTCAAGATGCTCACCAAACACAAAACTCAGACTTGTCACACTAGCACAAGAGATTGGAAAGTCAGTTGCAATGACAGGTGATGGTGTAAATGATAGTCCTGCTTTAAAGAGAGCTGATGTTGGTTTTGGTATGCAAGGTGGATCAGATGTAGCAAAAGAAGCATCAGACATTGTATTAACAGATGATAACTTTGCAAGCGTTGTAAAGGCAGTAGAACTTGGAAGAACATTTATGCACAATATTATGATGTTCCTTGAATTTCAGTTACCTATCAATATTTCACTTCTGATTCTCAGTGTTATCTATCCAATGATTGCAACAGGTGCATTACTTGCATCGGTTCAGATTCTGATTGTAAATATCATTATGGACTCTCTTAATTCATTATCATTTGGTGGCGAACCTCCAAAGGATGAATATATGACTGAGAAACCTATTAAGAAAGGTTCTGGTTTATTCATCAGAGGTGCAAAGAAACGTATTGCAATCAGTACAGTAGCATTTATTGCACTTTATGGAATTATTACATTCAGTCCTATCGCAAATATGTTTGCATCTGAAACAGAAGCTATGACAGCGAGATTCGCATTGTTATGTTTTATGGCGGTATTTAATGGATTTAATATTCGTACAGAACACATTAATTTATTCAATGGCATTGGGAAGAACAAACTGTTCTCAGCCATTGCAATCGGAATTTTTGTAATGACTTTTGCTCTTTGCAATTTTGCAGAAAATCTTATTAAGGTTACAGCTTTAGATTTCAAACATTGGGTAGTAGTTGTAATTCTAGCGTTTATGGTTATTCCAATTGATCTTATTAGAAAGATTATTGAGAAGAAAAGAGAGAATAAGTAATTGAGGAGATGAGAACATGATAAGGAGAGATAAAAGTTATAAAAAAGTAGAGATTATTACTCTTATATGTTTTTCAATTAGTGTTGTTGTAGCATGTATTACACGCTTTATTCCATTTATTTTTCTGACGTTACTCACATTTCCAATTTCTTTTAAATTATTAAAAGGGAAGGTTGACAGCCTTCCCAAGAATAAGGAGGACAAACAATATGTCAATTAGTTTAGTTAAAGGTCAGAAGATTGACCTTACAAAAGGCAATGCAGGTTTAAACAAAGTCGTATTTGGTCTTGGATGGGATACAAATAGATACGATGGTAATGCAGATTTCGATTTGGATGTATCAGCATTTTTTACTGATAATTCAGGAAAGGTAACAGGCGAACAGGATTTTGTATTTTATGGTCAGCCACAGCATCCAAGCGGAGCATTGATTTATTCTGGCGATAATAGAACAGGTGTAGGCGATGGCGATGACGAGACAATGATTGTTGAGTTAAATAAGATTCCATCTAATATTACAAAGATTAGCTTCTCAGCGACAATTTATGATGCAGAAAATCGTTTACAGAATTTCGGAATGGTTGATAATTCGTACATTAGAGCATACAACGCTGATACAAATGAGGAACTTTTCAAATATGAACTTAATGAGGATTTCTCATTGGAGACAGGTGTTATTGCAGGTGAGCTGTATCGTAAGAACGGTGAATGGAAATTCAATGCAGTTGGTTCAGGTTACAATGGTGGTTTAGCTGCTATTGGTAGAAATTTTGGTTTGGATTTATAAAATGAAGGGAGAATATATATGTCAGTAAATTTAGTCAAAGGACAGAAAATCAATTTATCTAAGGAAGTAGCAGGTGGTCTTACAAAGATTATGGTAGGACTTGGATGGGACGCTGTTAAGAAAGGATTATTTGGTTCTAAGCCAAACATTGATTGCGATGCTTCGGCAATTATTCTAGGAAAAGATGATAAGTATCGTACCTGTGTTTATTATGGTGACAGATCAGCGGAAGACAGATGTGTGTATCATCATGGCGACAACCTCACAGGAGATGGAGACGGTGATGATGAGCAGATTACAGTTGATCTTATGAATATTACAAATAAGGTTGAAAAGATTGTATTTGTAGTAAATATCTATGATTGTATTTCAAGAAAGCAGGATTTTGGACTTATCAAGAATGCGTACATTAGACTTGTTGATGAGTCAACTGGTAAGGAAATTTGTAAATACAATCTTTCAGATGATTATGCTGGCAAGACAGCAATGGTATTTGCAGAGGTTTATAAGAAAGACGGAGAATGGAAATTTAACGCTATAGGTCAGGGAACAAATGATTCAAGTGTTAGCGAATTAACAAGAAGATATAAGTAGGAGGATTTAATTATGTCAGTTTCATTAAGTAAAGGACAGAGAGTAGATTTAACAAAGGGTAGACCGTCATTAAAAAACATTCTTGTTGGACTTGGATGGGATATTAATCATTATGACGGAGAAGCAGATTTTGACCTCGATGCCTCTGTGTTTATGACAAAAGAGAATGGCAAGGTTGGTAAGGATGAGGATTTCATTTTCTATGGTAATCTTGAACATAGTTCAAAGAGTGTAAAGCATATGGGAGACAACCGTACAGGTGAGGGAGATGGAGATGATGAGGTTATTAAGATTAAACTTGATAAAATCCCATCAGACTATGAGACTCTTGCTGTGACGGTCACAATTTATGATGCTGAGAGTAGACTTCAGAACTTCGGTATGGTTGGGAATGCATATGTGCGTGTAGTAGACGAAGAGACAGGCGAGGAACTTATTCGTTTTGATTTAAGTGAAGACTTCTCTACCGAGACTGCGTTAGTCGTAGCTGAAATTTATAAACATAATGGCGAATGGAAGTTTAAGGCTGTAGGAAGTGGCTATAATGGTGGATTAAAGGCATTATGTAATCAGTATGGAATTGATGCAGAGTAGGAGGGTTGTATGACAAATTTTATGTTTATTATAATTGTGGCGATTGTATTAATTGCATTGATTCTTTTCTTTACTCCTTTTGGTAAACAGCTTCGAGTAAAGTTTAAAGGAAGAACGGATGAAGTAATGCGCCAGGATGCACAGACACCAGAAGGTGCTAGAGATTATTACAACGCAGCTATTAGAGAAAAGGAAGATTTTTATAACAAGGCATCTGCTACATATGCTGAAATTTCAGGAAAGCGTGATACAGCAGAAAAAGACTTATATCAGGCAAATAAAGATATTATGCGTGTTACACAGCAGATTAACGCTTGTCTTGATGAAAATAAAGAAAATGAAGCAATGCAGTATGCAATGAAGAAGTCTACTTTGGAGAATAAGATTAATGTACTAAAAGATACAATCGAAGAGATGAAAGAAGCACAGACTCACCAGAAAGACATTCGTGATCAGGCAGCCGAAGAATTGCAGAAACTTAAAGAAGAAAAGGAGCAGGTTCTTTGTCAGATAGAAGCCGATAGTCAGATTATCGAACTTCATCAGAGTATGGATAGTCTTAATACGAATAATGAGAGCGATAGAATGCTTGAAAGAGTTCGTGAAGGAGCAAGAAAGACAAGAGAACGTGCAGAAGGAAGTAGAATTGCATATGATTCTAGCGCACAGGCTAATGAGAGAAGACTTGCTAATTCTGAAAGAGAGCGCAATGCCCGTCAGATCCTTGATGATATGAAGAGACAGAGAGGTAATAAGTAATGATTGTATTAAACATTGGAGTTTTCGTAATCTGTCTTGGTGTATGCTTTGGAGCAGGTTTTATTGTAGGAAAACGTAAGAAGAATAAATAATTCAAGAGTTGGTAGGTGTTATAGCCTACTGACTCTATCAATATACCATATATAGTAACTATAAAACACAATATATACTATATATGGTATATAAACTATATTAGGAAGAAACGCACATTTCTTGCGGAATTTTGGAGGTAATATGTACGAAAAATTGAGAGAATATATAGAAGAATCAAATGATATTGTATTCTTTGGTGGAGCAGGTGTATCTACTGAAAGTGGCATTCCAGATTTTCGTTCCAAGGATGGATTATATAATCAGCATGATGTTCAGTTTGATAAATACGAGCCAGAGTATCTTTTGAGTAGAGAATGTTTATATAACAATCCAAAAGTATTTTATGAATTCTATCGTCAGAAGATGGATACAAGGAACATTGAGCCAAATATTACTCATAAGGTACTTGCTAAGATGGAAGAAATAGGCAAGTTGAAGGCTATTGTAACACAGAATATTGATGGACTTCATCAGAAAGCTGGTAGTAAGAATGTATTTGAAATTCATGGAACTACTCAGAAAAATTATTGTAGCAAATGCAAAATAGAATATCATCCTGATTTCTTATTCGATACTAAAGAGGCAATTCCAAAATGTGAATGCGGAGGTTTGATCAGACCTGATGTAACCTTATATGGAGAGAATCTTCCTAATGATGCGGTAAATGGTGCTGTTGAAGCAATTAGTAAAGCCGATATGTTGATTATTGGAGGTACTTCATTACAGGTTTATCCAGCAGCGAATTATATCTCTTATTTTAGTGGTAATCATTTGGTTGTTATCAATAGGGAGAAAATTCAAGTGTTGTTGAATGAGGATACGGATCTGATGATTGTTGATTCGTTAGGTAATGTGTTTAGTGAGATTGAGAAGTGGATATGAGGTGAAATAGTGAAATTAACAATTGATATTCCAAGAGAATACGAACGAGATTTTATAAGAGATAAATTCAAGGATTTCTTTTCAAGAGTAATCGCAGATATAGACTACAATGGACTTTGTGGTAACTATGAAAAGGAGATTGCAGAAATATTTATAAAAGCATTTGATGAAGCTATTGTTGGAGAAGTTAATCTAAATCAAAATGTTATTCCAGTAGCAAATATATCTTTTGATAAAGAAGATATACAAAAGATGATTCAAGATGAATTAAAGAAGTTTCGAATAGAGAATAATCTAATATAGAAGCAATTCTATTCACGGCCGATCAGCCAAATTTCCAAACAAAATGAGGTGAGAAAATGATTTATTGTAATAGAGTAGATGCAACATATAATGGTATATATAGAAATACCTTTAATAATTTACAATATATTGATGACGGAACGCATTATAATAAAGATTTTTGGGCTTTTGCATATAAAGAAGATGAGAGAGCATTAAATCTTATGTGTAAACCTGTAAAGGGTAGAATCAAGGAAGATAAATATTTCTACGAATACAAAGTAAATGGCGAAGATTTGAAAAAGAACGGTGTAACTATATATGCAAGATTGTTTGCTAATACATATGAGGAAGCCGTAGATGGATTTAACAAATTGGTTAGAACCAGAATTGAATCTCTAAAAGATGAGATTTCAAAACTGGAAGACATGTTGATTGTATGATATACAGGAGGTGAGCATTATAAAGCAGAATAGTTTCACAATTAGTTTTCTCTTAGATGAAGATAGAATAGACAAAGAAACCGTAATGTATCATATTTATCATGCTATTCAGAAAGAGTTGAATAGTGGCAATGTAGATTACATGAATCTGATTATAACACCAAATAAGTCATATGGTGATTTATTAAAAGAGGATAAGCGTTGAGTAGAGAATAATATAATATAGAAAATTTTCTTAGCTTGGACAGTCGTTCAAGTATTTCCAAAAACAAAAATAAAGTAATGAAATATTTATTTCATCCGATTAGGCAGACGTGCCTAATTTCGAGTGATTTTACAACAAAATAATATTAAAAAGAAAGGATTTAACAGTAAATTCTAGGATAAAAGATTGCGCAATCTCTGTAGATTAAAGGATTTTGACAGAGAATAAAGAAAAAAATAATTATTGTGAGAAGAACTGGAAGTTAGTAAACTTCTGCGAGTTTGATAAATATGCAACAAGTTCTTATTGTGCTATTCACAATGAGAATGAAAGTAAAAATCTTGGCGATATTACTAAGGTTGATGAGACAAAACTTGAACCATTTAACATGATTTGTGGAGGATCACCTTGCCAAGATTTTTCAGTCGCTGGTAAGCAGAAAGGTTCTGTATGGACTTGTAAAGATTGTGGACATGAGTATAATCCACTGACAGTTCATTGGTCAGAAAGAGATAAGTGTCCATGCTGCGAAAGTAACAACATTGAGAAGACTCGTTCATCTCTTTTGGTAGAGTATCTGAGAGTTATCAGAGCAAATAAACCGAATTTCGGTATGTACGAGAATGTAAAGAATATTGTAGGAAAGCAGTTTAAAGATACATTCAAGATGTTCACAGATGAATTGGATGAGTATGGATACAATGTGTATTGGAAAGTTCTCAATGCAAAAGATTACGGCATTCCTCAGAATAGAGAGCGTGTCTATCTAATTTTTATTAAGAAAGAATTGGACAATGGAAAGTTTACATATCCTGAACCATTCGACAACGGAATGAGATTAAAAGATATTCTTGAAGAGAATGTAGATGAGAAATTTTATATCTCAGAAGATAAGGTTCAGAGATTTTTAACAAATCTTAATAACGAAGACGCTTTATTATACGATGCTTGTCAGGTTAAAAGAGAAGGAAAATCAAGAGAATATAATGATTTTTGCCCTACTTTAACAGCGAGAGATTATAAAGATCCACGTCTTGTAAATGATAATAGAGTTAAGCAACTTGGGAATATTGTCAGTACAGGAAATTGGGATAACCCACAAAGAGGAAGAATTTATTCATCTGAGGGTTGTAGTCCAGCATTAAATTGTTGTGGTGGTGGTGGACTTGAGCCAAAGATTGTTCAGCTAGGAAATGTAAATCCATCTGGTAAAGGTATGAATGGTAATGTGTTTGACGAAAATGGATTAGCACCAACTCTTACAACAAATAAAGGCGAGGGTAATAAGATTGCGATTCGCCAGGTTCACAAAATTGAACCACCTATTAGGATCAGAAAGCTTACTCCAAAGGAATGTTTTAGACTTATGGGATTCTCAGATGAAAATTTTGAAGCTGCTGAGAAGATGGTAAGTAACAGTCAGTTGTACAAACAGGCAGGAAATTCCATCGTAGTAGATGTTTTATATTACATATTGGTTGAATTGTATAAGACTATGCCATATCTTTTTGAGGATTTGAGATTGAGTAGCTTCTTTTCAGGAATCGGCGCATTTGAGATAGCGTTGAATAGATTATATGAAGGAATCAACTCTGGAAATTTTATAAATCCACAAGCGGATTAAGTTCTGCTTGTGGTGATTCAGATAAGAAAATTTATGTATATGATGACTATAATAGTAGATTTACAAAAGATCAAGAACGAATAGGAACTATCACAACAAATATTGGAGCAAGTGCATTACGAAGTGGAATAAAGCTTGTTGAAATATCAAATGTTTGCATTGATGACACACAAGGTTTTGACGGAATAAGATTTTATAATGGTTATGCACCAACATTAAGAAGTCAGCGAAGTGGATTAAAAGTTTTTGAAGATACAAGTAGAGAATAATACTATAAGTAGTTGAAAAACAAAATAATATATACAATATATAGTACGAAATTATTACAATAAATACTATATATTGTATAAAAATCAAGACCGATTGAAAGCGGAATTTCTTGTGGTGAAAGGAGAAAGATAAATGGCATATATAAAAGAATATTGGCAGAATAAAGAACAGAGAGCGACAATCGCTCGTAAACATACAAAAGAAATGCAGAATAAATATGGTCGTTGTATTCAAACTTCGATTTATGGTACAAAAATTTATGACAATAATTCATTTGAATGTGAAATCGAAGAAGATGTTCCAGATGTAGAAACAAATATTCTTGTAGAGGATATTGATAGTGTAGGTGCTGTAATGAAATATGGCAATCCAAGTACAGCAGATCGGA
>OGQK01000820.1_pt1 | contig 18838 bp, 16 predicted proteins | sample 1553221 | NCBI WGS metagenome assembly OGQK01 (sample SAMEA2579996, study PRJEB22360) | human gut metagenome | biome: human gut; feature: human-associated habitat; material: faeces | place: Denmark | collected 2008/2010 | reverse complement strand
CCCCAGCCGATCGCGGGAGGAAAGATGAACTACATCACTTACTTTTATGTCTCGACGAACTACGAGCAAAACAACTACGTCGAATGGCAAAATACGTTCAACATCATCGCAGCCAAGATATTCAACATCGGGCTTTTCTGCCGCATGGTCTACAACGAGCCTCAGGCGACGCCTCGGAACCGCTCGCTTCAATGGACCTACAAAATCGGGGTCGGATTGTCCTATACGTTCAAAAACAAGTAGCTTCGGGTACGGGAATTGCCCATGGCCCCGACAAGAAACTTTCGCTAAAACGACATGTACAAAAACAGTAAATTCACGATTCTGCTGCCGACCGTGATCGCCTGCTCGCTGGCAGCAGGGATGTTACTCGGCAGTTTTCTGCTGCGCAGCGGCGCGGACCGACCTGCACGCAGGGCCGCGCTTTCCGTAGCCGGGACCGATAAGCTCAACATGCTGCTCCGCCTGATCGACGCGCAATATGTCGACACGGTACGGATGGACTCGCTCACGGAAGAAATCATCCCGCTGATTCTCGAAAATCTCGACCCGCATTCGATGTATTTCAGCGCGAAGGACCTCGCTCAGGCCAACGAGACGATCGAAGGAGAGTTCGACGGCATCGGCGTCGTGTTCAACATGGCGACCGACACGGTCATCGTGCTGAACGTCATCGCCGGCGGACCGAGCGCCAAGGCAGGCATACAGGGAGGAGACCGGATCGTGACGGTCGAGGACAGCACAATCGCCGGAGTCGAAATGGACCAAAACGAAGTAGTGAAAAGGCTCAGGGGGCCTCGAGGCAGCGAAGTCCGGCTCGGAATCCAGCGCTCCGGAATCGACGGGTTGATCCCGGTCACCGTCCGGCGCGACGCCATTCCGATCAAAAGCATCACGGCTTCGTACCTGATCCGCCCGGATATCGGCTATATCAAGTTCGATCAATTCTCGGTCAACGCCTACAAAGAACTGAGCGAAGCGATCGGACAGCTCAAGGGACAAGGCATGCAGAAGCTCATCCTCGACATCCGGGGCAACTCGGGCGGCCTGCTCGAACAGGCCATCGCGATCTCGAACGAGTTCCTGCCCGCCGACAAGATGATCGTCTACACGCAGGACCGCGCGGGAAACAGGGAGACCCAATACAGCGACGGGCAAGGAGAGTTCACCGACGAACAGCTGGTCGTGCTGATCGACGAATACAGTGCCTCGTCGAGCGAGATTCTGGCCGGAGCGCTTCAGGACAACGACCGGGGCACGATCATCGGCCGCCGCTCCTACGGCAAGGGACTGGTCCAAAGTCAGATCCCGTTCCCGGACGGCTCGGCGGTCCGTCTGACCGTCGCGCGCTACTACACGCCGACGGGACGGTCGATCCAGAAACCGTACAGCGACGGAACGGAAAGCTACAACCGCGAGCTGTTGTCGCGCTACGAGCATAACGAGCTTTTTTCGGCCGACAGCATCCATTTTGCCGACAGCCTGAAATATACGACCGAGTCGGGACGCGTGGTGTATGGCGGAGGCGGGATCATGCCGGATATTTTCGTTCCGGTCGATACGACGGATATGACGCCCTATTTCCGCGAGGTCGCCGGGCGCAGCATCTTGTACAAGTTTACGCTGGAATTTTCCGACCGTTACCGCGGGCAGTTGAACAAGATCCGTTCGCTGGAAGAACTCGACCGGTTTTTCGACCGGCAGCCGAATCTGTTGAACGAGTTCGTAAGTTACGCGGCAAAAGCGGGCGTGGCACCAAAGCCCGCCGAGATCGAGCGTTCGAAAGCGATCCTGCTGGCGCAGCTCAAGGCTTACATCGGCCGGAATACGGAGTTGGAGGACAATGCGTTCTATCACGAAATCCAGGGAATCGACAACGTGATTGCCCGGTCGATCGAAGTGCTCGATTCCGCCGGGCACGCCGGATCGTGACCGGTTGCGCATCTATAAAACGAACGGGCTACCGCTGCGGTAGCCCGTTCGTTTTATAGATCCGTTCCGTTTTCTATTTCAGGAGCGGGTCGATCTCGGCGCATAGGTTTCTGAATATCCCGTCGATATCTCCGGTGCCGTTAACGGCGCGGTATTTCCCCTGTTTTTTATAGTGTTCGGCTACGATGGCCGTTTGAGCTTTGTAAACGTCGATCCGGTTCCGGATGACCGATTCGCAGCGATCGTCGGCCCGGCCGCTGTCCTTGCTGCGGAGCAGGATCCGTTTGATCAGTTCTTCGTCGGGAACTTCCAGCGACAGCATCAGGTTGATCGGCGCGCCGTGCATTTCCATGATTTTATCGAACGCTTCGGCTTGCGGCGTGGTTCTCGGGAATCCGTCGAAAACGTTTCCCTTGCAGTCTTTGTGCTTGCAGACATACTCGGTTATGATGTCGATAACCAATTCGTCCGGAGCCAGATGCCCCTTGTCGATGTAACTTTTCATACTTCGGCCCAGCGGCGATTCCTGCCGGATCTCTTCCCGGATGACTTCTCCGGTCGAGATGTGGTGAAAACCGTATTTTTCGATCAGTTTGGCTGCCTGCGTTCCCTTTCCGGCCCCCGGCGGGCCGAACAATACAATGTTCAACATCGTGTTAAAATTTAATGATTCACTCTTTTAAATGTTAACAAAAGTAGTGTATTTTTTTGCCGGAACAAAAGATAAAGTACCTTTGTGTTTACTAAAACGCAATAAAAATGGATGATACGAAGCGAACGGAGATCGCCGAACTGGGCGAATTCGGCCTGATCGACCGGGTCTGCGCCCCTTTCGAGCCGCAGCAGAAAACCACGGTAAAGGGATGCGGAGACGACGCTGCCGTACTCGATGCGGGAGATCGTTACGGATTGGTTTCGACCGACCTGATGTTGGAAGGTGTACATTTCGACCTGACCTATTTCCCGTTGCAGCATCTGGGGTATAAAGCGGTCGTGGTGGCCGTGTCGGATATTCTGGCGATGAACGGGACGCCGCGGCAAGTACTGGTATCGCTCGGGATATCGTCGCGTTTCTCGGTCGAGATGATCGACCGGTTCTACGAAGGGGTGCGGGCCGCCTGTTCCGATTACAAGACCGACCTGGTCGGAGGAGATACGTCGGCCTCGGTTAACGGCCTTACGATCAGCGTGACCGCGACCGGCGACGTGGACAAGGACAAGATCGCGTACCGTAGCGGAGCCGGAGCGAACGACCTGATCTGCCTGACGGGCGACTTGGGAGCCGCTTATATGGGGCTTCATCTGCTGGAACGCGAGAAACGGGCCTGCGACGGGCATCCGAATCCGGAGCCGAAATTCGAAGGGTACGAATATATCCTGCGCAGGCAGTTGAAACCCGATGCGCGGGTGGATGTCGTCGAAAAACTCGCCCAAAGCGGAATCGTGCCTACGTCGATGATCGATATTTCGGACGGGCTGTCGTCTGAACTGCTGCACCTGTGCAAAGCGTCGGACAAGGGAGCGCGGATCTACCTGAACCGGCTGCCGCATCGCCAAGCAGACCTATGCGATGGCGGACGAACTGCACAGCGATCCGGTGGTTGCCGCGCTGAACGGCGGCGACGATTACGAGTTGTTATTTACCGTGCCGCTCGCCCGGCGGCAGGAAGTCTTCGCGCTCGGGGTGGACGTGATCGGTCATATGACCGAAGCGGGAACCGGAGCCGCGTTGGTCACACCTGACGGGCAGGAAATCGCGTTGCAGGCGCAGGGCTGGAAATAGCGGGGTACTCCGGGTCATTGCGCCTGCGGTACGACCGGCGTTGCCGCCGCGACGCTGTCCGCCGCGGGTTCGACCGGTTTGATCAGTCCCCGTTTGACCATCATCGGCGTAATGTCCGGGTCCTTGCCGCGGAAATTGCGGTAGAGTTCGGCTCCGTCCTGCGTGCCGCCGCGTTCGAGAATGTTTTTCCGGAAAGAGAGGGCGGTCGCTTTATCGAAAATGTCTCCGCTTTCGACGAATGCTTCGAAGGCGTCCCGGTCGAGTACTTCGGCCCACAAATAACCGTAATATCCCGCCGCGTAGCCGCTGTTGAAAATATGGTTGAAATAGGGGTAGCGGTAACGCGGCTCGATCTGTCCGATCAGTCCGCGCTTGTCGTTCAGCGCCTCTTTTTCAAAAGCTTCCGGATCGAACGGTTTGTAGTCTTCGATCGTATGGATGTCTATGTCGGACAGCGCCGCGGCTACCAGTTCCGTGGTGGCGAATCCCTGGTTGAACTGCCTGCTTTTGCGGATTTTCCGGATCAGGCTTTCGGGCATCGGCTCCCCGGACACGAGGTGCTTGGCGTAGAGCCGCAACATTTCGGGTTCGGTCGCCCAGTTTTCCATGATCTGCGAGGGCAGTTCCACGAAGTCGCGCTCTACCCGGTTCAGTCCGGCGTAGCGTACCTGCGAAAATAGTTTGTGCAAGGCGTGTCCGAACTCGTGAAACAGCGTTTCGGTTTCGTCGAGCGTCAGTTGGGCCGGATCGCTTCCGTTCGGACGGGTGAAGTTGCAGACGATCGTGACGATCGGGGCGATGCGCTTGCCGTCCGTACCGTAGGATGCTTCGCGAAACGTGCCGCACCAGGCGCCTCCCCGCTTGCCGTCGCGCGGATAGAGGTCGAAATAGAGGACTCCCAGATGGGTATTGTCTTTGTCGAGCACTTCGTAGGCGGAACACTCCTTGTTATATACCGGAACCGAAACCGGGCGGAAGGTCAGCCCCCACAGCCGGTTGCTAAGCTGAAAAACGCCCGATCGGACATTGTCCAGCGAGAAGTAGAGGTTGAGCGACGTCTGGTCGAGGTTATATTGCGATTTGCGGACTTTTTCGGCATAATACCGCCAGTCCCATGCGGCGAACGCGCTGTCCTGCGTCTCCTTCGCCTTGATCGCGCGCAGGGTCTCCAACTCCCGTTTCGCCGTATCGAGGGCGGGTTTCCAGAGTTTGTCGAGCAGGTCGTACACCCGTTCGGGAGTTTTTGCCATCCGGTCGTCCAGCACGAAGGCGGCGTAGGAAGGGTAGTCCATCAGGCGGGCTTTCTCGGTGCGGAGCCGGATGATGTCGTTGACGATCTGCCGGTTGTCGAACTGGTTGCCGTTGCTGCCGCGCTTTACGTAGCCGGTGTACAGCTTTTCGCGCAGTCCCCGGTTTTCGGCATAGGTCAGGAACGGGATCATGCTGGGCGGACTGAGCGTGAAAACCCATTTGTCGGTCATTTCCATCTCTTTGGCCTTGTCCGCCGCCGCGTCGGTGACGGTCTGGGGAACCCCGCTGATGTCTTTCGAACTTTCGACGACGAGGGTAAAGTCCCGCGTCTCCGCGAGCAGGTTGTTGCCGAATCGGACGCTCAGCAACGACAGTTCCCGGTTGATGTCGCGCAACCGCTCCTTCTGCCGCGCGTTGAGTTGTGCTCCGGCTCTTACGAACTGTTTATAGGTTTGTTCGGTCAGGCGTATCTGTTCGGCCGACAGCGCCATTCCCCCGATCTGTTCGTGCACGGCGCTGATTTTTTCGAATAACCGATCGTTCAGGTAAATATCGTCGTAATGGGCCGATACGGCCGGCGCGATCGCGAGGTCGGCCTCCTGCAGTTCGTCGTTGCTGTCGGCCGCTTTGACCTGCGCGAACGCGGCATATGCCTTTTTCAGCAGTTCGCCGCTGTGGTCGAGCGCGGCGATCACGTTTTCGAAACTCGGCGCATCCGGGTTGGCGACGATCGAATCGATTTCGGCGGCGTGGTCGGCGATACCCTTCTCGATAGCGGGCTTATAGTGCCCGTTTTTGATTTTGTCGAACGGAGGAACTCCGAACGGCGTATCCCACACGGTGAAAAACGGATTGGCGTCGGCCTGTTTCTTTTCACAGCCCGAGCCGGCTGACAGAACGGCGGTCATGAATGCGGCAATTAAAAAAAATCTCATGGATCTTCGGATGACGTTGTTTGTTCCTCGGTTGTTTCGTACCTTTGTCAGGACATGCAAAAGTAACCATAATCCAGTATATAACGCCTCTGCCGATGCAATTATTTTACGCTCCGGACGTCGATTTCAGTACCGGCCGCTACCTGCTTTCCGGGGAAGAGTCGCGTCATTGCGCCCGGGTGCTGCGTTTGCGCAGCGGCGACTTCGTGCATATTACCGATGGCCGGGGAACGCTTTGCCGTGCCGAGATCGTTTCCGTTTCGCCGCACGGATGCGAGTTGTCTCTCGGCGAGCGTACCGAAAATTTCGAAAAGCGCAGTTACTTCCTACAGGTAGCCGTGGCGCCGACCAAAAACATGGACCGGTTGGAATGGTTCGTCGAGAAGGCTACCGAAATCGGTATCGACCGGATCACGCCGTTGCTGACCGATCACTGCGAACGGCGGACGGTCAAGACCGACCGGTTGATACGGGTCGTGACCGGTGCCGTCAAGCAGTCGTTGAAAGCCTGGCATCCGCAGGTGGACGAGCTGACCCCGTTTCGCGAGTTGATCGGACAACCGTTCGACGGGAAAAAGCTAATCGCCCATTGCGAGGCCGACGCGGGGAAGATCCTGCTGAGGGATTGCGTTCGCCGCGGAGAGAACGTGCTGGTGCTGATCGGCCCGGAAGGCGACTTTTCGAAAGAGGAGATTGCCCTGGCGTACCGCAACGGTTTCGTTCCGGTTTCGCTGGGGAACAGCCGGCTGCGTACCGAGACGGCCGCCGTCGTAGCGACGCATTCGGTCGCTTTCCTGAATGAAAAATGATTTGAAATTTGATGAATACCGTTTTTACGATGCGTAAGTCGTTCGATTTGTTCTGGTCTTTCCTGAAGATAGGGATTTTTACGTTCGGCGGAGGATATGCGATGGTGGCCCTGATCGAGAAGGAGGTCGTCGACCGCCGGAGATGGGTCGAACGGACGGAATTTCTCGACCTGCTGACATTGGCCCAAACCTCGCCGGGAGCGTTGGCGCTCAATACCGCCGTTTTCGTCGGTTATAAGGTCGATGGGTACCGCGGGGGAGTGTGGTCGGTGTTGGGCGTAGTGGTTCCTTCGTTCGTCATTATTCTGGTCATCGCATTGTTTTTTGCGGAGTTCCGGCACGATCCGGTGGTCGAAGCCGTTTTCAAAGGGATGCGGCCGGCGGTCGTCGCCCTGGTGCTGGCCCCCGTATTCAATCTGTCCCGGGGGATCGGGCCGGTGCGGCTGGGTCTTGGCGCACTGGCGCTCGGCGTAACATGGTATGCGGGATTCTCTCCCGTCTACCTGATTCTGGTGGGAGCCCTGGCCGGGATCGGGTACGGGGTTTATCGCAAAAAGAAAGGGAAAGGATTATGATTTACCTGCAACTGTTTTTATCCTATCTGAAGATCGGCTTTTTCGGTTTCGGCGGCGGTTATGCGATGTTGTCGTTGATCCAGCACGAGGTGGTGATCAGCCACCAGTGGATTTCGAACAGCGAACTGACCGATATCATCGCCATTTCGCAGATGACGCCGGGGCCGATCTCGATCAACAGCGCGACCTACATCGGCTATGTCGTGACGGGGAATATCTGGGGCGCGATCCTCGCTACGTTCGCGGTCTGCCTGCCGTCCATAACGCTGATGATCGTGATCACGCGGTTTTACCTCGCTTTGCAGGACAACCTGTATATCAAAAGCGCGATGTTCGGAATGCGGCCGATGATTCTTGCGATGATCGGACTGGCCGGCGCGGTGCTTTTCACGCCCGATACGTTCATGGACGCGGCGAGCTGGGCGATCTTCGGCGTAGTGTTCGTGGCTACGCTGCGAAAGGTCGATCCGATCTGGCTGATCGTGCTGTCCGGCGTGGCAGGCTATCTGATATACGGATAGCGTCGTTGGTTGGTAATGCGTTGATTCGTTATTTGTCTCCGATTCCGATGCCTTGAGTCTTAAAGCCATAAATGTTACTTGTTTTATATTTGTCCGGGATAGAAAAAACGAAGAAGTTGCATTCGATCGAATGCAACTTCTTCGCAAAATTTCGATGCAGGAATATTGCGTATCATTGTGCGGGTGCACATGCAATGACTGTGACTTTTCCTGCGTCGGCATAAGGACAACATGCTTTGGGTGCGGGCCTTGAGCATTCTGAGATATGGTAAGTGATTGTGACGGATGCTCCACCCGAAACAGTTATCGGAAGTTTAAAACCTCCGATGATTATTTCTCCATCAGCATTGGCCCCTACGGTAGCCGTATGTTGAGGGTATGCCATCGTCATATCGGGAACGTCGTAAGGATTAGGACATTTTGTCGAAGAGTTATTTTCGTTTTGCACTAATGCTTCTACATTAGCTAATAGCAATTCATTGGTAATTATTGATTTTTCGGCTGAAAAATATACCGCAAATGCAAAAACTCCAGCTGCAATAGCTCCGATGATACAAAATGCTTTCTGTTTCATAGTAAAATTTGTGGAAGTTGTTTAACAAAAAGTTTAATATAAAAAGAATTTGGTGCAAAATTATTTGATAAAGCGGAACTTTTTAATCCGTATTATCAACGATCTCTTTTTTTAACGTGAAAAAAGAGATGACGGGATTGTCGTCTTCTTTTATTGTTTGAGCTATTCTTCGTACGGTCGTATCGTTGCTCTTTTCCAGAATAACATGCATGTTTGTTCCGAATGTCAAAGGGGAGATCGCCGTGATAAAGGTATTTTCCGAATAGCATGTAGACGGACTATTCAGGTTGAGGCACGTTGATAGCGTCAATAGGTTGTCATCGAAATACCGGTAATAGTAAGTTCCCCGCTTTTTTTGTTTGTCCCAGATCAGTGTGTAATCCTGAATCGAAGGAGAATCTTTTGTTTTGCCGAAAGTAACTAACAAGTATTGCGGCGTTTCGAACAGGTTGGTAACTCCCGAACTGTATCCGCTATCGAATAAGGTCTGCAACAATTCGAAGTAGTTTTTATGATTGTTTTGTTGCAAAAAACGCTCGTCCGGCAACGGATCTATCATTTCTATCGAATACATTTCTGTTATTTGTTCCCCTTCGATCTGGTATATCTTGTTCGAAACAGATTGAATGAATGATAAGTTGTGACTACAGCAGGTGATCGGATGGTTGGAGAATGTCAACAGTCCGGTATTCATAGACAGATTGCTTTGCAGAAAAAGATTCTTGACCTGATAACCGACTGCATCGGCCAAGCCGTATTGAAATGCCGTATTGTCTTCGAGCGAGGGATTGGTTATAAAAAAGTTGCATAGCAGGGAAGTGCTGTCAGCCATCTCGATATCGGCCATGTAATTATAGATAGGATCGATTGGTGTTTTGCTTTTAAAATTTCCGGAATAATCGTACTCCAACGCTTTACGCGTATATCCGTCGATCAATATGATGCTTTTGCGGTACCGATTCAGAAAAAACGCAGATATTGTATTGTATTCGTTTCCGGATCTTCCTCGTTCCCCGATTTGGGCTATGAATCTTCCTTCGTTGCTGAAGGCGTATATGGCCCGTCCGTCGTAAATAAATAATGTGCTATCCTGATATTTGATTTTTTGGATGTCTGTCAGCAAGCATTTTTCATGTGTTTCCAAAGGTACATATTTGATCTGGTCGATCAATGCGGCGCTGTGTACTTTTTCGACTATATTGCATTGCCCTCGGGAGATAACGATTGAACGGTCGCTGTTTATTTTGATATTTTGTCCCGGCGTACAACTTTGCCATCCGATGAAGCTAAATAATATTCCAATGCAAACCCGTATTCTCATGACTTTTGAGAATTTTGAATTAAGAATTTATACAAAAATAGATATAAATACATGTGCTTTAACTTGTTTTTGTTTTTTTTATGAGAAATTTGTGGTTGTGGATCAAATGTCCATTGCTTTCAGATCTTGATTGCCTGCCAGATCGTCTGTTTTGTCTCGTCCTGTAGCAATCTGTATATCAAAAGCGCGATGTTCGGAATGCGGCCGATGGTACTTGCGATGATCGTGCTGTCCGGCGCGGCAGGCTATCTGATATATGGTTTGTAAAAAGTGTATAACCTGTTTATAAGTTGTTCGACTCTGTTCATAAATCCGGGAGATACCGGAGGAAGCTGTTGGAAATCTTTTCCGTTTTTCGGATCGGGCATGTGTAAAACGGCGATATCCAGTTGTTTATCCGTATGTAGGTTATGAACCGTTTTCGTTTTTCGCTTTAAGATTGTTTTTCGCCCCCCGAAACGACAAAAATTAATCGATTAAAAGATTGCTTCCGATACCGCAATGTGTTACTTTTGCCTCGTTATTCATGTATTACCCGATAAAATGACAAGTTTATGAAAAAGTATTTTCTGGATGTGCTGAAATTGCAGTATGCTGATTTTAAGGGCAGGGCGTCGCGCAGGCAGTTCTGGATGTTCGTTTTGTACAATGTGATCGCCGCCGTGATCGTCGGGATTATCGGCGGTATCGTCGGACTGAACGCGATCCTGAGCGGTTTGTACAGTTTGGCGTTGTTGATTCCGTCCCTGGCTATCTCCGTAAGGCGGTTGCAGGATATCGACAAGGAGTGGTACTGGATTTTGATCAGTTTGATTCCGCTGGTGGGGAGCATCTGGTTGATCGTTCTTTACTGCCAGCCCGGCACGCCGTCGGACAACCGGTTCGGAAAAGTGCCCGACGCCGAATAAGGGGTCGAGGAACCCAAGAAACAGGCCGGGGCGTTCGAATGGGACGCCCCGGTTTTTTGCGGCATAATCGGGCCGTCCCGGTAAAATAAACCCGGTAACCGCTGTCCGGTACCGGGTTTGCATGACTTACGATATTTCGACGGATCAGGTATTCATCGCTCCGCAAACGTGGATTACCTGTCCGCTGACGTACGACGACAGGTCGGATGCGAGGAACAGGGCTACCTTGGCCACGTCTTCGGGCGTACCGCCGCGACGCAACGGAATCTGTTTGGCCCATTCGGCCTTTACTTCGTCCGACAGCGCATTGGTCATATCGGTAATGATGAAACCCGGCGCGATCGCGTTGGCGCGGATGCCGCGGGGACCCAGCTCTTTGGCGATCGACTTGGCTAGACCGATCAGGCCGGCTTTCGAAGCGGAGTAGTTGGTCTGTCCGGCATTGCCCGAAACGCCCACCACCGACGCCATGTTGATGATGCTGCCGCTTTTCTGCTTCATCATCACCGGCGTTACGGCATGGATGAAGTTGAATGCGGATTTCAGGTTCACGTTGATAACCATATCCCACTGCTGTTCGCTCATGCGCATCATCAGGCCGTCGCGGGTGATCCCGGCGTTATTGACCAGTACGTCGATGCGACCGAAATCCTTCACGATCTGAGCCACCACGCCGGCCGTATCTTCGAAGTCTGCGGCGTTGGAGGCATATCCTTTGGCCTTGACGCCGAGCGCCTGCAACTCTTTTTCCGTGTTCTGGAAATTTTCGTCCACTTTCAGGTCGGTAAAGACGACCGACGCGCCCTCTTCGGCAAACCGCATGGCGATTGCCTTCCCGATTCCCCGGGCGGCTCCGGTCACGATAGCGACTTTTCCTTCAAGTAATTTCATTCGTCTGTTTTTTAGTGTCTAACAAAATGGTTCGTTTTCGGCGGCATCCCGCCTGGACGGTTCTCGCTTTTTGCCGGGAGCAACTTTAAGCAGAGCCTTTTAGCTATGCCCGTTTCCCCGTCGAAAGCCATACAAAGGTAATAATTTATTTTGGTTCGGAGATGATTCGGTGGGTTTTATTGCTCTTTTTTACTACCTTTGGAGCGTTCTTCAAGGCTATTAAACTTTAAAGATAAATCTTATGGTAAGGGATGAAAAACTATTCGGATTGATCGAGAGCGAAAAGCAGCGGCAGTTGCACGGTATCGAGTTGATCGCTTCCGAGAACTTTGTAAGCGAGCAGGTTATGCAGGCGATGGGTTCCGTGTTGACTAACAAATATGCCGAAGGGTATCCGGGGGCGCGTTATTACGGCGGTTGCGAAGTGGTGGATCAGGTGGAGCAACTGGCCATCGACCGTCTGTGCGAGTTGTACGGCGCCGAATACGCTAACGTGCAGCCGCACTCGGGAGCGCAGGCGAACATGGCCGTTTTCCTGACGGTGCTCAAGCCGGGCGATACTTTTATGGGGCTCGATCTGGCGCACGGCGGTCATTTGTCGCACGGTTCGCCGGTCAACACGTCGGGTATCCTTTACAATGCGATCGGCTACAAGCTGAGCGAAGAGACCGGAACGATCGATTACGATGCGATGGAACGTCTCGCCCTCGAACACAAACCGAAAATGATTATCGGCGGCGCGTCGGCGTACAGCCGCGAGTGGGATTACAAACGGATGCGCGAGATCGCCGACAAAGTGGGCGCGCTGCTGATGGTCGACATGGCGCATACGGCGGGCCTGATCGCCGCCGGGCTGCTCGACAATCCGGTGAAATACGCTCATATCGTTACTTCGACCACCCACAAAACCCTGCGCGGCCCGCGCGGCGGTGTGATCCTGATGGGTAAGGATTTCGAGAATCCGTGGGGAGTCAAGACTCCGAAAGGGGAGATCAAGAAGATGTCCGCTATGTTGAACTCGGCCGTATTCCCCGGCATCCAGGGCGGCCCGTTGGAACATGTGATCGCCGCCAAAGCGGTCGCTTTCGGCGAAGCGCTCGATTCCTCTTACAAGGAGTATCAGGCGCAGGTGCAGAAAAATGCGAAGGCGATGGCTGCCGCATTCGTAAAGCGCGGTTACAAAATCGTATCGGGCGGTACGGATAATCACCTGATGCTGATTGATCTGCGTACCAAGTTCCCCGACCTGACCGGAAAGCAGGTCGAGAAGGTGCTGGTAAAAGCCGATATCACGACCAACAAGAATATGGTGCCGTTCGACAGCCGCTCGCCGTTCCAGACTTCGGGTATCCGCGTCGGGACGCCGGCCATTACGACCCGCGGTTTGAAAGAAGACCAGATGGAAACGATCGTAGAACTGATCGACCGGGTGTTGTCGGATATCGACAACGAGTCGAATATCGTTGCCGTACGGAAAGAGGTCAATACGTTGATGGCGAAATATCCGTTGTTCGCCTGGTAGAGCGGCAGAAAACGTACGAATGACAAAGGGAGGCGTCCGGTGCGGATTGCCTCCCTGTTTTTTGCCTGCGGATCATTTCGAAAAGATAATCAATACCGATCCGACGATCATAATTACGGCTCCGAGCAATTTACGCCCGATGGCCTGCTCCCGGAATATTTTGTAGCCGAGTAGGATACTGACGATTGTCGAGAGTTGGAAAAGCGCCAGGGCGTATCCCACGTTCATGCGGTCGAATACGTAATTGGTCGTGTACTGCATCGTGCCGATGCAGAGCACAGCCAGACGTAGCGCGAAAAATCTTTGCGCCGGATCCGCAGCGGCGATTGCGAACGTCCGGCCAGTAGTGCCAGCGCCAGTGAAAACAAGGCTCCGAACCAGCACCAGGTGATAAAAGCGGTCGTGGCCGAAGCGTACAGGATGACCTTTTTGATGAATACCGCTTCGACGGCCGTCAGCACCATGGCCCATATCCGGTACCGGATGTCTTTTCTGCGCAGGATGGCCGGAGAAAACTTTTCGTTCAGCGTGTCCAGTACGAAATAGCTGCCTCCGACGATTAGCGCGATGCCTGCAACGCCCCATAATCCGGGAATTTCGCCCAGCAGCAGGATGCCGGCGATCATTCCGACGACCGATTTGTAGGAATTGATCGGTCCCAGCACCGATAGGTCGCCTCCTTGCAACGCTTTTACCAGAAAGCCGTTTCCGGTGGCGCCGAATATGCCGGCGACCGTGCACCAGACCCAGAACTCCTTTGGCAAAGCCGCCCACTCGATCCGGGTGGCAGGAACGATGCAGACCGCGCTCAGCAGCAGGAATGTGATGAAGTTGACCTTCAGCGGCGGCTCCGAGCGCTCGGTGAGCTGTTTCTGGAAAACGTTCGCCAACGGGTTCGACAAAATACGCAGCAGAACGGCTATTGCGGTTAACGCCATGTTCGCAAAGATTGTACGGATCGCTGTTTACCGGACGGGGAGAAGGAGTTTTTTAGAAATTCTCCATCCGAATGTTTTTATTTCTGGTTTTTTCCCGGTTCGATGGAGCCGGCCCCCTCTGTATGAGCCGAATCGTTAAGGAAGAAGGATTTTTTCCCTGTCCACCTGCCTGATCCACAGATCGGCCATGCGTTGGTGTCCCGCCGCCGTCGGATGAACGCCGTCCCAGATCCAGTAAGTGTTTTGCGATGTGGGATCGCGCTGCAAGAGGTCGTTGAACATCTGTCGGTAGGGCAGGTAGACGGCCTTGTAATCTCGTGCTATCTCTTCTACGATCGCGCTGCAACGCTCCACGATTTTGTCATACTCCCCGAAATCTTTGTTTTCGCTCATGTTTCCCGTGGGGGCGACGAACGGCGAGGCCAGTACGATTTTCAGATTCGGATTTTCCTGACGCGCCCGGTCGAGCAGTTCGCGATATTTTTTGTCCCAAGCGTCGAAATCGAACGGCGAGGTTCTGTCGCCGTGCAGGTACCGGTTGATGTCGTTGATGCCGACGAGTATCGACAGCACGTCGGGGTTTATGTCCAATACGTCTTCCTGCCAACGTTTTTCCAAATCGTACAGCGAGTTTCCGCTGATTCCCCGGTTGAAAAATTCATATTCGTATTGCGGATATTCTCCCAGGTAATGGGAAGCGCACAGGTACATGAATCCGTGTCCGTATATATGGTTCATATCCCATAGAGTGCGTTCGGAAGAGGGCTTGCCGTCTCCGCTGCCCCAGTTGCCGTCGGTAATGGAATCCCCGATGAACAGAATTTTTAGTCCGCCTGCCTGCAAAGTGGCGGAAATAAGCATCAGAATGAGCGATGCGATTACGAATAAACCTCTTTTTTTCATGTTATGATTTATTTTATGTTGATCGTTTGCGTGCCGCCCCGCAGCGGACGGGTTTCCCCCTTCCAGACGAAAGTGCCTTCGACCGCATCGGGCAGCGAAATTTCGGCGAACAGTTCCCCGCGTTTGCCGACGTGGTAGCGGACGGCGACGTCGCCCTGAGGATGCGGGATCGATCCGGAGGCTTCTTTCAGTTTGCCGAGCGACGGTGCGATTCGGACTTTCGAGAATCCGGGGCCGTCGCTGTCGATGCCGAGGACGATCCGGAAAAATTCGATGTTCGGGCTGGCTCCCCAGGCATGGCAGTCCGAACGCGACGGTTCGGGTTGCTCGGCCCACGTAGTCAGTCCCAGCGCCATCTGGTCGTCCCAGACTTTCAGGTTGTCGAGCAGCCGGTCGCCGAGCCCGGCCTTTTGCAATGCCTGGTTCAGATAGTACCGGAAATAGATCGTGGCTTGCGTCAGGGTCGTGTCGGACAGCGTACGCTCCATCACGGCTTTCGCTTCGTTCCCGCTTACGGCGCCCAGCAGGACGGCCAGTACGTTGACGTGTTGCGAGTAGTTGCGCCGGTCGTACGTGTCGGCGAACAGACCTTTGTTTTCGTCCCAGTATTTCGGACGGATCGTTCCTCGGATCGCATCGGCCATTTTACGGAACCGCTCCCCGTACATCGGGATGCCGAAAGCCTGTTCCATTTCGGCCATTGCATCGAGCCCCATGACGAACAGCAGATCCTGGAACGCCGAATTTCCCTCTTTTTCGCGGATCGGTTCCCCGCCGTCGAAGTTCGACGCCCAGTCGGCGAAGAACCAGTGCGGGATATAGCCCAGCGAATGATCTTCGCGCAGGAATCCTTCGTACCACGACAGCACGCCGCGGAAAGCGGGCAACAGCGTTTTCAGGTACTCTTCGTCGCCGCGGTAACGCCAGTAGTCGTATCCGGTGCAGATCCAGTAAAGCGAGAAAGACGAAATGAACTGATGCAATCCCGACGGATAGCGGCTCATCGTGATTCCGTCGGCCACGATCGACTGCCGGCCCTGCTCCAGCGCATTGCGTACCATGTACGGATCGCGCGTGTTATACAGCGAGATCATCGCTTGGATCCGCGTGTCGCCGAAATATTGCAGTTGCTCGTAATAGGGACAGTCCATGTAGGTTTCGTTGGCGCACAGCCGGGCGGTGCGCCAGCCGATATCCAGCATCCGCGACAGTTTCTCGTGTCCCGGCGCCGCGAACGACGATGCCCTTTCGAACGGATAGGCGGTGAATGTCCCGTAGATGTCTTGCAGTTCCAGCGGTTCGTCCTGCGTCGTGACGGTCAGTTTGACATACCGCCATGTACGCCACCACAGTGTCGTATAGAGCCGGCCGTTACCGCCGTCCGGACGAACGATATCTTCGTAGCCGAGGAACTGTTTGTTTTTTACTTCGTTGCGGTCGTCTTTGAAAAAGGTCTGCGTATCGCGGTAGAGCGCTTCGGCATAAGCGACGGTGATCTGCGAGCCTTTTCCACCGCTAAACAACAGCGATAGGTAGGCGGTCGTCAGCGAGTCGTTGTCGAGCAGGATTTCGGCGGTCGTATGGGCCGGAACGGTCACCGTCGCGGCCCGGCCGGGAAATCCTTCCGGAATACGCACGCCGTCGCTCCGCCGCACTTCGGCGAAACGCTCGGTACGGTTTTCCATCGGCGGGATCGGCGTAGGCACCAGCAGGCGTCCCGGATAGTCGCGCGCTCCTTTGGCTCCGCCGGTCATGCCGGCCTGCGCTTTGTTCCATGCCGAGTCGTCGAATCCGGGCGTTTCCCAGCCCCAGGGGTAGGCGGCCGCGTCGACCTGCTCGCCCGGTCCTGCGGCATAATAACCGTAGACGCGCGCCTGGTGCGGTTTGTAGGAGTCGTTGTGGCTGCACAGCCAACTGTCGTTCGTATTGACGGCCTCTTCGGCCGCTGTGTTGCCCTGTACGATCAACCCGGTCTGGTTGAAGCTGACCTGGGCGACCGGTTTCATTTCCGCGAAGTTCCATACGACGGCTGCCAGCGTATTTTTGCCGGGTTTCAGCCACCGGGCCAGATCGACCGTTTCGAAGTTCCAGTTGAATACGTCGCCGCGGGCCGGGCCGACCGAAGCCAGCTCGCCGTTGACGTACAGCTTGTAACGGTTGTCGGCCGAGACGTGCACGACGAACCGTTCCGGTTGCTCGGGAAGTTCGAACGTTTTTCGGAAATGGTAAATCCCGTAAGCGTTTTGAGGTTCTCCGGGGACGGAAATCCATTGAGCCGTCCAGGCGTCCGTCGAGCCATTGCGGCGCAATGTCGGCCTGGCGGTATCCCTCCAGATGGATCTGGGCCGCAACCGGCGCGGCAAGCGTGCACAGGACGAAGCAAATCGGCAGGTAAAATTTTTTCATCGGTTTTCGTTATTTTCGACGTAAGCGTTTCGTATTTCGTCGCGTATTGTTTTCGGCAAGCTTTTTACGACCAGCAGGTAGGAGTCGCGGATCCATTCCCTGATCAGGCCGGCCGGCAGGTCGCCATCCGTGCGGACGGTGTTCCAGTGGCGTTTGTTCATGTGCCATCCGGGCGAGACTTCTTCGTAAGTCTCCCGTAGTTCCACGGCCCGGTCGGGATCGCACTTGACGTTAATCCACCGGCTGTCGGTCATATCGGTCAGCAGAAACATTTTACCGGCTACTTTGTAGACGAGCGTCGTTTCGTCGAACGGAGTGGTTTCTTCGGTCGCAGGCAGCGAGAGACAAAACTCTCGCAGTTCGAAAATGTCCATTTCGGTCGTGTCTTTGGTTGGTACGGCTCTTTTTGCCGTCGAATAGTGGGGTTCGGATCGCGGGGCAGGAACCCGGTCGTGTTACCTTGCCGAAAGCAAATATACCAATAAAAAAGGGTTTTGCAACGGCTTTTATTCCGATTTGTTCCGATTCTGGTCGGTTTCGTTTTCCGGGTTCGGCGGTATGGGCGCGACGGGGGAGACGACCGGATCGGGCAACGGCGATTTGTCTGTGCGATTTTTGCAGCATACTGCCGGTGTATCCGGTTCAGTCCGGTAATCAGACGATTCGATGTTGAACAAATTTAATAACCTAATTCAAAAAACGATGAAAAAAATTATCACTCTCCTGGCAGTTGTCGCATTCGTCGTGTCCTGTTCGCAGTCCCGCAAGTGGACCGACAAGGAACGCGAAGAAGTACGCAAAACCCTCCGCGATTACCGCGATCGTTCGGCGATCCGACACATGGAAGCCGCCAATTACAGCAACCTCGAACAGTGCGTGCTGACGACGATCGAAGGCACTTATCCCGATTACAACAAGTACGATCAGCTTACGGCTAAGGAGGATACGCTCAACGCTGCGATGGTCTCCTGCGTCGGTTTCTCGATCGGCGATAATTTCGAGAATCTGCCGTTGCTGTTTCCGGCGGCCGAGTTGCAACAGGCCGGTATCCTGCCCGCAGGCGCGACCGACGAACAGATCCAGGCCTTTTATACTTGCCTGGCCGGAAAGGTGAAAGAACTGTACGTGACGCCGCAGCAGTTTACCGTCGCTCTGTTCGTGCAGCCGGGCGTACCGACCGAGCTGGCCGACGCGATGCAACAGTGCGCCGCTTCGGTGGCGGCTCCGGCCGCCGATTCGACGGCCGTGAAACCGGCCGCTCCGGCAAAGAAATAGCCGTTTGGCGAAAAGTAAAAAAAGGACTGCTCTGTGAGCAGTCCTTTTTTTGTGGATTTAATAGAAAAAATCAGTATTTTGATGAATACAAAATCTTATCCTATTACAGAAACGTTTACAGCTTGTTCGCCTTTCTTGCCTTCGTTGACTTCGAATTCGACGTGCTGTCCTTCTTCCAGGCCGCGGAAACCTTCTTTGTTAATACCGGTGTAGTGAACAAAGATGTCGCTACCTGTTTCGGTTGTGATAAAGCCATAACCTTTGGCCGAATCAAACCACTTTACTGTACCTTTC
>OGQK01000814.1_pt1 | contig 18920 bp, 10 predicted proteins | sample 1553221 | NCBI WGS metagenome assembly OGQK01 (sample SAMEA2579996, study PRJEB22360) | human gut metagenome | biome: human gut; feature: human-associated habitat; material: faeces | place: Denmark | collected 2008/2010 | reverse complement strand
TCGCCGCATGGAGCAAGGGCAGCGGCTTCTACTACTGGAACTACAAGCTGCTCACCGACACCATGGTCGGCGTCGCCGTCACCGACGCCGCGTTGCATGAGAAGACTGCCGACTTCGACTTCTTCGACTACGAGGCGGACGAGACGAAGCCGGTCGACTGATCCCGCCCATCCGGCCACGATCATTCCGAAACCCCAATCCGGCCGTGGTCCGATTCCAACCGGCCGCGTGGCTGATTGCAGGACGCATACAATGGGCCAAGGAACGTTGCGTTCCTTGGCCCATTGGGCTGAAATAGGGGTTTGGTTTGGACTGTTTGGTTTTTGAATAGGCGGAAACGACAAGCCGGGCGAAACCCCGCACAGAAAGGCGGTGAGACGCATGGTGCTGGGCATCGACGAGCGAATCAACGGCGTGAACCTCGGTAACTGGCTGGTGCTGGAGAAATGGATGGATCCGGAACCATTCGTCCGCACTGCCGAAGATGACGAAATCTGGATGCACCGCACACACGGCGCCCTCTGGTCCGAACGGAATCTCGCCGAGGAACTGCGTCGGCACCGCGACGCCTACATCACCTTGGAGGATTTCCGCATCATCGCCGACCATGGGCTCAATCTCGTGCGCATCCCAGTGCCGTATTTCATCTTCGGCGACTGGCCCGGACATCCGGGTTGCGTCGCATACCTCGACCGCGCGTTCCGTTGGGCGCGGGAGACGGGACTGAAGATCATGATCGACCTGCATACCGTGCCCGGCTCGCAGAATGGTTTCGACAACGGCGGTCTGACGGGCGTGTGCAAATGGGCGCAGAATCCGGACTTGGTGGAATACGCGCTGAATGTGCTGGAACGATTGGCCCGCCGATATCGTGACGAGCCGACCCTACACAGCATCGAAGTGCTCAACGAACCGGTGAGCTGGTCGGTGTTCCATGGCACGTCGAATACGGCGAAGGACGTCCGCGAGGCCTCCGGCAGCACGCATGTCCCACTGCGCTTTCTGAAGCGCTTCTACTGCGACGCCTACACCCGGCTGCGCGCCATACTGCGCCCGGAAACCATAATCGTATTCCATGACGGCTTCCGACTGCTCCGCTGGGGCGACTGGTTCCGTCGCGCCGGCATGCGCAACGTCATGCTCGACACCCACCAATATCTCATCGCCATGGAGGAGCCGTTGTTCGCGGGACCGGCACGCCGACTGTACCTGCAATCGCGGCACCTGCCATGGCTGTACCGAATGCTGGTGGGTGCGCGCGAAATCGCCATCCGTTCGGCGGCCCGCCATATCCCTGTACTTGTGGGCGAGTGGTGCGTGGAGAACCGGTGGGCCCCGCGCAGCCGAAACCGGGCGGACGCATACCGCCAAGTGTCACGGTTGCAACGCGCGGCATGGGATGCGTCGGCGGGGCAGGTCTATTGGAGCTATCAGCTTGCGCGTTCCGCGAAACCAGGCAGCGGCGAAGGAAAACCGCCACGCGACCCGCGCAACGGCGGCAATCTCGAAGCGTGGGATCTGACCCGCGTATGGCGTCATGGATGGATTCAAGCGGATGCGCCCCACGATGACGTGGCATCGGCGCCGTCAATCAACGGCAATCGAAGCAAAGGGCGTTAGACTCGGAGTCATGGCAGAGGAAGAGACTTCGAAACGTACCCGCAAATCGCCGCAGGAGCGTCGTGCGGAAGTGCTGGATGCGGCGGTGCAGCTCATCAGCGAACGCGGATTCAACGGCATCTCCATCCAGGACGTGGCCGATCGGGTCGGCATTTCCAAACAAGGCGTGCTGCGATACGTCGAAAACAAAGACAAGATGCTGGCGCTGGTATATGACGAATACTACGGGCAAACCGGCACTCCGGAGGACTTCTTCTCATCGGGCATGCCGGGCAGCGACCCATCCGCGCCGCATTTCCCCGCATACCTGCACTACCTGGTGAAACACAACTCGCGCCGGCGCATGATGGTGCAGCTGTTCACCGTGCTGTCGGCCGAATCCCTGAACCCGGACCATCCGCTGCATGATGAATTCATGGAACGAATGGACAACATCTGGGCACATTATTCCCGTTATCCATGGTTGGTTCCGCCGCAACTCGGCTCATGGGAGGAAAGCATGCGGCCGGTGGTGCGCAAGGCCATGGAAATCATGGATGGCATCCAGCTGTGGTGGCTGCGCGAACCGGAAGTCGACCTATGCGCAGAATGGGCTGAAATGGAAAACCTGCTGTTCCCCGAGCCCCTGTGGGACGCCTACCGCTGATTCGGATTTATTGATTTGGTCGTGTCCGTTCCGCCGGTTGGTTGCGATTGCGTGATTCTGATGATTGTCTATCTGCTTTCGTTTTTCGACCTGCGGTTTTTGGACTTGCGGTTTGGTTTGTGGTTTGGTTTGCGGTTTGCGGTTTGGTTTGCGTGAAGCACCCTTTTGCTCACGGATTGCGATTTGCGATTTGATTGGTGGTTTGTGGCTTGCACGAGCCCAATCGCAAGCCACCCTTTTGCTCACGGATTGCGGAAACGTGCGTTTTTGCGCATACGTGCGCTGAATTATCTGATTTTAGAAATAGGAAACGTTGGAATTCCGCCATTTGCGATTTTGCATAATGGCATACGATTACCCCTTTTCGCTCACATGCGTATATTGACGGCTTGATTTATTTTGCGTGAGCGAAAGGGGGTATTGAATAGTGCGATTACGCAATGTGGTTACGCAACGCAATCGCACTATCGCATACAACTACGCCACAGTGAACGTGGTGCGCTTCAAATCGCGACGACGGCTCGAATGGCCAATCAACACCTCGAACTCGCCCGGCTCGACGATACGGTTGGCATCCGAATCGACGATGGTGCACTCCGAAACCGGAATATCGAACGCAACGGTCTTGGTCTCACCCGGCTCAAGCTCCACGCGCTGGAACGCTTTGAGCTCGCGGTCCGTCCAACTGTAGGACGTCACGATATCGCCGATATACAACTGCACTACTTCGGTGCCCTTGCGCTCGCCGGTGTTGGTGAGCGCAACCTCGGCATGCACGGTATCGGTGGTGGCGAACGTGCCGGAAGCCGGAACGTTCGTGATTGTCGGTTCGCCGTATTCGAAGGTCGTGTAGCCGAGGCCCTCGCCGAACGCGAACGCCGGATCCTGCGTGAGATCGGCATAACGATTGCCGTGCTGGCCACGGATCTGGTTGTAATAGACCGGTAGCTGGCCCGCATGACGCGGGAAGGTGATCGGCAGACGTCCGCTCGGCTCGGTTTCGCCAAGAATGATTTCGGCGATGGCCTGGCCACCCTTCATACCCGGATTCGGCGCCCACATGAACGCGCTGACACCGTCGGCCGTGGATTCGTCCACAATCACGCCATTCGTGCCGATCACGCATGCCGGCATCACCTGCGGCTTGGAGCTCATCAGCACCACGACCAGCGGCTTGCCGGTCTCGCGGGCCACGTCGGCAAGCGCTTCGAGCATGGCGTTCTGCCCGCCGAGCAGTTCCAGTGTGGCGGTGGAGCAGGTCTCGCCGACCAACTGCACCACATCGCCCACAACAGCGACAACAAGGTCGGAACGGCGTGCGTTCTCCACCGCCTCATCCAGCAGTTGCTGGTCGAACTTGGCGGAGACGGCGAGCTTCGGACGAGGCTGGCCATCCGGATAGAACTCGCCTTCCGGATCGTCCACCAAATCGATGATGTTCGCACCACGCGAATACGCAACCTCGCATCCTTCGGGCGCAAGCTGCTTGAACCCGTCAAGGATGGTGGTGATCATGCCGCGCGGCTGGCCTTCCGGCATCCAATTGACCTGGCCGGAATTGCCGGCCCAATCGCCCAACTGCTCCTGCGCGTCATCGGCAAGCGGCCCCACCACGGCGATGCGCTTGCCCGCCGCAGCCGAGAACGGCAATGCGCCGTCATTCTTCAGCAACGCCACGGATTCGCGTGCGATTTGCAGGTTGAGCTCTTGATGGGCTTTGGAGCCGATAACCGTCTTGATGCGCTCTTGGTCCGGCAGACGCGGATCTTCGAACAGGCCTAGACGGAACTTGAGTGCGAGAATGCGGGACACGGCTTCGTCGATCAGCGACTCATCCAGCAGGCCGGTCTTCACGGCCTCGATGGCACCTTCGTAGAACTTCGGCGTGGTCATGATCAGGTCGTTGCCGGCCTTGACCGCGTCCGCGGCGGCGTGCACGTAATCGGCCTTGACCTTCTGCTCCCACACGGAACGGCCGACGTTGTCCCAGTCGGTGATCAGCGTGCCCTGGTAGTGCCAGTCGCCGCGCAGCTTGTCGGACAGCAGCCACTTGTTGAAGGTGACCGGCACGCCGTCGATGGATTCGTATCCGAGCATGAACGTGCCGCAACCCTCCTTCGCCACGCGTTCGAACGGCGGCAGGAACCACGATTCCAGCTTGCGGTGGGACAGGTCCGCTTCGGAAGCGTCGCGGCCGCCCTGCGTTTCGGAATAGCCGGCGAAATGCTTGGCGCAGGCCAGAATCGCATCCTTGGCGAGCGGCTCGCCAGCTTTGGCGCCGCCCTGATAGCCCTTGACGATGGCGGAGGCCATCTCGCCGATAAGATACGGATCCTCGCCGAACGTCTCGTCCACACGGCCCCAACGGGTGTCGCGGGCGATGCACAGCACGGGGGAGAACGTCCAATGCACGCCGGTGGTGGAGACCTCTTCGGCGGTGGCACGGCCCGCGGCCTGAACCTTGGCCGTGTCGAAGCTTGTTGCCATGCCGAGCTGGGATGGGAAGATGGTGGAGCCTGGCCAGAAGGAATAGCCGTGGATGCAGTCGTCGCCGATGATCAGCGGAATGCCGAGGCGGGTCTTCGTGTTCACGGTCTCGACCGCGCGGGGCAGGTCCGCGGGGGAGGTGTGCAGAATCGAGCCGACGTGCTTGTTGACGATCAGGTCATCCAGATCGCCGCTGCGAGCATCAAGCTGCATCATCTGGCCGACCTTCTCTTCGAGGGTCATGCGTCCGAGCAAATCGGCGATGCGCTCTTCGGCAGGCAGGTTGGGATTCTTGTATGGCAGGTCGGTGGTGTTGGTCATGGATTGCTCACTTTCCTCGTTGAAGCGGTGTCCTTTAATTACCACTTGGTAGTTTACTATGATTTAGGTGATTTCACAAATCGACGCAGCGCATGTCGCGCATATTGCGGGCATCGCTTGTATGGCCGGTTTTGCAATGATTCGTCGGGGTGCCGCATCGGTTCCGCGCGTATATGCGGTCGGGTGGTGCCTAGGACCTGGCGACTGCCGACAAGGTCCGGTTTTTCCGTAGGTGGTTTTCAGACTCCGTAGGTGATTGGGGTCGGATGGTCACTGAAGGAACGGCTCAAATACGGCCGTTTCTCATCGCCGATGCCGCAGGTGACCGCCTACGGAACGGCAGAGCCACCTACGGAACGATGCCAGCTACGGGGTTTGCCATGGCGAAGGGCCGTTCCTTTTCGAAAAACCGGTGGAGAGATTGAAACCCTCGGAAAGGAACGGCCCTTGCGCGCCTGTGAATGCGTGGTCCTACGATCCGCCGGCGGCTACTTCACCTTCTTGATGAACAGAATCACCACGGCACCGATCGTTACGGCCGCGATGGCGATCGGGAATACTAAGAAGTAGCCGCCGGTGGCCACCACGATGGAGGAGACGACAATCGGCGCGATAACCTGTCCGAGTGTGTTGGCGAGGTTCAGGATGCCGAGAGCCTTGCCGGCCTCGTTCGGGTTCGGTAGCATGTCGACGTTCAGCGCCTGATCGACCACCATGTAGATGCCGTATCCGAGGCCCATGAGCGCCGCGTAGACGAACATGGAGAACTGGGACTTGAGCACCCACGGCACGGCGATGCCGATGGCGATGATGGTGGAGGAGACGAACACCGGTAGCTTGCGCTTGCCGATCCTGTCGGAGATCGGGCCGGAGACCAGGGGTACGACGAGGGGGACGACCATGGTGATCACGGCCATGGTGGACACGGTGGAGGCCGTGGCCTTGGCGTCCTGTCCGATGTACTTCATGCATACATACAGCTGGTAGCCGACGATCATGTTGTAACCGAAGATGAGCATCAGACGTCCGACGAGCGCCAGATAGAAATCGCGCGCGCCCTTGGTCGGCGGGCGGAACTGCATGGCGATCTGCCTGATGTCGAATCTCTCGGCGTCGGCCGTGGCCGCGGACAGTTCGCGCGGGAGCAGGAGCACGGTGCCGATGCCGCACAGGCACCAGCAGATGGTGTCGATCATGAAGCCGGTCTTCGGAGCATCGATGAAGGCGGAGCCGATGATGGTGCCCATGGACTGGCCGACGATCTGGCCCGCGCCGTAGAATGCGGACATGGAGCCGCGGTATTTCTGCGGAACGCGGTCGGACAGGATCGCCACGCATGGCGCGATCATGCAGTTCAGGCTGATCTGCAGCAGTGACCAGGAGGCGATGATGGTCGGCAGCGTCGGGGGAGATGGAGGTCAGGTAGAATCCGATGCCGGCGATCGGTCCGCCGATGATGATCCATGGCGTGCGCTTGCCGAAACGGCTGTGGGAGGCGTCGGACAGCGAGCCGAAGATGACGTTGGAGATCAGGGCGAAGATGATGCCGATGGAGTTCATCGTGCCGAGGATCGTTTCGCCCTGACCGATGCCGAGCGTGTTGAAGCGGGCTGGGAGCAGCACGGTGGATCCGATGGTGCCGGACATCATGAAGACGATGCAGAAGAAGATGAAGCCCGCGCCGAAGCGTCCAAGATTCAGTTTGCTCACCGGTTTACCGGTGTCGGGAGTGAGTTCCTCGGCGGTTCGTCCCTCGGCTGGAGCGTCTTCTTCGGGGCGATCGCCGTGATGATCCCGTTCGGCTACTGGTTCACCTTCGCGAATACGCATGAGATCGCGTCCATGAAACCGGGCGATGGCGTGGATGGGCGCGCCGGCAGAATTCCCGTCGGCGACCATTTCAAGGCGCTTGCGCGCAACAAGTACTGGTGGCTCACGCTGGGGCTCAACGACCTACAACGGCATGGCCGCCTACATCGCCAAGTACGTGCTCGGCAACTCCAATCTGATCGCCGTGATCGGTCTGGCGACAGTGATCCCCATGGTCATCGGCCTGCCGTTCGCCGGACCGCTCGTGGCCCGGTTCGGCAAACGCAACGCCTCGATGGCCGGCCTGGTGCTCGTCGCCGTCGGCAGTCTGCTGGTGTTCGTCGATCCGAGCAACCTGTGGGTGTTCTTCGTCTCCATCATCGTGCGCATGGTCGGCATCATCCCGATGAACGCCGCGCTCAACGCCATGAGCGGCGACGTGGTGGAATATGGCGAATGGCGCAGCGGCGTGCGGTCCGATGGCATCGTGTTCAGCTCGTCCAGCTTCTCCATGAAGGTGGCCATGGGCGTTTCCTCGGCCGCCATCGCGTGGATACTCGGTGCCAGCGGATATGACGGCTCGCTCGCCGTGCGGTCCGATGCCACCGTCTCCGCCATGGTCAACACCTTCGTGTGGGTGCCGGTCGCCATGGTCGTGGTTATGGCCGCGCTGCTCTTCTTCTACGACCTCGACAAGCGCGTCGACCGGGTGGGCGGGGAGCTCGCCGCCCGTCGCGTGTAGCGCAAAGGCCATTGGGATTTCCGTGGAGTCCGGGCATGCATCCAGTGGGTGCGCGCCCGGACTTGTTGGCGTCGGGTTGTGAAAACATGCCTTGAAGACTGATGGGCCAAGGCTGCGATCCCGTTGTCCGGAGCACCCATATACTTACCTTTAGTAATGACTATTAGTAACGAATAGGGTGCCATGGTGGAATCGCGAAGCGGGCAACGACAACTGTCCCTGGACGACGTGCGTGATCTGATCGACGTGTGCTGGATGGCGAAACGCATCACCGAAGCGTTGCCGGAACTGCCGAAAAACATGAAGCCTCGTCACGTGCATGTCATCGACGCCATCTGGAATCTCAATCATCGTGCCGGATCCCCGGCTCCCGCCGCACGGGTCAGCGGCATCAGCGCCTTTCTGGGAGTAACCGCACCAAGCATCACGAAGCTTGTCAACGAACTGGTGGTCAAAGGCCTTGTGGTCAAGCACGCATCCGAAGCCGACGGCCGTGCGGTGACGTTGAGCCTGACCGAAGCCGCCGAGGAAATCCGCGAACTGTACGTGCACCAGTTCCATGAGCATCTGCGTGGCGTGCTGTCCGGCATCAGCCCGCAGGACGTCGCCACCACGGTCGCCACGCTGCAGGCTATGCATCGGCTGATGGACACGGACCGGGGAGGGGAATGGACCACGAAGGTGGCCGATGCCTGGCCGGCACGTGTCGAAACGTTGATGGCGGGCGGCGATCCTCGATCTCATACGGCGGAGAAACGGTAGGCCGGAGGGCCATCGAGCCATGCGGCAAACGATGCGGTCACCCATGACGAAAAGGAAGGAGTCGCAGATCATGACGGAACGCGAACAGCGGCGGGAACAGCCGGCAAAGGCGATGCGGGAGGGGCCACAGCCAAGCAGATATATGAGCGAAGGCAGACTCACTATCGTGGTGGTGGCGCTCTCCATCCTCACCTTCCTCGGCATCCTGTCCGAAACGTCGCTCAACATCGCGTACTCCACGCTGATGGGGGAGTTCGCCATCTCCGCCGACGTGGTGCAATGGCTCACCACCGGCTATCTGCTACTGCTGTCCATCGCCATTCCGACCTCGCCGTTCATGGTGCGCACATTCCCCACCAAAGGTCTGTTCGTCACCGCGGTGGCGTTGTTCTCAGCCGGCACGGTGGTCGGCGCGCTCGCCGTGAACTTTCCGATGTTGCTCGCGGCGCGGCTCATCATGGCGTTGGGCACCGGCGTCTCGCTGCCATTGCTGACCAACATCATCCTCGAGAAAGCGCCGTTCAACCGACGCGGCATGATGCTTGGCCTGGTCAGTCTGGTGACCTGCGCGGCCCCTGCCATAGGTCCGGTGTTCGGCGGGCTCGTCATGGAATTCCTCAACTGGCATTGGATCTTCTACACGATGATTCCGTTCCTTATCCTCTCCCTCGTGCTGGGATGCGCCACCGTCCCCGACATCCGCCATGGCGGGAAGGGCTATCTGTCGGTGCCGTCGCTGATATTGGTGGCGATCGGGTTGGCTGGCATCATCGTGGCGGTGAGCTTCTTCGCGCAGTGGAATGGCGATTGGCGGTTCTGGACGGTGCTTGCCGGCGCGATCGTGGTGCTGGGCGTGTTCGCCGCCGTGCAGCTGAAGATGGAGCATCCGCTTGTCGAGGTGCGCACGTTCGCATTTCCCGGATTCACATTGGGCATGCTGATTCTGCTGATGTCGTCCGGTGGCGTGCTCGGTGTGAACTTCCTGCTGCCGATTCTATTGCAGCGCGGACTCGGCCACTCCAGCATGATCGCCGCCCTGATTCTGCTGCCGGGAGCCGTGGTCGGCGCGATTTCCGCGCCGTTGATCGGAGGTGCGCTGAAAGCGCATTTTCCGCCGAAATTCATCGCCTGTGGTTTTGTCGGCGTGGCCATCATGGATATTGTGATGATGCTCGGCGGCGCGCATGAATGGGCCGTCGCGATCGCCTACGCGCTGTTCATGGCCGCATCCGGATTCGTGCTCGTGCCTGACCAGACGCATGCGCTGAACCAGCTGCCGGCCGCGATGAACGCCGACGGCTCCGCGGTGATGAACACCGTGCAGCAGCTCGCCGGCGCCATCGGCACCGCGGTCGCGTCCACGCTGATCGCCGAATTCTCCGCAGCGAACCGTGTCGCGGGCATGAAGTCCGCGGCCGCCTACGTCGCCGGGTTTTCCACCAGCATGTGGGTGTTCTTCGGCATGGCCGTGACGGGTGAGATCCTGGCCCTGCTCATGTTCCGCTTCTCGAAGCGCGCCGCATAGCTGGTCATGCGCGGTGGAAGGCTTCACTTCTGTCGTTTTTCGATAGCTTTGATAATTTTGATATCGACAATGCCAAACATATTCGCAAGCGGTTGCTGGATGCATATGTCATTCGTCAGACCGGTTGCGGCGAAGTTGATTTCGCGGTTCCGCTCTTGCGTGAATACTTACCGTAAGCAGATGTGAAAATCTAGTTCAGGCGAGTGGCCGGTTGATGATGACCCCAAAGTAGTCCTCAATACCGGTGCAACAGGCGGGGTTCCTGTTCCTCATTGATGAGGTCTCGATGAGCATTCGCGCGCTACGCTCAGCAGCCCGGCGATCGCGGCGCAGGTGGCTTCCACGTTGCGTTCCGTGTCGGCGAGCAGTTGCGGCAGGGCAGCCGGGCCCGGCGCGATGCCGAACGTCGCGACGATGCCGGCTTCGTTGAGCGCGGCGGTGACGTTCGAGTCGCGCGTCACTTTTCCTCCGATGGCGATAACCGGTTTTCCTTGCGATTTCGCCAGTCGCGCGATGCCGCTCGGCACTTTGCCGTAGGGCGTCTGTTCGTCGATCGACCCTTCGCCGGTGATGACGACATCGGCCCATGCGCAGGCTTCGCGCGCATGCAGCACATCGAGTGCCAGCTCGATGCCGGGACGCATGGACGCGTTGAATAGGCCGAGCATGCCACCGCCGGTACCACCTGCCGCGCCCGCCCCAGGCCGATTCTCGATCATGCGGCCGTTCAGCGCCTCGATGGCGTCGGCGAGCCGGGCGAGACCGGCGTCAAGCGTCGCCACTTGCTGCGCATCCGCGCCTTTCTGCGGCGCGAACACGGCGGCGGCGCCGTCCGTCCCGGTCAGAGGATTGGTGACGTCGCATGCCAATACGATCGGGATGTTTCGCACGTCGTCGGGAACCTCGGTGTCGTCGATGCGGGCAAGCCGGGGGAGTGCGCCGCCGCCAAGCGGCAGCTCGCAATCGTCCGCATCGAGGAAACGATGGCCGAGCGCTCGGGCCAGTCCAGTGCCGCCGTCGGTGGTGGCGCTGCCGCCCAATCCAAGTACGATGCGTTCCGCTCCGGCGTCGATCGCGGCGCGAATCAGCTCGCCGGTGCCGAAAGTGGACGCCGCCAACGGATCGCGGTCGGCGGGGGAGATGCGCTCGATGCCGCTCGCCGCAGCCAACTCGACCACCGCGGTGCGAGGATTCTCTCCATCGTGAGATGTTCCGAAACCGCCCTCGCCAAGGAATCCATATCGTGTGATGATCGGCCGGCCCAGCGCGTCATGCGCGTGCTCCGATCGCAATTCGCCGCTGGTTGCCTGGACCAGCGCGTCGGTCAATCCCTCGCCGCCATCGGACAACGGCATCATGCGGCATTCGGCGCCGGGATCGCCGGCCGCCACGCCCCGGCGCATCGACTCAGCCACGGCCTGCGCGGAAGCGGCTTCCTTGAACGAATCCGGTGCCAACAGATATTTCATGGTCAGCGGTAGCCTTCCCACTGCGGCAGGGGAAAGAGCACGTCCTCGCAACTCGCCCACATTTCGTTCAAATCGCGCCCCGGAACCCGCAGCCAACGCAGCTGCGCGCCGTCCATCATCGCGAATCCGGAACGCAGCACCTGCTCGGCGTCAACGCCTTCTGGCACATGCCAGCGGATGTTCGCGGCCACTTCCACGATACGTTCCTCGCGTTCGGCGAAATAATCATGCGCCGGATGGTCGGGATTAAGTGCCTCGGCGCTCAACGTGGAGAACATGTGCACCAATTCGGGTCGTTTGGCGTTGACCGCCACCGTCCTGCGCCACATTTCGGCGATAAGCGGACGTTCGTCTCGCACCATGCCGGCGGTGACGTCCTCGGTCTCACGGTCGTACATTTCGTCGAGCACCGCATGCAGCAGCCCTTCCTTGCTGCCGACGTAATGCAGCACGCCCGGTTTGGTGAGGTTCACCATAGTGGCGATGCGCTGCAGCGACGTGCCGTAGTAGCCGAGCGTGCCGAAACATTCGACCGCCGCGTTGAGAATCGCGCTTCTGCGGTCGACTTCGTCGTTGGCCATAATGTGCTCCCGTCGTTGCTGGAGGTTATTGGAATATGCAATTCACTTTACGGTCGGTCGGTTTCTTTTCCAAAGATGATTGGCGTGTTGAGGATTGTTTTTTGATAAAGTACCTACCAATCGGTAGGTAGGGAATTCGGGGTTGAAGTCCCACCGCGAAACAATCGCGAGACGGCCGAGAAAATAGCCGAAAGGCACCAGAAACACAGAAGACATACGAAAGAGGCAGCTCATGAGCGACACCGCTTATCCTTCCGTCAACGACCTGACCCTCGAAGAGAAGGCGTCCCTCACCTCCGGCGGCGACGCCTGGCATCTGCAGGGTGTGGAATCCAAAGGCATTCCCGGCTACATGATCACCGACGGTCCGCACGGACTGCGCAAATCCCTGGCATCCAGCACCGGCGAAACCGACCTGAACGACTCCGTGCCCGCCACCTGCTTCCCTCCGGCGGCCGGCCTGTCCAGCTCCTGGAACCCGGAACTCATCCACAAGGTCGGCGAGGCCATGGCGGAGGAATGCATCCAGGAGAAGGTCGCCGTCATCCTCGGTCCCGGCGTCAACATCAAGCGCAATCCGCTCGGCGGCCGCTGCTTCGAATATTGGTCCGAAGACCCGTATCTGGCCGGCCATGAGGCAGTCGGCATCGTCGCCGGCGTGCAGTCCAAGGGCGTGGGCACCTCGCTCAAGCACTTCGCGGCCAACAATCAGGAGACCGACCGTCTGCGCGTATCCGCCAACATCTCCCAGCGGGCGCTGCGTGAAATCTACTTCCCGGCCTTCGAACACATCGTCAAGACCGCACAGCCCTGGACCATCATGTGCTCCTACAACCGCATCAACGGCGTGCATTCCGCACAAAACCGCTGGCTGCTCACCGACGTGCTGCGCGACGAATGGGGGTATGAAGGCATCGTCATGAGCGATTGGGGCGCCGACCACGACCGCGTCGCCTCCCTCAACGCCGGCCTCAACCTTGAAATGCCGCCGAGCTACACGGACGACCAGATCGTCTACGCCGCACGTGACGGCCGCATCCAGCCCGAACAGCTCGACCGCATGGCCCAAGGCATGGTCGACCTCGTGAACAAGACCCGTGCCGCCATGAGCGTCGAGAACTACCGTTTCGACGTGGACGCCCACGACGAGGTGGCCCACCAGGCCGCCGTCGAATCCATGGTGCTGCTCAAAAACGACGGCAACATCCTGCCGGTCGCTGCAAACGCGAAAATCGCCGTCATCGGCGAATTCGCGCGCACCCCGCGCTACCAGGGCGGCGGCTCGTCCCACATCACCCCAACCAAGATGACCAGCTTCCTCGACACCCTCGCCGAACGCGGAGCGGACGTCGCGTTCGCACCGGGCTTCACCCTCGACCTTGAACCGGCCGACGCCAAGCTCGAAGCCGAAGCCGTCGAAACCGCCAAAAACGCCGACGTCGTCCTCATGTTCCTCGGCCTTCCGGAAGCCGCCGAATCCGAAGGCTTCGACCGCGAAACCCTCGACATTCCAGCCAAGCAGGTCGAACTGCTCAACGCCGTCGCCGCCGAAAACGAGAACGTCGTCGTGGTGCTGTCCAACGGCTCCGTCGTCTCCGTGGCGCCGTGGGCGGGCAACGCCAAGGGCATCCTCGAATCCTGGCTGCTTGGCCAGGCGGGCGGTCCGGCGCTCGCCGACGTGATCTTCGGCAAGGTCAGCCCGTCCGGCAAGCTGGCACAGACCATTCCGATGGACATCAACGACGATCCGAGCATGATCAACTGGCCGGGTGAGGAGGGGCACGTCGACTATGGTGAGGGCGTGTTCGTCGGCTACCGCTACTACGACACGTACGACAAGGCCGTCGACTACCCGTTCGGCTTCGGCCTGAGCTACGCGACCTTTGCGATCGACGGCGTGAACGTCGCCAAGACCGGCGCCAACACCGCACACGTCACCGCGACCGTCACCAACACGTCCGACGTGGACGCCGCCGAAACCGTGCAGGTCTACGTGGCTCCGGGCAAGGCCTCCGTGGCCCGCCCGAAGCATGAGCTCAAGGGCTTCCGAAAGGTGTTCCTCAAGGCCGGCGAATCGGCTGAGATCTCCTTTGATCTGGACGAGCGCGCCTTCGCCTACTGGTCCGAGAAGTTCGATGACTGGCATGTCGAAGCCGGCGAATACACCGTCGAAGTCGGCACGTCCAGCCGCGACATCGCCGCCGTGGCCGTCGTCACGCTCGACGGCGACGGCAAGGCCCTGCCGCTCGACGAATGGTCCACGTTCGGCGAATGGGCCGACGATCCGGTCGGCTCCAAAATCGTCGCATCCGTGTATGCGGAAGGCGAGGCCGGCAATCTGCCGCAGCTGCCCGACAACGACATGATGCGCATGTTCCTCAAGTCCATGCCGATCAACTCCATGCCGATGCTGATGGGCGACGGCGGCAAGGCCATCACCGCCTTCATGCTCGACGAATACGCCAAAATCGCCGAAACCGCCGAATAAGACGGATTGACGTAAACAAGACGTAAGCAAAAGGAGTTTCAAGGATTTAGACCGAGGATGTGGCCCGCGAATGAACCGGTGCGGACCACATCCTCGGCTTTTTCATACTTGGTTTCGGCTTGTTCCGAGCTTATTTTTGGCTATTTTTAAGCGATTTTGCGATTACAATATTGCGCTCGGTGTGCTGCGATCCGGTTCTGTCACACACGACACGCTGAATGTTGCATATGCAACTGTTGTATGTACAACGTGTTATCGTATGTTCCGTGAACGATATACAGAACGATGGAACAGCTTCGGTGAACCCCGCGTTCACCGAAGCGTGGGACCGAGGCGCATGCAAGCCGCCGAGCGTCGCCATCCGATCGCTGCACAACGTCATCAACCGGTATCTTGCGGTGACGCGCCCCATGGAAGTGGATAGTCTGAGCGGTGGCAACATCGACATCATCACCTTCCTCGCACGCCATTCGGAACGGGAGATCTTCCCGCAGGACGTGGAGCGCCGCTTCGGCATCACCCGGTCGACGTCGAGCAGAGTGCTCGCATTGATGGAACGCAAAGGGCTTATCGTGCGCGAATCCGTGCCGAGGGACGCGCGGTTGAAGAAAATCGTGCTTACCGACAAATCGCGCGACATCGCCGAAGCGCTGCGCACCAGCGCAATCGCCATGGAAGGCATTCTGCTGCAGGGCCTGAGCGACGACGAGATCCGCGAATTCATGCACGTGCTCGACGTGATGCAAACCAATCTGGTCTCCACCGGGCTGATCGGCGACGAAAGTCGCTACTCCAGCCTGGCATTGTGCGAGGCGGAATCGCGGGAACGGCAATCGCGGGAATGCGAATCGCAACCAACTGTACGGAAAACATCACAGGAAGACGAAACAGGAAAGGAAGAGTAAGTGAGCGGAACAAACGTGACAACGGCTGCGGTGCAATCGCAGCCAAAACAAAAGCGGCATCTCGTACGCACGCTTGGCAAATCGCTGCGTGAATATAGGAAGCCCAGCATTCTCACCCCGATATTTGTGGTGGTCGAAGGTGTTCTGGAAATCCTCATCCCCACGGTGATGGCGTCGTTGATTGATGAAGGCATCACCGGCAAAAGCATGCCCGCCATCGTCAAATTCGGTCTGATTCTTCTGGCGTGCTCGCTATGTTCGCTCGCGGCTGGCTTCCTTGCCGGTAAGTTCGCCGCGATCGCCGGCGCTGGATTCGCCAAGAACCTGCGTCATGACGAATTCGAGAAGGTGCAGGGCTTCAGCTTCACCAATATCGACAAGTTCTCCACCGGCTCGATCATCACCAGGCTCACCACCGATGTGACCAACCTGCAGAACGCCTATTCCATGATCATTCGTCTGGGTGTGCGAGCCCCGATCATGATGATCGTGGCGTGGATCTTCTCGTTCCGCATCAGCCCGTCCATTTCCTTGGTGTTCCTGGCGTGCATCCCTGTTCTCGCCTTCGGTCTGTGCGGCCTGGCGGTGTACGTGCACCCGGTGTTCGAGCGCGTGTTCCACACCTACGACAAGCTCAACAACGTGGTCGACGAGAACCTTCAAGGCATCCGCGTGGTCAAGTCCTACACCCGCGAATCGCATGAGATCAGCAAGTTCGGCCGCATCTCCCAGCGCATCTACAAGGACTTCAGCAAGGCCGACCGTGTGATGAGCTTCAACAACCCGCTCATGATGGTCTGCGTATACGTCTCGATGATTCTCATCGCATGGATGGGCGCCAAGCAGATTGTGGCATCCGGCAACAACGCCGCCCTTGGCCTGACCACCGGCGACCTGACCGCACTGGTCACCTACGCCATGCAGATCCTCATGGCCATGATGATGCTGTCCATGGTCTTCGTCATGTGCATCATTTCCCAGGCGTCCGCGGAACGTATCTGCCAGGTGCTCAACGAGGAAAGCACGGTGACCAACCCGGCCAACCCCATCAAGGAAGTGGCCGACGGGTCCATCGAATTCGACAACGTCGACTTCCGCTACTCTGATAACTCCGAAAAGCCGGTGCTCGACAATATCAACCTGAAGATCCGTTCCGGCATGACCGTCGGCATCGTCGGCGGCACCGGTTCCGCAAAATCCAGTCTGGTGCAGCTCGTGCCGCGACTGTACGACGTGACCTCCGGCTCGCTCAAGGTCGGCGGCGTCGACGTGCGCGACTACGACATGGAGGTCCTGCGCGACCAAGTCGCCATGGTGCTGCAGAAGAACGTGCTGTTCTCCGGAACCATCGCCGAGAACCTGCGCTGGGGCAACCCGAACGCCACCGACGAGGAGATCCGCCACGCCTGCCAGCTCGCGCAGGCCGACGGCTTCATCCAGGAGTTCCCGGACAAGTACGACACGTACATCGAACAGGGCGGCACCAACGTCTCCGGCGGTCAGCGCCAGCGCCTGTGCATCGCTCGCGCGCTCCTGAAGAAGCCGAAGATCCTGATCCTCGACGACTCCACCTCGGCCGTTGACACCAAGACCGACAAGCTGATCCGCACCGCATTCCATGACGAGATCCCCGACACCACGAAGATCATCATCGCCCAGCGCATCGCGTCCGTGCAGGAATCCGACATGATCCTCGTCATGGAGGAAGGCCGCATCACCGCATCCGGTACCCATGAGGAACTGCTGAAGACCTGCGACGAATACCGCTCCATCTACGAGTCGCAGACCAAGAACCAGGCCCAGCCTGAGGAACTGAAGTGAAAGGAGGAACGGAAATGACTAAGAACAACGCTGAAAAAACCATGCAGACCAAGCCGGGTAACAAGCCAGGCGCAAAACCGCCGATGCAGAAAGCCGCGCCGGGAACCACCAAGCGCATCTTCGGCTACATCTTCCAATACAAGTGGCATGTCGTGGCGATCGTACTGTGCATTCTGGTCGGCGCGGCCGCCCAAGCCGGATCCGCACTGTTCCTGCAGTCGCTGATCGACAACTACATCCTGCCGCTGGTCGGCGTGAAGAACCCCGACTGGAGCCCGCTGCTACGCGCCCTGACACTCATGGGCTGCCTGTACGCCGCCGGCACCTTCTGCAGCTGGCTATGGCAGTGGCTCATCGTCACCGTCGAACAAGGCACCCTGAAGAAGATCCGCGACGACATGTTCGCCCACCAGCAGACGCTGCCGATTCGCTACTTCGACACCAACGAGCACGGCGACATCATGAGCCGTTACACCAACGACACCGACACCCTGCGCCAGGCCATCAGCCAGTCCTTCCCGCAGATGTTCTCCTCCGCGATCTCCGCGCTCGCGGCCCTCGTCTCCATGCTGTGGCTGTCGGTGCCGGTCACGATCTTCGTACTCGTGTTCGCCGCGATCCTGTTCGTAGTCGTGCGCGCCATCGTCTCCCGCTCCGGCCGCTACTTCGTCAAGCAGCAGATGTGGATCGGCGACGTGAACGCCTTCGTCGAGGAATCCGTCAACGGTCAGAAGGTCATCAAGGTCTTCAACCATGAGGACGCCACCCAGAAGACCTTCGACGAGAAGAACGAGGAACTGTACAAGGCCTCCGCCGAAGCGAACACCTGGGGCAACGTGACCATGCCCGTCGTAGGCAACATGGGCTACATCCTCTACATTCTGCTCTCCATCGTCGGCGGATTCATGGCGCTCTCCGGCATGGGCAACTTCGGTCTCGCCGGCGCGGGCAAGCTCACCCTCGGCGCCCTCATCTCCCTGCTCACCCTGTCGCGCTCCTTCGTCAACCCGCTCGGCCAGGTCTCCATGCAGTTCAACATGGTGATGATGGCGCTCGCCGGCGCATCCCGCATCTTCCAGCTGATGGATGAGAAGCCCGAGGACGACGGCGGCTCCGTCACACTCGTCAACGTCGAGCTCGGCGAAGACGGCCGCACCATGACCGAAGTGGACCACGAAACCGGCCATTGGGCCTGGAAGCGTGAGGAAGGCGACGACGGCACCCGTTCCCTGAAGGCCGCGCAGTCGCTGAGCCCGAAGGCCGCGGAAGTGGCAAGGAAGGCGCGCGAGAACGCGATCACCTCGCCGGACGGGCGCCTGACCCTGCTGCAGGGCGACGTGCGTTTCACCGACGTGACCTTCGGCTACAACCCGGACAAGCCCGTGCTGCACGACATCACCTGGTTCGCCAAGCCCGGCCAGAAGGTCGCGCTCGTCGGCGCCACCGGTGCCGGCAAGACCACGGTGACCAACCTGATCAACCGCTTCTACGACATCCAGGAAGGCATGATCCTGTATGACGGCATCTCCGTCAAGGGCATCCGCAAGCCCGACCTGCGCAAGTCGCTCGGCATCGTGCTGCAGGACGTGAACCTGTTCACCGGCACCGTGATGGACAACATCCGCTATGGCAAGCTCGACGCCACCGACGAGGAGTGCATCGCCGCCGCTAAGCTCACCAACGCGGACAGCTTCATCCGCATGCTGCCCAACGGCTACCAGACCGTGCTCGAAGGCGACGGCTC